>Ga0080006_1150229_pt1 | contig 31032 bp, 22 predicted proteins | sample RS3BMetagenome_FD_69209 | JGI IMG/M metagenome (GOLD analysis project Ga0080006, IMG submission 69209) | Ferric oxide microbial mat and aquatic microbial communities from Rainbow Spring, Yellowstone National Park, USA - RS3B (SPADES... ...
TGCAACTGCTGGCGAGTGAACCTGAGGTGGCGAAGGTTCCCTTTATGGTGGACTCCTCGAAGTGGGAGGTCATCGAAGCCGGGCTGAAGTGCCTGCAAGGCAAAGGCATCGTGAACTCGATCTCGCTGAAGGAAGGCGAAGAGAAGTTCAGGCACAACGCCGCAACGGTGCTGAAGTATGGCGCGGCGGTGGTGGTGATGGCGTTCGATGAGCAGGGGCAGGCGGCGACGTATGACGAGAAGATCCGCATCTGCGAACGTGCGTACAGAATTCTGGTGGACGAGGTCGGCTTTCCGGCGGAGGACATCATCTTCGATCCGAATATCCTGACTGTCGCGACGGGAATGGAAGAGCACAACAACTACGCGCTCGATTACATCAACGCGACGCGGTGGATCAAGGCCAACCTGGCTCATGCGAAGGTGTCGGGCGGCGTTTCCAACATATCGTTCAGCTTTCGCGGCAATAACAAGGTTCGCGAGGCGATGCACTCGGCCTTTCTTTACCACGCGATTGCAGCCGGTATGGACATGGGCATCGTGAACGCCGGGATGCTTGAGGTGTACGAAGAGATTGAGCCTGAGCTGAAGGTGCTGGTGGAGGATGTGCTGCTCAACCGCCGTCCGGATGCGACCGAGCGCCTGGTGGAGCACGGCGAGAAGCTGAAGGGCGTTGGCAAGGTTGTCGATGAGAAGAAGGCGGAAGAGTGGCGGAACGGCACGGTAGAGGAGCGTCTGTCTCATGCGCTGGTGAAGGGAATCGATGCGTACATTGAGCTCGATGCAGAGGAAGCGCGCGTGAAGCTGGGCCGCCCGCTGCTTGTGATCGAAGGCCCGTTGATGGCGGGGATGAGCGTCGTCGGGGACTTGTTCGGAGCGGGCAAGATGTTCCTGCCTCAGGTGGTGAAGTCCGCGCGCGTGATGAAGAAGGCGGTGGCGCATCTGACGCCGTTTATGGAGGCCGAGAAGGCCGCGATGGAAGCCGCTGGCCAGGTCGTGAAGGCGCAGGGAAAGATCGTGCTCGCGACGGTCAAGGGCGATGTGCACGACATCGGCAAGAACATTGTCGGCGTGGTTCTGGCGTGCAACAACTACGAGGTGATCGACCTGGGTGTGATGGTCTCGAGCGAGAAGATTCTTGAGCGCGCCAAAGTGGAAAAGGCGGACATGATCGGGCTGAGCGGCCTGATCACGCCCTCTCTCGACGAGATGGTGCATGTGGCCAAGGAGATGGAGCGGCAGGGATTTAAGCTGCCTCTGCTGATCGGCGGAGCGACCACGAGTCGGGCACACACGGCTATAAAAATTGCGCCGCACTACAGTCACCCTGTGGTTCATATCCTCGATGCCAGTCGCGCCGTGCCGGTCACGACGAGCCTGCTGAGCGAAGACGGCAGGGAGGAATTTGTAGCGCAGCATGGCGCCGAGTACGAGAGACTTCGCAAGGCTCACGCTGCGCCACGGCAGCAGGTGGTATCACTCGAATCCGCGCGCGCCAGACGAACTCCGATCGAGTGGCGTGCGGAGGATGTACCGACTCCGGAGTTCACGGGGCTGCAGGTGCTGAATGATTTTCCGCTAGCGACGCTGCGCGAGTTTATCGACTGGTCGCCGCTGTTCCACACCTGGGGTTTGAAAGGAATCTATCCGCGCATCCTTGAGCATGAGACCCAGGGTGAGCAGGCGCGGCAGATCTTTGCGGATGCGAATGTCCTTCTCGATCGCATCATCAAGGAGAACCTGATCACAGCGCGCGGGGTCTATGGGTTTTTTCCCGCCAATGCGGCAGGGGACGACGTCGAGTTGTATGGCGACGGCAAACGCACCGAGGTGCTTGAGCGATTTCACTTTCTGCGTCAGCAGGCAAACCGGGAAGGGAGCGAGCCGTGCCGGTCGCTCTCGGACTTCCTCGCTCCAAAAGAGACGGGACTGCACGATCACATTGGAGCGTTCGCGGTCACGAGCGGCATCGGCCTGACGGAGCTGTGCGATCGGTTTCGGGCTGAGAATGACGACTACAACGCGATCATGGCGGAGGCACTTGGAGACCGCCTGGCCGAAGCCTTCGCCGAGTGCCTGCATAAGCGGGTGCGGGATGAATGGGGCTACGGCTGTGAGGAAAACCTGAGCCATGCAGAGATGATCCAGGAGAAGTATCGCGGGATCCGGCCTGCTGCCGGGTACCCGGCCTGCCCGGATCACACGGAGAAGGGCACGCTCTGGCGCCTGCTGGATGTGGAGGCGGCGACCGGAATGAAGATTACGGAGTCGTATGCGATGTGGCCGGGGTCGAGTGTGAGCGGGCTTTACTTTGCGCACCCGGAGTCGAGGTATTTTTCGCTAGGCAAGATCGACCGGGACCAGGTCGCCGACTACAGCGAGCGCAAGGGGATGAGCGTCGGCGAGGTCGAGCGGTGGCTTGGGCAGAACCTGAACTATGATCCTGGCAAGTAGGCGTGCCAGATCGAAACACGCTGATTGTGGAAGCGGGTTTGTCGGACAGACGACATAGCTACGGCTTTGAGAAGCAATGGCGTGGCGGTCGACGTTTCCGGTAAAATATATGGATAATATGCAACTGGCAGACCACTGCGGCGGATGTTTCCCGTCGGCATTCGCCTGAATTCTGTGAGCGAAATAGCCAGTTGTGCGGTTCTACTGCCTTGGGGAGAGGCGAGACCAATGGATTTGTCTACAACCGGCCGGCCAACCATTCTGCATGTTTGCACGCGTGAGACCATTCGTCCGCTGCGGGACCAGGTGCTGCGTCTCAGCGGCTTCGAAGTCGACTCTGCGCTGAGCCATCGGGAGGCGATTTCGATGTTCTGGGGCCATCAGTATGACCTGGTATTGATCGATGTGGAAGGCGAGAATGGCATCAACGATGCCGAACGTATGTGCTCCGAGATCAAGACTGCGCAGCCAGAGCAGGTCGTCGCGTTCGTCTGCAACTGGCGGGTTGCGAACATGACCGATTGTCCAGATGAGATTGTCCGAACCGAGTTTGATCCAGCGGCGTTCGCCCAGGGTGTGAGCAGTATTGTTCTCCGCGCTGTCTAGCCCGAACAGCGCATCGGCCGAGTTGCGGCGCTACGGGGTGTGTGTTACAAACGAAGTATTCCAGTCTGCTTCGGCAGATTTGAATTTCATGCAGAGTGGTTGAGGGACGAGCCCTTTGACGCCACGACAACCGGACAGAACAAAGACGTACCGGTGTCAACTCTCTCCTGGAAGGCCTAGGCCGCGACAGGGAACATGAGATTCGGAGCACGCAGTCCGGATTCGAGGTCTGCACCCCGCATTTCGTTTCCCTCGCCCCGTCCGGGGCCTCCATCGAGACAGCGTCAAACAGATTCTGACCTCCTTCCACTCGGAAAGAGCGCGATGAACTATTCCTGTAGCCGGTATGAGTTGAAGTGCAATGAATGTGGCAGGCGCTTCGGCAATCAGCCCCTCTCCGCTTGCCCAGACTGTCTCGCCCCCCTCGAAGTCGCCTATGATCTTGAAGCCGTCCGCGGCATCTTCACGAAGGAAAACATCGCCGCAGGTCCTGCGAATATCTGGCGATATGTTTCGCTCCTCCCCATCCCCGAGGGCTTTCAGCCAGACCTCCCGGTAGGCTTCACGCCGTTGGTGCGCGCGAAGAATCTCGGCACACGAATTGGGGCGGATCACATTTACATAAAGAACGACGCCGTCTGCTTTCCCACGCTCAGCTTCAAGGACCGGGTGGTTGCGGTAGCGCTTGCGAACGCACAGAAGTTCGGTTTTGAGACGGTGGGCTGTTCGTCCACCGGTAATCTTGCCAACTCGGTCGCAGCGCAGGCGGCGCGGCTTGGACTGAAGGCTTGCATTCTGGTTCCCGCCGATCTTGAGCCGGCGAAGATTCTTAATACTCAGGTGTACGGCGCGCGCCTGGTCCGCGTCGATGGCAACTACGACCATGTGAATCGCCTGTGCAGCCAGATCGCGGACGAGTACAGCTGGGGCTTTGTCAACGTGAATCTGCGGCCCTACTACGCGGAAGGCTCGAAGACCGTCGGCTACGAGATCGCCGAGCAGCTTGGCTGGCGGCTGCCCGACAACGTCGTGGTCCCGATGGCGGGTGGATCGTTGATTCGCAAGATTCGCAAAGCTTTTCAGGAACTTGTTTACCTGGGACTGGTCGAAGAGAAGCCGGTGCGGTTCTTTGGCGCACAGGCTACGGGATGCTCACCCATCTCGGTGGCGGTGAAAGAGGGAAGCGAGGACATTCAACCGCAACGACCGAATACCATTGCCCGGTCGCTCGCTATCGGCAATCCGGCGGACGGATCAGCCGCGGCGAAGATGATTCGCAGTGCAGGTGGGTGGGCGGACGATGTGTCGGACGTGGAGATCGTATCCGGCATCCAGGAGCTCGCCGAGACCGAAGGAATCTTCACCGAAACGGCAGGCGGCGTCACGACCGCGGTGACTGCGCGGCTCTACGCCGATGGCCGCATTGGACGCGACCAGACGACGGTAACCTGCATCACGGGCAACGGACTCAAGACGACCGATGCACTCGCCGGCCGCTATCCGGAGGAACGTGCCGTTCGCCCGAAACTGGCCGACTTCGACGCTTACATTCGTGAGCTTGATGGTATTGTAGAGCCGGAATTTGCCGCCTTCCCAGGAGGCAACTGATGGCGATCAAAGTTACGCTTCCCGCAGCGTTCACGCGTCACACGGATGGCCGCAAACACTTCGACTCTGCAGCAGAGAACCTGCCAGATCTTCTTGTCGATATAGACGAGACTTTTCCGGCACTTTCGACGCAGATCAAGGGAGAAGACGGCAAGCTCCGCCGGTTTATCAATATATATGTCAATGACGAAGACATCCGCTTCCTGGGCGGAGAAGCCTACACCTTCCGGGATGGGGATGAGGTGATGCTGATTCCGTCGATCGCCGGCGGATTGGATATGCTGTGCTGAGTTGCAGCCTGTGAGGGCCGTATCCTTCAAAGCGCGCAGATAACCTAATCAGACGTACGCGGTTGAGGTTCGAGTTCGATCCGGAGTGAGAGCGATATTTCGTTTGTATCGCATAATATTTCTTCTGCGGAGCAACGAATCAGCTACATACAGTCTCTTATGACCTGTACACATTCCGCCAGGCGCGGCAATTCATTAGAAGAAAGCAGGCATATTATGTTTCTCATACTGGCGGTTGTATTGGTTGTTCTTTGGCTAGGTGGCTTTTTTGTTCTGCACATTAGCAGCTTTTTCATTCATCTGCTGCTCATCTTTGCAGTGATATCCATCATTATGAACTTCGTTAGCGGCAGACGCGCAGTTTAGTCTTTCAGACTTCGACATCCAGCAGAAAGGGCCAAACCCGCCAAGGTTTGGCCCTTTCTGCTGCGGCGTGTCTCTTTACTGGTGTGCAACAGGGTGCGGATGCTTGATCGCCGCAGGCGGGATCACCGAAGCCAAAGCTTCTGGCGTCTCTTCCTGGAGTTCCGGCAAATTTCCTTCAAGCGCAAGTTTCAATACCTGATCCATCTCTTCAACAAAGTGCAGCTTCATGGAGGTCTTCAGAAGCTCCGGAAGATCGGCCATGTCTTTGCGGTTGTCTTCCGGCAGGATCGCTTCGAAGATGCCCGCGCGATGCGCTGCGAGCAGCTTTTCCTTCAGGCCGCCAATCGGGAGCACCTTGCCGCGTAATGTAATTTCGCCCGTCATCGCGATATCGCGCCGCACCTTGATCTTTGTCAAGGCGCTGGCAAGGCCTGTCGCGAGGGTGATGCCTGCGGAGGGTCCGTCTTTCGGGATTGCGCCTTCCGGCACATGCACATGGATGTCTACATTTTTGTAGAAGTCCTTCGCTAATCCCAGGTGATGCGAACGGGACCTGATGTAGGTCAGCGCAGCCTGCGCCGACTCCTGCATCACGTCGCCAAGCTGTCCGGTTGCCGTCATCTTGCCCTTGCCGTCGAGCACCTGAACTTCAGTCTGCAGAATCGTGCCGCCCATCTCCGTCCAGGCAAGGCCCGTCACCAAGCCGACCTCGCTCTTCTCATGCACCTGGGAGTCGCGGAACTTCGCTACGCCGAGGATGTCTCCGAGATTCGCGCCGGTGATGACTTCCCTGTGGTCCGCGCCGTTCTTCACCACGCGACGCGCCACCTTGCGGCACACATTGCCGATTTCTCGTTCGAGGTTGCGGACTCCGGCCTCGCGAGTGTACCCGCGAATGATCAGTTTGAGCGCATCCTCCTCAAAGAGGATCTGCTCTTCGGTCAGGCCTGTGCCTTCGCGCTGCTTCTTGACCAAATACTGTTTGGCAATCTCCAGCTTTTCGAGTTCGGTATAGCCGTGCAGCCGCAGAATCTCCATGCGATCCTGCAAGGGGCCAGGGATGGTGTGCAGGACGTTCGCGGTGGCGACAAACAGCACCTGCGAGAGGTCATACTCGACATCGAGATAGTGATCCTGGAAGGAAGCGTTCTGCTCGGGGTCCAGCACTTCAAGCAATGCGCTCGCAGGATCTCCGCGGAAGTCCGACGCCATCTTGTCGATCTCGTCCAGCATGAATACGGGGTTTTTGGTTCCCGCCTTCTTCATGGACTGAATGATCTGACCCGGCAGGGCACCGATGTAGGTTCTGCGATGCCCGCGAATCTCCGCCTCATCACGGACGCCGCCCAGCGACATGCGGACGAATTTGCGGCCTGTAGCCTTCGCGATCGACATGCCAAGGGAGGTCTTGCCGACGCCCGGAGGTCCAACGAAGCAAAGAATTGAGCCCTTCGGATTCTTCACCAGTTGGCGCACCGCGAGAAACTCGAGAATGCGTTCTTTGATTTTTTCGAGCCCGTAGTGGTCTTCATTCAAGATCTGCTCGGCGTGCTCGATGGAACGAATCTCCTTCGACCGTTTGCGCCATGGCACGGCAAGCAGCCAGTCGAGATAGTTGCGGGACACAGTCGACTCAGCGGACATCGGCGGCATTGCTTCGAGTTTCTTCAACTCCTGCAGCGACTTCTCCAGTACGTCTTTGGGCATGTTCGCGGCTTCGATCTTTTTCTTCAGTTCGTCGAACTCCGATTTTTCGCCGCGGCCAAGCTCCTTCTGAATGGCCTTGATCTTCTCGTTGAGGTAGTACTCCTTCTGCGCCTTCTCCATCTGGCGCTTCACTCGCGACTGGATGGTGCGATCCATATTCAGCTTTTCGATCGCGACGTCGAGGACATCGGCGACCTTCGACAGGCGCATCTCCGGATCGAAGACCTCAAGCAGTTGCTGCTTCTCCTCGATGGAGAGCTGGAGATTTGCGGCGATGGTGTCGGCCAGCTTCGCGGGTTCATCGGCGCGCACACTCGCGGCCATGGTCTCGTAGTTCAAGCTTTGTTGCAGCTTGACGTACTGCTCGAACAGGGAGTGGACCCGCTGCATCAACTGCTCGACCTGCGGCGAAAGGTCGAGGCGCGTCTGACCTGTCTGAACGGTCGCGACGAAGAAACCATCGTCGTCGTTGACCTCGCTCGCTCGTGCCCGCTCCACACCTTCGACGAGCACCTTGATGTTGCCGTCCGGCATCTTCACGCTCTGGACGATATTGCCGATCGTGCCCGTCTCATAGATGTCGTCGGCATTCGGCTCGTCGATCGAGGCGTCGTGCTGGGTTGCGAGGAATATCCTGCGGTCGCCCGAGAGCGCCTCTTCGAGCGCGCGAACACTGGACTCGCGGCCTACCACGAACGGCGTCATCATATGGGGGAAGATGACCATATCGCGAATGGGCATCATTGGAAGCTTGCGTGTCTCACCGCTCAGCGCTTTTTTTGGTTGATTTGTCATCTCTCTCCAATTAGACGTTAACACGCCGAAAATGATGCATCGGCGCTGCGGCTTCAGGTGATTGTACTTGCTATGTGCCAGTTCAGCGTGCAACTAATCAGCAGGTCAAACCAATTTTGTACACTTCGCCCAAGAATGAATGGAAGTCTCTAAACAGGAAACCCCAAGCGGGGGCTTGGGGTTTCCTAGTTTCTCCGAGTCAATGCAGCTATCCTGCCTTCTCCAGCAGCACGGGCAACGCGAGGCTGTGCTTCTTTACCATCTCCGCGGTGATGGATAGATCCTTGATCTTCTTGTTGCCCGGAACGTAATACATCAGATCCAACATCAGTTCTTCAAGGATCATGCGCAAGCCGCGCGCGCCTACCTTGCGCTGCAGCGCCTCGCGGGCAATCTCTCTCGCGGCATCGTCGGTGAATGTCACCTTGACGCCTTCGTACTCGAACAGCTTCGTGTACTGCTTGAGGATCGCATTACGAGGCTTGGTCAGAATCTCGATCAGCGCGGCCTCATCGAGTTCGTCGAGAATGCCAAGTACCGGCAGACGTCCGACAAACTCGGGGATCAATCCGTATTTCAAAAGATCCTGAGGCTCCGCCTGCCTCAGCAGTTCGGCATCACGCTGGGCGCGAATCGGAGTCACGTCCCCTTCGACTGCATCCGGATCCGCGATCGCCTTGAAGCCTAGAGCCTTCTTGCCGACTCGTCGTCCAATTACCTTTTCCAGACCGACAAATGCGCCACCGCAGATAAACAGGATGTTGGTGGTATCGACGGCCGTGAACTCCTGGTGCGGATGCTTGCGTCCACCCTGGGGGGGAACATTCGCGACGGTGCCTTCGAGCAGCTTCAGCAAAGCCTGTTGAACGCCTTCTCCCGAAACGTCGCGGGTAATCGACGGGTTTTCGTCTTTGCGCCCGATCTTGTCAATCTCGTCGATGTAGATGATGCCGCTCTGTGCGCGCTGTACATCACCTTCGGCGGCCTGGAGCAGCTTCAGGATAATGTTCTCGACGTCCTCGCCGACGTAGCCGGCCTCGGTGAGCGTGGTTGCGTCCACAATTGCAAATGGCACATCGAGCATCTTCGCCATGGTCTGCGCCAGCAGCGTCTTGCCCGAGCCTGTCGGCCCGACCAGCAGGATGTTTGACTTCGCCAGCTCGACATCGTTGCCGCGTGTCTTGTTCATCTGGATGCGTTTGTAGTGGTTGTAGACGGCGACCGCAAGCTTCTTCTTGGTCTGGGTCTGTCCGATCACGTACTCGTCCAGGAACGCCTTGACCTCCTGGGGCTTAGGCAGGTGTGCCGGCGCTGTGCCAGGCTGCGCTTCGGCGCGGTCGTCCTCGAGAATGGAGTTGCATACCGCAACGCACTCATCGCAGATGTAGGCCCGGGGGTAATCCGAGGGAGACGAGATCAGTTTGGCAACGGCGTCCTGCGATTTGTGGCAGAACGAACAACGCAATGATTCGTCTGAGCCCCGTGAGGTTTTCATAAATCGGATAACTCCTGTACCAGCTTGTATGCAGAGGATACAACTACAAGTTTACACCCGTTTCAACCTGCAAAAGTGGACAGGAACCTTCTGGACGTACCCCATTCTGGTCATACCGTAATATGTCCCAAATATTACAAGCCCGGACCGGGATTCGGGCTTGTGATGTATGAAATTGCGTAAGAGCTGTCCGAAGCCTTCCGGACAGGTTCTTAGATTACGTCCTTGGCCGGTCGATAATGTCATCGATGATGCCGTACTCCTTCGATTGCGCGGCGGTCATGATGAAGTCGCGTTCGACGTCTCGCTCGATCCGCTCCAGAGTCTGGCCTGTGCTCGCGCTCATCAGCTTGTTGGTGATCTCGCGAATGCGGAGAATCTCGCGGGCGTGAATGTCGATATCGGTCGCCTGTCCGCTCAACCCGCCCATCGATGGCTGATGGATGAGGATGCGCGAATTTGGCAGGGCGAACCGCTTACCCTTTTTGCCCGCCATCAACAAAAATGCTCCCATGCTTGCTGCCTGTCCGATGCAGAACGTCACTACATCGTTCTTGATGTACTGCATGGTGTCGTAGATTGCGAGACCCGCCGTGATCGAACCGCCGGGTGAGTTGATGTAGAGCTGAATGTCCTTCTCCGGGTCTTCGCCGCTGAGAAACAGCATCTGCGCAATGATGACATTGGCGATGTTGTCGTCGATCGGCGTGCCCAGAAAAATGATGTTGTCGCGCAGCAGACGGCTGTAGATGTCGTAGGCGCGTTCGCCCCGGCTCGTCTGCTCGATGACCATCGGTACTAATCCCATAACACTCTCTTTCTATCAATCCTTGAACAGGGCTTTGTTTGGTTGTTGATCTCTACGAAGCCAGCTTCTCGTAGAGCACGCTTCCCGTCTTCTCGCGGCGCATCTGCTCGCGCATCCGGTCGAGTCCGCCATCCTTCGACAGCCTCTCGCGCAGGGCCTCGAGCGGCTCGCGCGACTGGATTGAGAGCAGCAGCAGTTCGCGGTCGATGTCCTGTTCGCTTAACTGAATGCCCTCAAGCTCGGCGATGCGATCGAGGATCATCGACACCTTGACCTCGCTGACTGCCTGATCGCGCTGCGCGTTCCGGAGGCTGGCAAAATCAAGCTTGCGCATGTCTTCCACCTTCATGCCCTGCTGTGCGAGGGCGCGCAGCCCGCGGTCGAGGCGAGCCTCCACCTGCTGCTGTACAAACGCCTCGGGAACAGGGAACTGAAACTTATCCACCAGCTCGCCCAGCATCTTGTCCTTGGCGCGATTCTCCAGGGCCTGCTTTTTGCGATCTTCGGCGTGCTCGCGCAACTTGGTCTCAAAGTCGTCCCAGCTCTCGTGGCTGCCAAGTTGCTTCGCGAACTCAGCGTCGCGCTCCGGATACGTCTTCCGCTTGATGCCATTGACCGTCACGTCATAGCTCACGGTCTGGCCCGCCAGACGCCGCTCGCCGAAGTCCGCGGGATAGTCGACTTCGAACTTTAGTTCCTGGCCGGGCTTTGCGCCACGCAAGGCTTCGTTAAACGCTGCGAGCGTGTTCTTTCCGCCGATCTCGATCAGCACATCCTCGCCCGTAATCGGATCGCTGACTTCATTGCTTGAGGCATTCTCCAAGCCGTCCGCAGACACTGTCTGAGCGAGCGGTTTCACCTCACCGCGAAACTGGATCTCGGCCCAGTCTCCGTCGATGAGTGCGCGGTCTTCTTCCACCGGTTCGACCGTCGCGTGGCTATCCAGCACACGCGCGAGCTCCGCCTGATACTCGTCGTCAGTGAGGGCCGTGTCCGGCCTGCTCACCACAACACTGTCGTACCCGGTGAGGTCGATCTCTGGAGCTACTTCGAAGGCTGCTTTGAACTTCAACGGCTGGCCATCGAACAATTGCAGATCGAGCAGCTGGGGTTCGGAGACGGGCCGAAGTTTCTGCTCGTCGATGGCCTTGCGGAAGCGCTCCGCAACGAGGCTTTCCAAAACCTCCTGGCGAATCTCCTTGGCGAACTTCGACCGGACGAGGGACTCCGGAACTTTGCCGGCGCGAAATCCGGGAATGCGGGCCAGCTTCTGGTACCGCTTGACGACGTTGCGGAAGCTCTTCGATACTTCGTCGGCCGGCGCTTCCACCTCGATTTCACGAGCAAGTTGGGGATTCAGCGCGGGAGCATGGGAATGCGTGTGGTCGTGGGTGTGTTCGTGCTCGTTATGGAGCTCCTGGTCATGAGGGCTCGTCAATTGGGACTGCTCCACCGCAATCTCGTTCGTTTCAGTCATTTCAGTCGGGGTCAAAATCGATGCCTTCCAAGTATCGTTCTCAGGTGTCGCAACGAGCGCTAACAGCAGCTTGCGCGCGCGTACGAGTCTTAACTACTGTACGAGGCTTTGATGGCGAGGGTCAAACCTTGGACACGCATTCGTTGTACGCTCCGGGCCTGTGTGGCTGATGTCTGGGAGACCACTGGAGGAAGGCATTTACAGGTGCTCGGCGGAGTCTGAATTCAGCGAAAAGATCTCGATCCGGATGTACCACTGGGTGGTCTGGCCGGGTTGAAGCACTACCATTCCGGTGTCCTCGTTCCTGGACCACTCTCGCCCGAAGGGATCATCGAAGTTGAACCGGGGATCAATGGAGAGGAATGAGCCGTCGAGCGGGGCGGATACGTGGAACGCCTTGATTGCCGGACTCAGCGCCGTTACTCGCAATCCGTAGCCATCGTCCGCATCGCGAAGTTCAGCGATCGGCCCCCTGTCCATCAGGCCTCGATGAAGATTAACGAATGTGTCGTCCAGGTTCAGGGCTCCGAGCCGGGCTCCGGCTGGTCCGGTGAAGTCGTACTCTGTGCCCGACACTGGCAGCAATTTGCCTGTCAACTCTCCGGTTTTCCTGTCTTTGACGTCGATGCGGTCCGACTGGGGCAGACGCAGCATCATCTCTGCACGACGCGCATTCAGAATGGCGAACCGGGGATGCCAGCCAAGCCCGATCGGCTCCGCAGCGGTACCTGTGTTGCGGGCGATGATCTTGATCTCGATCGATTTGCCGCTGAGAACGATCGAACTGGTGATCTCGGTGGACGATGGCCAGCGTCCATCGAAGCTGCCCGGCTCGAAGGAGGCCTGGGCCTGTCCGCCGTCCGGCATCACACTCGTACTCACCGAGGCCGACTGCTGTTTCAGGAGCAGGCCGCCCGTAGCGACCGGTCGTTCGCTTCCTGGGCCGTTACTTGAATTTGCCGGCAGGTCTGCGGGCAATGAGAGCCGCACGTTACGCCACATCGCTGTCAACTGCCTGCCATCGGGAGCGAGAACACCCAATATCCTTCCGGCCCATGGAGCTTCGACGGCCCCGCCCATGGCAAGACTCGCCGCGCCGTTGACGTCCGGTCCTGCTCCGCTCAGTCGTTGCGCCGCCTCGTCCAGCGGCGGAGAAGCCAGCAGCTTCACCTCTCCCTTTCCAGGCAGATATGCACGAATCTGCAGCACATTCATGCCGCGTCCAGGCAGCAGCGTTGCTGAGAGGAACTCCGGTCCGCTCCCGCTCACCAAAACCGATCGTTGCAGGCGAAGAACGTCCTGTCCACCAGGCTGGGCGGTCACGACGACAGCAGTTGGCCGCTTCAGAGCCTTCTTCAACTGGGCGAACTGGCCGAGGCGATGTTCACGCCATCCCACCGCCAGGATAACGAGCAAAATGGTCAGGACCATGATCGTCAACACACCTGAACGCAGGACGGCCGCATGCCACACGCTTCTGCGCCTTCTGGCCAGGCCCTGCTTCAGCAGCGCCCAATACATACGACTTAATCTTGGATCTTCCAACTCGCCGCCTGTCTTGTACTCCATACATACTACGAAAGCCACGGTTCGCCTGAGTGCAGCACCGCTGCCTCTGCGCGCTTTATGATGAGATGCAGTGCCGCCCCTCGCCTCGCCACCAACGCCGTCGCTGCTCCAGCAGATTCATGAGACGATCGTTGCCTGCGAACGTTGTCCGCGGCTTCGCACGTACTGCCAGGGCATCGGCGAAACCAAACGCCGCGCCTACATCGACCAGACCTACTGGGCTCGTCCCGTTCCCGGCTTCGGCGATCCTCGGGCCCGTATCCTCATTCTCGGTCTTGCGCCCGGAGCGCATGGCGCCAATCGCACCGGGCGTCCCTTCACTGGCGACGGCTCTGGCGACTTCATGTATCCGGTTTTGCACGAGCTTGGCCTTGCGAGCAAGCCTAAAGCCGTCCACCGGGACGACGGGCTCACCTTGCGCCACACCTGGATCGCCTCCGTGGTGCGTTGCGCTCCGCCGGGCGACAAGCCGCTACCGCAGGAGATCCGCAATTGTGCCCCGCATCTCACGAGGGAGATCGAGGCGCTCCCGCGCGTTCGTGTGGTCGTCTGCCTGGGCAAGATAGCGTTCGACGGCTACCTGGCGCACCTGCTGCAAACCGGCGTCATCACTCGTAAGTCCGAGTACGCGTTTTCGCACGGCGCACACTATCGGCTGCCCAATGGACTGCAACTTCTGGCCACGTATCACCCATCGCTCAGGAATACCAACACCGGCCGGCTTAACAGCATAATGTTCACCAGAGTATTCGTGCGCGCAAGAGATCTGGCCGGACTTCCCAGCTAAATCTCTGTAGAATCAACGATCATCGGTCGATGCGATACCTTCGCGAAACCAACCAATCCTTGCTGGATGGAATCTCATCGTGAGGACAGTAAATCTCAAGCACGAGGTATTTCGAATGAGCGTAAAAAGTTACTGGTTTGCTTTTGGCATTGGTGTCAGTGCAGGCGCCGCGATCGCACTTCTGTATGCTCCGCAAACAGGCGTCAAGACGCGCAAGCAACTGCTCAAAGGAGTGGAGGACGCCGGAGATTACCTCGAGGACGCAGGCAATTACCTGAAGTCTCAGGCAGAGCATCTCAGCGATGAGGCTCAGAAAGCCATCAAGCGGACTAAAGGACAGGTCGACAACGCAGTCGACAAGGCAGGCGACGTGGTGCAGCACGCGGTCAAATCAGCCCAGGCGCTGGTTTAGTTCCTCCCGCAAGCCAGCACAAAGATGCCCCGGCGCTTCGCCGGGGCATTTTCTGTCTCTTTTGTGGAAGGATGCTACACAGTCGTTAGAGCCATGCCACCCATCTTCTCTTCACCGTCCGCCGAGATTGGCCGGTAGAAGAGCAGATTGTTCTCCATGTACACCTCGAGGAAGGCAGGCCGTTCCACGATTCCACCGCCGATCAGTGCCTCCGAGAGAGGATCCTCGACAAACCGTTGGAGCGCCCGGCGCAGGGGACGAGCGCCATAGGTACGGTCAGAAGCCGTCTTTTCGATGATCCACTTCTTGGCCTCGTCAGTGACCGAGATCGTGATTGCCTTGTGTACCAGATTGACGTTCAACTGCTGCACCAGCAGTTCGAGAATCTGCATCATGTCCGCATCCGACAGCGACGTGAAGATGATGATCTCGTCCAAGCGGTTGAGGAACTCCGGGTTAAAGGTCCGTTTGACCTCGCCCCGCACCAGTTCCTCCATCTTGTCCATCACCATGTCTTCCTTTTCGCTCTGGAAGCCGAGACCCTGCCGCTTCTGCAGGTGCTTCGCTCCAATGTTCGAGGTCATGATGATGATGCAGTTCTTGTAGTCGACGGTGTTGCCGAGACCGTCGGTCAACTGCCCATCTTCAAACACCTGCAGGAGCAGATTGAAGACATCTGGATGCGCTTTTTCGATCTCATCGAGCAGCACCACGCAGTACGGGTTGCGCTTTACACGCTCGGTAAGCTGGCCGCCCTCCTCGTAGCCAACATAGCCGGGCGGCGAACCGATCAGCTTGCTCACGGAGTGCTTCTCCATGAACTCCGACATGTCGAAGCGGATCAGCGCCTTCTCGCTGCCGAAGAGGAACTGCGCCAGGGTGCGCGCCATCTCCGTCTTGCCGACGCCGGTGGGCCCAAGGAAGAGGAAGCTGCCGATCGGACGGGCTGGATTCTTCAAGCCGGCGCGCGAACGCCGAATCGCCCGCGCCAGTGCTGAGATTGCCTTGTCCTGCGAGATCACGCGCTTGTGCAGCTCTTCTTCTACGCGCAACAGGCGCTGCGTCTCTTCTTCCTTGAGGGAGGTGATCGGAACGCCGGTCCAGCGGCTGACGACGTCTTCGATGTCTCCGCGCGTGACGATGCCAGCCGAAGAGTCATCGAGGTGATATTTGTCGCGGAGCGCACGCAGATTCTCCCGCTCTTTGCGCTCCTCGTCCGAGTAGAACCGCGCCTTCTCGAACTCGTGATTCGCAATCGCGTTCTCCATGCGGTGCACGATGAACTTGATGCGCTTCTGGACCTCGGTCAGCTCTTCGGGCATCGAGGTCTGCCGCAGCTTTACCCGCGCACCGGCCTCGTCGATCAGGTCGATCGCCTTGTCGGGGAGAAAACGGTCGGGAATATATCTGCTGGAGTGCGACACCGAGAACGTAATCGCATCGTCGGTGTAGCTGACGGCGTGGAACTTCTCGTACTTCTCCTTGATCCCCATGATGATTTTGATCGCGTCTTCCTCGTTCGGAGGAGGCACTTTGACCGCCTGAAATCTGCGTTCGAGCGAGCGGTCTTTCTCGATCGACTTCCGGTACTCCGCCGGGGTGGTCGCACCGATGCATTGAATCTCGCCTCGGCTTAGCGCCGGCTTCAGAATGTTTGCCGCATCGAGCGAGCCTTCAGCCGATCCAGCGCCCACCAGCGTATGGAGCTCGTCGATGAAGACGATGGAGTTCTGATTTTCCATCAGCTCCTTCATGATGGTCTTGAGCCGCTCTTCAAACTGCCCACGATATTTTGTCCCTGCGACGATCAGCGACAAGTCGAGTGCGAGCACCCGCTTATCGGCGAGAAAACTCGGGACCTCGCCATCGGCAATCTTCTGCGCCAGCCCTTCGACGATGGCCGTCTTGCCGACGCCGGGCTCTCCGATCAGCACCGGATTGTTCTTGGTCCGGCGGCATAGAATCTGGATTACCCGATCCACTTCGTTATCCCGGCCGACGAGTGGATCCAACTGCTGGTCCATGGCCGACTGCGTCAGATCACGCGAAAACTCCGCCAGCATACTCTGCTCGCCGCGCTGCCCCTTGGCTCCGCCGGCTGCTGGAACCTTCTCCTGCGTCGTCCGCTGCAACTCTTCCCGGATGGCCGGAAGCCGCAGACCGCGTTCCTGCAGAATCTCCGCCGCGAAGCACTTCTCCTCGCGCAGCAGGCCCAGCAGCAGATGCTCGGTCCCGATATGTTTATGCGAGAGCCGCTCCGCCTCTTCCGCCGCATACGCGAGCACGCGCTTGCACTCATTGGACAGCGGCAGATCAACCGAGGTGGAAACCTTCTCCCTGATCGTCGTATGTCCTTCAATCTGCTTGCGAATCGACTCCACAGACGCATGCGAACGCAGAAAGCGATTGGTCAGCGCCTTGTCCTCCCGCAGCAAACCGAGCAGCAGATGCTCGGTCTCGATGTAAGGCGACCCGAACTGACTGGCCTCGTAGCGAGCGAAGAAAATAACCCTTCGCGCCTTCTCCGTATAGCGTTCGAACATGATTTCCCCTTCAAGCCGGCCACCACCCGAGCCCGAGGGCCGCATGGCGCCATTGGTCCCAACAACCATCCCCGGCCTTTCAGCTAACCCGGAGACACATCAGGCTGCTTCAAGTACGAAGCACCCATCCCACTCCTATCAGTGTAGTCGTCTGCACCAAAATCCAGAAATACCTCAAAAGTTATGCCTAAGTTAGCACCCTTTTCGATGCTTCCTGTGCAAAAAGGGCACCAAATCAGGTGCATCCTTCCAATCCTGTCAATACTTGTCTACGCACTTTAAACGTTCCTGGATTGACTCGGCTATCCCACAGACGTTCGCCCCAGCGACATCCGAATATTGGATGCTCAGCCCCCGGATACGACGCTTTCCAGGCGTCCTTCGCGCAGCCGCAGCATCCGGTCGCATCGCGCGGCGAACTCAAGATTGTGGGTGACCAAGACGCTCGCCAGCCCATGCGCCTCGTGCAGTTTCTGGATCAGGTTGAAGACCGCCTCGGCCGTCTTCGAATCGAGATCTCCTGTGGGCTCATCCGCGAGCAGAATCTTCGGCTCCGTCACCAGCGCACGCGCCAGGCTCACCCGCTGCTGTTCGCCGCCGCTCAGTTCGCCGGAACGGTGGTGCGCCCGGTCCTCCAGCCCTACTTCGCGGAGCCAAACCCGCGCCTGCTCGAGCGCCGCCGCGCGGCCCATTCCGCGGGCAAGCAGCGGCATCGCCACGTTTTCGAGAGCGGAGAACTCCGGCAGGAGGTAGTGAAACTGCCACACATAGCCAACGTCCCGATTACGAAACTCTGCCGCCTGCCGCGGCGTGAATGAACTCAACCGGCTTTCTCCGCACCAGACCTCACCGGCTGTCGGCGTATCAAGCGCGGCCAGCAGATGCAGCAGCGAACTCTTGCCGGCGCCACTTTCTCCGACAATCGCGAGCATCTCTCCGGCGTGTACCTTCAAGTCCAGCCTGCGGAATAGCTCCAGTGCCGGCCGCCCGGTCTTTTCAGATCCCGTATCCCTGGAGACCGCCGCATAGACCTTTGTCAGCCCTGCGGCCCGCATCACCACCGTGCGCTCCAAAACGTGTGGCAGCGGCTCCAGCGAACCCGCGTTTTCGTACTGCACATCACCCAGATTTGAGTCGGTCACCCGGTCACCTCAGACGTGTCACCCGAGCTTGCGATGGCTACAGCCTCATTATCAGAAACGCCGTGGCTAGGAAAAGCGCCAAGTGCAATCGCAAGCCGATTCCATGCATTGATCGTCGTAATTGCGAGGGTAAGATTCACTGTCTCCGCCTCGCCGAAGTGTGCCCTCACCTGGTGGTACACCGCATCCGGCGCGTGACCGTCCTGGATATCCGTCACTGACTCTGCCCACGCCAGTGCCGCCCGTTCCCGGTTCGTATACGCGTCCGAGCCACGCCAGTCCGCCAGCTCCGCGATCCGGCCTTCAGCCTCATTCAGTTTCTTCAGCTCCGCTCCGTGGAGTCCAATGCAATACTCGCATCCATTGATCAGCGACACCCGCAGGCGTACCAACCCGAGCAACGAAAGCTCTAACCCCGACTCTGTATTCAGGTAATGCTCCAGGGCACGCATCCGCGCCAAACCCTCCGGCGCCAACTGCCCATACTTCAGTCGAGGTTCACTCATATCGCAGTGCCTCCGCCGGCAGGACCTTCGCCGCACTTCCACTTGGGTACAGCGTTGCAATCAGACTGACGCCCAGCGAAACGGCCCCTACCAGCATCGCGTGCCAGACCTTCGGCGCAAAGGGAAGATGATCGATTGAGTACACTGACGCGTCCAGGCGAATGAATTGATAGTGGCCACCCAGCCAGCTCAATCCATACCCTACGATCAAACCGAGCACCGTGCCGATCACCGAGATCAGCAATCCCTGCAGTAGAAAGATTCTTCGCACCTGATCCGCTCTCACCCCGAAGCTCATCATCACCGCGATATCCCGTGTTTTCTCCATCACCATCATGGTCAACGCGATCAGGATATTCAAGGCGGCCACGCACACGATTAGCGCGAGCACGATGAAGGTGACCACCTGCTCAAGCTTGAGCGCGCGAAACAGCTCCTGGTTCTGCTCCATCCAGTTCGTCGTCTGGAACCCTGGACCTGCCATCGCCTCGATGGTCCGGCCGATGCGATCCGCATGATAGAGGTCGTCCACTTTGAAGCTGATCACGGAGATCAGATCCGGCTCGCTGAACAGGCGCTGTGCGTCCGCGAGGCGGGTGAACGCATAGCTTGAGTCGTACTGATAGAAGCCCGACCGGAAGATTCCCACGATCTCGAAGCGCTGGTATTTCGGCACCAGGCCGAGTGGTGTCAGCTCTCCTTGTGGACTCGTCACCAGCACTCCGTCTCCAACCTTTGCTCCCAGCGTCTCCGCCAGATCCTGGCCAATCACAATCGGCGGCACTGGTTGCGCACTGGCGTAACGGGGTTCTCCGGGTCGTGCTTCTCCGACCTTAGGCCGTATCGGATCGAGCGGCCCCGCCGATCCCTGCGTCACGCTCTGCAGGAGGTCCCCCACCGTCTCTTCGTCCCGGGGAATCACGCCTTTGACAAGAGCCCCACCGCTGCGTGCTCCACGCGAGATCAGCACCTGACCGTACAGACCGGGGGCAGCAGCGGTCACATGCGGCGCCTTGCTGAGACGCGCCAGCAGCGGCCTCCAGTCGCGAATGCCATCTCCCGCCACGCGCATGAGGTCCACATGCGAGGTCGAACCGACCAGCCGCTCCTGCAGGTCCCGCCGCATTCCATTCGTAATCGCCAGTGCAATGATCAGCGAAGCCACACCCGCAGCTACACCGATCACGGAGATCACCGTGATCACGCCGACCACAGCCTGCCGCCGCTTCGCCCGCAGATACCGCGCCGCTATGAAGAGCTCGAATCGCATCGAATCCAAGCTTACTATCCAGCGCGGGTACAAGCAGGGGCCAAGAGCGCAGTCAACTTTGACCGCTCATCAGGACTCGCTTACGGCTTGCCTGCCGTCTTCAGTGGACCATGACCCTCGGCAGATTCCAGTGCCGCCAGGCCGCGACCATCCGCAGCGTAAAGCAAGCTGCCGCTCCCAGAGTCATCGCCGCCGCGCGAGGCGTCTTCAACCTCAACAGGAGCACGACTACAGCGGCGCCGGTAAGCGCCGCCGCCGCGTAGACATCGGAGTGGAGCACCCCGGGAACCTGGGCCAACAGCACATCCCGAACGGTTCCGCCGCCGGCGCCTGTCACCGCACCCATCAGGATCGCCAGCAACGGTGTGATTCCGAACTCTAACGCCTTGCCCACTCCTGCTACTGCGAACAACGCCAGTCCAGCGGCATCGAGGGTCAACATGAGATGCAACGGCACCCGCTGAAACAGCGGATGAAAGAAGAACACCGCCCCGCCGCCCGCGAACGCCGTCGCTCCGTATCTCCAGTCGCGAATGCTGTTCGGCGGAATCGCACCTATCAGAAGGTCGCGAATCGTACCTCCCCCGAGGGCCGTTACGAACGACAGCACGAGCAGCCCAAAGACATCCAGGCCCGCTTCGATGCCGGCCAGCGCGCCCTCTACGGCAAACACGAATGTTCCAATCAGATCGACGGCCAGCAGCAACTGATCCTGGTTGTACTTCGGGAGACGCGCCGAGAGCCAGCCTCGCATCACCGCACGACCGTCTTGACCGCTGCCACATTTTCGTAACGGTCGTATACCCGCACTGCCAGGACATGCTCCTTCGCATCGGCTACAGGAGTTGTTGCCCGCGGCACGTCGGCGGTGAAGTCGTAGCGTTCTGTCGACGAGTCTGAAACCAAACCGACCGGCTCCAGATATTGCCAGGGGCCTGCATCCACCGAGTACTCTGCGTGCGCGATGGGCGAGGTCGCGTCGCGCGCCTCGAGAGTGGCATGAATCTTCACCGTCGAACCGCCAGGCGATCTCGGGACGACCTCTGCTTTCAATACTCCCGGCACTGGCGGCGTCGTATCCACCACGAAAACCTCGCTGACCCGCTCGCCCGTCAGCGTCTCCGCATCGGTGTGGACGGGGGCATCGCTTGCGATCACCTTCAGCTCATACCTTCCATCCGGGAGCAGAGCCGAATCAAAGCTTAAGAACCTCTCCGAAATCTTGTCCTTCAGTAGCAGCCAGTTCGTCTCTCCCACGCCGCGATACCAGACCGCGAACATCAGGTCGTCACCGTTTTCGTCATGAGCCAGCCATCGCACCGTGATCGCGGTCTTGTCCTTCTGTGCTGTTAACGCCGCTGCATTCGTATCCTGCACGAAGTTCAGCGTGGGCGCGGCTCCAGAGGCAGCAGGGAAGACCACCTGCACCGTGGAGTTCGTAGCAGCGGCGGGCACGACTGCCACCCGCGCCCCTGGCTGCACGGCGATCTCATCAACCACTGGAGCGAGATTTTGCTGGAGATAATTCAGCCCCACGGAGTCAACGGAGCCTCCCGGCCGCAGGACCGCCTTCCACTGCACAAATCGTCCTGCGGGGACCACGTAGCTACCGTCGGCCCCGATATGCGCCCACTCGCTCCAGCCCATCAGCGGACTCTCCACATTGCCACTTCTCACAGAGAGTTCATATCCCGCGGCCGCGCCCGCCCGCACCTCCGCGCGTCCCCACCGCGAGAAGCTTTGCGCGTCGAACACCTCACTGGTGTACGTGGCATTCGGCGCACTTGCATCGTTCAGACGAAACACCTTGCCGCTATTGCTGCTGGCGACCAGCAACCCGTCTTTTAGATTCGCAAACGCCATTGCCTGTGAAGCATCGAGGTGCGCGACATCGGTGAATCGTCCGGCCTCTCCGGAACCCACGGGCCCCGTCTCTACCTTGTAGACGCGCCCGCGATTTCCCGTAGCTGCCAGCAGAGTCCCGTTGCGCACTGCAAGCGCGTAGACCACATCGTCCTTGAGCGTCAGCAGCTTCCCGGGGCTGCCATCGGGCGCAATCCGGTAGATCTCCGATCCATCCGGCACCAGCGCATTGGACCCCGCGGCGGTCGACGACCCCGGCTGCAGAAAGGTGATCGTCACCCCAGGGTTGCCGGTGGCCGCCAGGGGAGGCAGCGAAGAACGCCCCCTGGTCCCGACTCCGGCGGCGTACACGTTGCCCGCATCATCCATTGCCAGCGACGTAATCTCGCGGCGCGGCGCAGCATACACGGCGAATGGCTTCGCTCCGGCGGTCTTCGTTGCGATCCTGTAGATCACACCCGAGCCGTCGGACCCGGCCCACAGTGTCCCATCCAGCGCCAGCAGCAGGCAACGGATATGCTGATCCGCCGTCTTGAACAACACCTCCGCCTTCCCGCGGCCTGGAGGCACCCGATACACTACCGCCGGAGCTCCCGCCGCCACGTACAGCTCACCCGCGCTGCCCAATGCAAGATCCCACAGGTACTTTGGTTTCTCCTCAGTCGTGGCTGGGTCGAACACTACCTGTGCCGCCCCGCCGCCGCTTGGAATCCGGTAGACCTTGCCATCCGGCGACGTTGCCGCCAGCACGCTTCCATCCGCCGCCACACGCAGGGACTGCACCGCAAGCTCTTTTCCAGCGAAGATCTGCGCCGCCTTGCCATCGGGCGCGACCTTCATCACCAGGGCCGAACCCGAAGTCGTCCCGCCGAGTCCCAGATAGGCGTTTCCGGCGCCATCGCTCGCTACCGACCAGACATAATTTTTTCCGGTCGCATACAGCAGGGAAGCCGCCGGGCCCGCCTCCAACCGTCCATCGCTGCGGATCGCCACGCCCTCGGACGATCCCTTTTCCATCTCCTCGTAGCGCTCCACGCTCCACAGCTTCGTGCCCTGCGCGCTCGCCAACACCGGCAGCAGTCCGACTGCCGCACACCATCCAGCCAATAACACTCGTCGCATCATTCTGATTGTGAGTCTAAAGTATCTGCGCCCTCCGCGAAGTCTGGCGATCCACGCTATACCCAGCCTAGAATCGATGCAGTGTTGAAAGAAGGCATTGTCCAAGCCGTCTTCGCCGGGCAGCCCAGATCGATCACCGATGAGCGTGGAACCTGGACCTCATCGATATTCCGTGATCGTGTGGACGGCCCGATACAGATCTCTCTCCAAGGGCTTGCCGGGGACAGGGTGGCGCAGCCCTATCACGGCGGGCCAGGGGCGGCGATCTGCGTCCATCTTGCCGATCATTATTCCTTCTGGAACACCCACTACAACATGAACCTGCGAGCGGGATCTGTCGGCGAAAACGTCACGCTCGCGGAGGTCGCCGAGGACCAGGTCTGCGTGGGCGATCGAGTGCGTCTGGGAACAGCGGTTGTACAGGTAAGCGGCCCGCGGGTTCCTTGCGCGAATCAGGGCCGCCGGATCGGACGTCACGATTGGGTCAAGCTGACGATCAGAGAGAATCGGACAGGTTTTTATCTGCGCGTGCTCGAACCGGGCGCTCTGCAAGCAGGCGATCCCTGGATCGTCGAGGAACGCGTCAATCCCGACGGATCGATCGCCGCCATCAACCGCTGCATGTATCTTGATTTCGAATCAGACTTTGCGCACAGGATGCTGGGAATGCGCGGTCTGGAAACCTGGTGGAAGGATCAGGCGCGCCAGAAGATCGAGGACCAGGCGGGACACTGGACCTCTGCCATGAAGAATAGCGACTGAGCCTTGCGCATGTTGCCAGCAACTCGCTCTTCGGTGAGGGGGTAGACGGTTTGGGGGAAAAAGTCGTGGTCTCCCACCCTTTGTGCAAAGGCGCACAAAGGATGGGGCACCCGGATTTTTTGAGACTTGACAGGAAAATGCTCTAGTTTGCCAGCACTGCGCGGTAACGCACCTGGTTTTTCTTTACCTTGGCTACCGCATCGTTCGCCTTCGCCATCGGGAAGCGCTCTGTAATCGCCTTCACGCCATGGCGTGCGGCGACGTCCAGCATCTCGAACAGATCGCGCGGGCTGCCCGTCTGGCTTCCGGCGACCGACCGCTGCGCTGCCACCAGGGAATTACCCTGAAGCTGCAGTGGCGACGGCGGAACCCCTACGATGCACAAGGTGCCATTGGGCCGGAGCGCCTGCACGTAACCCTGCCAATCCTGGTCCACGTTCACCGTCGAGAGAAGGAGATCGAATGTTGCGGAGACCTTCTTTAGCGCGCCGGTGTCCCGCGTATTCACAAAGTGATGTGCGCCCAACTCCCGCGCCTCCGCCTCTTTGTCCTTCGACGTGGAGAATGCCGTTACCTCCGCGCCGAACGCTCGCGCAAACTGCACACCTAAATGTCCAAGGCCGCCAATGCCGATCACTCCTACGCGAGACGAAGGCCGGACGCCGTGATTTCGCAGCGGGCTGTAGACCGTAATTCCCGCGCACAGCAGAGGAGCGGCGTTCTCGCTATCGAGGGAGGCGGGCACCGGGATCGCGAACCGCGAGTTTACGCGAATACGATCCGCAAAACCGCCGTTGCGTCCTATGCAGGTCGGCTGCGACTTCGCGCACAGATGCTCCTCGCCTTGTCTGCACCACTCGCACACGCCGCAACTGTTGCACTCCCAACCCACACCCACGCGCTCGCCGACGGAACGGTCCTTCACGCCGGACCCTGCTTCGACCACGGTTCCCACGATCTCGTGACCCGGAACGAATGGGTACTTGCTCAAACCCCAATCGTTGTCGATCAGGTGAACGTCGCTTCGGCAGACGCCACAGTGAGAGATCCTGATTTCAATTTCGTTCGACTTCAACTCCCCCGGTTCAAATTTGTACGCAAGAAGCTGCGCACCGGCCGCATGCACAGCCAAACCATGGATCTCGCTCATCGAATTTTCCTTTAGGCGTCGAACCGAGCCGCCGTGTTCTGCCTCGATGCTATAACAGGCTCCTGAGCAAAAAGGCCAGGGTGCAAGGTACGCAATCGAAGGATTCGTTACAGGCTTGCAGTCACTCCGGCCGGGGTGCAATGCGCCGATTACCTGACCGTCAGATTCACCACCTGCGATCCGCTTACCGCATATCCGACCTCGCTCGACCCGACGCTCATGGCGCTCTCCCCAGTAAGCTGCATCTTCTGCGCGTCCTTCAAAGGCTCCAGCACATTCGCCATTGAGAGCGGCACACCTGGGAGCGCTTCGCTCTCGAGCAATGCCTGTGGCGCATGGGTCAGAAGCGTCACGTAGACGCGATCGTTCGAGTGCATGCGGTTCAACGCCGCGATGGTATCGGCCAGGCCGATCTGGCGCTCGGCGTCCGGACGCGACGTCAGCCGGTCCAGCGTGGCTCCATCACTCACCATTACCCTCAGAGATCCTGAGGTCAGGTCGGCGGGCAGTCTGAACTTTACCCGGACCAGCTTTGCTTCTGCCTGATATGGATGCAGCATCGCCTCAACCTCGACCTCGTCGCCGGCGCGGGCCTCCAGTGTGCTGAGACGCGCAGACTCCAGCACCGCCGTCATTCTCGCGGGGATAGCCTCCGCCCTCAGCCGCAGTTCTGTCACCACCGGTTGATCCAGCCCGTTGTCATAGACCTTGCTGAACCGGTCGTTCACCAGGAGCGCGGCATTGATCGTCGCGGGATTGAACTCATTCTGCGCCATCAGACCTTCCAGACGCACCGGAGGCATGCCCTTGACGCCGATCTCGCCCGATATCCGATAGCTGATGTCGGCGCCGGAGGCGTTGTTCCCCTTCAGGCTCTGGTACACCGAAACCAGCATCGTTGAAGGGGTCAGATCACGGTTATCCAGCACCTCGAAGTGAACCGTCTTCGCCGCGCCCTCACCAGCCGGAGGCACCACCTCCACCTGGACCGGAATCATCCGGGCCTTCACGCCGAAGCGCCCCATGATCGCCGAAGCCCGGTCCTCGGTAAACGCCCCCACCGTCTCGGTGGTATTGATGATCTTGAACGCATTCAGCGGGGAGGCCAGTGAGGTCAGCACATCGGCCTTGGTCATCGGCATATCGACCGGTCCATCCTGGGTAATCGGGTGCCCGCAGGCCAGCAGCCGCTTTGGGTCTACATACGTCACGGTACAGGTTCCCGCCATCGAGAGGTCGCCGCGGACCAGCACCGCGCTTACCGCACTGCCTGGCACCAGCGCCTCCGGCTGGGCGGCGGTATCGTCCGCGCCGCCAAGTCCTGCGACCGGCGTCAAACCCATCGCGCGAAATCGATCGCCGAACCGCTCCACCGCCTCGGGGCTGAACCCTCCGAACACCAGCGGCGTCTCCATTGCCCGGATATCCGGCGGTCCGGGTTCGTTTGAGGTAGTTCCCGCGCGTGAATGTTGTCTTTGCCGTTCTGCAGCCACCTCAGGCTTGCCCGAACGGGCGTCTCCGTCCCTGACCTGGAGCATCAAACCGATCGGCGTAATTCCCGCGATCGGCTCCTTGCTGAACTGCCCGATGCGGTAGCTCAGTGCTCCTACCAGCCGCCCGTCGATGTAGACCGGACTGCCGCTCATCCCCGCAACAACGCCCGTATACTCCGGCTTGACGCCATGGAGTCGCGCCAGAATCATGTCCTGCCCAGGCCCCAGTGCGTCCTTTAGCACCCCCAGAATCTCCACTCCCATCGGCTCCGGGTTAACGCCTTCAAATACCGTGTAGGCAACCCCGCGCATCCCGCGCTTCACCTCCGCCAAGGGAAAGAATGTGGTCACCGCCGGAGCGGAGGCGGGTAGCACCATCGCCTTCCACCCGTCCGTTCCGGCGGTCACTGACTGCGCCTGCATTCCAACGGCCAGCATTCCGATGCCTGCCAGAACAGTCATCGATCGAGTCTTTCCCAGGGTGATCACGCCTACCAGACTACTAGACCGTTTCAGCGCCAAACCAGGCCATGCCCTCACCATCGGTTTGGAAAAGCGTCCAAGATTCGGAGTAGAGTTTTAGATGAAGATGATGATCAGCCGCCTTCACCTCCGGACCAGCGTCCTCCTTGCCCTAGGCGCCCTTATCGCCCCGACATGCACCTATGCGCAGAGCACCCCCGCTGCCCAGCAGGCGCCACAGCAAGCACCCCAGCAAACTCCACCAAGCGCCGACGACAGCGGATCCCAGAGCGGTCCCGACACCGACACCGGCGGCATTATTCTGAAGCGGCGAAAAGAGCTCGACGAGCCCCCACCGCCGGCCGCTCCGGCGGCGCCGAAGGTCAAGAATCCCGACAACGCAACCTACTCCCTCCGCGTCGACGTCCCTATCGTCAACATCGACACCAACGTCATCCTCGACAAGACGCACCAGTTCGTTCCCGGCCTCAAGCCCGAGAACTTCCTCATCCTCGAAGACGGCGTTCCCCAGACCATCACCAGCGTCCGAACTACGCAGACTCCCATCACCGCTGTGATGCTGCTGGAGTTCGCCTCCAACAGCTACTACTTCATCCAGGACATGCAGAACGCCTCCTACAGCTTCTTCCGCACTCTGCGTCTCAACGACTACGTCGCGGTCATGACCTACGACCTGCGCACGCACATCCTCACCGATTTCACCAACAACAAGGATCTCATCGCCCAGTCGCTCCAGTCCCTCATCATCCCGGGGTTCTCCGACACCAACCTCTTCGACGCGCTCTACGAGACGCTCGACCGCGTCAGCCGCATCGAAGGCCGGAAGTACATCATCCTCATCGGCACCGGCCGCGACACCTTCTCCCACCTCACCCTCGACAAGATGCTGGCCAAGATCAAAGAAAGCTCCAATGTCACCATTTTCACCATCGGCACCGGCGCCTTTCTCAACGAACTTGGCGTCGGCAGATACGCCGGCATGGGCCTGGGAGGTCGCGGCGGGATGGGCAATATGGATTACCTGCAAGCCCAGAACCAGCTCAAAACCTTCGCCTCCATGACCGGCGGCCTGAGCTTCAGCCCCATCTTCGCCGGGGAACTACCTGATATTTTCGCTCAGATCAACAACTCCATCCGCAACGAATACGTCCTGACCTACCGCCCCACGAACAACAGAAACGACGGCACCTACCGCCACGTCAAAGTCCTGCTGGTCGATAATGAAGGCCATCCCCTGCGAATGCAGGACGAAAAAGGCAGACCGCAAAAGTACTCCGTCATCGCCCGCGATGGGTACCGAGCACAGCTCCCCGTCCAGTAACCGCTCGATCAGCTTCCGTGGGGTGTGAAGGCGCCAACGGGATAGAAATCGAGTTTTGCGGAGGGCTGGTTCCGGGAAAGTGCGATACTCCAATCTCATGCGGATCGCCTCCCTCCAGCCCTCGATTACCGTCACTCTCGCCGCCCTGGGACGCCTCGACCACCTCTGCGCCTGCACCCGCTACTGCCTGGAAGCGCTTCCCGAACTCGCAAGCCACAAGCCGCACATCCTCCACGACAGTTGGAGCGCCGAGACAGACGAGATCCTCGCCACCTCACCCGATCTCGTGCTGGCGAGCGTTCCCTACCGACTGGAATCTCTCGCAGCGATCCTGAAATCCGGTCTCCCTGTCCTGACGCTCGCCCCGCACACCCTCTCCGACATCTACAGAGACATCCGCCTCATCGCTGCCGTCACAGAAGCCCAGCCCGAAGCCGAGGCTCTGATCGCAGAGATGGAAACCACCCTCGAAGCCACCCGCCAGCGCAGCGAATCCCGCGCCTCCACACCGCTCGTCTATTGCGAAGAGTGGGGCAAGCCTCTGATCCACTCTCAATCCTGGGTCGCCGAACTTGTGCATGCTGCTGGAGGTGTGTACCTCGGCACGCCCGGAACTCACACCACCCCGGAAGCGATCGCCGCCGCCGATCCCGACTTGCTTCTCTTCGCCTGGTGCGGAGCAGGGAACCGTGTCCCTCTCGAGCGCGTCATCGCACAGCGCAACTGGCATCATCTCCAAGCCGTTCGCAACGCCCGCGTCTTCTGCATCCCGGACGAGTTCCTCAACACCCCCGCCCACACCCTCCTGCAAGGCCTCGCGTGCATCGCCGCCGCGACCCATCCCGGAGTTCATCCTCCTCACCCTGGGCTCATCCAGCTCTCATCGCAAGTCGTGGGCTCGTCAACGTAGACATGCCTCAGCCCATGCAGTCGTTTGCGGCGATGCGCGGCAGTGGATTATTCACGGAGTGGGCGGCGCGGCAGATGTGCGAGTACGGAGCGCACCGGCAGCCGAAGTCCCGCAGGCACAGTTTGACCGAATTCTGCTCACCTCGTACACTCTAAAAGGCAGTCGGCGATCGTTTCATGTTCGCGACCCCGCAGCGGCACCATCCCTGCATTGCCCCCTCGTTCAATGGTAGGACTAGCGACTCTGACTCGCTCGATCGGGGTTCGAATCCCTGGGGGGCAACCAAGCATGATAAATGATTTATAATCAACGAGATAAGATTGTGGATCAAGGATTCACATCAGTCAGGTAGTCGCACCGAAGTCGCTATAAGACCGCGGAATTTGTGGGGTTTTGCGTAATCCTCTCACGTAATCCTCTCAATAGATTGCACCACCATTGTCGGAATACAGCGGAACCCTTGAATGTCGTTCCAGCAAGACGACAGTGTGGGTACAGATGAGGGTACTGTCTGGCAAAAAGGCGTGTTCGGCGCCTAAGGGCACTTCTCCGCAGGGCTTTGGGTTTCTGGTGGCGGCAAGTGTTGATAGAGCTTGGCGATGTTTGCTTTCAGAGGTCCAGAATCGGCGTCCAGCGGATGTGATCTCACATGGCGAGTTGCGGGATCTGATCGTCGCGTTTCCAAGGCTGGTGAGTAGGGCAGCCGATTCCATATTCAACAGCGAATCACGTCATGGGCTGATGAAGAAGAGGCGGCAAGTTCTCAGGCCGCCGTCTTGCCGATAGTAGCGGGACGTGTCAATTTAGCTCCATGGTGAAAGATTTGCTCCGGTCCAGCATGCTCGCGGGCTGGTTTAGCACCTGCTGCGTGAATCGGTCCGCTGAAGGCCTGGTGCAACTTACGGAAGGATTCCTCCGGTAGGTCGTTCAGGTGGGTCTTGCGGGCGATCCGAACTTTCTATCTTGACTGAATCGATCTTCACTGGCGGGAATCCGACAATTTCGTAAGTCCCGGATGCGATGCCAATATTGTTTGATTCCAAGCCCTTTAGAATTTCACGGCTGATGCGATCCTTCAGGCCGCGCACATCATGTGTGCCCGCCAGAAATCGGATCGCCAATTCTACCCAGTTGTCAGTGATTCTGAGATATACCCTGGGCTTCAGGTCACTGGGCTGAATGAAAAACCGTTCGTTCAGCCGGTTCATCTCGGGCTCTGCCATGTTCACGATCTCAGCGGTATTACGCGTCACAACATCAAGCATGATTTCTTCGGCCTTGTCACGGTCATCCTTGAAAGAGACAGGAATGTGCATCTCCTCCCAAATGTAGGGAAAATCTCGGGTGAAATTGTAAATAGGTTCTTCAAAGATCTGGGCGTTGGAGATAGTGACGATTCGTCCTGAATATTGTCGGCTCTGCACCCACATACCGGGATCTTCCGACTGTACCGAGGGCGGTTCGCCCATTTCCATGATGACGGTCTGGATAAAATTCAAAGCGATAACGTCTCCGCGTACGCCGCCCATGCTGATGCGGTCGCCGACGTTGAAGTTCTCGCCGCGCAGGATGACGAAGTAGCCAGCAAAGGATGTGACTACCTTTTGCAACGCAAAGGCCAAACCTGCGCCGACCAGACCCAAGCCCGTAGCAAGCCGCGCAGGGTTATCGAACCAGATTGAAAGGATCCCAACCACCGCGAGAATGAACATGGCCAGGCTGATCCCCTGACGGGCCCAAAACGCGGCTTGTTGACGCGTGCCGCTCACTTTGTGAGAGATCCAGCGCAGGGTCTTACTGATCACATAGAGTGAGGCCACCAAAATCACGGTGAACAGCAGCTTGTGCGCATTGTGTGCGTTAAAACCGAGGAGCCGAACACCACCAATCTGGATGGTTCGTTCTGGTCCTACCAGATCGAAGAATGGCGCGCTCATCCGAGCTAGGATGCGTCCGGGATACAGGGCGTTCATATTTCATCCCGTCCATGGTCGGGGGGGGGGGGGGCCTTATAAGTTCGACAGCAACTGGGAACCATTTTTTTAAATCAAGCCATGCCCTGCTCAAGGCCCGTTTTCCCAGGGATGTGTTTCT
>Ga0080006_1157094_pt1 | contig 31028 bp, 27 predicted proteins | sample RS3BMetagenome_FD_69209 | JGI IMG/M metagenome (GOLD analysis project Ga0080006, IMG submission 69209) | Ferric oxide microbial mat and aquatic microbial communities from Rainbow Spring, Yellowstone National Park, USA - RS3B (SPADES... ...
ACGGCGGCTGCTTTGGCGTATGGGCTCGACAAAAAGAAGGACGAAACCATCGCGGTCTATGACTTTGGCGGCGGTACCTTCGATATCTCGATCCTCGAAGTCGGCGAAGGCGTCATCGAAGTGAAGTCGACCAATGGTGATACCCACCTGGGCGGCGACAATCTTGACCAACGGATTGTGGATTGGCTGATCGCTGAGTTCAAGGCGGATACCGGTCTCGATCTCCATGCCAAGGGCAACGAAATGGCGCTGCAGCGGCTGAAGGATGCTGCCGAGAAGGCGAAGATCGAGCTGTCGACGGCGCAGGAGTCAGAGATCAATCTGCCGTTCATTACTGCCGATGCGAGCGGGCCGAAGCACCTGGTGCGCAACCTTACACGCGCCAAGCTTGAGTCGCTGGTCGATGATCTGCTACAGCGGTCGATTGGTCCGTCGAAGCAGGCGATGAAGGACGCTGGTGTCGATGCGAGCAAAATCGATGAGGTCGTTCTCGTTGGCGGCCAGACGCGTATGCCGAAGATTCAGCAGCTGGTGAAGGAGCTGTTCGGCAAGGAGCCCCACAAGGGTGTGAACCCGGATGAGGTGGTGGCGATCGGCGCGGCGGTGCAGGCAGGCGTGCTGGCGGGCGAGGTGAAGGATCTGCTGCTGCTCGACGTGACTCCGCTGACGCTGTCGATTGAGACGATGGGCGGCGTGGCTACCGCGATGATCAACCGGAATACGACGATTCCGACGAAGAAGACGGAGACGTTTTCGACGGCGGCAGACTCGCAGACCGAGGTTGAGGTGCATGTGTTGCAGGGCGAACGGCCCATGGCGGCGCAGAACCGGACGCTGGGCAAGTTCAAACTGTCCGGGATTCCGACTGCTCCCCGCGGAGTGCCGCAGATTGAGGTCACGTTTGACATCGATGCGAACGGCATTCTGAACGTCACGGCGAAGGACAACGCGACGGGCAAGGATCAGAAGATTACGATCACTAGCTCTTCGGGCCTGAGCAAGGAAGAAGTGGAGCGGATGGCGAAGGATGCCGAAGCTCATGCCGCAGAAGATAAAGAGCAGCGGGATGCAGTCGAGGCTCGCAACGGACTCGATTCGCTCGTCTACAACATCGAGAAGATGTTGAAGGATTCGGGCGATAAGGTCCAAGGCAGCGACAAGACCGAAGTGGAGACGGCTCTTGCGGATGCGAAGACAACTTTGGCAGGAAGTGCGAGCGCGAGTGAACTGAATTCGGCTAAGGATCGTCTGACTACTGTGAGCCACAAGCTTGCCGAGGCGATGTACAAAGCTTCGGCGGCCAGCGCTCCGACGGACGGCCCCACTGCGGCGGAAGGTACGACGGAAGAGGCGAAGAAAGACGAAGGCGTGATTGATGCAGAGTACGTCGACGTCGATGGGAAGAAGTAAGTGTAATCCGTAAGGAATGGTTGAACGTAACAAAGAAGAGGGGCGTTCCTGTTCGGGTGCCCCTCATTTTTGTAGCGCTGAAGTGGCAAAGGGCGTGTAGAGTGCGACTTATCATCAGGACGGGTGTTGAAACTTGACCAGAAGCAAAGGGGAAGACAGGTACGCGGACGTGATTTGGCTCGAGAATCTGGAACTCAATCGATTGCTTGGAGGAAAGACGATGACCGAGACGATGTGGAAGTGTGACCAGGTTCGCGCAGGCCGGCTGTACAACCGGATGATGTTCGACACACGCGAAGAGGCCGTTCAATTCATGCAGCGCATGCAGCAGATGGAGCCCGATCAAGTATTTTCGATCGAGGCAATTGAGGCGCGGCAGGTCTGGAATTGATCTTCACTGTAAGCAGGAAATTGATGGGAAGTGCGATGGCGGCGGTCGATCTGGTGGTGACCAGGGCTGCCGCCATCGCGCTGTGTGGGTGACAGGAGCTTATGCCGGAAGGAAATGAGATTCATCGCTGGGCCGAGCGCCATGCTGCCGCATTTGTTGACAAGACGGTTCGCGTCGATGGACCTCAGGGGCGATTCACGGACTCGGATCTCGTTGACGGGAGGAAACTGCGGCGGGTGATGGCAGTCGGGAAACATCTCGGGTACGACTTTGGCAGGGACCGCATTCTGCATGTGCATCTGGGGTTGCGGGGAGATTTCACCGAAGGATCGGGCCCGCTGCCGGAGGTGCGGGGCGCGCTGCGGTTGCGGATCTGGAATGCAGCTGCTGTGAAGCGTCCTGTGGCTCCTGGAGTAAGCAAGCGACATGCGTGGTATTCGGAGGACGACGGCACGGGGCACACTGCGGCGGAGAAGCTTTCGTGGATCGAGTTGCGTGGGCCGACAGACTGCTCAATCTATTCCGGGGACAAGTGGAAGAGCTTGCTGGGTCGGCTGGGTCCCGATCCGCTCAACGGCGATGAGCCAATGAAGATGATTGCGCGGGTGAGGAAGAGCAGGAAGGCAGTCGGCGCGCTGCTGATGGAGCAGGATGTAATTGCTGGGGTCGGCAACATCTACCGCGCGGAGTTGCTGTTTCGAGCCCGGCTAAGTCCGTTTACACCAGGCGATGAGGTAGAGGAGTCGACTCTGCGGTCGATATGGAAGGAAGCGGGCTTTCTAATGAAGGCAGGAATGGTTGACCGCAGGATCGTGACCACCCGTTCTCCCGATCGACCGCACAAGCGAGGCAAAGCGCTGAAGGAAGAGGCACACTATGTGTATCGGCGTGAGGGGCGGCCCTGCTTTATCTGCGGAACGAAGGTTCTGACGGAGCCTATGGCAGGGCGAAATCTTTTCTGGTGCCCTCTCTGCCAAGCGATGGGTTAGGAGGGGCCGGCGAATTTGAGGGGTGTGAAGGCCCAGCGTTATTAGAGAATGGAAGAAGACTATGGCGACGCAGACGAAGGATTATTACGGGACACTAGGCATTAAGAAGACGGCGACTGCGGAGGAGATTCGCAAGGCGTTTCGCAAGGCTGCGCGCAAGTATCACCCGGATGTCAATCCAAATGACAAGAAGGCCGAAGAGAAGTTCAAGGAGATCTCCGAGGCCAACGATGTGCTGAGCGACGACAAGAAGCGAAAGATCTACGATCAGTTCGGCTTCTACTCGGACAATATCGATCCGGCTGCGGCAGAGGCTGCGGCAAGGGGCGGCTACGGCGCACCGAAGGCAGACTATGGGAGCGCAGGCACCGGGTCGCGCGGCGGTCAGGAGGTTCCCTTCGATTTTGGAGGTTTTGATTTCTCGGACTTTCAGAGCGGCCGAGGGGCGCAGCAGGAGCAGGGCGGCGGATTTGGCGGCAGCTTCAAAGATATCTTCAGTGGGATGTTTACTGGTGGCCAGAGAGGTGGCTCGCGCGGGCCGCAGGCTGGAACCGATCTTGAGTATCAGGTGAGTGTGGACTTCTGGACGGCGGTGCGCGGCGGCGTAACGCGACTTGAAATTCAACGTCAGGAGATCTGTCCGACGTGCAAGGGCAAGTCGACGACGGGCGGTAGCAAGGAATGCCCGGAGTGTCATGGAACCGGACAGGTGACGCAGATGGGCGGCCGAATGAAGTTCAATATTCAGTGTCCACGATGCGGGGGCACCGGTAAGGTGCAGAATGCGTGTCCGACCTGTGACGGAGAGGGTGTCGTAACGAAGCGGGAGCAGTTGGAGTTTCGCATCAAGCCGGGCACGAGGGATGGGCAGAGAATCCGGCTCGCAGGGAAGGGAAACGCAGGCGTCAACGGCGGGGCTGCGGGGGATTTGTTCCTGATCATCAAGGCAGGGACCAATCCCGTGTTTACGCGGAATGGCGATGATATTTATGTAACTGTTCCGATTACGATGACGGAGGCCGCGCTGGGAGCGAAGATCGATGTGCCTACGATCGATACACATGAGGGCGGCGGCAGGACACAGTTGAAGATTCCGCCAGGCACGCAGACAGGACAGAAACTCAGGCTTCGGGAGAAGGGCGTTGCTTCGGCGGCGAAAGAGGGTTCGCGCGGGGACCAGATCGTCGAGGTGAAGATCGTGGTACCGAAAGTGCAGGATGAGCGCAGCAAAGAGATTCTGCGAGAGCTGGCCAAGTTGAATCCGGAGGATCCTCGGGACAGTCTGTTTGCGGGGGTGTAATCATCTTGCGTCTGACGCTCGCCGAGTCGGGTTGGGCGTCAGCTTTCGTGCTCGTGCTGGCCCGGTTGATTCGTCGAGGCTGTCGCGCCGGAAGGGTCGGTGGGCTTTAAGGTCGTGTCGAGGTCAAGCTGATCGCCGGTGGGCGGAGCGGGCAGGAGAAGCTGGTTTGCAATGCTGGCGAGGTATTGGGTGGTGGCCGGGGCGAGGCCGCAGACGCGCGCGGCGAGCCAGGCTTGCGGAGTGATGGTAATCTCTGCGCGGCCGGCGGCTACTGCCTTGTAAATCTTGTTGGCGGCGTGTGTGACGGATGCCGCAATTACCGGAGTCTTGGCCGCGAGTGTGAACCAGAGTTCTTCTTTCTTTCTTTGGCCGGTGTACTTGGCGTGTGTTTCGCCGCCGGTGCGCATCAGGCCCGGGCAGACGGTGGTGACGCGGATTCCCTTATGGCGCAGCTCTGCGTGCAGGCCTTCGGAGAAGCCGACTAAGGCGAACTTGCTGGCGACATAGGGAAGCAGGTGGGGTACCGGGACCTTGCCGCCGATGCTGGCGATGTTAACGATGGCGGCATCTCCCTGGCCGGGCCTGCGCTTGAGCAGGTGAGGAAGCGCGGCGTGCGTGGTATAGAGGGCGGCGAAGAAGTTTGTGGCCATGGCGCGGCGGTAGGCGGCGAGCGGCTGGTTTTCGACCGGGCCAACCTCGATGATGCCGGCGTTGTTGATGAGGACGTCGATGCGGCCGAAGTGGCTAATGGCGTGATCGACGAGCATACTGGCCTGCGCAGCGTCGCCTAGATCAGCTGGGATGAGCAGGATGTCTTCGGGATGCTGGACGGCGCCGCAAGCCAGGAGGTTTTGGCGGCGCTCGGAGAGTTCGTCCATATTGCGGGCGGCGAGGACGAGCTTCGCGCCGGAGCGGCCGAAGCGCTGGGCCAATGCGAAGCCAAGACCGCGCGAGCCGCCCGTGATGAGGACGATCTTGCCCGAGCGCCGACTTGTATCGCTGGATGGTCTGGGCATGAAGGCGTACGCTCCTGCGGCAGCGGCGGCAAGAATCCCAGTGGCGATCTGTGCGGTATGCAGGACGGGTCTCGACTTTTTCATGGCTGAGGGGTGAGATGCTGTTTTGAGGATAGTCGAGTTTGTTTGACTGGCGTACATCCGGAGGAGCTAGACTTCGAATAAAGCAATCGGCTAGAGGTCCGGGATATGGCAACGAAACGGAAGAGCAAGGGCGCGTACATGATCTCTTCGGTGGCTGAGATGTATGAGATTCATCCGCAGACGCTGCGTCTGTATGAGCGCGAGGGCTTGCTGCGTCCTTCGCGAAGTGAGGGGAACACACGGCTGTATACGGATGAAGACCTGGAGCGGCTGGAGTTCATCCTGAACCTGGCGCGGGACCTGGGGGTCAACATCGCGGGGATTGCGATTGTGCTTCAGATGCGCGAGCGGATGGAGGAGATGAACCGGCAGATGCAGGGCTTCGTCGACTATGTGCGGACGGAGATGTTGAGCAGGATGCAGCAACAGCAGGAGCCGGGCGCGGGGCTGGTTCCAATGCGAAGGCCGCTGGTCGTACCGGTGAAGGTTGCTGGCAGAAACGGCAAGAAGAAGTAAGACCATCGCACCGCGAAGACAAGTCTATTGCTGCGATAAACTTAGGGTTTGGACTTCCTATACCTCTGGTTTGCGCCGATGTCTATTGCAAGGGTGAGATGAATTTGTTGTTTCGAGCTCTGTTCTGGGTCGCGATGGGCGGCACAGTCACGTCCACGATTTACTGCCTGATGGTGGTTGCGGCGTCAGTCCGGTTTTGGATGCGAAAGCGGCGGGAGGATCGGGCGACGGCGACATTTCTACCGCCGGTCAGCATGTTGAAGCCGCTGCATGGGACCGAGCCAGGGATGGAGCGAAACCTGGAGACATTTTTTGAGCAGGAGTATCCAGAGTTCGAGCTGCTTTTCTGTGCACGGCATGAGACCGATGAGGGGTTGCGTCTGGCGCGAAGAGTAGGAGAGCGTTATCCGCAGGTCGATGCGAAGTATGTTACGTGCGGAGAGCCGCTGCCGCAGTATCACAATGCGAAGGTGTTTTCGCTGCAGAAGCTGGATTCGGAGGCGAGGAACGACTTGCTGATTACCAGCGATGCGGATGTGAGGGTGACGAAGGATTATCTGCGGCGGATGGTGCAGTATCTGAGCGATCCGAAGCTTGGGCTTGCCTTTTGTGTGTACCTGGGAACGACGGATAAAGGCAAAGACGCAGGATTTTCAGCGCAGCTCGATGCGGTAGGCAAGAGCGTGGAGATGACCTCGGGCGTGCTGGTCGCGGACATGCTGGAGGGAACAAAGTTCGCTTTGGGCGCTACCATGGCGGTGCGCAAGGAGTCCTTCCGAAAGGCAGGCGGATTCGAGCAATTGGGACAGTTCTACGCGGACGACTTTGTGTTAGGGAATCGGCTGGCAGAGCAGGGCACGGGGGTTCTGCTTGCGACGCACGTGATTCGGTTGATGGTGCAGGACACGCCTTTCTGGCTGTCGTTTAGAAACCAGTTGCGGTGGATGCAAAGTACGCGGAGGTCGCGCCCCTGGGGGCACTTCGGCAGTGGACTTACGTTCGCGATGCCATTCGGTTTGCTGGGATTGTTGTGGGGGCTGCTGAGCGGACATGGCTTGCTGGGTGTACTGTGGCTCACGGGGATGGTGATGAAACGCTGGCTGCAGGCGGGAATCGTTTTGCGGGTGATGGGGGATTCCGGGTGGTTTTGGGGAATGCTGATCTATCCGCTGCGGGACCTGCTGGGGAGTGTGCTCTGGCTGGGAAGCTATGGTGGAGACCGATTCTATTATCGGGGGAAGATTTACAAGTTGAAGGAAGGCGGGCGAGTCGAGGAGCCGTGATTCTTTCCTCCAACTTAGCACTCGTTCTACCGAACGCCCCTGTAAGCAGCGGCGGCGATGAATGCGCGGAGTTGATCCCGGCTCGGTGCCTTATTTGTTCCAGCGCATCATTGCATCGGCGGCAACCCGTAGAGATACGCTCTGGATCTCTTCCCCCAGTACCTCGCAGAGCATGACCGAGTCTCTGCCCAGGCCGTCATCTTCATTTGCCTCGAAATAACACGAGAGAAGACGTGTGCCCTGATGCGTTTTATTCTCCTGCTCTGCTGCCATAGTTCGATCCCCTTTCGCATGCCATGTTGACGAGAGGATATCGACATGTGCCGGTAAACGTGCATACGACTTTTGTAGGAGTGCCGTCGCCGTTACGCGGCGGGTAGGCGAAAGGGATCGCCTCAGCGGTTGGTAAGGACAGTCTTGCCGCCTGCGGCCGCAAGGACGTGGACGGCGGCGAAGGGGGCAAGATCGTGGGTGCGTGCGGCCGGGTTGTAGGTGAAGAGAAAGATGCGGCGGGGGCCTGCCCAGAGCTGGCGTAGCGTCGATTCAGTCTCGAAGATCCGCGGAGCGTCGGGCCAGAAGCTGCCGAACCAGAGTCCGTTGACACGGCCATTGAGGAGATGAATCTGGTGTCCAGTGTAGAAGATCAGCGTGGAGCCGGAGGTGAGCTCACCGTCGAGCAGGATGAGGTCGTCAGACCGGTTTGCGAAGCTCGGATTGGTCTGCCAAGCGTCGTTGATGGCAAGGGCCAGCTGCTTGGATCCGAGAATCGGGTAGAAGCGGGTGAGGCCCTCGTGTGCGGCGAGCAGGATGGCAGTCATCGCGGCGGCGGCCATGAGGTTGGCCGCGTAGGTGCGACTTTGGCGGCGCAGGAGATAGCTGCCGGGGCCAAGGGCGGCCATGCCGATGGCTACCGCCACGAGAGGGCCGCGGAAGAGGCCCATGGCGGCTCCGGTGAGGTCGAAAAGATGGCCAAGAGAGACGTTGTAGAACTCTGGGTTCGCGGCCAGAAGGGTGGAGAGATCGGTATGAGGAGATGGCTGCGGGGCGGTAAAGGCGAACCAGGCGCACACGGCGGCGATGAGGCTCGAGAGTGGCAGCAGGAAATAGAGATGCCAGTTCAGAGCGCTCTTGACGGCAGTTCGTGAGTGGGCGTCCGCCTGGGCCAGAAGCCCCGCCGCCATAAGAGCCAGTGCGGGAATAGCCGGCAAAGAGTAGTACTCCTGGCGGTTGGAGATGGAGAAGAAGCAGAGGACGACGGTAGCCCAGAGGGTGAGGGCGACAACTGCCTCGCGGTCCTTCGCTTGTTCGGTCACTGGGTCCAGCAGGAGCGTTGCGCTTGATGAACCGTGGCTCACGTGTCCGGGTTCATGACCTGAATGAGAGACGAGAGCGCTTTTAGGAACGCCCTCAGCCGGTCGAATCAAGGTGTCGCGAAGTTCGGGGAAGCGGCGGGTTGTGCGATGTTTGAGAACGTGGAGGTACCCGGTAATGGCGCTCGGAAGGAAGGTGGTCCAGGGCATGATCCAGATGGCGAGATAAAGCCAAAACAGCCAGACGGGAGTGAGTCCGTAGTCGTGCGGGATGCGCTTACCGAGGAAGCGAGCAATGTGCTCGTTGTAGAGATAGAACCATGCCCAGCCTGCTCTTGCAGGCAGGCCTAGACCCGGCGGCATGGAAATGGCGGGGTTGCGGAGGGCGGCGAGGATGTGCCAGGGTGCAGCGATGACGATAAAGACGGTGGCGCTGGCGATGGGATGGAGTTTGAGCAAGAGATGAAGTTGACGGGTGATGGCGAGGTAGAGAAGCACGAAAGCGATCGGAAAGACGAGGCCGATCAGGCCTTTAGTGAGCACATTCAAGGCCATGACCGCAGCGAAGGCGAGACACGGAAGGAGTGGGGAAGATCTCTGATTTCCACTCACCGCAAACTGCGCTATGGATGGAGCCACCGGGTCGTGGTTGATGGAGCCGATGCGACGCGGTGACTGTATGCGATCAAGCGCAATGAGGAAGAGGTGGACGGCGAGGGTCATCCAAAGCGCGAGGAGGATGTCGGGGATGTAGAAGCGCGTGTAGAGATAGGGACCTATGCTGGTGGAAAGGGCGAGGGCGGCGTAGAAGCCTCCCCGGTCGGGATTCAGCGCGGGGGAGATGCCGCTGAAGAGGCGGATGCCGAGAGCGTAGGTGGCGAGCAGCAGGGCAAGGACGCAGAGAGCGAGTGGAAGCCGCGCTGCCCAGTCGTGAGTGCCAAAGACCTGCATGGAGGCGGCGGCCATCCAGTACATGAGGGGAGGCTTGTCGAAGAAGCGGATGCCGTCGATGTATGGCGTAACGAAGTCATGACGGCGAAGCATCTCGCCGGCGATCTCAATGTAGATGGAGTCGACGTCGTCGAGCAGGCCGGGGGAGAAGAGGCCGCCGACCTGGAGGATGAGCCACGCGAGGACGAGAATTGCCAGAGATTGGAGGCTCCAATGGCGCGTCGCGGCGAGTTGTGGATTGGATTTGGGCACGAGTGGGTCGAGGTGGCCTAATGGTTGCCGCTCGGTGTGGCATCGAGCGGACGGTCAGTGAAGAGAGCTTTGCCGGAGGCCTCGTCGAGAAGGACTTTGCGGCTGCCGAGGAGGTGGTCGACAAGGTCTCGCTTTTCGAGCGGGACGAAGAGGATCTTGCGTTGGCCACTGCCCCAGACCTGAAGTAGCTCGTTCGGAGTCAGGAAGATGTGCGGGGCGTCAGCGAAGGTACTGCCAAAGATCATGGAACTGGACCGGCCGTCGACGAGGTCGACCCGGCGGCCAAGGTAGAAGGGAATGGAGGAACCGTACGCCTGGTCGCCGTAGAGCATGATCTGGGTGCCGGGGGCGATGGCGCTCGTCGCCTCCAATTGCTGAATCTTGACAGTGAAATCATGCGATGACAACATGGGGCCGAAACGGGCGAAAGCGATGTGCGCGGCGACGAGGAAGACCGCTGAGGTAAGCGCGACGGTAGAGGTTGCCGCGAGGTGGCGACGCTGCTGGCGGAGTAGCCACGCGATCGCTGGTCCGGCGGCGAAGGCGAGCAGGGCTATTATGGCGGGAAGACGCAGGGCGGCAAATGACGGGCCGGTGAGGTCGAAGAGATGAGACATGGAAAGGGTGTAGTCACCGACGCCACGATGAGCGAGGAGGTCACCGATGTCAGGAACATACGGAAGGCGACGCGAGGACCAGAGACCATAGGCGAGCGCGACGGCGAACGCGCAGCCGAGAACCGTGAAGGCGGCGTGGGCGATCGTGATGGAGCGGCGGTAAGCGAGATCGAACGCATAGTTTTGCTCTGCGTGGGTGAGGGCGGCGGCGAGCAGTAGGAGCAGCGGGAGATAGGCCGGAAAGGTGTAGTACTCCTGGTTGGTCGAGAGCGAGAAAAAGACCAGGACAAGAGCCGAGAAGAGGCTGAGAAGGAGTGTGGTTTGTTGGGCAAAGGTGGGAGTGTGGAGGAGTGGAGTTCCGAAGGGAGCGTTGGTCCGCCGCCGGTGCAGTTCGTAGACGAGAAAGGCAATCAGAGCGAGCAGGACGGTGAAGAGGTAGGGAATGTGGATGGTGTCGCGGAGGAGAATGCCGATTACCACCACGGCGAAGGGCTGGTAGAAGAAGTTGCGATCTGCGGGAATCGGGTTTGTTTTGGTGTACCGGTTGAAGGCGCCCCAGGCCTGGCGGATCAGTGCTCCGCAAAAGAGCGACCACGGGAAGAGCCAGACCAGATGAAGACTCCAGAAGAGATACCCGGGGAGCTTGTTGTAGTCCATCGGATAGCGCCTACCGAGGAAGCGCAGGAAGTGCTCATTGATGAAGTAGAACCAGAAGAAGCCATGGCCGTCCATGCCACCGGTATTGCGAAGGCTGGCGAGAATGTGCCAAGGAGCGGCGATGGCGAGGAAGAGGAGGGTTCCGGTGATGGGCTTTAGTGCACGCCAGTTCTTGTATTGGTCGGTAAGCGTGAGATAGATGGCGGAGGCGCCGAGGAAGAAGACAAGAGCGACCAGACCTTTGGTGAGGACAGCGAGGGCCAGGCTCGTCCACATGAGGTAGGGGTACAAGGGAGGGGAGAGAGTGCGGTTCACGCTTCGGGCGAATGCCCGCGTTTCAGAGCCGAAACCTGCGACGGCCGGAACTGCGGGGCTACGAGCCGCTTCGAGGGAGCGGAGCAGGGTGTAGAGGGCGATGCAAAGGAAGAGAGCCAGGAGAACTTCTGGGATGAAGTAGCGCGTAAAGAGGAAGACGCCGGCGGAGGTGAGAATGGCGAGCCCGGTATAGAAGGCCGTTCGGGCATTGAAGGCTCGGCCAGCCCAGTGAAAGCCGAGGAGGGCGAGCAGAAGGACGCCGATGGTCTGTGGAAGATGCGCGGCGAAGGTGTTGAATCCGAAGATGCGGAAGCTGAGGGCGACGAGCCAGTAGGACAGCGGGGCTTTCTCTAGATAGCGGATGCCGTTGACGTGGAGAGTGACGAGATCCCCGGTGAGGGCCATGTGCCGTGCCGCGTTAGCGTGAGTCGCATCGGCGTCGTCGAGCAGCGGAGGAGCGAAGAGCGCCGCAAAAAAGATGATGAACCATAGACCGGTGAGGATCGACAGGGCGGTGGTACGGCTGGGAGTGCCGGTGTAGAGGGTGGCCGTCGGTGTTGCGATCGATTCAGGCAGGGTTTGGTTAAGCATGATTGGATGCTGCTCTCGTAGGATAAATGGCTTACGGAGCCAATGGGTGATTGGTTGACGCCGCACAGGATGGGCGGTGCGGGATTCGCGATGTGGGATGTAAGCTGGCGGTGGCGCGATTCTCAGCGCCTGAGGGGATGACGCGACGATGCCGGCGTTTGCAGCAATCGATATTGGATCGAACTCCTGCCGGCTGAAGATTGCCGCGGTGCAGATGCATCGTCTGAAGACGCTGCATGAGGATCGAGAGGTGACGCGGCTGGGAGAGAGCGTCTTTCAGACCGGGGTGATCTCGCCGGAGGCAATGGCGGCGACGATCCGGGCGCTGAAACGCTTTCACAAGGCGGTGCAACTGCATGTGGCGGACAAGGTGCGGGTGGTGGCGACCAGTGCGATGCGGGATGCGCGAAATGCGGCGGCGTTTACCGAGTGGGTGAAATCGGATACTGGATGGAATGTGGAGGTGATTTCGGGTCTGGAGGAGGGCAGGCTGATTCACCTGGGCGTGGTGACGCATGAGGTGGGGGCGCGGAGGCGGTGTCTGTTGATCGATCTCGGAGGCGGGAGTTGTGAGGTCACGTTCTCGGACGGAGGACGAATCAAGTCGATGGTGACCATGCCGCTCGGGGCGGTGCGGCTGCAGGAGGAGTTTTTGCGGACCGACCCGCCGGCGAAGGAGGACGTGGCGCGGCTGAAGCAATTTATAGACAGAGAGTTGAAACGGGCCGACAAGAAGCTCGGTACGCCGCGTGTGGGACTCGTCGTGGCAACCTCCGGAACGGCAGCGGCTCTGGCGGAGGCGAGCGGGCATCTCCGAAAGGGCGCTCCGGGAAAAAAGACCTTGGCGAAGAAGCGATTGGAGCGTGTGGGGGCGCTGACGGCGGACACGCCTGATGTACGGAAGCTGGCGGACCGGCTGGCAAAGATGAGCAACGCGCAACGGGAGGCGGTGCCGGGGATCGGGCCGCGTCGATCGGAGATTATCGTCGGCGGAGCGTTTGTGTATGCAAATCTGCTGGAGCGGATGGGGCTCAAGGGGTTTCGCTACTCGCCGCTGGGACTGCGCGATGGAATGCTGGCGCAGATGCTGGCGGAGGTGGATCTTCGGACTTCGGTGCACCAGAAGATCGAGAGCGAGCGTTGGGCGGGCGTGCTGGAAGTGTGCAATCGGTATGGCATCGAGCAGCGGAAGGCGGAGCCGGTGCGGCAGCATGTGGTCGAACTGTTCGATTCACTGGCACGGGTTCATGAACTTCCGGAGGAGTACAAGCTATGGCTCGAGGCGGCGGCGATGATGCAGGACGTGGGGAAGTTCATGAATCACCAGGGGCATTACCGACACACGCAGTACATCATTGCGAACTCAGAGATCTTTGGCTTTTCGCCGGAGCAGCGGTTGATTGTCAGTGCTCTGGCGAGGTATATGGGCAAGAGCAGGCCGGACCCGATGGACAGGCCGATGCGGGGGATTCCGGTGGAGGAGCATGGGCATCTGACGCGGGCTGTGGTGCTGCTGCGGCTTGCGGTGGCGCTGAATCAGGACCGTGCAAGCGCGGTGCTCCAGATGAAGACGCACGTTTACCCGAAGCGGGTGCTGCTGGAGCTGGTGCCGGGACGGGGTGGGGCGGAGTTGGAGGCGTGGTCGCTGCGGAAAGAGGCGCCTTACTTTCGCGAGGTCTTTCGGCGGGAGCTCTTAGTGGAGGTGGCGTAGAGGGCGCGGACGGTGCGAGGGTCGAGGAGGCCCTGCAGGGTGGCTGGGCCGGGGGTGAGGACAACGCGGGCGAGTGAGCCTTTGCGCAGACGGATGCGCGCTTCGGGGCCGCCGGTGGGCACCAGGAGGGCACCGAGGAAGGAGGTCAGGTTTGGATTATGGCCTACGACGAGGAGATTCTCGCGGTTGCGGCATTCGCGCAGAAGCTTCTGGAAGTCCTTATAGACAGCCTCGGGGGCCAGGGCGTTGGAGTGGAGTATCTGCGCCTCGTAGCCAGTCTCGGTGCCGACCAGGGAGGCGGTCTGGAGGCAGCGCTTGAGCGGACTCGACACGATGAGGTCGAACTGGATGTTCAGCGCGTTGAGGACGTGGGCGAGCTGAAGGCTGTGCTTTTTACCTTCCTTGTCGAGAGGGCGCTTGATGTCTAGGAGTGGATTGGTGCGACGCGTTCCTGCGCTGGCGTGGCGGAGAATGTACAGATTCATAGTCTTCCGTCATTTTACCGCAGGGATGTTTCAGAAGGACTAAAGCCGTGTCCCCGGCTGGCAACGTAACGCATGTGCGACACAGGAACCAGAGGTGATCTGGAACGGCTCTGCCTCTGACCTTGTGCCGCGATCTACAGAGGTGGTTTGTTGGGGTCGCGGTGGGAGATGCCGAGGTCGGGCTCTTCAAGCGAGGGTGAGGCTGGTTCGGGGTTGGGAATGGGGTCGTCGGCGGATGCCAAGGGCTGCGCAACGCTGCCACTGATGGGGGTGCCGATAGGGTCATCAGCGAGCCGATGCAGTGGCTGAACAGGTGGGACAACAGGAGCTACCGGCGGGTAGGAAACGACCGGACGGATGGGAAGCTGGGAAGGAGGATCGATCGGATACTGGAGGGCCATCGAGGTTTCGACGCCGCGCTGCCAGAAGCGGGTGAAGAGCATGAGGAAAAGGCCGATCTGGGAGAGCAGGAACATAGGCCAAACGCGCGGCTGAGCCAACATATGCACCGAGACGCGGGCGGTGAGAAGGACGGCCGCAGCTCCGAGGATCGCGAGAAAGATGAAGATGGGAAAGGCTTCGGCGAAGTTGGCGCGGAGGAGCCGCCACGCGGGACCGAGAGTGCGGCGGACGCGGCGGTCCGATTCTCCGTTGCCGCGGATTTGAAGGCCTATCTGGACGGTGTAGACCTCGACCAGATCGAAGTAGAGCCGCAGGAAGCAGGCTACGACGAGGATGATCGCCACGCCAGTCATACGGGCGAGGAAGGAATGCAGGCCGACGGCGTGGTCGTCGACGTGTTCGGCCCATTTGGTTTGGAGAAACGAGAGCAGGCCAAGGATGATGCCGGAGACGATCAGGGTGAGGATGGTGATTCGGAGAAAGCGCCAGAAATATAGCAGGCCCTGATGGAGCAGAGTGCTGATGCGCGCCGGTGAGCTCGTCTGATAGCAGAATAAGGTTCCGGGGACGAGAAGGAAGTAGACGATGAGGAAGAGTGGGACGGAGCCATAACTGCCGGCACGGCCGCCGGAGGGGCCGTCATCGAGGCGCATAAAGGCTTCCGCGACCGCGCTGAGGTCGAAGCCGTTGCTGAGGCGCTGAGCGGCGAGAGAGTGATCGAGGATCGCGGCGAACTGCGCGTGGAAGCGGATGGAGAAGATCAACGCCAGCCCGAGGTTGAAGACATAGGTCCAGATGAGTGCCGGAGAGCGGCGAAGAGTCATGGACAGGCCGTGGAGGAAGATGTTGCGGCGTTCAGTCATGCTGGCGAACCTCGGAGTGTGGTGCGGTGGTGAAGAGTACATATCTCAGGAGCAAAGGCCGGGTGTCTGGTGGAGACCCGCGAAGTCAGGGTCGGGGTCAGACGATCCAGGTGGCGATCTGCGCCAGAAATTGCTGCATGGTCAGCCAGATATTTGAGATTTTGCGGGCTGGTATGTCATTGGATTTCATGGTGTAGCTGTTGTTGTAGAGGTCTGTGTCGAGGAGAACGGTGTGGTCGGGGTCGACCTCGGCGGAGACTACCCTGGCGTTGCGCGTATAGGTGAACTTTGTCCAGCGGTCGATGCCGTTCCAATGTTCGCGAACGCGGGTTCCGTCGTCGAAGACGATCTCGGCGGTGACGGGGAGGATGAAGTTGCCCTTGCGGTGGAGGTAAACCTGAGACAGATACTGGATATTCTTCTTATTCTTCGGCTCGGGGAGCCACCACTGGACCGGATCGGAGGAGACGCTGTCGACGGTGTAATCGAGGACCGCGGTTCCGTACACGGCCTGGTTGAAGTAAGGTGTCAGGGTTTGGACCGCAATGGGAGGCGTGGCTGGTGTGGCGACAGTGGCTATCGCCGAAATCGCCGTGGAGCCGCTTGTTGGGGTGCAGGAGGAGCCGACGCAGGATGGGCTGGGCGGAGTGACGGGCGAGGTGGCCGGGTCAGCCGGTGCCGGAGGCATGGTGACCATCGGCAGACGGCCGCGGGCCTGGGCGACCTGCTCGATGGTGCGGAGGAAATCTTCCGTGGTGGGATGGGTGAAGCGGAAGCGCATGAAGTAGGTGCGCATGGCCTCGTCCATGGTGTCTTTGCCGATGATGCCCTCAAGTGTGGTGAGGAGGGTGGCAGTCTTGCCATAGGTGACTCCACCGTAGGATGTCGAGTCGCGAAACTTGAATGCCCAGCGGGTGACCGGATCGAAGTCGGGTTTCGCTATGTATTCCAGGCGCTGCGCCTCGTAGTCGCCTGCATTGGCGTAGTTGCGGTCGAACACTGACGTATTCCGTCCAAGGATGGCGGAGAGCACGTTGACCTCGGTGTAGGAGTTGATGCCCTCGTCAAGCCAGGCGTCCTCGAACTCATTGGTGGCGACCATGCCGTACCAGTATTGATGGCCGAACTCATGCTCGGCGGTGAGTTCGGTAACGTGAGTTGGCTCGTACCAGGACGTGCCGCCGGTGAAGAGGGTTGGATACTCCATTCCGCCGATCTCGGAGCCGGGTTCGGGATCGATGACGGTGACAATCTTGTAAGGGTAGGGGCCGTATCGTTGATCGAACTGGGCCAGCGTCTTCTGGATGATGTCGAGGTAGCGCGCGCCTGCTTTGGGATGGGAGGCCAATGCCAGGACATGAATCTTAACGGGGCCAAGTGACGAGAGATATGTGCCATCCGTGACCGTGAAGTGGGGACTGATGGCCCAGGCGAAGTCGCCTACGTCCTCGGCGTAAAAGTTGAGAGTCTTAGTGCCGGCAGGGACGCCATTGGTGAACTCGCCGGTGGGAACGCCGGTGGCTCCAACGGTGTAGCGCGTGGGAACGTTGAGCGACACATTGAAAGTGGCGAAGTCGGAGAAGAACTCGGTCGTGGAGTGGTACTGGTGGCAGTTCCATGCGCCGTGCCAGAAGACGCCGGGTTTGGGATACCACTGGCCGCCCATGATGAAGTCGCGCTTCCAGCCGTTGCGAGCGATCGACAGGGGGAACTGATCGTGGAAGGCGAGATGGAAGGTGATGGAGTCGTTGGGGGCGAGCGGATGGGGAAGATTGACCTGGGTTACGGTGTGGTCATTGGCGTTGCCGTCGTCGGGTGCGATGAAGTGCATGGCCGAGGTGAGGTCGCCGTAGCCGTCAGCGTCCATGTGAGAGATTGTGATGCTGCCCCGCTTCTCGTCGGGATAGTCGTTATCTTTTTCGTTGTCGCGGATACCGCCGGTGAAGTGAGTCTCGCTGGTGAAGGAGGACTCGGGGCGGAAGGCATTCAGATAGAGATGGAAGGGGACGCTCGTCAGAGTCTGACCGGTGAGGTTCTTGTAGGTGAGGGTCTCGGTGGCATCGAGAGATTTCTTGTCCGTATTGACCTTGGCGTCAATCTGGTAAGCGACGACGCGGGTGGAAAGCGGCTTGCCGCCCGGAGAGTTGGTTGCGATGCTGGCCTGGGCGGCGGATTGGGAGTGCGCTGCGTAGGCCGCAAGGAAGAGCGCGGCGACGGTGAGAAGGGGTTTGCGCGGCATGGAGGGATTGTAGCGGGAGACGCCGCGGGGCCGCGGAATTTATTTTGCAGGCGGGCGTTGCCAGAGCTCGGTGGCGAGCATTCCCGCCATCGAGTGGTGGTGGTCGATGCGGATCAGCCCGGCGCGGGAGAGTGGGGTGGCATGATCGGGGAGTCGGGTGGTCCGTAGGCCGGTGAGAATGCGAAATGCGAGATAGAGGGCGCGAATGATGAGTCGTGCCGGGAGACGGATGGGGCCTCCTGGGATGCGGAAGTCGGAGATGAGCCAAAGGGCGTTCGGGCGCACGTGTTTTGCAACTCGGTCGATAAGGGCGTCGAGATCGGATTGCGTTAGGCAGTCGAAGAAGAAGTGGGCGACAACCAGATCCGTTTGGCTGGAGGGCGTATGTTCGAGCGCGCTGGAATTACAGGTGAGGAGGAGGATCTTCGCGTTGAACGCCGCCGCTTCGCATCGGCGCCGTAGGAGATTGAGCATCGCGGCGCTGATGTCTACAGCGGTGGCATGGAGGGTAGGGTTGGCGGTGTACAGTTTTGCGAGGAAGCGGCCGTCCCCGTCGCCCAGGATGAGGGCTTGCTGGCAGTCGAAAAGTTTTGGCAGGAAGTGGTCGCGACACCGTTCGAGTATGCGGCCGAGGGTGAGATATTCGAGATAGCGATAAGGGCTCGCGATGCGGTTGAAGTTGGGTTGGATTGGCTCTGTGGGTGTCTGCTGAAATGGTATCGCCTTGAAGGAGTACGGTCGTGCTTCTTCACCTGAACGGGCAAGAGCGCTCACTTGGGAACCCGATTCGCACGATGCCCACATCTCGGAATCGAGATATGGGGTGCCCGGATCTCCGCAATGTTTCCATTGTTCGATATTCCGATCGTGGGCCGTATCCGAATTCTTAGTCGGCAGCGACATCTTTGTCCGCCAGATCTATTTCAGGAAGGGAATCAGCAGTATCGGAGTGAGAAGTGCCAGGTCCGCGGTGGCGCGGAGAGTGATCGTCGCGAAGCGTCGACAGCGAACGTCGAGCACGAGCAGGCTGATGGCGCTGATGGAACATGCCGCGGCGATAGGCCAGAGGCCAGTGCCGCGCGCGACGGAAAAGGCCGCCAGGGCTATGCCGGAGAGAGTAACCGTGACGGCGAGGCCACTCAGGTGACGGGTGCTGAGGCGGGTGGTCCAGTGCGCAGTAGAGCGGGGATGGGAATGCTCCCATGCGTAGATGCTGAGGCAGTTCAGACTGCAGATGGCGGCGAACAGCAAGGCGTGAGGCAACAGGTTGAGGCGAAGATCTGGACGGCGAGCGATGGTGGGGATAAAGATTGCCGCGGGGAAGAAGATTCCGACGGCGATCTCTTTCGGCAGGCGTCGATGCGCAGAGGAAAGAGGCAGCGCGCGGGCGTGGATGAGGAGGAACCAGCCGAAGAGGAGCGCGGCCAGGATGCTGTCGAGGCGGAGCGCTTCGGCAAAGAGACGCGGCAACAGCGTGGCTAGCGCGACGGAGGCGGTAAGAAGCGCAGTGAGGAATGCAGTTGCGTGGCGGTGGTGGAAGAGATGGCGAGCTTCGAGGTCGTCAGTATGCATGGGGTCGGAGAAGAGTTGGCGCGCGTCGAGAAGCCGATCGGCGGCATACAGCATCCAGACGGCAAGAAACATGCTGGGCAGCGTGGCCGGGGGAAGGGTAACCGAGACGGTGCGCGCTACGAACCAGGTCCAGAGGGTGGCGACAGAGGGCGCATCGAGCGACAGGAGGTGCCAGAGTTGAAGCGCCTGGGCAGGGCGGATTACGCTCCTGGAGGCCTGAGTGATGGTGGTCAGGATTGCCATGGGTTTCGCTAAACGGCCGCCTGCGAGGCAGCCTTCGTGGGGTTCGCTGGGTTGGAGGATGCGCACCAGAGGCCGGGGTCGATGTCGGGAAAGATACCGTCGCGGTACTCTATTTCGGAGAGACGGGATTGTTGCGCGGCTGAGATGTTGCCTCCGTATTCGTAGGTCTGCCAGATGGATCTAAGTTCGTTAAACTGGTCGTTGTGTGTCAGAAACCGAATCTCGGCATAGTCGCGGGCGGCTCCGGTGGTGATGAGGAACTGCCAGTCGGAGGATTCCAGGAGCATCAGTTCGCGGCAGAGTTGCTGCACGATGCGCGTGGCAAGAGGCGAGCCTTGCCAGAGGGCTGAGGTGCAGACATCGCGGGTGTAGAGTTCGGCGGAGTAGATGTGGGTGTAGGTCCAGGTGGTCTCGGGATTGAGCCAGACCTGGCTGGAGCCTCCCGCGCCCCAGGATCCTTCCTGCATCGAGATGGCTCCGGCGCGAGGATAGCGGTCCAGGTATTCGGCTGAGGAGATGAGCTGGACATCAGCGTCCTGGTGGAGGAGACGGGCGACTGCTTCGAGCCACTGTGGGCCTTCGAACCACCAGTGGCCGAAGAGTTCGGCGTCGAAGGGGGAGCAGAGGATGGGCGGACGGGCATCGTTGAAGGCGGGGCGCAGGGTATCGCGGACCAGTTGGACGAAGTGGGCCGCGTGGGATTCGACACGCTCGGCGGCGAGGTTGGGATAATAGGGCTGCTTGCCGTTCATGTCGACTTTGGAGTCGGTGACGCGCCAATAGCGGTGACCTCCAGGCCATCGCTTCTTGTGAAAATCGAGATAATATCCGTCTCCGGGGTAGCCAGTATCGCTGGACCAGACCTGGATGGCGGTGCGAGGGTCGCGGGGGAAGACAGTCGCAGGCTGCGGTGCTGCTTCCACGCCGGGGGTTTGTACGTAGTAGGGCTGGTAGAGCGAACGGTTGGGATCGTCAGCGGTCTTGGCGCTGCGTGCATGGGGCTCGGGAGACCCCGGTGTGGGAGCGTGGCGGGAGGTCTCGATGAGAGGAGTATCGACGTAGAAGAACTCGAGGTCGCATTCGCAGAACGCTTCCTCGATGCCGATGCGTTGAAAGCCGGGTGGAGCGGGAGAGCCGTCGAGGCTGGCGACTGGATACTCCCAGAAACCAGCGGGGTGATAGCCGCACTCAGGGGCCCATATTCCGCGGGGTGCTTTGCCGAAGTAGCGAATATGTGTGTCGACGGCGGTGCGGACCTGGGCACGGATACTCTCGTCGGTGCCGAGGAGCGGCAGGAAGCTGTGGGTAGCGGCAGTGGTGATAATGTTGATCAGACCGGCGTCGTTGAAGTGGCGAAAGGCTTCAATCAGATTGCCATTCAGATGGTGGAAATCATCGAGCGCTTGAGAGAAGAATCGGTGCCAGAAGCGGGCAATCTCGGCGAAGTGATGTTCTCCGCATTGGATGAAGAATGCCTCGTCTTCCCGGGCGGCTACGATCTTGCGAGTGAGGTATCTGGGAAACTCGGCGGTGAAGGTGGGGTGAGCGAGCTGTTCGAGGAGGATGGGAGAAAGGTTGAGGTTGCAATGGAAGCGGATTTGATCGCGTTCCAGATTTTTGAGAATGCGAAGAAGGGGCAGGTAGGTCTCGGCTGCTGCCTCGTGCAGCCACTCTATACCATGAGGCCATGTGCCGTGGTTTACGACGTACGGCAGATGCGCGTTGAGAGTGAAGGTGAGAAAACCCTTTGGGCGGCGCTCTGAATGGGGGGCCATCTTCGTTGTCAAAACGATCACCTCAGTGGATCTCTGCTGAAGCATCATTGCAAGCTGTTAAGGAGCCGTCTTTGCTGCGAGAGAGGGTTACGGCGCGAGGATACAAAAGGAATCTCAACGGGCTCGCATGATTCTGCAATCTATTGACTTAGCCATTCTTGTTTGGATGCAAATTATCAACCTGCTGGTACCATTTGAGAATGCAGATGGAACCAGGCGAAGCCTTCCGTTGAGCCGTTTACGGTGCCGCTTCTCAAGCTATTATCCAACAACCAAAGCGGACCCGGACGAGAGAGAGCGCGCAACCTAATTGACGGCAAGTGCATCCACTTATGAGATACGCCCCCTTACAAGCGTATGGAAGGCGAAGAAGATTTAGAATGCCTTCCAGTTCTAGGTTGGGCATTTGATTGTCTTCGAAAGAGAAGCAGTAGTGACGAAAGCGGAGTGAATTCCGCACTCTAGGCGCGAACAGGAGAAAGAGCATGTCAGACAGCGAAAATGGAGCAAGTGGATTGGGATGGTTTCTGGCGGGTCTGGGGATAGGCGCACTGGTAGGAGTGCTTTATGCTCCGAAGGCTGGCAAGGAGATGCGCGAAGACCTGATGTCCGGCGCCTTGGATGCCCGCGACCGTGCCGCCGTTCTGGCGCAGCAGGCGCAAGATAGAGCCGCAGACCTGGCAAATCAGGGCAAGCAGCAGGTTGGCGAGTATGTGGATCGCGGCAAGGAATATTATGATCGCGGAAAGTCTCAGTGGTCCGAGTACGTCGAGAAGGGCAAAGGGTTGATTCAGGATCAACAGGACAAAGTCGCTGCTGCGATCGACGCGGGCAAAGGTGCTTATGCCAGCACCACCAAGGGTTCAAACTCTTAGGCCGACTTACAAGAATAAGGCCCGGTCAGCCTGCGCTGGGGACCGGGCCTTATGGCTGTTTAGTCACTTTGAAGAATAAGATCGGGGGTCGATATGACGATGGGAACTCTGATGACAGGGATGTGGATGCAAGACCCGGGCTCGATCTCGTCGGGAAACTCGACTCTGCTGATGATTTTTGTTGGCCTGGTCGCGCTGGCGATGTTGATACAGGCGGTCGCCCTAGTCATCATGGCTGTCGGTGCAGGGAAGGCGAGGAAGCGCGGGCTGGAAATAGCCGAAGAGGTGCGCGCCAAAGCTATGCCGCTAATCCACGAAGCGCAAAAAATGCTCGGTGAGCTTACGCCGAAGGTCAAGGTCATCGCGGAAAATATGCTTGAGACCAGCCACATGGTTCGCGGCAAGGCCCAGGATTTCGATGTGACGGCAACGGAGATCAACGCCAGGACCAGAGCACAGGTGGCGCGGGTGGACAACATCGTAACCGGCGTGTTGACCAGTACGGCTGAGATTACAGGGACCATCCAGAGAGGTATCAAAGTTCCGCTGCGCGAGGTCTCCGGTTTGGTCAACGGGTTGAAGGCCGGGCTGGATGTGCTGGTTGGGCGCGCGAAGGATTTCGGCGCATACAGCGGTAGAAGCAAGAGGGACGATGGCCCCGGCTGGTAGCTGCTGCCCGGATCAGATTTGTAGCCGATAAAGCTCTTATGTTCGAGAGAGAGCCTTACACTCGCTACTTGTAAGGCCAAACACTCCTGCAGCAGCGGAATTCAGATAATCCAACCCCCTCCGACGACCTCGTCGCCGTCATAGAAGACGGCGGATTGCCCCGGGGTGATCGCACGCTGCGGCTCATCAAAGAAAGCATGAACGCGCTCGTGATCTGCACGGCTCAACGTTGCCATGGCCGGAGTGTGGCGATGGCGGATCTTAACGCTGACCCTCATGGCCCGGGTTAGCTCTGGAATGGAGATCCAGTTGAGGCGATCGGCATAGAGGTCGCGCGAGAATAGATCCCCATCGGCCCCTACTGTGACCTTATGCGAGTCGGGGTGAATGGCCAACACATAGAGTGGATTTGGGCTGGTGAGCCCGAGACCCTTGCGCTGACCAACGGTGAAGCTCTGAATGCCCTGATGATGGCCGATCACCTCGCCTGTGGCTGTGACGAGTTCGCCAGCCGTGTCAGGAAGGTCTTCGCCTTGTTCGTCAAGGTAGGCCCGCAGGAAGGTGCTGTAGTCGCCGCCTGGAATGAAGCAGATCTCTTGAGAGTCGGACTTGTCAGCTACGGCTAGGCCGGCTTCGGCGGCCATGACCCGAACCGCAGGCTTCTGCATCTCGCCGAGAGGAAAGAGAGTGCGGCTGAGCTGGTCCTGAGTTAGACCGAAGAGGAAATACGTCTGATCTTTGGAGTGATCGGCCGGCCGGGATAGAATCCAGCGCTGGCGAGCCGAGTCGAAGTGGTTGCGGGCGTAGTGGCCGGTGGCGATGCGATCCGCGCCGATCTGACGAGCCGTGACGAGGAGCTGATCGAACTTGAGATGGTTGTTGCAAAGAGTGCAGGGTATCGGGGTGCGCCCGGCGAGATACTCGCTGACAAAGGGACGCACGACGTCGGCTTCGAATCGGTCCTGCTGGTTGACGACGTAGTAAGGAATGTCGAGTTGCTCGGCGACGTGGCGTGCATCGTAGACGTCGTCGATCGAGCAGCAGCGGCCCTGAATAGCTTCGGGCATGCCTTCCTGTCCGGCTAGGCGGCGCTGATTCCATAGCTGGAGGGTGAGTCCAACCAGCGTATGCCCCTGCGAGCGCAGGAGCGCAGCGACGGCAGAGGAGTCGACTCCTCCGGACATGGCGACGGCGATGGTTTCTTGGCTTGCGGTCATCATCTCGTTCTCGTAGCTGGCTGCCTTTAGTATAGTTTGCACGCGCCGTACGCGCGGCCCATGAAGCCGCTTTGGGAGTGAGCGTGTGCCATAATTTGAATATTCGCAACACCTACGCTGCCGCTCACAAGGACCTGTTCCCATGCATGGCAATCCACTCTTTATGGAAAAGGCGATCGCGCTGGCGAGCGAGAACGTCGCTTCACTACGCGGCATGCCGTTTGGAGCGGTGATCGTGCGCGGCGGCGAGATCGTTGCGACAGGTGTAAACCGGGTGACCGCAACGAACGATGCAACGGCTCACGCGGAGGCCGTGGCGATTCGCAACGCGTGTACTGCGCTCGGGCAATCCACTCTCGAAGGTTGTCATATATACACAAGCTGTGAACCGTGTCCGATGTGCCTCGGTGCCATCTATTGGGCGTGTTGCGATGAAATCTTCTACGGCTGTTGCTCCGCGGATGCAGCTGCGGCGGGTTTCGAGGATGCATTTCTCTACGAGGAGATGAGGCGACCAATGCGCACTCGCAAAATACCTGCTCTGAATTTGTTACATGAAGAGGCACTCACCAGTTTCGATGCGTGGCGCGTTCAAGCCGGCAGAATCGACTTTTAACCGATGGCTACAAGGAAAAAGAACACCACGGTCAAGAAAGCTGAAGCGGGAGCAACGGTCAAAGTAGCCTTGCTTGGGTTTGGAACGGTGGGGAGTTCCGTTGCGAGGGTGCTGGCGGCTTCGAGGCTCCCCGGTATTCAACTGACGCACATCTTCAACCGCAATGTAGAACGGAAGCGCGGTTCGGAGGCAGCGAAGACAGTGCCCGCCACAGTGGTCTGGACGGACGATATCGACGTCATCCTGCGCTCCGATGCCGATATCGTAGTGGAACTGATCGGCGGCTTGAACCCGGTCGAAGGGTGGCTTCGCAGGGCGCTCATTGCGGGTAAGTCCGTGGTGACGGCGAACAAGCAACTGATCGCGTATCGAGGCGCGAGTCTGGCGAAGCTTGCAGCGCGGCACGACGTTGCCCTGGCGCACGGAGCCGCCGTGGCCGGGGGAGTTCCGGTGATTCCGGGCGTGCTGCAAGGACTGTGCGGGGACCAGGTGACGCGGCTGAGCGGCATCGTCAATGGAACATGCAATTACATCCTCAGCCGTATGGAGGCTGGCGCGGATTACGCGACGGTTCTGGCCGACGCGCAACAGCTTGGATATGCGGAGTCCGATCCGGCGGCCGACGTGGATGGATTCGATGCGCGGGCAAAGCTATGCATCCTGTCGCGCATTGCGATGCACGCCGAACTGGACCCCGACGCGGTTACGACGCAGACGATCTCAGCGGTCGATGCAATCGATTTTTCGTATGCGAGGGAGCTGAACTGCACCATCCGGCAGGTTTCGCGTGCGGAGCTGAACGGCAGGCTGGTGCATGCGCGAGTCGCTCCGATGCTGGTTCCGCTGGCTTCGCCGATGGCGTGGTCGCATGGAACGCAGAATATGGTCGTAGTCAGTGGGAAGTTTGGAGGAGATGTTGTCTTCTCCGGCCATGGCGCGGGTGGCGAGCCCACGGCGGTGGCGGTGGTCTCCGATGTGCTGGCGGTCGCGCAGGGTTGCCGAAGCGTGCAGTTGCCGGTGCGAAGACGTGAGGTAACCGGCGAGTTCCTGGCTCCTCACTACCTGCGATTCGTGGTCGACGACAAGCCTGGAATCGTCTCCGCGATCTCGGGAGCGCTGTGCAAAGTTGGAGCCAATATCGACTCCTTGCTCCAGCGAAGAGGCTATCCAAAGCATCGGTTGCCGTTTGTGGTGACGACCGAGCCATGCCTGACATCGACCATCGAACGCGCTCTGGGCTCGATTGCGCGCATGGACTGCATGTTGGAGCGGCCGCTCTGTCTGCAGATGGTTGAAGTCGAAGATAAGGCGGATTAAATCGGCATGTCCACGCGAGGATTTCGCTCTGCGCTTCGACTCATTCTGATGGCTTTGACGGTGATGACGGCTTGTGCCCGGGCGCAAAACCCGACTCCGGTCATTACCGTCCCAAACCCGCAAAACGCCGCGGCGCAACAGGCAAAGCACTACGTCATTCTGGTCTCGCTGGACGGCTTTCGCTATGACTATCCGCGGCTCGATGGCGCGCCTCATCTGCTGAGACTCGGAATACAGGGCGCGAGCGCTCCCGATGGCATGCTGCCCGCGTATCCATCGCTGACGTTTCCCAATCACCTCAGTATTGTTACCGGTCTCTACCCGGAGCATCACGGCATCGTAGCGAACAGCTTCTGGGATCCTTCGCGAAAGGAGACCTATGTCTATACCCAGCCGAAGAGCAACAGCGATGGAAGCTGGTATAGCGGGACGCCGCTCTGGGTTTTGGCTGAGCAGCAGGGAATGCGCTCCGCGTGTCTTTTCTGGCCGGGCTCCGAGGCGGAGATCCAAGGCAAGCGGCCGTCCTTCTACCTTCACTACGACGACAAGCTGGATGACGAGAAGCGAGTCGACCAGGTGGTTGCGTGGCTCAGACTACCGCCTGCGTTGCGGCCGCATTTCATCACTCTCTACTTTGCAAACGTCGACCATGCCGGGCACGCCTACGGTCCGGACTCGGACGAGGTGCGGGCGGCGGTGCATCATCTGGATGCGATGGTCGGAGAGCTTCAGGATAAGCTCTTGGAACTGCATCTTCCGGTTGACCTGATCGTCGTTGCCGACCATGGTATGGTCACGCTGCGGAACGAACCGGTTGCGCTGTCCGCCTTCGCGGACCTGAGCAGCTTCCACACCGACGGCTCATTGCTCTATGCGAAGACCGACGCGGATGCTGAAAGGGCGTATGAAGAGTTCAGGGCGCATCCCGATCCGCGGTTTACGGCGTACCGTCGTTCGGATACGCCTCCCGAGCTGCACTTCGATACGAACCCTCGCGAGGGCGATCCGGTGATCGTAGCGAATGGTCCGTTTCCGATTCGCGCCGAGGCGTCCCCTGCCGGTGCGCGGGACGAAAAAAGGCATGGCGGCCATGGATTCGATCCGCACACGATGCCAGAGATGAAGGCGATTTTTTTCGCCGCTGGGCCCGATGTGAAATCCGGCGTTCGGTTGAGGCCGTTTGAGAACGTCGACATCTATCCCTTCATTGCGGACATTTTGGGTTTGCGTCCGCCGCCCGTCGATGGTTCTCTGGAGTTTTTGCGTCCTGCGTTGAAGATGCGTAAGTCTCGTCGATAGCTCGCAGAGCAAAAGGAAGCGGCGAACGCATCGGCTCGCCGCTTCACATTGCTTGTAGAGGTTAGTACTTTGGCAGGGCAGGATCGATGTTGTCGGCCCACGCCAGGATGCCTCCGGTCAGGTTCGACACGTTCGTGAATCCTGCCTGCTTCAGTGCCATTGCGGCCTTCTGGCTCCGCGCGCCGGACTTGCAATGGACGACAATCTCGCTGTGCTTCTTGTCGGCCAGTTCCGAGGCTCGCTGCGCGATTTCGCCTAGAGGGATCAGCGGCGCTCCCAGATTGACGATCTGGTACTCGTGCGGCTCGCGGACGTCGAGAACAAAGACATCTTCCTTTGCATCGAGCTTCTTCTTCAACTCCTGTACGGAGATCTGCGGGATGCCATCAACGACGGGAAGATCTCCGACCGCTTTGTCACGCGCAATCTCAAGCGGCCCCGTCTCGGTCGGCGGAGCGATGCCGCAGAACTGGTCGTAGTCGATCAACTCGGTCACAGTCGGATGCGTGCCGCAGACGGGGCAGTCAGGATTCTTGCGTAGCTTCAGCGTACGGAAGCTCATGCCAAGCGCATCGACCAGCAGCAGGCGGCCTATCAGCGGATCGCCGATGCCGAGGATCAGCTTGATCGTCTCTGTCGCCTGGATGACGCCGACGAGTCCGGGAAGAATGCCCAGCACGCCGCCTTCCGCACAGGAGGGAACCAGACCCGGCGGCGGCGGCTCTGGATATAGGCAGCGGTAGCAGGGGCCTTCCTTGGTACCGAAGACGCTGGCCTGGCCTTCGAAACGGAAGATCGAGCCGTATGCATTTGGCTTGTTCAGCAGAACGCAGGCGTCGTTGACGAGGTAGCGCGTCTGGAAGTTGTCGGTCCCGTCTGCGATCACGTCATAGTCCTTGAGGATCTCCATCGCGTTGGCGCTGGTGAGCATGGTGTTGTGCTTGACCACATTTAAATACGGGTTCAGGCCTTTCAGCATGATCTCCGCCGAGTCGACTTTGAGTTTGCCGACAGTCGCGGTGGAGTGAATGATCTGCCGCTGCAGGTTACTTGCGTCGACGGTGTCAAAATCTACCAGCCCGATCGTGCCTACGCCCGCGGCTGCGAGATAGAGAGCAAGCGGCGCGCCGAGTCCACCTGTGCCGACGCAAAGGACCTTGGCTGCTTTCAATTTCTGCTGGCCCTCCATGCCGACCTCCGGCAGAATCAGATGCCGCGAGTAACGCGCGATCTCATCGTTGGAGAGCTTCGGGAGTACGGTTTCTTCTATGGCTGCTGGCATTGTTTTGTCCTTCGTCCGGTTGCCGGGACCAATAAAAAATCTGTGACAGTTACAAATGCGATCCACCCGCAATGGACGGTATGATCGTCAGTTCGTCGGAGTCCTTCACCGCCGTCTCTTCCTTGCTTTCCAGATAGCGAATGTCATCGTCGTTGAGGTACACATTAACGAAAGAGCGCAGCTTGCCTTCGGGGGTGAACAGATGCTGCTTCAGTTCGGGATACTTTACGGTGAGTTCCCGGAAGACGGCACTCACAGTTGCACCGGGAATGCTGACGGTCTCGCGTCCGCCGGTGTAGGAGCGCAGCGGAGTGGGGATATTGATATTCATTCCTGACCTTTCGGGTTGTGCGCCGCTGCTTCGGCGAGAGGAGCGGCGATATCGATCTGAATGGGTTGGTCTTCGAATCTCTTGTCTTCTTCTCCTGCTCCGCTCAGCAAGAATGAGTTTGTCAGTGCAGCTTTGCCCTTTTCGACGCTGGTAATGACGTAGGAGCAACCCAGCCAGTGCGCCTCGGCGAAGTCGGTCGCAGACCATTGCGCGGGGTGGTCCGGATGCGAGTGATAGAAACCGACGATGTCGAGTCCCAGACCCCGCGCCTGCCGCTGGATCTTCACCAACTCCTGCGGAGCGATGTTGTAGCGGTTGTGTGCGGAGTCGGTACGCGTATTCCCAGCGCGAACGATCAGTTGGACGTGATTGACGGACGAAACGCCTTTGATCTCGCTGGCCAGATTCTTTCCAAGCAACACGCCGCAGCACTCATTCGGGTAGGTCCCCTCGCCATGTGCGCGCAGGGCTTCGTATTCGGTGTAGTGGATGCGAAGCATTCCGTTAGCCCTCCTGCCAGAAGCGTTCGCTCATGTACTTCTCCGCGGAGTCGCAGAGAATCGTGACGATCACCGCCTCGCGTCCGGCGCGGGTCTCCGCTTCGCCAATCTGCAACGAAGCCGCTACGGCCGCGGCGGCCGAGATGCCGACCAGAAGCCCGCTCTTGCGAGCCAACTCCTTCACCATCCTGTAGGCGCTCTCGGTTGGCATATCGATGTTCGCGTCTGCGAGGGTCGGATCGTAGATGCGCGGCACGATCGCTGTCGCCATATGCTTCAATCCTTCCAGTCCGTTGAACGGAGAATCGGGCTGCATGGAGATGCACCTAATCCTGGGGTTCAATTCTCTCAACCGGCGGGTCGTTCCCATAAAGGTTCCACTGGTCCCGAGGCCCGCGACAAAGTGCGTGATCTGGCCTTCGGTCTGCTCCCAGATCTCGTTCGCGGTTCCGCGATAGTGAGCCTTCCAGTTTTCGTCATTCGAGTACTGATCGGCGTAGGAGAAGTGCTCGGGTTCGGCAGCGGCGAGTGCGCGCGCCTTGCGAATCGCGCCGTCCGAGCCATCGGCGGGATCAGTCCAGATGACCTGAGCTCCGTAGGCGGCGAGATACCGCTTGCGCTCCGGCGAGACGTTGGAAGGCATGCAGAGGGTTACAGGAAAGCCAAGCGCGGCCCCCAGCATGGCATAAGCGATACCCGTGTTGCCGCTGGTGGCGTCCAGCAGACCTTGCCCATCTCGGAGCAGACCACGCCGCTGGGCGTCTGTCACGATCGCGGAAGCGGCGCGGTCTTTCACCGATCCTCCGGGATTCGCCCACTCTGCCTTCCCTAGAATCTGGATCCCCGGCAGATCCACGGTGAGACGATTCAGGCGCACCAGTGGTGTGTTGCCGATGCGTTCCAGAATGCTCGTCCCAAATGGTTTAACAGTAGTAATCATGCGGCGTTCATCTCGTGTCGATTGCCTTTGGCCGTCTGGATTGAAGGTCTGCGGCGGATGTGCGACAGTTAATCGAGTCTAACGTATGGAAACTATGGCGAAAAAGAGCGTGCAGCGATCCTTCAATGATGTCCTCGCCGTACTTGGCGGTCAACGATTCGATGTTGCCCCGGCGCAAGAGGGTGCAAAGCGAACCTCAAACGCTTATCAGGTAAGAAAATACGGCTGCGCGGCAGACATTGCGTCCGCTCCGGGCGGCTCTGTTGAAGTAGTTGCCCGGCCCGGCTGGTTGCTCAACGGCGAGATCGCGCGTCTGCTGGATCGCGGATATCAGAAGTTCCTGAAGACAAGCAAGATGGAGATCCCGGCGACTGCCGACCATCTCCGTGCGATTCATCAGTTTACCGAAGAGTTGAATGAGGCTGCCGGCGCGACTAGCCTCTATAACGAGTCCCTAGGAACGACCAGCGACGTCTACAACTACGATCGCGTCAAGGGCCGAGAATAACCGGACCTGGAAATCAAATGAGAGAGCGGCAAATCATCGGCGGCGGCTCTGCTCCCGCTGCAACTCGCGATAGACCTCGCTCTTTCCCATCCCGCGCTCGCGGGCTACCCGCTTCAGCGCGTCCATCTCGCTGATCTGCTCGGACTTCATGCGCGCCGAGACCTCGGCCGCGAGGCTCATCCCACCCTTCTTTGGAAGAGCTTCCGCTGCGCAAGGCGCAAGCAGAAGCACGATCTCTCCCCGGATGCTTGATCGCGCAGCAAGCAGCGTACGCAGCTCGCTTACCGTTCCGCGGAGCAACTCCTCGTGCAACTTGGTGAGCTCTCGCGCTACGACGACGTGCTGCGAGCTTCCCAAGACCGCTTCGATGTCCGCCAGCGCCTCAAGGATGCGATGCGGCGTCTCGTAGAAGATGTGTGTCGCACCGTCCCGGGCCAGTTGCTCCACCCGGAACTCGGCCATGTAGCCGTTCCCCCCGAAGAGCTGCACCGCCTCCATCGCC
>Ga0080006_1083436_pt1 | contig 31026 bp, 32 predicted proteins | sample RS3BMetagenome_FD_69209 | JGI IMG/M metagenome (GOLD analysis project Ga0080006, IMG submission 69209) | Ferric oxide microbial mat and aquatic microbial communities from Rainbow Spring, Yellowstone National Park, USA - RS3B (SPADES... ...
GTACTCGTCCTGGATGAACCAGGTCGAGCGCTGGTTCGCAGCCCTGACCACCAAGTACCTCCAGCGCAGCGTGCATCGCAGCGTCGCTGCGCTCACCCGTGGCATCAAGGAGTGGACTGAGAGCTGGAACAACGACCCCAAGCCCTTCATCTGGACCAAGAGCGCCGACGAGATCTTCGCCTCGATGCGGAAGTACCTCGAGCCCACTGTTCTTGAAGCCACTTGTGACAAGGGACACTAGGCCGAGTTGACACTCGTCGGGCCGCGCACGTTACGCTAGCCTGCGTGAGCTGCGTCGAGCAGGAAGCGCTCGACGGCTGTGGCAAGTGCGACCGGCGTCTCAAACATCGGGTAGTGGCCGGCATTGGAGAGCACCTCGAGTTGCGCATGCGGATAGAACCTGAGGAACGTCTCCTGCATGACCTGGGGATTCAGGGCTGGGTCGTGCTCGCCGACGATCACCTTCACGGGAGTCATGAGGCCCCGAACCTCCTCGGAGAAGTCCGTTTCGGCCCACGTCCGCAAGTATGCGGCGAACGCCGTGACCGTCGATGCCTCCAGCGAATGACGAACCACGTGGTCGATGAAGATCCGGGTGAGCCGGTTGCCCGTCGTGAAGTCGATGATCGCAGCCCGCTTCCCCGGATCCTCAGCGGCCCCCCCGAACAGCGCCCAGCCCGCCTCATCGAAGGGGACGCCGGATGCCGGCACCGGATTCAACCCCACCAGGCAACGGACTCGATCGGGGGCGCGCACGAGGACACGCTGGGCGAACATGCCGCCCATGGAGTGGCCAATGACGGAGAACCGCTCCCAGCCTAGAGTGTCGACGAGCTCCAGCACATCGTCAGCGACATCATCGACCCCAAAGGGCCCTAGGTGATCCCGCGCCTCGCCATAGCCCCGCAGGTCTGCGAACGCATAGGTGAACTCCTGTGTGTCGAGAAACTCAGGGAACGAACCCCAGCCCCGCGCTGACCCGAACCACCCATGGAGGGCGACGACGTGGTGCGGACCCGAACCAACGATGACAGCAGGGCTAGCCACGGCTCACCTCGCTTTCCTCGACGAAACCCTCACTCTAGCGAGAGTCATGATCGTGCACCAGGGCTGCACGGCCCCTCCGCCTCCTCATCCTGAGCGCCAACTGCGCAGCCACTGTGCCGTTGGGTGATTCACCTCAGCTGATCCGCCTCCACCGCGAGAAGACCGACCATGCTGGACAGCAGAGGAGGGCTTGGGAAGGCCAAGCGACACACGACCGGTCACGTCGTCGCCAAGCTTGCCGAGGCTGTCCAGATGTTGAACACGAGCAATACCGTGGCGGAGATGCACGGAGCCTCGGCATCACCGCGACCATGTGGTAGCGCTAGAAGAGCACCTACGGTGAGATGAAGGCAAGGGACGCCACGCCTCGCAAGGAGCTTGAGGTGCAGAACCGGCGGCTCAGGATCGCCGTCGCAAGGCTGACGCCAGACACCGCGATGCTCAAGGAGTTGGCAGAGGCAAACTTCTGACCCCAGGCCGCAGCGCGACGCTGAAGCAGCTGCGCCAGCAGGTTCGGGTCTGCGAACGCTGTGCCTGATCGAATTCTGATCGGCCACGATCGACCCAGCGAGCAATCCCCAGGCTGCAAGAGCAGCCGAGCCACACCGCGATCACCAAGAGCCTGTGCGCCTGTGCCAGTATCAATCCGTGTCAGGGCTGCCGCACGCTCGAGCGAGCAGTCGCGAAGGCGAGCCAGTGGCTCGCAAGCAAGCGGGTCTATCGCCTGCGGAGGGAGGCCGGGCTGAAGGTCCCGTGGCGGGGGTACGCACACAGGTGCAGCTCCCGGGCGCCCATGCAGGCCCAACACCAGATCGACGCCGGCGTCATCCGCGCGATGGACTTCCTGAGTTCACGCCCCCGGGAGAAGGACGGCTTTGAAGCTGTTGACCATCGTCACGAGTCCGTGGCCCTCGACGCCACGACCCAGCGGATGATGCTGACGCAATCGGCCAGGTCGGCAAGCCCGATGCAACGCTCTACTTCCGAGCCGACGCGGCCTGGGGCGGAGGCTACAGTGATGTCAGCCGTGGCACCGACGAGCTAGACCGGGTTCAAGGGGCAGCACACCGCCCATGCTTGGGGATGCCCTTAGCTAGTGGCGGTCACGAAGGTACGCAGCTAGGCTCCGACACCATCCTGGTGGAGGTGCACGTCCATGGGAAATGGCAACACGAGACCAGCTCACGGCGCAGACGCCGGCCATGCGCTAGACCCGACGCCGATCTTTGACCCGTCTACCTACGCACGCGGGGTCCCGTACGACCTCTTCGCCGAGCTGCGTCGCGCTCGCGGGGTCATCTGGGTGGAGGAGCCGCCGGTGCTTGGATGGCCCGCAGGTCCCGGTTTCTACGCGGTCCTGCGCTACCGGGATGTGCGAGCGGTACTGCGTGATCACGAAACCTTCTCCTCGGCCGCGGGTGGAACGCAGATTCGCGACTACGAAACCGCAGAGGACCTCGCCGAGGTACGCAATCAAATCAAATCCTGAACATGGATCCACCGGACCATACTCGCATGCGCCGGCTGTTCGCGCAGGCGTTCACCCCTGCGGCGGTGGCCAAGCTCGAGGCTGGTATCGAACAGCGCGCAGCCGCAACCGTCCGGGCCATGCGCGAGCACAACGAGTTCGACTTCGCCAAGATCGTTGCGGATCTCCCGCTGATCATCCTGGCGGAGGTGCTCGGGATCCCTGCAAGCGACCGCTACTTGCTCTACGACTGGTCAAACCGAGTCATCGGCTACCAGGATCCGGATTACCGCATGAGCGCGGTGTTCGATCCTGGAACCGGCAGCGACATGGCCCGCCAAGCCATTCAGCTTCGTCCCGAGCCCCTACCCGACGGCAGGGTGCCGAACCCGCGAACTCGGGCTGGCATCGCGGACCTCTACGAGTACGCGCGATTGATGGCAATCTACAAGCGCAACCACCCGGGACCAGACGTGATGTCGCTGCTCTTGCAGGCCGAAGACGAGAACGGCCGGCGACTGACCGACAAGGAGTTCGAGAATCTCTGCTGGCTCTTCTTCGTCGCAGGGAACGAGACCCTGCGTAACGGCCTGAACGGAGGCATGCTCACCCTCCTCGATCATCCAAACGCGTACGCCGAGCTGCGCGACGATCCCTCGCGGGTCCCATTGGCGGTCGAGGAGCTGCTGCGCTACTGGCCGCCGGTTATGCACTTCCGGCGCACCGCGACGCGGGAGACCACCATTGAGGACGTCCTGATTCGCCCTGGCGACAAGGTCGTCGTTTGGCATGTCTCCGCGAACCGTGACGAGAGTGTCTTCGAAGACCCCGACCGTTTCGATATCAGGCGCAGCCCCAACCAGCACCTATCCTTCGGGTTCGGCGCTCACTTCTGCCTTGGAGCCCACCTTGCCCGTACTCAGATGCGGGCTCTGTTCCGCCACATCGTGACCGATCTGCCGCCACTCGAGCTCGCGGGCGAGCCGGCTCGGCTGGTCTCGAACTTCCAGAACGGGCTCAAGTCGCTCCCCGTCCGCTTCGCCTAACCCGCGCGCGGGCGCTGCTAGCTACCGCGTGCGGGCCCGCCGCCGTGTCGCGCCGTTGGGGTGGTCGTGACGACACCCGTGCCAAGGTCGTGGCCAGTCTCGGTGCCACCGAGTGCGCCCGTAAACTCGATCGAATTGGATCACTCCAGGTTCGATGCACACCCCGTCACGTGTTGGGGGCCTCGGGCTTGGCCGCTCGCGGCTATCGTACTCCTGCTCCACCGCAACCAGCCTCCGCTTCCGTCCTCTGAAGTGGTGGAGTGAGCTAAGCCGCCTCGAGCCTCAGAGGAGGTGCTGGCAGTAGTGGCGGCCACCGTGTGATCCTTACTGGAAGTTCAGCGCCCCACAGGCGTCACCACGATGGCCACCACCTCCTGCTCGGGTCCCCATCGCCCTGGTCCCCGAGCACCTTGCGAAGGCTCACCCGGATCTTGTGCGCTCATTCTGTATGACCTTCGTCGAAGCGGCGTCCCACCAAGCGGTGTCAGTTCCGGGCGGCCCGAACTCGAGGAGGGCGGGACAGCGGGCGATCTCTGGCTTGTCACTCACAGCTCGTCAGAGGAGGTACGCGAGTGGCCCTCGCCCGTTCCGACGTTACCCACGTGCTCGAGGCCATCTGGGCAGGCGGTGACATCGATGGCATCCTCAGAGGGGGTGGAGCTCGTGCTCCAGGCCCTCATCGACGCCGAAGCAGCAGAGGTCATCGAAGCTGGCCGCAACGAGCGAGGCAAGCGGCGCCAGACCCAGCGCAACGGTTACGGGACCGTCTGCTGCTCACCAAGGCTGGCGATGGAGAGCGACGCATCCTCAAAGCTCCGCCAAGGGAGCTGCTTCCCGGGGTACACGTCCAGGGGGTGAGCACCGCCAAGTCGACGATCTCGCAGCAGCCCTCGGAGGCACGGGGATCTCGAAGAGCGAGGCTCCCGCATCGTCGCAGCGCTCGATGAGGAGATGGCAGGGTTCCGCACCCGCAGGCGTGACCATCTCCGAGTTCCCGTAGCTCCTTCGCCGATGCCACCGACGTCCAGGTCGCCTCGAGCACCAGGTGGTTGCCCGTGCGGTCGTGGTCGTCACGGGCGTGAGTGCCACCCAAGACTGCGAGGTCCTCGGGGTCTGCGTCGGGGACACGAAGACCGAGGCCTTCTCGCACCGACTGCGCGAGGGATCTCAGGGATCGTGGCCGTGGTGGCGTGCGTCGTGTCATCTGCGATGCGCAAGCGGGGGCTCACCAACGCCATTGCCAGGTGCTTCGTCGGGGCAAGCTGGCAGCGGTGCCGTGTGCAGCGTGCGTGCACGTGCTCGGCCGCATCCCCAAGGGGAGCCAGGAGATGGTCCTTGCCGCGAGATCCGCACGATGGTTGCTTGAGCCATCGCCGCAAGCGGTGCGCGCCCAGTACGACCAGGTGATCGACTCCCTTGCCCGCGAGCTGCCAGCGGTTGGCGCCATGCTGGCCGAAGCCAAGGAGGAGGTCTGCGCCTTCACGAGCTTCCCGAAGAGCCACTGGCGAACGATCTGGTCCACGAACCCGCCTGAGCGGGTGAACGACGAGATCCGCCGGCGCACCAACGTGGTTGGGGTCTTCCCGAACGACGCTGCCATCCTGCGGCTCGTCACCGCGGTCGTGCTCGAGCAGCATGAGGAGTGGACGGTTGCCGAGCGGCGCTACCTCCAACAGGAGTCGATGGCGCAGCTTGGAGCGCAAGGCCCACGACGAGACCACTGAGCGCAGCTCGGGAACGCTGCCGGGCACCAGGTCCCCTTGAGGGCTTGCAGCGCTCGCTGAGGCATGGCCTGCGATGGTACGCTACGGGCGGCCAGGTGGTGAATTTCCACCACTGCACGGGACGTGTTCGATCATGCCCACCTGTGTGTTGGAGGGTCGTTGCCGCTACCGGTTGCGGCGGTTGGTGCGCTTGGGGCTGGGGTGTCGCACGGCAGCGCTCCAGCGCGCAGCGACCTTGGCGCCCACGAGCGCCTCGATGAACGTGGCAAGCAACGAGCGCACGAGATCGGGTGAGCCTTCCCCTGGTGCTCTGGCACCAGGGTGGCGCGGACCGTCGCAGGAGGGGGTGGCCATCGTGGTGACTCCTTGCTGAGTTGGCGTTCTCATCCAGGATCACACGGTGGCCGCCACTACTGCGAGCACCTCCCTACGGGTCCAAGGCGACTCGGCTCACGACACCACTTCCGTGGACGCAACCGCAGTCCGCGGCTGACCGACGAGCAACTAGCTGTTGCAGCCGCACCGACGTTCCTCAGCTGCGCGGGTCCAAGCTTCAACGAGGGCGTTCCGAGGATCACGACACCGCCCCCGTGGCCTGCTAGACGCCACAACCAGCCCCTTCGAGTTCGCGTGTGCTCTCCGAAGCGACGTACTCAGCGGCCAGGCATGTGGCGAACCACGAGCTCGTCTCCCTCCACGCTCACGGGCAGCACGACGAGGTCACGATCCGCCGGACCACGCACCCGCGTGCCCGTGGCACACTCGAACCGGCTGCCGTGACGTGGGCAGGTCACGATCCCCTCGTCGCAGCCCGCCGCGCTCAGGGACGCCCCCTGATGCGGACAACGCGCCTCCAGGCAAACCCACCGGCCTTCCACGCGCACGAGGACGAAGGGCTCGCCGTCGACCTCGATCTCCCCCAGCATGCCGAGTCGACCGGCCAGGTCGCCGACGTGCCCGACCACGACACGGCGAACCCCCCGACCCGGATCCTGCAGGACCTCGCGCAGCGTGCGTGTGAGCGCGCCGACGTTCACGACGCGATCGAGACCCAGCCGCTCAGCTCGCCGCCACAGTCCTTGGTCGGGCGTCGTCGCGTACCCGATCACGACAATCGACGGATCGTCTCGCCGACGCACCAGGGCACGAACGAGGAGCTCCTCCTCCTCGATCGGGAGCACGACGACCGAAGCCTCTTCGACCTCGGTCGTCACCACCCAGGTACTTGGATCGAGCGCCCGCTGGACCCGGGCGACGGCAGCCACGTCCCCCCGGACACCGATGACGCCCACTAGATGAAGAGCGTGATGTCGGCCTCAGCAGCCATGTTGATGAAGCTCGCGGCGCCGATCGGCGGCTGGATACCGTCGATGAAGTCGTCCTTGCTCAACCCGTAGAGGTCCATCGTCATCTGGCAGGGATGCAGCCGCACGCCCAGCTCGAGCGCCATCTCGAGCAGCTCCGACGGCGACGCAACCTTGTGCTCCTCGGCCAGCATCTTGATCATCTTCGTGCCCAAGCCACCCATGTTCAGCTTGCCAAGCCGCAGCCGCTCGGTTGAACCCGGATCCATGACCGACTCGAGCTTCTGCATCCAGTTATGCCCGGTAAAGCGAATCTCCTTGCGCTGGAGGACCCGCAGGCCCCAGAACGTGAAGAACACGTCAACCTCAAGCCCGGAAGCCGCCGCCGTCGTCGCCAGAATCAACACCGGCCACACCCGGTCCAGGTCCGAGCTCCAGCAGATCACCGCCATCGACTGGGTGCCGTCTTCCTTCGCCATGGTTCCCCCCTCTCTTGCGACGGGCCCAGCGTGCCCGCGCTTTCCCTTTCCTCATCCTTTGCCGCCGTCCCAACGGCACGACTCCCACCATGCCGTCGGTCGTCCCGGCATGGCCGAATCCCTGGCCTGGGACCATTCGTGCCCGAGGTCGCCGAGACCCTGTGCCGAAACCATCCGGCCCTTGAACCCCTCGATTGCCTCGCGACGAGCGTCCCATCCCGATCCGGCATGCTTCCGCCCCCAGGACGAGCCCGAGACCGTGCTGTACTCCCGCCCCCAGCCGTCCCTACTCCGTCTCGTCCCCAACGGCCACGTCGAGAACCCGAGGCTCTCGCACTCGCATCCAGACATCTCTTGCCGAAGTGCCAGCAACTTAGCTCAGCGAGGGTATCAGCAACCGTAGTGTAGCAAACCATCACGAGACATTCAAGTATCATCATCCACGAATATCGGGGGGTCCTCGCAGCGGAAGCACCGCAGGCCCGACGCATCGATCACGTCCTTGTAGTGTGCGAAGGCGCGCGTCGCATCGGCGAGTCGTTCGAGTTCGGACGTATCGGCCAGGCGAATCTCGTAGAGCCAGCCCTCGCCGTACGGATCGCGGTTGGCGATGGCGCTATCGCGTCGGAACGTCTCCTCGTTCGTCGCGACGATCTCACCGGTCACCGGTGAGATCATCGGGCCAACCCACTTCGCGCTCTCAAGCACTGACAGCGGACGGCCGCGCCGCACCTTGCGACCGGGCTGCTTCCACGACAGCTGGACGAGCTTACCCATCCGCGACTGCGCGACATCGGTCATGCCCAGCCGCACTACCTCGCCCTCGACGGCCACCCACACGTCGGCGTCGAGGTCGTAGAGCAGGCCGTCGCGAATCTCGCAGCCAGCCCAGGTCTCAGCCATGCCTTCGCACCTCACTCACAGCTGATGCCCTGCTCCTCGAGGAACGCTTCGTACTGGCGCAAGCCCGCCTCGCCGGTGACGAGACCTGCGGCCTGCGGATCAAAGCTGTCCACCTTCAACTTGGCCACCCAACCCTCCCCGTAGGGATCCGAGTTCAGCAGCCCCGGTCGCGACGCCAGCACCTCGTTCACCTCCACAACCTCGCCGTCGACCGGCGCGGGCACTGGACCGACCCACTTGCCGCTCTCGACGGTTGCGAGGGACCGACCTGCCTTGACAGGCTTGCCGGCAGGCTTGAGCGATACGGAGATAATCGTCTTGGCGAGGTTCTGGGCCACGTCGGTCAGCCCGACGACGAGCAGGTCCCCCTCGGGCCTCACCCACACGTGCCGCTCGACAAGGTAGTAAAGATCGTCCGGCAAGTTGCACGAGCGCACTGCTGCCATCGCTCCATCCTTTCTCAGTTGGTCTGGTCGCCAGCGTCGCCAGTGACCTCATCCTCCGTAAGCAGGCTAGGATCCACGCCCATCGCCTCCGGGTGCTGCCCGATGAGATGTTGGAGCAGAATGTCCGCCCCGACCACCCGCACATCGTGCTCGAAGACCTCGAGGAACGACCTATCAGCACGTCCTCGCTTGATCGCCTGTCGGTAGTGCTCTCCGCAGAGCGGGCATCGGACCTCGTAGCTTGGCCTTGCGCCGCGATCGATGCGCACGGTCTCGCCGTGCGCATCGACGAGGTGCGCGTGCAGCATGTCGTAGCCACCCTCAACACCGCAGAGCGCACATCGCAGCTTCGTGATTGAGCTCACCCTTCCTCGCTGGCCCCTTCAAGCGCTGGTGCTGCGAGGACCGCCTCGGCAAACAGCTCGGTGATGTCCATCACGCGCAGTCGATCCTCGGCGCCAACGGTCTTGACCGCGTCGCTGAACATCGCGTAATCCTTTGGGCAGGCGACGACGAACACGTCCACACCGAGGCTGAGCGCCTCCTTGATTCGATTCACGCTCGGGCGCTCGGCGAGGAACGAGTCGTCCATCCAGATCCTGCCCCCGCCGGCGCCGCAGCAGAAGGAACCCTGGCGGCTACGCGGCATCTCCACCAGCTCACAGCCCAACCCACCGATCACCGCGCGGGGGGCATCGAAAATCCGGTTGTAGCGCCCCAGGTAGCAGGGGTCGTGGTAGGTCACCCGCAACCCGAGCTGGCGTGGCTGCACCTTGCCCTGGTAGATCAGCTTGGCGAGGAGCTCCGAGTAGTGAAAGACCGGCTTGTCGAGACCGAAGGCGGGATACTCGTTGCGCAGCGTGTTGAGGCTGTGCGGATCTGTAGTAACGATCGCATCGAACTGCGCCTTGGCCAGCGCAGCGAGGTTCGACTCCACGAGCATCTCGAAGAGTCCCTCCTCGCCGACCCGGCGCACGTCGTTACCCGCGTTGCGCTCGTCCTCGTAGAGAATCCCAAACGAGACGCCCGCCTCCTGTAGGATCCGCGCGAAGGTGCGGCTCAGCTCCGCAACCCGCTCGTCAAACGAGGCGTAGTCGCCGACGAACCAGAGGTACTCGACTGGCTCCTTGCGAGCATCCACGATGGGCGTCTCAAGACCCTTCGTCCAGCGTGCGCGCATACGCGCCGACTTGCCAAACGAGTTCCCCTGCTGCGCGATGTTCTGCAGTGCGCTCTGGAGCGTCGGGTCCATGTCTCCGGCATCCACGAGAGGACGGCGAAGCTGGACGATGAGAGGCACGTGCTCGATCCCCACAGGGCACACCTCGACGCAGGCCATACACGTCGTGCACGACCAGAGCACCCGTTGCGCGATGACGTTGCCCGGAATCGGCCCGCCCTCTGCCCGGGGTCCGGTCGGGCTCGGCCGCTCTTCAGAGTCCAGGAGGAGCTCGATACCCTGCTGCCGGTCCAGGAATGAGCGTAGGTCGAGGACGAGATCCCGAGGCGAGAGCGGGGCTCCTGCGGTACGAGCAGGACACACTCCATGGCAGCGCCCGCACTTGGTGCATGCGTCTAGCGAGAGCAGTTCCGCCGGGGTGAAGTCGGCAAGGTCCGTGTAGCCGACCTTCCCGCTGGGCGGTGGTGGCAGCTGCCGTACTGCCTTTGGATCCCGCACGATGAGGTTGGCTGGAGCCGAGAGCATGTGGAGCGCCTTCGAAAACGGGATGTAGGCGATGAAGGCCAACGCCAGCCCCACATGAATCCACCACAGCCACGCGTGCAGGTGTCGTGCAGCAACTGCGTTGACGCCGGCACCCGCGAACCCCTTGGCCACCAGCCAACCGAGCCACGTCCAGCGCTCGAAGCTCGGGAAGCCCTCGCCATCGATGCGCAGACCCTGGATGACGATTCCCGTGAGCAGGATCAGGAGGAGCCCCACGATGAACAGCTGGTCGCCAAGCGCGATCTTCGTACGCGAGTAACCACCGTCCGGCTGCTCCGCCCGCGTGAGATCGAGCTGGATCTCTGGGCTGAACCAACGCCGCAGCGCGAGCAGGATCGTTCCCACCACAGCTGCCAACCCCGCAGCATCGAAGACGGCGTTGTAACCGAGGTAGAACGGTCCCTGGAAGAAGCTCACCGTGTGGCCGAGGAACAACCGCGAGAGGTTTCCGAGGATGTCGTAGTCCAGCGACAGGATCGAGGTTGCGAGGAACAGGCCGATGAAACCCCAGAAGACGAGCAGGTGCGCAACACCTACCGACGGCTTCGTCTTCGTGACCGTCTTGTTGGCAGCGATCACAGCGACCGAGCTCGCCACCGAGGGACGCTCGCTGACCTCAGGGATGTCGTGCGGGTCGCGTGGGCGCAGCCATCGCCACCCAGCGGGACGCCGACCCTTCGACCATGCGCGCACGCGCCGCACCAGCCCCCAAAAGAAGAGCACGATCGTGACGAGCGCGAGCACGTAGAAGACGAGCTTGGCGGTCTCGGTTTCGCCCCCAAAGATCCGCCGAGTCTCGACGACGGCGAGCATGCTCATCCCCCGAGTCGCTCCGTCAGCTCGGGCACGAGGTCGAAGAGATCCACCGTCGTGCCGTAGTGGGCTACCTCGAAGATCGGAGCCTTCGGGTCAGTGTTGCAGGCGATGATGGTCCCAGCCGAGCGCATACCCTCCAGGTGCTCGGGCGCACCCGAGATACCAAGGGCCAAGTACACCGCTGGCTTGACCTTCTTGCCGGACTTGCCGACCTGGTGCGGCTTGGGAAGCCAGCCTTGGTCAATGATGGGCCGCGACGCGGCGAGTGGCACCTTGAGGACGTCGGCAAGCTCCTGAACGAGCTCGAGGTTCTCCTTGGATCCGATGCCGCGTCCTACCGACACGAGCAGATCCGAGGCCGTGATATCCACTCCCGTGGCCTCCGGCTCGCGGATCGACATGCCCTGAGCCCCGGCCTCACCCAGACCTGCAACGGGCACGGCTTCGATGCGAGGAGCGCCCCCCGCGCGACCCGCGTCCGCAGGGAAACTGCCCGGGATCACGCTCACCACCGCTGGTCGACCCTCGAGGGCAACCTCGGCGAGCAGCTTGCCACCGTAGAGCTGGCTCGTCGCAACGATGGTCTCGCCCTCGGTGGCGAGATCGATGGCGTAGGAAGCCATCGGGGCACCGAGTGATGCCGCCAGCGACGCGGCCAGATCAATGCCAGCGGTGCCAGTACTCATGAGCACAACACTCGGCGAAGCCGCCTCAACCACCGCCCTCAGGGCGCGCTCGAACACGCTCGGGGCGTACGACGAGAGCACGGGATCGTCGACGACGTAGGCGACGTCAGCCGCCCCGAACGGAAGCTCGCCGACCCCCGAACCGATCACGGCGACTCCGAGCTCCCCACCAAGGCTCGTCGCCAACTCCTTGCCCTTACCGAGCAGCTCGAACGTGACGTCGGGCACCTCCCCGACAAGCCGCTCGCTCACCACGAGAACTGCTACCGCCATGACACCCTCCTCGACTACGCGCGGACCAAACCCTTGGACCGCAGGATCTCAACGATCTGCTCGGCGACCTCGGCCGCAGAACCTTCCAGCATCTGGGCACCACCCTTCGCGGGCGGCGGAAACAGCCGCCGGACCGTGGCGAGTGCACCGACCTCTGGTTCAGGCACCCCCACCTCTTCGATCGGCGTCGACTGCTGGGCCTGGCGGATCCTCGAGATCGGGGCATACCGCGGCGCCTGGCGCGCCGCCTGGATCCCCAGCACCGCCGGTGTGCGCAGCGTCGAAATGGCAAGAGTCCCGCCACCGAGTTCCTGTGTCACCGTTACCTGCGACCCGTCTGGCTCAACCCCCACGACCACAGCCGCGTGCGGCCACCCCAACATCGCCGCGAGCACACCGGCTGTCTGTCCGTCAACGTCGTCGGCCGCCTGCACGCCCGTCAGCACCAGGTCCGGCTGGTTGTCGCGGAGCCAGGCCGCCACACGTGCGGCGCGCTCGCGCGTCCGCACCCAACCATCCGGGTCGTTGCCGGTCAGCTTCACGAGACGATCTGCACCCTTCGCCGCCGCCGTCCAGAGGGTCTGGTCGACGTCGGGCTCGTCGAGCGCTACCACGGTGACCGTACCACCAACCGTCTCTTTGAGGCAGAGAGCCTCCTCAAGCGCTGCCTCGTCCCACTCGTTCGCCACGAACTTCACGAAGTCACGGTCGATGTCCGTTCCCTCCGCGTTGACCTCGAGCTCCTCGACGAGGTCCGCGAGCTGTCGCACTACCACCACGATGTTCATGGATCCCCCTTGATTCCTACGCTTCGGCGCTCACCGGCGCCATCGCCATCTCAACGAGTTCCGCGATGTCCAGCACCCGCAGGTGCTCGTTCCCCGTCGACTTCGCCGCGTCCTCGAATCGCGACACCTCATACGGACAGCACACCGCCAAGATGTCCGCGCCCGTCGCCGCTGCCTCGCGCACGCGGCGCTCGGAGAGGCGCTCCGAGAGATGGTTGGCGTTGAAGCCGTCGAGCCACATGCCACCCCCGCCACCTCCACAGCAGTAGGAGTTCTCCCGGCATCTGCCCATCTCAACGAGCTCAAGTCCTGGAATCGCCCGCAGCACCTCGCGCGGCGCGTCGTAGACGCCGTTGTGGCGGCCGAGGTAGCAGGGGTCGTGGAAGGTCACCCTCGCCTCCACCGGTTGCTCCAGCGGCAGCTTGTCCATGAGTGGGGCGAGCAGCTGGGTATAGTGCAGCACCTCATAGTGATGGCCATAGCTCGGGTAGACCTTGACGAGTGCGTTGAAGGCATGTGGATCCGGCGTCACGATGCGGCGGAACTCATAGCGCCCCAGCGTGGCCACGACGTCCTCCATGAGCGCCTCGAACAGCCCGCGCTCGCCCGCGAGCCGCTGCGAGTCGCCGATGGTCTTCTCCTCCGCACCGAGGATGGCGAAGTCGACGCCCGCAGCGGTGAGGATGCGCGCGAACGCCTGCGCTGCCTGCTGCCCACGTGGGTGATAGCTCCAGTAGTCCTCGACGTAGAACAGGACATCCACCGGCGAGGGATCCTGCGCGAGCACGCGGACCGGAACCCCGGCACCCTTGGTCCACGCATGACGACGACGCGGGTTCTCGCCAAGCGCGTTGCCGTAGCGGAAGGTCTTCTCCATCACCCCCTGGAGCTCGTTCGGGATCGTTCCGTTCGCGACCGCCACCTCCCGCACCGCAGGCATGACCTTGATCATGTTGACCTGCTTGGGGCACACGCGCAGGCAGTTGCCACACGTCGTGCACATCCAGAGCTGGTCAGCGCTGAAGAGGTCGGCACCCGTCTGCACCATGCGGTGCAGCTTGCGGAGGCCGTACTCCCCGACGATGTCCACCGGACACACGGGCACGCACCGCCCACACCCGTAGCACCACTCCAGGCTCTCGCCGCCATCGAGGGCGGCGATGGCCTCGAACCCGCGACGGCTGTAGTCGCTCAGCACCCGCGGTGCCAGCATGCGACTCGGCCCGCCAGAGACATCCCACTCGCGACCCGAGATCGTCGAGGTGACTACTGCCTCCTCGAGCTCGATCACCTGCGCCGGAACCTTGCGCCCCCCGATCGGCATCAGGCCTGCCTCCTCAATCCCAAGACCCGCTCGGCGAAGCCGACCGCCGGCGGTAGCAACTGGCTGAACTCCTTGGTCATGCGCAACCGCACCACTGTCACCGCGTACGTCGCCCACACCGCCGCCGCCAGCACGTCGAAGCTAAGCGGATCGGTCTCGTTGACGCCGAGCCCCGCCGCATGGCACACAGCTGCCACGTAACGACACACCTCCTGGAGGCGATCCAGCGTGGCCGCATCATCGGCGCCTACCAGCGCGCCCGGATCGTGCACCATGAGCGCGAACGCCCCTGTTTCCTCCCCAGGCGACCAGGTCCAGGGGGCCCAGAGCGGGACGTCCTCGGGGTGGAGCAGGTGGGCCAGCTCGAGCGCGAACTCACGTCCACTCGGCGCGCCGGACGCCAGCGCGATGGCAGCGACTGGATCGCCCTGCTCCGCCGCCGCGATGACCGCACCGACGCCATCGTCCCCGAGCGCCACCACCAGCTCGTGGCGCCGCCTCCGCGACGGCACCACCTCCTCGAGGAGCCGACCAACTGCGCGCGCTCTCGCAGTGTCGACGATGGCTTTGCGCCGGGCATGCGCCCGTATGAGCAGCTCCGACCTGGCATCGCTCCCCTCGGAGCGATCGAACTCCTCGACGAAGGCGCGGATGCTCTCCAGGTCGGCGAGCTGTGTGCTCGTCACGGTCATCGTGCCCCTGCCATGGCGGCCGCCCGCCACGTGGCGACGGCCCGGGCTGCAGCCAAGCCACCCGACGACGCGCAGTCTTCGAGGTCGCTCGGGCCGAGCGCAGCTCCAGCAGCGAAGATTCCTGGGCGCGATGTTCCCACCGTGTCGAGTGGCGGGTGTTGCACCTCGATGAAGCCGTAGCGGTTCTGTGCGAGGCCCAGGATCCCGGCGATCTTGCGGGTACCCGGAGAGGGCTCCATCCCCACTGAGAGCACCACGAGATCCATCAGCGTCTCCATGGGACGGCCCATCGTCGTATCCTCGCCCCGGATCAGGAGCCGCCCGTCCTTGGGCAGGACCTCGGTCACGATCCCCTTGACGTACTGCACGTGGTGCTGCTCCTGGGCCGGCCAGTAGAGCTGGCGCTCCCAGTAGCCGTACATGCGCATGTCGATGTAGAAGATGAACACCTCGGAGTCCGGCAGCATTTGCCGAACCTCAATAGCCTCCTTGGAGGCCACGCCGCAGCACACCTTTGAGCAGTACTCGTTGCCAATCTGACGATCGCGGCTGCCAACACACTGGATGAAGCAGACCCGCTTGGGTGGCTCCCCGTTTGAGGGCCGGACCACCTTGTGCTCCTTCAGCATCGCCTCCAGATCCTGCAGGGCGATCACGTCTGGGAACTCGTAGTAGCCGTAGAGCTGCGTCTCGCGACCCGGGTCAAAGTGGGTGAACCCTGTCGCCACGACGATGGCGGAGGCTTCCTGCGTTCGCTCACCCTCTGGAGTGCGAATCGTCAGGGTGTAAGGACCCTCACCAGCAGCGTGCACCACCTCGGAGTCCAGCAGCACCTCCACATCGCCGGCTGCACGCAGCCGCTCTTCCATCCTCCCCATCACCGTCGCCGCATCCTCGAGGTACGGCGTGATCGAGGCGTAGTTCTCCTCGATGGGCCGACCCCCGAGAAAGCCATTGCGCTCCACAAGGGTCACCGGCGCGCCGAGCTCCGCCGCTGCTATCCCCGCGGACAGGCCGGCCGGTCCCCCTCCAATTACCACGATGCGATCCATGTCCATCTCCTAGGCGTCCACGTCGGCCCACGTCAAGAACTGCTGGCGACCGTCTTGGAGGCGCTTGGCATCCTCCTCGAACTCTGCCCACGCCTGCCGCCAGTCGATCCCCATCTTCTCAAGCAAGGGGCGGTAGTTCGTCGAATGCCAGTGGAGCTGGCATACCTTGAAGGGATGCGCCCCCATAGCCAGGGCGGCGAACTGCGCCTCGCTCATGACCGGCACCCCAACGTTGCGCTCGTGGGCTTGGGCCGCAAACTGACTCTTGTCGAGCGCGGTCACGCAGCCTGTGTCGTGCGTGAGCACCACATCTGGATCGGCTTCCTCGCGCATCACCTCGATCTTGCGCAGCGTCGAGAACGACCGGGTGAAGTCACGCTGCACAAGGATGTGCCGGAAACCGAACCCACAGCAGTCGAAGAAGGTTGAGTAGCTCCTGAGGTCTGCGCCGAGGGCCTGCACCAGTCCCGACACCGCAGCCGTACGCTGGCCGTGGTAGACATCTGGATCGTAGATCGCGTCACCCTCGACCAGCTTGTAGTAGTGGCACGCTGGGTGCACGGTCACGGCGATGTTCGACACGTCGCGCACCGCCCGCGCAGCAATCTCGTCGCGGACCGCGTAGAGCCACTCGGAGTAGTGCACGATCTCTTCCGGAAGGACCAGCGGCTTACCGAGCTTCTCCATCACCTTGCGCACCTGAGCCCGTAGCGCTGCGTCGTGGAGCAGCTCCGATCGCACTTCCTTGTAGTGGCCATAGGACGTGCCGCAGTGGATGAGCGGGAAGTAGCCCGTCTGGTAGGCCGCAGCGAAGTTACGCACGGCCACCGCCGCTTGTGCCGCTTGGTTCGAGGTCGCCGAGGCGTAGTAGTTCCACGCAGTACAACTCGTCTGGTCTTCCGGATCCAGGTAGTCGTAGCCGAGCTTGCGCATGATCCAGAAGATTGAGGTCGAGTAGCCCGGAATGTGCCCACACTGCCCGCACGACTTGTGATGCCAGAGGTGGCCTTTCTGAATGCGCTTTGGGATCCCGTACTTCGTGGGAACTTCAACGACCTCGCCGCTGACCCGCTGAACAACGAGCTCGCCAGCCGCCTCGAGCTCGAACAGGTGATGGTGGAAGTCCTCGGAGCGTTGGTCGGGCTCTCTGACGAAGCGCTCCTTCTTCGACAGGATGACGTTGACAGCGCTGGTGGTCATACCTCGATTCCCTCCTCCTCCAAGCGCTCCTCCATGAGCTCCGCGAGGATCATGTGGATCCCCTTGTCGACCTGGGCAATCATGTCGAGCGCTCCGGTCTCCAACCAGATGACGTAGAGCTCAACCAACGTGCGATCAGCGACCTGCCACCCGGTTGTCGTCGTGTGGAGCGTTTCTGGCGGCAACATCCGCCGCCACAGATCCAGGTTCACCGAGACGTCCTTGACCTCGGGACCCCAGTCCGGGAAGGCATCGGGCTGCAGCATGTCCGGGGATACCTGCGTACCGGTCGACATGATCTTGTAGATGATTCGCGAGTAGCCAGCGAGGGCCTCCTTGGCTGACGCAAGCCCCTCGCGGACCGCGACCTCGCGCATGATCGTCACGATCCCTCCCGGGTTGTTGCCTCTCGGGCACCGCAGGCACGAAAAGCACTGCGAGCACTCCCAGATGTCCTCCTCCATCTGCTGGAACAGCAGCTCGACATCTCGGCGAGCCGCAGCTTGGGCGATGCGCCGAGGGGAGAAGTCGTAGAAGCGAGCCGAGGGGCACGCAGCGACGCAGATGCCACACTCGTAGCACCCGTAGAGGTAGTGCGGAAACCGCGGGTCCTCGAAGACCTCGTTGATGAGGCGCTCCTTGGTCGCGCGATCAACACCGGCGTAACCCGTAGGATCGTCTCGCTTCAGGTAGGGATCAGCACTCAGCGTGGGCATCAGAACGACACCACCGCGTCGGCCGTCATCGCGAGGTTGTTGAACGCGGCACCACCGATCATCTCCACCCCGTCGATGAGCTCCTCTAGTGTCAAATCGTTGAGGTCGAGCGACGGCTGGCAGACCCACAGGCGGACACCCAGGTCCGTGGCCTGCTTGATGAAGTAGGACAACGGCTGGCCGCGATCACCCTTCGGGCCGATCTTGTCGACGATGTCACGCCGGAGCAGCTGCGGCCCGTACATCGTGAAGTAGATGCCGACCTCGACCTCCATCGCCGCCGCCGACGCGGCGAGGAAGAAGGGCGTAGCCGAGCGACCAGGATCGTTGATCCCGTGAGTCTGAACGTAGAGGACCTTCCCCTCACCCTCGTTGGTCCACATGCGATCCCTCCTCTTGTTTCATCGTCCTACGGGCTACCCCGCCAGACGCTCCCCACTCGGACTGGCCGATCGAGCAACCGGTTGGCGATCTGAGCGACCTTCCTCGGCTCCTGCTCGAACCCTGTGCCATCGGACTGCTTGCCCCCCTGGTGCCGTTGGTGCCGTGCTCCGCGCGCATCCTCGACGCTTGCGTCTGCCACGTGCTCGTCGTGTGAAGCTGCACAGGGCAGAGCTTCGTTGGTCCTCGACACCGGTGCACGGCCTCGCCGGAAAGCTGCCTCGCCCACTTGGGCGCTACGCCATCCTCCCAGCCAGGCCCCACGCGTTATCCCGCGCGGCGCTTGGCACGACGCTTCCCAGTCCTCCGACCAAGACCGTGTGCCTCGCCGACCAGCGACCCCCGCTGCGATCGGCCCGCGGCGCCCGTGCTACTTTGCGCGTCGAATGAGGACGTGGAATACATCACCTTCGCGCTCAACCTTGAGCAGCTCGTTGCCGGTTCGCGAGGTCCAGGCCTGCATGTCAGGCTCGACCCCGGGATCGGTGGCAAGAAGCTCGAGGACCCCTCCGACCTCGACATCCTTAATCGCCTTCGAGGTCTTGATCACGGGCAGCGGGCACTGCAGGCCCTTGCAGTCGAGCACCATCTGCGGCTCGTCCATGGTTCCCCTTTCACGACGTACCTCGGTGGGCATACGCCCACGCACCCCCCGGTGCGGCGTCGTGCGCTCGCCCTCACTTGGCCATATGCGCACTCACGCATATCCAGTGTGGCACACCGCGACGCTATTGTCAAGACAATCGCGAAACAAATTGTGCCTATGACGATTCCTGGATGCTGGGCTCTCGACGTAAGTGTCGTCGCGCTCACCATCCAGCGAGACGAGCCGGTCGTCCTCACCCTCGATGGCCAGCTCCCCACCGTGAGGCTCCGACCCTCCGACGAGAAACTCGAGGCCGCAGTCCGACGCTGGTTCGCGACCCGCTCCGGCTTGGATCTCGGCCCGGCCTACCCGCTTCGGCTCCGGGAACGCCACCGAAGGCTGCTGTGGTGGGGTCTCGTCGGTCTGCTGCCTCGGCTCGACTCGAACGCCTCAGGCACGAGCACCCTCAGAGTCTACGATGCGATTCCCCACCTCGACCAGCGGACCACGCGGCCACCCAGTCCAGCCACCCTCGAAGCGGGCGAGCTGCATCTGCTCGCCGAGGCGCTCGACGTGCTGCGAGCCCGGGTTACCCGTGAGCCAGTCCTGGCTCCGCTCCTCGCAACCACCTTCACGCTGCCTGCCATGATCCGCCGCACCGAGGCGATACTCGGCCAGCATCTCCACACGCCCAACGCCCGACGACGTCTCCTTGAGAGCGGCGTGCTCGAGCCAACGGGTCTGCGCATCCGCCAGCGAACCGGACGGCCCGCCGACCTGTGGCGTCTCGCGCCGGGCTCCACGGACGTGGGCTGCTATGTTTGACTCATGACGAGAACAACAACCGAGTCCGAGGTCACCCTCGATCGCCTCCGTCGAGCCAAGGAAAACTCTGGGGCGCTCGTGCTGGCGCACAACTACCAGCCGGCGTGGGTACAGGAGCTCGCTGACGTCGTCGCAGACTCACTCCAACTGTCCCGCATCGCTCAGGAGCATCCCGCCGAGCGCATCGTCTTCTGCGGGGTGCGCTTCATGGCGGAGACCGCCAAGATCCTCTCGCCCACCAAGCAAGTCCTGCTTCCGGCGAGGGATGCCGGGTGCTCACTCGCCGAGGCCATCACGGCCGAACAGCTCGCCGCGTGGCGTGCGCAGTATCCCACGGCTGTGGTCGTCGCCTACGTGAACACCTCTGCCGAGGTCAAGGCGCTCGCTGACGTCTGCGTCACGAGCGCGAACGCGCTCGAGGTCGTTGCCAGCATTCCCGAGCACCGCGAGGTGCTGTTCCTGCCCGACTTCTTCCTTGGCAGCTGGGTGCAGCGCACCCTACAGCGCCAGGGCATGCACGTCTGGCAAGGCGAGTGCCACGTCCACGCCGCCCTCGACCCCGCCTCCCTCGAACGCGCCCTCGCAGACGATCCCGAAGCCGTGGTCTACGTCCACCCGGAGTGCGGCTGCACCACCTCCGCACTCCTGGTGGAGGAGCCGTGGCGCCAACGAGTTAGCCTGCTCTCGACCACGCAGATGGTGGAGGCTGCACGGCGCGAGCGACACCGACGAGTGCTCGTCGCGACGGAGGTCGGCGTCCTCCACCAGCTCCGCGCGCATGGCTCGGCGCAGTTCGAGCCGCTCCGCTCCGATGCCCGGTGCCCGTTCATGCAGCGCGTCACGCCGGAACTGCTGCTCGCCGCCTTCGAAGAGGGCGAGGGGGGCATCGAGCTCGACCCCGCGCTCATCGAGGCGGCTCGCCGCCCGGTCATGGCCATGCTCGACCCCGCGCTCCGGCCATGGTAGACCGCGTTGACGTGCTCGTGGTGGGGGCTGGCATCGCCGGGCTTGCCGCGGCGCTCAGTGCACCCTCCGCAGCACGGGTCGCCATCGTCGCACCCCGGGGCGAGCTCTCCTCGAGCGAGTGGGCGCGTGGCGGCATCGCGGTCCCGATCGACGCCCCCGACGTCGACGCTCACCTCGAGGACACGGTCGCCGCAGGCGCAGGCCTCGTGGATGCAACCTTCGCCAAGGGACTCATCCAGGAAGCGCCGAGCGCCCTGGTGTGGCTGGAATCCCTTGGCGCCTCTTTCGCAGCCGAACCCGGGCTCGAAGCCGGTCACCGCAGGCCCCGCATCCGTCACGCAGACGGCGACGCCACTGGCGCTGCCGTGATGCGCGTACTGCGGGCGCGAGCAGCCGAGGTACCGCGCCTTCACGGTGAGCTCGTTGGGCTGGCAGCCATCGACCGCGAGGTGGTCGGCGCATGGATCCGCCCAGAGCGCGGCGGAGTACGGCTCGTTCGGGCCGGATGGGTGGTTCTGGCGACCGGGGGTGCCAGCGCCGTCTTCGACGCCTTCACCTCTCCCCCCCACAACCTTGGCGTCGGGATTGCCGCCGCGGCCTGGGCCGGCGCCCGGGTCGGCGACCTTGAGTTCGTGCAGTTCCACCCCACCGCCATCGCTGGGCCCACCTCTCCGCTCCCCCTCGCTACTGAGGCGCTGCGCGGCGCCGGTGCGCGCCTCGTCGACGACGGTGGTACCCCCATCGCGGCAGCCCTGCCTCGTGGCGACCTGGCAACTCGCGACGAGCTCGCACGACTCGTCGACTCGTGGCCGCGCCCCGTATTCTTGGACGCCCGACCGATCGGGCTGCGCCTCATCGAGCGCTTTCCGAGCTTCGCCGAGGCCGCGCGCCGCCTCGGCGTCGATCCCACCGCAGAACCAGTCCCCGTGCGCGTCGCAGCCCACTTCACTATCGGCGGGATCCTGACCGACGATGCAGGACGGACCAGCTTGCCCGGTCTCCTTGCGATCGGCGAGTGCGCTGCTACAGGGCTCCATGGGGCCAACCGGCTCGCCTCCAACTCGTTGCTAGAGGGTGTGGTCATGGGTCGACGAGTAGGCGATGTCCTTGAGCCCCGACACATCCCGCGGGATCCACCTCCTGCACCCGAGCCCCGGGGCGCCCTCGATCTCGCGCAGCTGCGCACGCTCACGGCTCGCGCACTCGGGCCGCTCCGCGACGGCGACTCGCTTGACGAAGCCCTCGTCGAACTCGACCGGCACATCCGTCCCAGCGACGACGTCAGTCTCCAGGCCGCTACCTGGATGGTGCGCGCCATGGTCGCAAGCGCCATCGCGCGCCAAGGCTCGGTCGGCGCCCATGCCCGGCGCGACGCCCGTCCGGAGGACCCCGTCTACCGCCTCGTCGTCGACGGCGACGGCAACGTCCGTCGGGAGACCCCGCGATGAGGGAGCAAGCCCCCGATCCACACCTCGTCGCGCTCGTCGAGCTGGCACTCACCGAGGATCTCGGCTCCGGCGGCGACCTGAGCGGCTCGCTGCTGCCCCCGCGATTGGTCGAGCTGGCGCTGGTGGCGCGCCAGCCCGGCGTCCTCGCCGGCACCAACGTCTGTGGGATGGTTCTGGAGCGTTGCGCAGCTCTACTCGAAGCGCCAACTCCTACTCTCGACTGGCTCGCGCTCGACGGGGCTCGTCTCGAGCCGGGTCAGATCATCGCACGCCTTGCGGGCCCCAACCACGTCCTACTCGCGGCCGAGCGTACCCTGCTCAACTTCCTCACGCACCTGAGCGGGGTAGCAACCGCCACTGCTCGCGCTGTCGACGAGCTCGATGGGACCCACACACTTCTGCGCGATACCCGCAAGACCACGCCGGGTTTGCGTACCCTGGAAAAGGCTGCCGTACGAGCGGGCGGGGGTACCAATCACCGTCTGCGCCTCGATGACGCCGTGCTCCTCAAGGACAACCACCTCGCGATGGCGCCGATGGCCGAGCTCGTGAGCGAGGCCCGCCGGCGCTGGCCTGGCATGCCTCTCGAGGTTGAGGTGGACACGCTGTCCCAGCTAGATGAGGCGCTAGAGCTCGGGGTGCGCCTCATCCTGCTCGACAACTTCGACCTCGAAGACCTAGCGAAGGCGGTCGCACGAGCGCGCGGCCGCGCTCAGCTCGAGGCTTCCGGGGGTCTGCGCCCTGGAGGCCTGCGAGCGGTCGCGGTGACGGGCGTCGACTTCATCGCCGTGGGGTGGATCACCCACTCCGCACCGAGCCTCGACATCGGCCTCGACTGGTCAGGCTCTTAGGTCAGCACATCCGCGATGGCGAGGATCGGGGCGGGTACCGGCTCGAGGAGACACAGGGCGATCGCATCGCTCGGACGAGCATCACGCTCGAGGATGGTGCCGTCCTCCCGGAGGATACTGAGCGTCGCCTCCACGACACTGCCAGCCCCTGGCCGCAGCACGCAACGCAGCACCGCGCCGCCAAGCGCGTGTAGCAGTTCGCTCGCGAGCTCGTGCGTCAGTGGGCGGGGGACACGCTGGCGCGCAAGAATGAGCGCAATGACCCGGGCCTGCTCGATGCTGATCGGCAACGACAGCGAGCCAGGGTGCTCGGGCTGCTGCGAGACCAGCTCAAGGCGAGCGTGAGGCTCTGGCAAGGCCACGTGGACGCCTGCAACGGCGCACACCACGAGCGGCGCATCGCTGCCCGTTGGCTCCTCGACGCTACGCGGCTGCACGCCGTCCTCGCCGCGCCCCGGCGGCGAGCGCAAGACCGACCGCGGCCGAGAAACCGACCATCGCGGAGCCCCCATACGAGATGAATGGCAGCGGAATGCCGGTGATTGGCATGATCCCAATGGTCATCCCGATGTTTTGAAACACCGAGAAGCCGATCCAGGTGACGACGCCGGTCACCAGGATGAGCGACGTCCGATCCACGGCCGTACGCAGGATGCGGAACAACCGCCACAGCAGCAGGCCGTAGGCAACAACGAGCGAGGCGGCGCCAACGAAGCCGAGCTGCTCGCCGACCGCCGTGAAGATGAAGTCGGTCTGCTGCTCTGGCACGTAGGCGAGGTCGGTCTGCGAGCCCTTGAAGAGCCCCGTCCCAAAGATGTGGCCTGACCCGATCGCGATCTTGGACTGCACCAGGTTGTAGCCGTAGGTCTGGGCGACGGCGGTCGGATGGAGGAACGAGAGCAGTCGTTCAAGCTGGTAGTGCTTCAGCAGCCCCAAGTGCACCACCGCGATGACGCCGAGGACGCCGACGACGGCGATCGCGAGGAGCTGGCGGCCCGTGGCGCCGCCGAGCACCAGCATGCCCAGCGTGACGACCCCAACAACAATGCCCGTTCCCAGGTCCGGCTGCTTGATCACGAGCAGCGCTGGCACGCCACCCAGGGCGAGCACCGTCAACGTCTCCCGCCAGCTGCGAGGCCCATCACGCTGCTGGAGGTAGGCCGCGACCCCAAACATGACGCCGAGCGGCGCGAACTCGGACGGCTGCACCTGGATGGGACCGAGCTGGAACCATCGCTGCGACCCGAGTGCCGAGGACCCAGCCGGCGACAGCACGGCGATCAACCCGAGTACGACCGCTCCGTAGATCCAGTAACCAAGCCGCCCGAGCCACTCCAGGTCCAGCGTCGCTGTCACCGACATCACGACAAGACCGAGTACCCAGAAGATCCCCTGCCGCTCTAGGTAGTAGTATGGCGACACACCTGCGAAGGCGAGCTGGTTGCGTGTCGCCGAATAGACCATGATCACGCCGAAGGCACCGATGAGCGCTGCGAGGAACCACGTCAGGGCGTCGTAGCGGCGCAGCCTGCCCCCAACGGACGCTCGGGAACGACCGACGACCGACGTAGCCACGCTCACACCTCCTCGCTGGGGAGACGCCAACGACACGCCTTCTGGGTGAGCGGCCAGCCTGCTACCATGCTTGGTAGGAGCCTAGCGCTCGAGCTGCCCGGAGTCGGCGAGCCACTCTCCGGATGCAGCCCGGCAAGCCTCGTGCCGAGCCCCGGTAGCGATCGCAAGGACCAGGAACCGAAGGAGGAGCTATGGGCCTGCTCAAGCGAGTGAGTCAGGTGTTCCAGCAGAAGTCGAACGCCCTCCTCAATAAGGTCGAGGATCCGACGCAGGCACTCGACCTGTCCTACCAGAAGATGCTGGAGAACCTCCAGCAGGTGCGGCGCTCCATCGCTGACGTCCTCACGTCCCAGAAGCGCCTCGAGGCCCAGCGCGCGCAGCTGCAGGCGCAGTACGACAAGCTGCAGGGGCAGGCTCGCCAAGCTCTCCAGCAAGGCCAAGAAGACGTAGCACGGCTCGCGCTCCAGCGGGCTGCGACTATCAAGCCACAGATCGACGCCCTCACCCCGCAGATCGACCAGCTCGCAAAGCAGGAGGCTGCGCTCGAGGAGACTGGTCGGCAACTCAACGCGAAGATCGAGGCTTTCCGGGCCCAGCGCGACACCATGAAGGCGCAGTACACCGCGGCGAAGGCCTCCACGGCTGCGCTCGAGGGCCTCACAGGTCTCTCCGACCAGATGACGGACGTCAACCTCATGATGGAGCGCGCACGCGACAAGATCCAGGACATGCAGGCTCGATCGGCAGCCGTGGGCGAGCTGGCCAACTCCGGGATCCTCGATACGCCGGAGCTTGGCGGCAGCGGTGATGACATCGAGGCAGCCCTTGCCGCTGGCAACAGGCAGAACGACGTCGACTGGCAGCTCGCCCAGCTCAAGGCCGAGCTCGAGGGGGGATCGGCCCCAGCCCCGTCGAGTGCGCTCCAGAGCGGGACAACGGCGGAGCTACCCACCGCGCCCGCGACGAGCAACCCCGAGGCGACGCCACAGGCTGCCACCACTCCAGCTCCGCCGCCTGCCAACGCCATCGCCGTACGTGTGCTCGGGGACGCGGTGTACTTGCTGCCCTCCTCGCTGCGACCGGCACTCGATGGCCTCGACGATGCCCTCGATCAGGCCATGGACCGCAACGATGCCGCGGCGTTCGCGAGGCTGCTAGCGCAGGTCATCACGTTGATTCGCACCAACGGAACCAAGAGCGAGGATCCCGCGCTCTCCGCCTCGATCGTGGTGCCCGCACCCGACACCACGCTCGAGGAGGCACGAGCCCTCGTGAGCGACGAGACCCCCACGCACGACGCTGAACGTGACGAGACCAGTCAGTCGTCGTCAGACAGCTAGGAGGGGCAGGCGGGCTCCCAGGGCCACGCTGTGGCAGCGCGGCCAGTGGGTGGAGGGGCCGCAGCCGATCGAGCCGTAGCCGAGCAGGACGAGCTAGCTGCTACGACAAGGCCTGGCACGTCGGCGCCGCAGCCTGGGTTCAGCATCTTGTGCCTGTCGAGGCGAAGCGAGGACTTACTTGTGCCCACTACGCGGCATGTAACATGTCACTATGGCCAGCGCTGGCGACGCCCTCCGGGCCCTCGAGGACGCGGCCATCCCCGCCATCATCGACCCGGACATCCTCGCCACCATCGGTCGTGACTGGACCGACACCGTGGTCGGCGAGCCTGCCGCACTCGTGCGGCCACCGAGCACCGACGCGGTGCGGGCAGTGCTGGCAGCCGCGAGCCGTCACGCGGTGCCCGTCACCATCCAGGGGGGGCGAACCTCCCTCGTCGCCGGCGCGGTGCCCGAGTTTGGTGCCGTCGCACTCGCCACCGACGCCCTCCGCGGGGTCGAGGAGCTCGACCTTGCCAGCATGAGCGTCGTCGTTGGCGCCGGTACCACGCTCGCCGAGCTCGACGCCGCTCTTGAGCCGTACCACCTCGAACTCGGCGTCGACCTCGCGTCTCGCGACAGCGCAACCCTCGGGGGGATGGCCGCCACGAACGCTGGTGGCTTGCGGGTGCTCCGCTACGGGGCCATGGCGCGCAACGTCCTTGGGCTCGAGCTCGTCACGGGGGCCGGACGCATCCTCGGCAGCGTCGCGCGACCGGAGAAGGCCAGCGGCCTCGACCACGTACGCCTCGCCATCGGCACCGAGGGTCTACTCGGGGTCATCACGCGCCTTCGCCTCCGCGTCGTCGCGCGACCTCAGACGCGCGTCGCCCTCGTCATCGGTGCGGCACGGCTCGAGGAGCTCGTCGCCACGCTCGCGACGCTGCGCCCGCGGCTTGCCCCGTGGCTCGAAGCAGCGGAGTTCTTCCGTGGATCCGATCTCGAGCACAGCGGGCTCACCCCACCTCGGTCCGAGCAGTGGCTCGCACTCCTGCAGCTGGCGAGCCCAATAGTCGACGACGAGCAACCGCTCGAGGCACTGCCCAGCGACCTCGACGCGACCGTTGGCGTCGACGCCCCAACGCGCGAGCGCCTCTGGGCAACACGGGAAGCGCTGCCACTGGCCACTGCGCGCCTCGGCATCCCCCTCAAGCTGGACGTCGCAGTACCGATTGCGCGCCTCGGCGAGCTCGCCGATAGCCTCGTCACCCTCGAGCACGACCCGCAAATACGCGCGGTGCTACTCTTTGGACACCTTGCCGAGGGCAACTGCCACGTGAACATCGCACTGGAGCCTGGTGCACACACCGAGGAGCTCACCCAGCAGGTGTTCGGTATCGTGACCGGATTGCACGGCGTGATCGCATCCGAGCACGGCGTGGGCCGGACAAAGCGCGCCTGGATTCGGGAGCTCCTCGACGAGGTCGAGATTACTGCCCTCGCTGCCACCAAGCGCGCCTTCGACCCCGCTTGGATCGTCAACCGGGGGGTGCTCCTCCCCGAGGACGCGGAGTTGCCATGAGCCTCGAACCTATCGACGCATCGCGCCCAAGCCTCACGAGCGAGGTCCTCGCCCGATTACGTGCGGCCATTGCAGCTGGCACGCTCTCACCGGGATCGCTCCACTCCGTGAGCGAGCTCGCCAGCGCTCTCGGCGTCTCGCGCACACCCGTTCGCGAGGCACTCATTCAGCTCGCCGGGCAGGGCATGGTGCGCTTCGAGCGCAACCGCGGGATCCGCATCCTCGCTACCAGCCTCCACGACCTTGAGGAGATCTTCACGCTGCGCATCCTCCTCGAGGTGCCGGGGGCACGAGCCGCCGCGGCACGCGCGACACCCGATGCCATCTCGGCGCTGCGGCGCACGCTCGCCCAGATGGAGCGGGCCGCCAGAGCCGACGATGAACTGCGCCTGATGGAGCTCGACCGGAGCCTGCACCGCTCCATCCTGCTCATCACCGGCAACACGCGCCTGGCGACGGTCGTCGACAGCTTGCGCGACCTCGTTCTTGCCCGCGGCGCGTCGACCGCAAACATCTCGAGGACGCTCCTCGACATCGCCGAGGAGCACCGAGCCATCGTCGAGGCCATCGCCCGTCGCGATCCCGCTGGCGCTGGCCGCGCCATGCACGAGCACGTGCACCAAACGGGCCGCCTCCTTATCGCCCAGGAGGGCGGAGATCCTGAGGCCGCCACGTTCGACTGGCTGGCGTAGCCATGGCCATCACAGCTCCGGGCTCCGGTGATCCTTGACACGTAGCATGCCACACGTTACGATCAGCAACGAGACCAGCACTCGGCAAGGAGGTGGTATCCGTGGCGGTTCCCATGAAGCTGCACGTGCTCGGCTGCGGCGCGATGAGCTGCGATCTGACCTGGCTGTTGCTCGCGCCCGGCCGTTCCATCGTCTCACGCACGCAGCGCGATCGACCGGCGGAGTGGGTCGCGTGTCCCTCCCACGCCGTGGTCATCGAGCACCCAGAGGGACGCCTCCTGTGGGATACGAGCTGTCCTCGCGACTGGGAACAGCGGTGGGCGCCAACAGGCCTCCAAGAGTATTTCCCCTACGACCAGGTCAGCGAGGAGGAGTACTTCGACAGCCGCCTGCACCAGCTCGGGCTTGAGCTCAGCGACATCGACGTCGTCGTGCTCTCACATCTCCACTTCGACCACGCCGGTAACGTGGGGGCCTTCGCTGGAACCAGCGCTCGCATCGTCTGCCATGAAGCCGAGCGCGACGGCGCCTTCGGCTTCGAAGGTCCATTCCAGGGTGCGCACCTCAAGGCCGACTACGAGGGGATCAACTTCGAGGTGGTCAAAGGCGACACGGAGCTCCTCCCGGGGGTGAGGCTGCTGGAGACTCCGGGGCACACCTGGGGCACGATGTCGCTGCAGGTCGACCTTCCCCACACTGGCACGATGATCTTCACCTCCGACGCCATCTATCGCCGTGAGAGCTACGGTCCACCGCCGGTAGGAGCCGCCATCGTCTGGGACAACCAAGCCTGGCTTCGGTCTGTGGAGAAGATCCGATCGATCGCTGAGCGCACGAACGCAACCGTCATCTTCGGTCACGACGAGGATCAGTACCGCTCGCTGCGCATGGCCCCCGAGGCCTACTACGACTAGGAGGTTCGCAGATGACGACCCACTACCAGACCGAGACGATCTTCACCTGGGGAGCTCCACCGATTCGCTTCGGCATCGGTGCCGCTGACGAGCTCGGCGATGACCTCATCGGCCTGGGGGCCGAGCGCGTGCTGCTCGTCACCGATCCGGGAGTCGCCGCGACCGGGGTTGTGGATCGTCTCGGGCACGCCATCGGCGATCGTGGGATTAAGGTGGAGCTCTACGCCGACGTCCATGTCGAGCCCACCGACCGCTCGCTCGAGGACGCCGCTGAGGCAGCCCGATCACTCTCCTGGGACGCGATCGTCGCGGTCGGCGGGGGCTCCTCCATCGACACCGCCAAGGCCATCAATCTGCTCACGACGCAGCCAGGGTCGCTGATGGACTACGTCAATCGACCTATCGGCCAGGGCCGCGCTCCAACCAACCCCCTCAAGCCCCTCATCGCCGTCCCCACCACCGCTGGTACGGGTTCTGAGTCGACCCCGGTCTGTGTGCTCGACATTCTCTCACTGCGGGTGAAGACCGGCATCTCGCACCCCAGGCTGCGCCCAACCCTCGCGGTCGTCGACCCGCTGCTCACGCTGACGGCACCACCAGCGGTTACCGCCGCCACGGGCCTCGACGTCGTTTGCCATGCGCTCGAGTCCTACACCGCCCGCCCTTACACCGCCTACGCGCGACGCTCCCCTGCCGAGCGCGTCGCCTACTGCGGGGCCAACCCTGTCTCAGACCTGTGGGCGGAGCGGGCGCTCGCACTCATCGCGCGGTCCTTGCGTCGCGCGGTGCACCAGGGTATGAACCTCGAGGCTCGTAGCGACATGGCACTGGCTGCTTCGTTCGCCGGAATGGGCTTCGGCAACGCGGGAGTCCACATCCCCCACGCCTGCGCCTACCCCATCGCGGGCATGGTACGCACGTACCACCCCGAGGATTACCCGGGTGGAGAACCGATGGTGCCGCACGGACAGTCGGTCGCGGTCACCGCACCCGCCGCGTTCCGCTTCACGTACCCGGCCAACCCCGAGCGCCACACCCGAGCCGCACGGATTCTCGACCCCGATGTGGCTGACAGCGTCCCACCCGAGGAGGCCCTACCGACCGCGCTTCGGCGCCTCATGGACGACATCGGGGCACCCCGCAGTCTCCATGTCCTCGGCTACAACGCCGACGACATCCCCGACCTTGTTGAGGGGACGCTCAAGCAGCAGCGCCTCCTCACCATCGCGCCGCGCACACCGGGCGCCGCGGATCTTGCTGCCATCTTCGAGGCATCCCTAACGGCGGAGGCGTGAGGAGGTGCCCCTCTATCCCTATCGCTGCGACGATTGCGGCCTCGAGATCGAGATCCTCGAGGCACGGCCTAGGCCTCCCGAGATGGTGACATGCGGCAACTGCGGCGGGCCTGCCCGGCGGCGCTACACCCCGCCAGCGCAGCTTGGGAGGGCCAGCGTGCCGAAGACTCCGGATGCCGCACCGAGAACATGGGAGGCGACGCTCGGTGGCAATCGCGAGCTCATCACGGCGTGGCATCGCGAGCTCGAGGCGCACGAGGCGCTCGCCTCGCGCAACCCCGAGCTCGCCATCACCCGCAACCCTGTGCGAGCCCACGAGCACCACCATCACCTGTCTGCCTCCGAGGCGCACCACCACACCAGCGCGACGTAGGCGCCAAACGCGCATGCCCTTCACGCCGCCCGCGGCGCATCATCCTCCTGGCCGCGAGGGGCATCACCCAACTTCGACTTCGGTTGCGTCCACGGAAGTGGTGTATTGAGCCGAGTCGCCTTGGGCCCGTAGGGAGGTGCTTGTGGAGCGGCGGCCACCGTGTGATCCTTATTGAGAAAGCAGGCTCAGCAAGGAGTCGCCACGATGGCCACCACCTCCAGTATGGACCTCGTCGCGCTCGTGCGCGAGCACCTGGCGGAGGCTCACCCGGATCTGCTGCGCTCGTTGCTCGAGACCTTCGTCGAGGCGCTCATGGGTGCCGAGGTCGACGCGATCTGCGGCGCTGCCTACCACCATGCGAGCCCCGAGCGCACCAATCGGCGCAACGGGTATCGGCAACGGCCCTGGGATACACGGGTGGGCACGATCGAACTTGGCATCGGCAAGCTCCGCCAGGGCACCTACTTCC
>Ga0080006_1147499_pt1 | contig 31019 bp, 31 predicted proteins | sample RS3BMetagenome_FD_69209 | JGI IMG/M metagenome (GOLD analysis project Ga0080006, IMG submission 69209) | Ferric oxide microbial mat and aquatic microbial communities from Rainbow Spring, Yellowstone National Park, USA - RS3B (SPADES... ...
TCGGCATCCTGGCCGCGCTGCACGAGCGAGCGCGGACCGGCAAGGGGAGCGTCGTCGACGTGGCGATGGTCGAGGCCTCGATGGGCTTCGCCAGCACGGGCTTCGGCCAGCTCTTCGCCGGGCACGCGCCCAGCCGGGGCGACGAGCCGCTGACCGGGGGGCTGGCCCTCTACGGCACGTACGCCACGAAGGACGGCAAGTACGTGACGCTCGGCGCCCTGGAGCCGAAATTCTGGATGGCCTTCTGCGCCGGCGTCGGGCTCGAGGCCGATCTGAGCGCGCTCGTGCCCGGGCCGCACCAGCAGGCGCTGCGGGAGCGGCTGCGCGGCATCTTCGCAGCACGCACGCGCGCCGAGTGGGAGGCGTTCGGCCGCGAGCACGACTGCTGCCTCGAGCCGGTGCTCGAGCCGGGCGAGCTGCGCGACGACGACCATCTGCGCGCGCGCGGGGTCTTCTTCACGATGGGCTCGCCCTGGGGCCCGCTCGCCCAGCTGCGCACGCCGCTGACCCCGCGTGGGGCCGAGCACGCGCCGCCGCCGCGTCAGGGCGAGCACACCGATTCCATCCTGCGCGAGGCGGGCCTCGACGACGCCGCGATCGCCGCCATGAAGGCCGAGGGGGCCGCGCGCTGAGGGACCGCGGAGGGCGCGACGGCTTACGGCGAGAGCGGTGAGCGTGTCCGTTTCGCGGGCCGAGAGCGGCTGTGCGAAGAGGGTTTAAGTCAGGCGTCGGACGGTCCGTACCCTCGACCAAGGGGGGCGCTCTCGGACGAGGAGGTGTACCGGTCATGCCGCGTTTCGACGACGAGGACGACGAACTGGAGCTGACCACCGTCGGCAAGCGCGCCGACATCGCCGCCGCGCTGGCGAGCAAAGCCAAGAGCCAGCGGCCCTGGCTCGTCGTCGTCAGCGGCGCCGGCAGCATCGGAAAGATGTACCGGCTCGAGCACCGGATCGTGCTCGGGCGTTCGGCGCAGTGCGACGTCCACCTCGACGAGGACGGCGTCTCGCGGCGGCATGCGATGCTGGAGCGCACGCCCGAGGGAAACGTCCAGATCGTTGACCTGGGCTCGCGAAATGGGACGTTCGTCAACGGCGAACCGGTGGCGCGCGAGACGCTGCGCGACGGGGACAAGATCCAGATCGGCGGCACGACCATCCTCAAGTTTTCCTACCAGGACGAGCTCGACGAGGCCCTGCAGCGCAACCTCTACGAGTCGGCGACGCGCGATCCGCTGACGCGGGCCATCAACAAGCGCGGCTTCGCCGAGGCGCTGGCGAAGGAGCACGGGTTCGCGCGCCGCCACGGGCGCGCGCTGTCGCTGCTCGCGCTCGACGTCGACCACTTCAAGCGCGTCAACGACACGCACGGGCATCCGGCCGGCGATTTCGTGCTGCGGAGGCTCGCCGAGGTCGTCACCGCGGCCATCCGGTGCGAGGACGTGTTCGCCCGCATCGGCGGCGAGGAGTTCGCAGTGCTCCTGCGCGATACGGGGCCCGAGAACGCGGCGCAGTGCGGCGAACGCCTCCGCAGGTCGGTCGAGGCGTCGGTGTTCGAGACGGAGGGTGTGCGCATCCCGGTGACGATCAGCGTCGGTGTCGCGACGCTGCAAGACGCCGCGCATCCGATCCCCGACGCGCTGCTGGGGGCGGCCGACGGCGCGCTCTACGACGCCAAGCGCGCCGGGAGAAACTGCGTGTGCGCCGCCGAGCCGCTCAGCAGCCGGCGCGGCGCGACCCCGCACGAGTCGGCCGCCATGCCCACGGCAGCGCGGGCGACCGGGTGGTCGAAGCGCGACTGACCGGCAGATCGTCGAAGTAGCTGGGGCAGGCCGATCGAATCCGTACAGAGATACGGACAATTGATGGTACAATGCATCGGTCGGGGGTAGACGATGAGCGACCGTTCCCGGGACGAGCTAGTCGAAGATCTCCAGAGGCGGCTCGACGACGCCGAGGGGACCATCCGTGCCCTGATGACGAGCACGGGGCGCGCTGCACACGGGCACGGGGATCCGTACGACACGGGGGTACACGAAGTCGCGCTGCCCGAGAGCGCGGGGCGCATTCTGGCCGCCATCGAGACGATCCCGACGGGATTCGTCCTGCTCGACGCGCAGGGATGCGTGCTGCTCATGAGCGAGGCCGGGCGCCAGCTGTGGGGGCTCGATGCACCCTCGCCGCAGTCGTCCATCGGGCCGATCTCGCTGGTCGATCGAGTGCTCGCGTGCGATCCGCGCGACCCGCACACCGAAGCGCGCATTCCGCGGGGAGACCTCTTCATCGCGCGGGCGCTCGCGGGGATCGCGGTCCAGGGCGCCGAGATGCTCGTCCGCCGGCCGGGGGCGGTCGCCGACTCGTGCCTGAAGGTGAGGGCCGTGCCGCGCAGGAGCCGGCGCGGACAGATCACCGGCGTCGTCTGCCTCTTCTCCGACGTGACGCAGGAGCGCGAGCTGACCCGTGCCCTCGTCGCGTCCGAGACGCGGCTGCGCGCGATGCACGCCGTGATGGCGTGCGGCGTGCTCGTCGTCGACGATCATGGACGGGTGGTCGAGTGCAACGACCCCGCCGCGGCGGCGCTGGGGCTGACGCCACGAGAGATCCTCGGCCGCGGGTTCTCCGAGTTCGGCTCGCCGTGCGACGAGGCCGGGGTGCCCCTGGCGGCCGATCCGATCACGGTCGCCCTTCGCACCAGGAAGGCGTCGCGCAACGTCTCGCTCGGGCTGCAGCGGCGCGACCAGTCGATCTGCTGGGTGCACATCGACGCCGTTCCGATGCTCGATCCGGACGGGCAGGCGACGCGAGTGGTCGCCAGCTTCATCGACGTGAGCGACCGCGTCCGCGCGCAGCGCGAACGCGATCGCAGTCGCGAGCAGCTCGCCCGCTCGGAGGCGCGGCTGCGCAAGCTCCTCGAGTCGCTGCCCGACGCCGTCGCGGTGCACGCCGACGGAAGGCTGCTGTACGTCAATCGAGCGTTCGTGCGTCTGGCAGGCGCCGACGACCCGATCGCGCTGGTCGGACGGACCGTGACCGAGCTGCTGCAGGGACACGAGCCGCCGCAGCCGTCCGAGGCGGAACGCCGCCTCGACGAGGCGAACGGGCCTCCAGCCGCTCGCGAGGAGTCGTGGCGGGTCGGCGACGGGCCGCCGCTCACCGTCGAAGCGGCGAGCCACGTCATCGAGTACGACGGCGCTCTGGCGACGCTGCTCGTCGCCAGGGACGTGACCGAGCGGAAGCGATGGCAGGCGCGCGCCATGGAGACCGACCGCCTCGCGGCGGTGGGCATGCTCGCCGCCGGCGTCGCGCACGAGATCAACAACCCCCTGGCGTACGTCGTCGCGAACGTCACGTTCGCGACCGAGGAGCTGCCCGCCGCGATAGAGGCCGCCGCGGGGGTCGAGCCGCGCATGCAGCTCGAGCGCGTGTCGGAGGCGCTCGGCGAGGCCCGCGAGGGCTGCGATCGCGTGCGCGCGATCGTGCGGGATCTCGGTGTGCTCTCGCGCAAGGACGCCGGGAGGGTCGCGCCGGTGGACGTTCGACGCGTCCTGCACTCGGCGTGCAACATGGCCTGGCACCAGATCCGGAATCGCGCCCGCCTGGTCAAGGACCTGGGCGAGGCGCCGGAGGTGCTCGCCGACGAGTCGAGGCTCGCGCAGGTGCTGCTCAACCTGCTGGTCAACGCGGCGCAGGCCATCGAGCCAGGCGATCCGGACCGTCACGAGATCCGAGTCGTCGTGCGCACCGACCCGCGACGGCGCGTGGTGGTCGAGGTGCGCGACACGGGCACCGGGATCCCGCCCGAGGTCATCGACCGCATCTTCGATCCCTTCTTCACGCTCAAGCCGCCCGGCGTCGGAACGGGGCTGGGCCTGTCCATCTGCCGCAGCATCGTCGACGGGATGGGCGGTGCGCTGACCGTGACGAGCGAGCTGGGGCGGGGATCGACCTTCCGCATCGTGCTGCCGAGCGCCAGCGGAAGTTCGCGCGACGAGGCGCGGCCGCCGGCCGCCGTGGGAAGGCCGGCTGGACCTCGGGCCCGCGTGCTCGTCGTGGACGACGAGCCCGGAGTGGGGGCGACGGTGCGGCGACTGCTCTCGCGCGATCACGACGTCGTCGTCGAGGCGAGCGGTCAGGCGGCCTTGCGCCGGCTCACCTCGGATGCACGCTTCGACATCGTCCTCTGTGACCTGTTCATCCCCGATCTGTCGGGCATGGCGCTGTTCGAACGCATCCGAGCCGAGCTGCCCGAGACGGCCGAGCGCTTCGTCTTCATCACCGGCGCGTCGGCTTCGGCCGGCGCCCGCACCTTCCTGGCCGGCGTCGCCAATCCGGTGCTCGAAAAGCCCTTCGACGTGTGCGGTCTCCGCGAACTCGTCGTCCGCGCAGCGACCGGTGACGGCGTCTCGCGCGGACGCGCACGATCGTCGTGAACGACACGTGGCACGAGCACGATCGCCGATCGTGCGGCACCGCCGACGCACATCCCGACGACGAGCGGGTCTCTTTCGCAGGCCCGGGCCCCCGAGCTTGGCGTGGCACGCAGGCTGGCCTTCCCCTGGGCGCAACGGATGGTGATAGTGTCACTGGAGGGAGACGATGCCTCGACGGCACAACGCCGTCAGGGCCCGCATCGCGACGAAGCGCGGCAGCCCCGAGCTCCGAAGGACGCTGCCGGTGGGTGTGGCGCCGTCGACGTGATGCAAAATCGCCAGGGCCTGGTCGTCGAGCGTGAACCGAGCCAGCTCGACGCTGGAGGCGGCGAGCACCGGAACGCGGCTCATCCCGCCCAGCTCGGCCTCGTACGCGTGCTCCAGCGCTTCGGTGCACCTCGCGGCCGTCAGCCGCGCCTCCGCGTGAAGCGGGACGGCATCGAGGAGCGACCGCGCGACCGACAGCGCCTCCTCGAGCTGCCCACGCGCGAACGACTCGCGCATCCGTTCGACGGTGACGTCCGACTCGCCAGCGCGCGGCACCGCTCCAAGTCGAGCGTCGCTCGCGCTGGCGTACTCTTGCAAATCGAACTCTGGCCCGTTCGTGGGTCGCTCCGGCTCTTCCGGCGGCTCGGCATCCGCCGGAAGGGCGGCGACCGCCGCCTCGCGCTGCAGCGCGGCGACGGCGACGTGCAGCCGGAGCACGCGCTTCATCATCGCCTCGCGCTCTTCCGACGTCGGCGGCCGGTCCGGCCACGACTGGATGGCGCGTGCGCACGACTCCGCCTCGACGAGCAGCCGGCTCTTCTCGTCCGAATCGGGCAGTGACGCGAGCGCCGCGACGGCGGCATCGACGGCGCCGCGCGCCAAGTCAGTGCGCTTCGAGGAGACTCGGTTCGAGAGCACGGCTTCCCTTTCTCTAGCGAAGCACACGCCGCGCCTCTGCTGTCAACGCCCACGCTTCTGATTTCTGAGAAGACTCAGAACGGGGAACCGTGTTGCGCACCCAGGTACGGCAATCGAGCCCGCGCGTGGCGGCATTGTACCCGCGCGGCGCCGTGTGGGCGGAATGATCGGCGGCCCGCCCCTGGGCGCGCGCCGAGCTTCGACCGGTGAGCTCACGCGCGCTGCTCGAGAGTCTTCAGCAGGGCGCACGCCGTAATGGGGCCGGCATTCGCGCACGACGACAGGAGGCGCTCGATCGCGGCAATGCGTTCGTCGAGCACGCGCCGCTCCTCGCGCATGCGCGTCGCACCCTCATGCAGCAGGTGGTGCGCCGCCGAGCAAGGCGCCCGCCCCGTCCTTCGCAGCCGCATCAGCGCCTCGGTCTGCGCGAGCGTCAGGCCGAGGCCGACGCAACGGCGGATGAGGCGCAGATCCGCGAGCACCTCGGGCGGGTAGTCGCGGGCGCGTCCGGGCTGTCGCGCAGGCGTCCCCAAGAGGCCCCTGCGCTGGTAGAAGCGCACCGTTTCGACGCCCACGCCCGCTCGTCTCGCGAGCTCGCCGAGTTTCATTGGCCCGTCTCCGTGCAACGGAGACGTAGCATGGGCTCGCTGGCTCCGTTGACTTCGTACTTGGGTACGGTGATTTGCTTCGGCGGAGTCGACCCATGGGCGAACGGCAACGGTGCGTCCAGTGTGCTGCGCTGGCGCCTCCCACCGACACCAATTACACGCTGATCAGCGCGAAGTTCGGCTGGCGGCTGTCGCGCGAGGTGCGGGCGGACGGCACGCTCCTCATGGAGTGGCGCTGTCCGACGTGCTGGGAGCAGTACAAGAGCGCGAAGCGGGGCGCCGGCCGGTCGCACGGGCGCTCGCCGGCGTGAGCGTCAGACGGCCGCCGTCAGCGCCGCCGAGCATAGGGCAGCGATCTCCTCGGCGAGCTGAAGGTCGGCGCGATCGTACCGACGCGAGGAATCCGTGATCGAAAACGTGAGCACCGCCGCGGTCTTGCCGCGCACGCTCACCGCGACGCTCATCGTCGACTTGGGCCCCTGGCGCCGGAGGATCATCAGGTGCACCGGATCCCTCGCCATGCGCGTCAGGAAATCGTCGCCGGCCGTCGGCGTCAACGCGGACCGGCCCGTGCGAAACACCTCGAGGACCGGATGGGTGCTCGTCGGGGCATACCTGCGCTTCACTTCGCGCATGGACTCGGTGCGGCTCGGATCGACGTGCACGGCCTCGACACGCTGGGCGGTCCCGTCCTGCTGGAGCAGGTCGACGATGCACAGCTCGGCGACCTCCGGCACGCAGGCGACGGCGACCCGCCCGAGTGTCTTCGCGATGCTCCGCGCGCCCACGAGGCAGCGCGCCACGTCGGCGAGCAGGTCGCGGCGGCGGCGCACGACCGACGTGGCCGTCGACGGCGCGGGGCGGGACGAACGCGAGCGCGGCCGCGGGGCGCCGGATCGCGGGCGACGCTGGGCGGCCATGCTCGATCAATCGCCTCCGCGGTGCGACTCTTCGTCGAGCGCCGCCAGTGTCGCGCAGTCACGAAGACGGCCATCGGCCTCACAGCGGCCGAGCATTTGCAGGAGCGCCTTGCGGCGCATCTCGATTTCCCGCCGCTCGGCCTCGAGCGCGTGGACGGCTTCGAGCATGATGCCGTGCAGCGTGCGGCACCCGCGACCGGCAGCCGCGCGCTGCTCGACGAGCTTCGCGATCGTCTTCAGCGAAAAGCCGAGCCCCTTGCAGCGCCGGATGAACCGCAAGTCGGCCAGGTGGTCGGTCGTGTACGCCCGTCGCGAAGCCCGGCCGCGTCGAGGCTCTTCGAGCAGCCCCTGGCGCTGGTAGAAGCGCACCGTCTCCACGCCGACTCCCGCGCGGCGGGCGAGCTCACCGATCGTCATGGGTCGCATGGCCGTACGCTCGCTGGCGGCGAGTATAGTACGAACGCGGCTGGATTTCTCGCGGCGACGGCGCGGCACGACGGCCGCATCGTTCATGGATGCGATGTGCTCGCGCGACGGCTCGTCGCGGCATACGCCGGACGTCGACCCGGGCCGATGTCGTGCCCGACGGCTTGCACGTATATTAGAAGTTGAGGTCTGCGTCTGCGATCTCGGCGAGGTCCTCGGCATCACGCAGTCGGCGGTCTCGCAGCATTTGGCGAAGTTCAAGGCGCACGGACTGGTCACGATGCGCCGCGACAATCAGACGCTGTTCTATCGGCTCGCCGACAGGCTCGAGGTGAAGATGCTGCGCAAGGTCGCGCTGGCCGGGATCGAGGTCGGGGAGTCGCCATGAGCGGGCGGCCACCGCGCAGCCGGACCGTTGCGATCGTGTAGGAGTCGCGGCGCGAGCGTTGCCCGCAGGATGCGCGCGGTGGTCAGTGACTGACGTCACCGCAGGTCCCATACGTGCTGCCTCTGGGCAGCCCCAGTCGTCGACGTTGCTCGAACCGCACGGCACTCCGGGCGGGCAGCCGGCGTCGGGCGCGTTGGGGTCGCAGAGCTGCACCTGGTTGCCACCGTCGACGTCGCACGCGGGAGCCACCGTGCATGCGGCCGTGAGCTGACCGTTGCCTTGATCGGTCACGCAGCACACGGACGGCACCTCGCAGGGCACGTTGCCGCACGCGATGGGCTGAACGCCCGAGTCGTTCGTCGTCGCGCCGCCGTCGCCGGCCTCCTCGGCAGCCGCGTCGCTCGTTGCGCCCCCGCCGTCGTGCGCGGCGGACCCCGCATCCGCCGTGGGCGCGGACGTCGCGTCGGACGCCGTCGCATCTTCCGGTGAGGTCGCGGCGTCGGCGGGAAGGCCCGCCGCGTCCAGCGACGCCATGCCCTCCGTCGAGAGGCCGCAGCCGACTGCGGACGCGACGACACCGAGCGCCGCCAGGAATCGAGAGCGAGGGGCAACAGCCAGCAACCTCCCGGGCAGGCGCCCCCGCAGGTGCCGGTCCCCGGGGGCGCATCCGACGAAGCGTCGCCGGCACCCGCATCGGACGGAGCAGCCCCGTCCGGCGCGATGGGCCCGTGAATGCCGAGCCGCCGCGCGCCGCCTGCCAAGCGAGCAGCGTCGCCGAACGCGCGGCGGCTGGGACCGGCCTCTCCTTTGGGGAGCAGTGCAAGAATTGGCATGGATCCTTTGGCCGGGCGCCTTGGCCGGCAGGCCATCCATCAGACGAGTACCCACAGGGCAGGCAGGGTGCTTCCGGATCGCCGCTCGGTTGCGCGCGAGAGGCACGCCCGCGCGGGAAAGAGCCAGAGCGGCGCGCGGGCGAGGCTCGGCCGTGCGCGGGAGAGCGAGAGGGGCGCGCGGGCGAGGCTCGGCCGCGTGCCGGAGAGCCAGAGCGGCGCGCGGGCGAGGCTCGGCCGTGCGCGGGAGAGCGAGAGGGGCGCGCGGGCGAGGCTCGGCCGCGTGCCGGAGAGCCAGAGCGGTGCGCGAGCGGGGCTCGGCCGCGTGCGGGAGAGCCAGAGCGGTGCGCGAGCGGGGCTCGGCCGCGTGCGGGAGAGCCAGAGCGGTGCAGGGGCGAGGCTCGGCCGTGCGCGGGAGAGCGAGAGCGGCGCGCGGGCGAGGCACGCCCGCGTGCGGGAGAGCGAGAGCGGCGCGCGGGCGAGGCTCGGCCGTGCGCGGGAGAGCGAGAGCGGCGCGCGAGCGGGGCTCGGCCGCGTGCGGGAGAGCGAGAGCGGTGCGCGAGCGGGGCTCGGTCGCGTGCGGGAGAGCGAGAGCGGTGCGCGGGCGAGGCTCGGCCGCGTGCGGGAGAGCGAGAGCGGTGCGCGAGCGGGGCTCGGCCGCGTGCGGGAGAGCCAGAGCGGTGCAGGGGCGAGGCTCGGCCGTGCGCGGGAGAGCGAGAGCGGCGTGCAGGCGAGGCTCGGCCGCGTGCGGGAGAGCCGGAGCGGTGCAGGGGCGAGGCTCGGCCGTGCGCGGGAGAGCGAGAGCGGCGCGCGGGCGAGGCACGCCCGCGTGCGGGAGAGCGAGAGCGGCGCGCGGGCGAGGCACGCCCGCCTGCCGACGAGCGACAGCGCTGCACCGAGGAAGCGCATCCGTGCGCGGGCGAACGCGAGTCGCGCATGAATGAAGGACATCCGCCTGCGGACGGGTGGCAACCGTGCGTGCACCAGGCTCGCCTGCACGCGCCCGAACGAGCGCGGTGGGCGAACGGCGCTCGCCGGCGCGCGAACGAGCGAAGATCCTGCGCGGCCGAAGGACGGCTGCGCGTCGACGAGCGAGGGCCGCGCGCGCAAGCATCGTCTCGCAGCGCGGTAGCCTGCCGGCGCCGCCCGCTCGTGGGACGCCTTGACAGCATCCGACGGCGCGAATCTCCTCTCGCCATGGACCGCGAGCCGCGCCGGGGGAGCCGCAGCAACCGCCGCCCTCGCGCGCTGCGACACGACGCGACCGATGCCCGCGTCGGATGGACATGACACCGTGACCGCTCGGGAATCGCTCGCAAGCGAGAGCGCCGCGCTGCACACGCGGTCACGCGCGTTCTTCCGCGGGATGCGCGCCGCCGTCGTTGTGCTCACGCGCGTTCCCGCCGGCGGTTTTCCCTATACCGAAGCGGAGTGGCGATGGGCCGCGGCGCACATGCCGATGGTCGGCGCGCTGGTGGGGGCCTTCGCCACGATGACCTGGGCCGCGAGCCGGCGCGCGGGGGACTTCGTGGCAGCGGCGGCGGCGGTGGCGGCGAGCGCTCTCGCGACCGGCGCGCTGCACGAGGACGGGCTGGCCGACACCGCCGACGCGCTCGGGGGCGGACGCTCGCGCGAGCGCGTGCTCGAGATCCTGAAGGACAGCCGGATCGGCTCGTTCGGGGCGTGCGCGCTCGTCGTCTCGATCGTCCTTCGCGTCGCGCTCGTCGCCCGTCTCGCGGCGAACGCGCCCGCCGCGCTCGTCGTCGTCGGCGCGGCCTCGCGGCTCGCGCCCGTGGCGCTGATCGTCGCGCTCCCGTACGTGACCGATCCACGCATCGCCAAGAGCACGTCGGTCGCGACCGCGGGCGGCGCGCAGCTCGCCGTGGCCCTGGTCTGGACGGCGGCCGTTGCGGCGGGCGCGTGCGGTTCGGGTCTGGCGTCGAGCGTCGAGCTCGCATTCGCGCTCGTCGCCGGCGCGATCGCGACGGGCTTCGCGGCCGCGTATTTCCGGGCTCGCGTCGGCGGCATCACGGGCGACTTCCTCGGCGCCGCGCAGCAGGCTGCCGAGTGCGCCATGCTCTTCGCCCTCGCCATCGCGCGCGGCGGGCCGACGTGAGCGACTCCGGTCACGCGCTCTGGGTCGCGCGCCACGCGCCGGTGCTCGCGTCGGGGCGGTGTTACGGACGCGCCGCCGTGCCGGTCGCGGTCGCGCACGACGAGGCAGCCCGGATGCTTGCTCGCACGTACCAGGGCGCTCTGCCGGCGCTCGTCTGGTCGTCGCCGCTAGTTCGCTGCCGGGCGGTCGCAGAACGACTCGCGACCCACTGGGGCGTTGCGCTGTCGATCGACGATGCATTGTACGAGATCGACTTCGGCGCGTGGGAAGGGCGCGAATGGGACGAGATCGCCGCGAACGACCCGGCGGGCGTCGCCGCCTGGAGCGCGGATTGGCTCTCCGTCGCACCCCCAGGCGGCGAGTGCGCGAGCGACCTGGAAACCCGCGTGCGCGCGTGGTGGTCACGCCTCCCGCGCAGCATCACGCACGTGCTCGTCGCTCACGGGGGCGTCATCCGAGCCCTGAGGGTCATCGCTCGCCACGAGCCCTGGCACGACGCCATGACGCGCGAAGTCGTCCACCTCGCGTGGGTGCAGCACGCCTTCGACGCTGCCGACCATTGACGTCCGTGCCCGGCGCCGGTTAGACGTGTCTCGTCTTTGACAATCGAAACCGCTTCGGGTGCCCACACGGGCCCAAGAGGGAAGCCGGTGCAAATCCGGCGCGGTCCCGCCACTGTCATCGGGAAGCCGAACCCAACAGCCACTGAGCCTCGCTCCTGAGGCTCGGGAAGGAGGGTGAGGCGCTGAGCACGACGCTCTGAACCCGAGAGCCAGGAGACCTGCCCGAAGCTTCACGCGCGAGGTGAGCCATGAGCTCCACTGCGCGGCTCCCGGGTGCGGATCTCACCCACGGCGCCGAATCGTCTCCACCCATCCTGATTTTTCTAGGCCACGGCAGTCGCGATCCGCGCGCGACCGCGGAGCACGAAGCGCTGGTCGAGGCGTACCGCGCGACGCGCCCGGATCTCGAGGTCGCCACCGCGTACATCGAGCTCGCCGAGCCCCTCTTGCAGGAAGCGCTGGAGCGCGCGGCGTCGCGTTCGAGCCGCGTCGTGGTCGTCCCGCTGTTCCTCTTCGCCGCGGGCCATGTGAAGAACGACGTCCCGCTGGCGCTCGACGCGGCGCGCGTGCGCTTTCCCGGCGTGACCTTCGCCGCGGCTCCGCCGCTCGGCGTGCACCCCAGCCTCGTCGAGCTCGCGTGGGAGCGAGCCGCCCCCTTCGTCCCCGAGGACGCCGACGCGCGACGCAAGACGCTTCTGCTCGTCGTCGGCCGCGGGGCGAGCGACCCCGACGCCAACGGCGAGTTCTGCAAACTGGCTCGCCTCGTCGGCGAGCGCCGCGGCTTGATGCACGCCGAGTCGACGTTCCTCGGCATCACGGAGCCGCGCGTGGAAACCTCGCTCGATCACGTCGCGCGCATGCGCCCCGAGCGGCTGGTGGTGCTGCCCTATCTCCTCTACGCCGGGCGACTGCTCGCCAAGCTCGGCGACGAGCTCGATGCGTTCGCGCGGCGGCATCCGTGGATCGACACGCGACTCGCGCCGCACCTCGGGACGGACGAACGGCTCTTCTCCGTCGTCGAGGAGCGCGCGCGCCAGGCGCTCGAGGGGCGCGCGCTGCTCCCGTGCGACACGTGCCAGTACCGCACGGCGATGCCGGGCGTCGCGCGCGAGGTCGGCGGGCTTCGTGCGCTCCTCTACAGCGTCCGCCACACGCTCACGCACGCGCAGATCCGCCTGCCCGAGCACGCACACCGCCCTCTGAAGAAGCACGTGCTCGTGTGCGGCAACGTCGACTGCGTCGACCGGGGGAGCATCGGCGTCATCGAGGCGCTGCGCGCGAGCGTGCAAGACGTGGGGCGGTCGCGCGAGATCCGCGTCACACGCACCGCCTGCATGGGCCGCTGCGGCGAGGGGCCGACCGTCGCCGTGTACCCGGACGGGGTCTGGTACCGCGGCGTCCGCCCGAGCGACGCCGGCGAGATCGTCCGCGAGCACCTGGTCGAGGATCGCCTCGTCGCGCGCCTCGTCGACGACGTTCTGCACTGAGGAGAGGAGACGCCCACGCCATGTCCTGCCACGAAATCGCCGCGCTGCGCCTGGGCCTGATGAACGTCCTCGGGCAGCGCGACCCCGCCGAGCGCGCCCACGAGCTGGCGGAGCTCGGCGCCGCCGCCAAGACCCCCGGGCCGCTCGCCGCGCTCGTCGAGGCGCGCGATCTCGATCAGCTGACGAAGCTCTACGCCACCTCGCTCGGCGCGCTGCTCGACAAGGTCGCCCGGATGCCGGAGGGCGATCCCAAGCTGCCGTATTACCGGAGCCTCGTCGTCCTGACGAAGAAAGTGGAGCTCGAGCTGCGCGCGCACGTCGAGGACCTCGCGCGGCTCAATCGGGAGCTCGATCAGATGCACGACTTCGTCCACGAGATGTTCCCGGCGGAGTGAACGTGGCGGCGAACCCGAAGGTGTTGCGGATCGTCGGGGCACGCGCGCTCGGGTCGCGCACGCGCGCGCTCGCCGTCGAGTGCGTCGAGGGAGGGGCGCTCGACGGCGTCGGCGGCAAGTACGTCATCGTGCACACGGGCCTGGTCGTCGGCGACAAGGCCGTGAAGCGGGCGTACTCGCTCGTGCCGATCGAGGGCGTGCGGCACACGTTCGAGCTGGTCGTGAAGCGCCTCGAGGGCGGCCCCGGCTCGAACGCGCTGCACGAGGCGCCCCTGGGCGCGCAGCTCGGCTTCAGCGGCCCGTGGGGCAAGCTCGTGCCCGAGTCGGGGCTGGCGCCGCGCACGCTGCTCGTCGCGACCGACACGGGCATCACCTCGGCGCTGGGAGTCGCCGAGCAGCACGCGAGCGAGCGAGTCGAGGTTCTCTGGCTTCGCGAGGACGGCGATCCGTTCCTCGACGCGGACCTCGTCCGCGCACGCGTCGAGCGCACGGGCGCGCGCTTCGCTACGGCCACGATCCCCGCCATCGCCGCCGCCGGGCGCGCCGCCGCCGCCTTCGCGGTCATCGAGGCGCGCGTGCGCGAGCTTGCCCCGACGCTCGTCGTCGCGACCGGCGACGGCGGCATCGTGCACCCGCTGGTGGAGCGCCTGCGCCCCGTCGAGACACGCATCGAGTGCTACTTCCACAACCCCGACAAGAAGAGCGCGTCGTGATGGTCGCCGCGACGCGCCCGCTGCGCACCGCCCCGCCGCCGCGCAACCCCAAGGGCCAGCGCGAGGGGTTCACGACCGGCGCGTGCGCCGCGGCGGCGGCGAAGGCGGGGGCGCGGGTGCTCGTCACGGGCGCGCTGCTCGAAGCCATCGAATCGACGCTGCCGGACGGGAGCAAGCGGACGTTCCTGCTCGAGCGTTGCGAGGTGTCGGGGGCGCGCGCGACGTGCAGCGTCGTCAAGGACGGCGGCGACGATCCGGACTGCACGCACGGCGCGGAGATCGTCGCCGAGGTCGAGCTGCGCGACGCGCCGGGCGTGGAGCTGCGCGGAGGAGAGGGGGTCGCGCGCGTGACCAAGCCGGGCCTGGGCCTCGAGGTGGGCGGGCCCGCGATCAACCCAGTGCCCCGACGCAACATCACCGAGATGGTCGAGGAGGAGCTCGTGCGCACGGCGCCGCGCAAGGGCGCGGTCGCCACGATCTCGGTCCCAGGTGGAGAAGAGATGGCCACGCACACGATCAATGCGCGCCTCGGGCTGCTTGGCGGCATCTCGATCCTCGGCACGACCGGCATCGTGAAGCCGTATTCGACGGCGGCGTACAAGGCGAGCGTCGTGCAGGCGATCGACGTCGCGCGCGAGCGGGGCGTGGACACGTTGGTGCTGACGACCGGCGGCAAGTCCGAGGCGTACGCGATGCGCCTCTTCCCCGAGCTGGCCGAGGAGGCGTTCGTGCAGGTCGGCGATTTCGTCGGAGTGGGCGTACGCCATGCGGCGCGCCGGAGGGCGCGTCGGGCCGTGGTGGTCGGGATGATCGGCAAGCTGTCGAAGATGGCCGACGGAAAGACGATGACGCACGCGGCGGGCTCGGAGGTGAACATGGAGCTCCTTGCGGAGCTGGCCGGGGCGCTCGGTGCGCGCGGCGAGATCGTCGCCGAGATCCGCGTCGCCAACACGGCGCGCCACGTCCTCGAGCTCGCGCAGCGCGAAGGGCTCACCGGCCTCGCGAGCGCGGTCGCGGCGCGCGCGGTCGAGAAGCTGACGGCCCACGCGGGGGCGCCGCTCGATGTCCACGCGGTCCTGGTCGATTTCGACGGCACGACGCTCGGCCGTCACCCGGAGGCGACATGAACGGTGCTCACGAGACCCGCGGCGGCGACGCCGGCGCGGCGAACGACATGCGTCAGATGACCGCGCGCGGCCGCGGCATCGAGGACGCAAGCTTCGCGATGATCGACGCCGAGGTCGGCCACCACGATTTTCCGCCGACCGAGTGGCAGGTCGTGCGCCGCGTCATCCACGCGACGGCCGACTTCGAGTTCCAGTCGCTGGTGCGCTTCTCGCGGGACGCCGTCGCGGCGGGGACGCGCGCACTGCGCGCCGGCTGCCCGGTGGTCGTCGACGTGAAGATGATCGCCGTCGGCCTCAACGAGGAGCGCCTCGCCGCGTACGGCTGCAAGGTGCACGGGTTCATCTCCGACGAGGACGTCATCGCCGAGGCCAAGGCCAAGGACTCGACCCGCGCCATCGAGGCGATGAAGAAGGCGCACCGCCTCGGGCTGCTGGACGGCGCGATCGTCGCCGTCGGCAACGCGCCGACGGCGCTGCTCGAGACGTTGCGCCTCGTGCGGGAGGAGGGCGCCCGGCCCGCGCTCGTCGTCGGCGTGCCGGTCGGCTTCGTCTCGGCGGCCGAGTCCAAGGAGGAGCTCCTCCGCTCCGACGTGCCGTTCGTCGTCGCGCGCGGGCGCAAGGGCGGAAGCACGATCGCGGTCGCCATTCTGCACGCGCTCCTCTACCTTGCCGCGCACGGCGATTCGCCGCGCGCCGCGGAGGCACGATGAAGCGCGCGGTCACGGTCATCGGGATGGGCGACGACGGCTGCGCCAGCTTGACCAGCCGCGCCGCGAGCGCCGTCGCGCGCGCCGAGGTGCTCGTCGGCGGCGAGCGGCACCTCGCGTTCTTTCCGCAGTTCCAGGGGGAGCGCATCACGCTGAAGGGCGGGCTCGACGCGGCGCTCGATCGCGTGGCGCGACTCGCCGAGGAGCGCGACGTTTGCATCGTGGCGTCGGGGGACCCGCTCCTTTGCGGCATCGGCGCGCGCGTCGTCGCGCGCGTCGGCGCCGAGCACGTCGAGGTCCTGCCGGCGCCGTCCAGCGTGCAGTGGGCGTTCGCCAAGACGGGAATCGCCTGGGAGGACGCCGACGTCGTGTCGGTGCACGGCCGCGGCATGCATGGTTTCGTGACGCGCGTGCGCCGCGCGGCGAAGGTCGCGGTGCTCACGGACGCCGAAGCGTCCCCCGCGCGGCTCGCGGCGCGCCTGCTCGAATACGGCGACCGCGCGTGGACGGCGTTCGTCTGCGAGCGGCTGGCCGGACCCGGCGAGCGCGTGCGCCGCTTCACGGTCGAAGAGCTCGCGGAGACGCACGACGTCGATCCGCTCAACGTCTTGCTGCTCGTCCGTCCGGCCGGGTGGCGGCCGCCACCTGCGATACCGCACCTGCACGAGGACGCGTTCGCCAAGCGCATGCCGAAGAATGGCCTCATCACGAAGCGCGAGGTGCGCACCCTCTCCATCGCCGCACTCGGGCTCGACGAGCGGTCGGTCGTCTGGGACATCGGCGCGGGCAGTGGCTCCGTCGCCATCGAGGCCGCCATGGTCGGCTGGCGGGGGCGCGTCTACGCGATCGAGGTGGACTCGGAGGGGGTCGCGATTTGCCGCGACAACGTGCGCGCGCATGGAACCGACAACGTCACGGTCGTCGAGGGTCGCGCCCCCGAGGCGCTCGCCGGCCTGGAGGCGCCGACCGCCGTCTTCGTGGGGGGGAGCAAGGGAAGCATGCAGGGGATCATCGACGCCGCGCTCGCGGCGCTTGCCCCGGGCGGCCGGCTGGTCGTCAACGCCGTGACGCTGGAGAACGTCGCCGAGGCGTATGCCGCGTTCCGAGCGCGTTCGCTCGAGCCGGAGGTCACGCTCCTGCAGGTGTCGCGTGGCGTGCCGCTCGCCCGCTACCAGCGCTACGAGGCGCTCAACCCCATCCACGTCATCGCGGTCACCAAGCCGGACGTCCCGCAGGAGGCCCGATGACCGCCGCGATGGGTACGCTCTTCGGCGTCGGGGTTGGGCCCGGCGCCTCCGACCTTCTCACGCTGCGCGCCGTGCGCGTGCTCGAGTTGGCCGACGTGCTCGCGCTGCCGCGGAGCTCCGACTTCGGCGGGTCGGTCGCGTGGTCGATCGCCGAGCCGATCGTCGGGCCGCGCGCCACGCGCGAGCGGCTGCGCCTGACGTTCCCGATGAGCAAGGATCCGGAGGAGGTGCGTCCGCGCGTGCTCGCGGCCGTCGAGGCGATCGCACCGCACCTGCTCGCCGGCCGCTCGGTCGCGTTCCTGACCGAGGGCGACCCGAGCGTGTACAGCACCTTCGGCTACGTGCGCGACGAGGCGCTGCGGCGCTGGCCCGGGCTCCCGGTGGACGTCGTTCCGGGCGTGTCGTCGATCACGGCGGTCGCGGCGCGTGGAGGCGTGCCGCTCGCCGACGGCCACGAGCGGGTCGCGATCGTCCCCGCGACCTACGGCGTGGAAGACCTGGTGGACCTCCTCGAGCGCTTCGACACGGTGGTGCTGATGAAGCTCGGCGGCGAGATGCCGACCATCCTCGCTGCGCTCGAGAAGACCCGGCTGACCGACCGCGCGTTCTTCGTCTCGAAGGCGACGATGGGCGAGGAGCGGGTCGTGCCGGACGTACGCGTGCTCGAAGGCGAGCACGGAGGGTGCTTCGCCATGATGATCGTCAAGCGCCGCGATCGCGCCGGCCGCCTCGTGGGAGGCGCACGATGAGCGACCGCAGGCCGTTCGCCGTCTACGCCATCACGCGCCACGGCATCGCCATCGCCGAGCGCCTCGTCGCCGGTCTGCCGGGCGCGGACCTGTACGTCTCGGAGAAGCTGGCGCACCTGGCTCCGCCGTCGGCCAGGCGGTTCGCGCTACCGATGGGGCCACTGCTGCGCGACACGTTCACCGCGTACGACGCGCACGTGTTCGTCGTCAGCGTCGGCGCCGTGGTGAGGATGATCGCGCCGCTGCTCGCGAACAAGAAGGTGGACCCCGCCGTCGTGTGCGTCGACGACGCGGCGCGGTTCTCGATCTGCGTGCTGTCCGGCCACGTGGGGCGCGGCAACGTGTTCACCGAGCGTGTGGCCGCGATCCTCGGAGCGCAGCCCGTCGTCACGACCGCGTCCGACGCCATTGGTACGCTCACGGTCGACATCCTCGGCCGCGATCTCGGCTGGACGCTCGACGACGCCGACCGCAACGTCACGCGCGCCTGCGCCGCCGCCGTGAACGCGGCGAAGGTGTTGTTCGTGCAGGAGACGGGAGAACCGTCGTTCTGGCCCATGGACAGGCCGCTGCCCGAGGGCGTCGCGTACGCGACCTCGCTCGATGGGGTCGATCCGGGGGCCTGGGAGATCCTCCTCGTCGCCTCGGACCGCGACCTCGCACGCACGCACCCGGCGCACTTCGCCAACGCGGTGGTCTACCGCCCGAAGAGCCTCGTGGTCGGCATCGGCTGCGACCGCGGGACGCCGCCGGACCTCGTGGCGCGCGGCGTCGACGAGCTCCTCGCCGAGCACGGACTGTCGCACAAGTCGGTCCGCGCCATCGCCACCATCGACAAGAAGGCCGACGAGCCGGCGCTCCTCGCCCTCTCGGAGGCGCGACGCTGGCCGCTCGTGACGTACACCGCCGAGGAGCTGGACGCCCAACCGGGCATCGAAAACCCGTCCGAGACGGTGAAGCGCCACGTCGGTGCCCGCGGCGTAGCGGAGCCCGCGGCGCTGCGCGCGGCCGGGGCCGGCCGATTGCTCGTCCCCAAGCAGACGTACACCGAGGAAAGCGCCGGGCGCTCGATGACGTTCGCCGTCACGCGCGTCCCGTTCGACAAGAGGAGGAAGGGGCGCGATGTCTGAGAAGGGCACGCTTGCGATCGTCGGCATCGGCCCTGGCGCTTCGGCGCACACGTCGCCCGCCGCGCTCGAGGCCATCGCCGCGAGCGATCTGATCGTCGGTTACGTCACGTACGTCAAGCTCGTGCGGCACCTCATCGAGGGCAAGGAGGTGGTCAAGACCGGCATGACCGAGGAGATCGGTCGCGCGCGCGCCGCCGTCGAGCGCGCGCGCGACGGAGCCAAGGTGGCGATCATCTCGTCGGGCGACGCCGGCGTGTACGGCATGGCGAGCCTCGTCTTCCAGGTGCTAGAGGAGATCGGCTGGAGGCGCGGCGCCTCGCCGGAGCTGCGGATCATCCCCGGCATCACGGCGCTGTCGTCGTGCGGATCGCTGGTGGGCGCGCCGCTCGGCCACGACTTCTGCGCCGTGTCGCTGTCGGACCTGCTGACGCCGTGGCCGGTCATCGCGAAGCGCATCGAGGCCGCCGCGTCAGCGGACTTCGTCATCGCGCTCTACAACCCCGCGAGCGGCCGTCGGACGCGCCAAATCGTCGAGGCGCACGACATCATCGCACGCCACCGCCCCGGGACGACGCCGGTGGCGCTCGTGAAGAGCGCGTACCGCAAGCTCGAGAACGCGGTCGTCACCGATCTCGAGCACTTCCTCGACTACGAGATCGGAATGCTCACGACGGTGCTCGTCGGCTCGAGCAACACCTTCGTGTTCGAGGGCTACATGGTCACGCCCCGGGGCTACACGAACAAGTACACGTGGGACGGCGAGGTGCTCCCCGGGCAGACCCCTGCGCGCAGCCTCGTCTTGGAGCCGCGCGCAGGAGGAGAGGAGTGATGGGAACGGCGCACAGGCTGGCCGGCGCGATCGTCGCCGGGTCGGCCGAGGACCATTACCTCGTCGGCAGCACCAAGCAGCCGTGCGATTTCGCGGCGCACGGCTTCGAGGCGCCGGTCGAACTCGACGCCATGAAGCGTCCATTCGTGCGCCTCGCGCGCGCCGGCGAGGTGACGCTCCCGGGGCTGTTCCTCGAGCTGGGCCTCGAAGGCGAGGATCTCGCACGACTTCTGGCCGCCCGGTTCCTCATCGAGCGCAACGGCTCGGTCAGCGAACGGCTCTGGCGTCTCGTCGCAGGCGGCGGGGATCCGGACGCCGACCTGCCGATCGAGGGCCCCGTCGACGCGCGCTGGCTCGGCGCGATGCCGCCCGGAATCTGGAGAATCGTCCGCGACACCGTCCTTCGCTGCGCCTAGGAGCCCACCCATGCGCGTGTACATCATCGGCGCCGGTCCCGGCGATCCCAAGCTCATCACCGTGCGCGGCGCGGAGCTCGTCGCGCGCTGCCCGGTCGTCCTCTACACCGGCTCGCTCGTGCCGAGGGGGGTCGTCGCGAGCGCGCGGCCCGAGGCCAAGGTGCTCGACTCGTCGAGCATGACCCTCGACGAGATCCTGGCCGTCGTCATCGAGGCCAAGCACGCCGACCAGGACGTCGCGCGCGTGCACACCGGCGATCCGGTCCTCTTCGGCTCGACGGCCGAGCAGATGCGCCGAATGGACGAGCTGGGGATCGACTACGAGGTCGTCCCCGGCGTGTCGTCGTTCACGGCGGCCGCCGCGGCGCTCGGCCGGGAGCTCACGCTGCCCGAGCTCTCGCAAACGGTCATCCTCACGCGCGCGGAGGGGCGCACGCCGATGCCGCCGAAGGAGAAGCTCGACGAGCTCGCGCGGCACGGAGCGACGATGTGTCTCTTTCTGAGCATCACGCTGCTGCGCGACGTCACGGCCGCGCTGGCGCCGGCGTATGGCGAGGACTGCCCCGTCGCCGTCGTGCACAAGGCGAGCTGCCCCGATGAGATCGTCGTGCGCGGCACGTTGGCGGACATCCGCGAGAAGGTGCGCGCGGCCGGGATCAAGTCGCAGTCGATGATCCTCGTGGGGCGCGTGCTCACCGCGACCGATTTTGCCGATTCGAAGCTGTACGACCCGAGCTTCTCGCACAAGTTCCGGCGCGCGACGAAGCCGACGCCGGCGGCCAGCCCGGGAGGCGACGCGTGAGCGCGCGGGTGGCGCTGGTCGGCGCCGGTCCGGGCGACCCGAAGCTGCTCACGCTCCGCGCGGCGGAGCTCCTCGTGGCGGCGGAGGTCGTGGCCTACGACGAGCTCGTGTCCGACGAGATCCTCGCCATGGCGCCGGCGTCGGCGGAGCTCCTGTCGGTCGGCCGTCGCGCGGGAGACGGCCCCACCGCCTACCGCCTGCATCCGGAGGTGCTCGCGCGCGCTCGCGCCGGCCGCTTCGTGGTGCGGCTCAAGGCCGGCGACCCGCTCGTGTTCGGACGCGGCGGCGAGGAGGCCGAGGAGCTGGCGGCTGCCGGGATCCCGTTCGAGATCGTGCCGGGTATCACCGCCGCGCTCGGGGCGGCCGCCGCGGCGGGCATTCCACTCACGCATCGCCGATGCGCCGCGCAGGCGGTGCTGACCACCGCACACCGCGGCGATGGAGGCGCGCCGCCTCCCGACGTCGTCGGCGGACGCACGCTCGTGCTCTACATGGCGTCGCGTGATCTCGCGACGAACCTGGAGGCGATCGTGCGCGCGGGGTGGCCACGCACGATGCCGGCCGCACTCGTGCTCGCCGCGACGACGCCGCGCGAGCAGACGGTCACCGGCACGCTCGGCACGCTCGCGGCGACCGCCGAGCGCGTCGTGCACGCGGCGGCCGGGCTGCCGGGGATCGTCTTCGTGGGGGAGGTCGTTCGCGTCCGGAGCGGCATCCTCGGCGGCTCCGTCGGCGTCGCACCCGCGGTGGTTTCGGCTGCCGGAGGTGGGCGATGAGCGAACCGGCGAGCGATCCCAAACAGCGGCGCGGCCTGCTCGTCTTGTACACGGGCCACGGCAAGGGCAAGACGACGGCCGCTCTCGGCATGGTGTTCCGCGCGCTCGGCCGCGGCATGCCGGTGACCGTCGTCCAGTTCATCAAGGGCAAATGGAAGACGGGCGAGCGCCTGTTCGCCGAGACCATCCCCGGCCTGCGCTTCCACGTGATGGGCCTCGGCTTCACGTGGGACAGCGAAGATCTCGCGCGCGACAAGCACGCGGCCCGCGCCGCGTGGGAGACCGCGAAGGGCGAGATCCTGTCCGGCGAGCGCGATCTCGTCGTGCTCGACGAGATCACGTACGCGTTCCACTACGGCTTCCTGTCGCTCGACGAGGTGCTCGACACCCTGCGCGCGCGGCCCGCCCACGTCCACGTCGTCATCACGGGCCGAAATGCGCCCGAGCCGCTCGTCGAGGCGGCCGATCTCGTGACGGAGATGAACCTCGTGAAACACCCGTTCCAGGCCGGCGTGAAGGCGCAGATCGGAGTCGATTTCTGATGGCTGCCACATGCACAGTCCCGCGACTGGTCGTTGCGGGCGTCGCGAGCGGCGTCGGCAAGACGACGATCACCGTCGCGCTCGCGCGCGCGCTCCGTGCGCGGGGCCTGCGAGTGGCGCTGTTCAAGTGCGGGCCCGACTACCTCGACCCGACCTACCATGCGCGCGCCGTCGGCGCGCCGTCTCAGAACCTCGACGGCTGGATGATGGGGCGCGACGCCGTGCTCGCCACGTTCGCGCACGCCTCGCGCGATGCGGACGTGGCCGTGGTCGAAGGCGTGATGGGGCTCTTCGACGGGGCGAGCCCCACCGCCGACGACGGGTCGACGGCGCAGATCGCGAAGTGGCTGGACGCGCCGGTCGCGCTCGTCGCCGACGCCGGGGGGATGGCCCGGAGCATCGCGGCCCTCGTGCGCGGCTTCGCGTCGTTCGACGCGGACTTGCGCCTCGCCGCGGTCATCGCCAATCGCGTCGGAAGCTGGGGTCATCTCGACCTGCTCCGCGCCGCACTGAAGGCTCCCCCGATCCTCGGCGGGCTGCCGAAGGACGTCGATCACGCGTTCGCGGAGCGCCACCTCGGCCTGCGGACGGCGGACGACGCGACCTTGCCCCACGCGCTGCTCGACCACTGGGCGGATCAGGCTTCCACCTGGATGTCGATCGGCGCGCTGGTCGACGTGGCGCGCTCCGCGCCCGCGATAGCCGTTCCGGACGACGCGGTCGCCCTCGAGCGGGTCGCCCCGTGCCGCATCGGCGTCGCCCGCGACGCCGCCTTCCACTTCTACTACGCGGACAACCTCCGCCGTCTCGAGGCGCTCGGCGCCGAGCTCGTGCCGTTCTCCCCGATGGCGGACCGCGCGCTGCCCGACGTCGACGGCCTGTACCTCGGCGGCGGTTACCCCGAGCTCTTCGCGGCGCAGCTCGCCGCGAACGCGCCGATGCGCGAGGCGGTTCGCGCGTTCGCCGAGGGCGGCGCGCCCGTCTACGCCGAGTGCGGAGGGCTGATGTACCTGACGCGCGCAATCGTCACGAGCGACGGCGCGCGCCATGCGATGGTCGGCCTCGTACCGGCCGAAGCGCGCATGTGCGGCGGGCTCCAGGCCCTGGGGTACGTCGAGGTGGAGACGCAAGCCCGCACGGTTCTCGGCGCCGCGGGCACGCGCTTTCGCGGCCATCAGTTCCGTTACTCCGAGCTGTCGCCGGCGCCCGATCCGGCTTCGACGCAGCACGTGTACTCGGTGCGCAAGCGTCGAGGCGGCGAGACGGTCCCGGAGGGCTATCGCGTTAGGAACGTCATCGCCTCGTATGTCCACGCGCACTGGGCATCCAACCCGAACGTTCCGGCGGAGCTCGTGCGCGCGTGTGCGCGCCAACGCGAGGAGCGGGGACGATGAGCGCGGCGACGGCCATCGAGGCGGCAGGCCCCGCGATCGCGCTCCGCACGCGCATGCTGGTCGTGTCGTTCGGCGAGCGCGTGCGCGCGTGCAGCTGGGCCGTCCTGGGCGGCGGCTTCGCGACCGCGTCGCACGTCGCCTGGGTCGAGGTCCGCGATGACGAGCTGCGGCCGCCGGTCGAGCCGTGCGCGCTTGCGCGCGAGCGCTTGCGTGCCGAGGGGGTCGGCGGCGACGTCGTCACCCTGCTCACGAGCCGCCGCGTCGCGAGCTACGAGACGCACGTGCTCGTGGAACGAGACCTGTGGGTGCGCGCGGTCGGCACGGTGGGGCTCGGGAACGCCCTGCGCGCGGGCGACCCGGCGGGGGTGGCGGGCCGCATCGGGACGATTAACCTGCTCGTCTACGCATCGGCGCCCCTGACCGACGAAGCCCTTCTCGAGGCGAACGCCATCGCGACGGAGGCCAAGACGGCCGCCGTGCTGGAAGGCGGTATCGTCAGTCGGCGCACCGGGCGAGCCGCGACGGGGACGGGAACCGACTGCACCGTCATCGCGTGCGCGACCTCCGCCGGCCGGCGCGAGAGGTATGCCGGCAAGCACACACGGCTCGGAGCGCTGGTGGGCGCGGCGGCGCATCACGTCGTGCGCGAGGGCGTGCGCCGCTGGCTGGAGGAGAACGCGCGATGAGCAGGCTGGCCCTCGTCGGCGGTGGGGTCCGGTCGGGCAAGAGCGCCTTCGCCTTGCGTCTGGCCATGCGTCGCGGGGCCCGGCGCGCTTTCGTCGCGACGGCGCAGGCGTACGACGACGAGATGCGCGCCCGCATCGCGCGTCACGTGGAGGAGCGAGGGACGGACTTCGCCACGGTCGAAGCGCCCCACGCGCTCGAGGAAGCGCTCGCGCGCTTGCGCGGGATGGTCGACGTGGTCGTCGTCGATTGCCTGACGCTCTGGTTGTCCAACCTGCTCCTCGGCGCCGTCGTCGTGTCGGACATCGAGTCGCGGGTCGACGCGCTCGCGCGCGCGCTCGAGAGCGCCCCATTCGCGTCGGTCCTGGTGACCAACGAGGTCGGCATGGGCATCGTGCCCGACTCGGCGCTCGGCCGCGCGTTCCGCGACATCGCCGGTCGCGCCCACCAGAGGCTCGCCCGCTCGGCCCGCGAGCTGTACCTGGCAGCCGTCGGTACTGTCGTGCGACTGCGTCCGGGGCCCGTCGAAGTCGTCGAACCGGGAGGTCCGACGTGAGCCGCGCGCTGGCGGTGCTGGCTGCCTTCGGTCTGGACGCCGCGTTCGGCGAGCCGCCGAACGCCGTGCATCCGGTCGCGTGGATGGGCGTCGCGATTGCGCGCGGACGTGCGTGGGCGCTCGCGGGAAGGCGTGGCACGCAGCTCGCCCGAGGCGCGGCCGTCGCTCTCCTCGTGCCGAGCCTCAGCGCTGCGGTCGCATACGCCGTCGTCCGCGCCGTCCAACCGAGCCCTGTCGTCGCCGTGGTCGTGATGGCGATCACCCTCAAGCCGCTCTTCGCCGTGCGCGCGCTTCGCGATGCCGCGTTCCGTGTGCGCGACGCGCTCGAGGCGGGCGATCTCGAGGCGGCACGACGCGCCCTCGGCAGCCTGTGCAGCCGCGACGCCGGGTCCCTCGACGAGCGCGCCCTCGTCGCGGCCACGATCGAGTCGGTGGCCGAGAACACGTCCGACAGCGTCGTCGCGCCGCTGCTCTACTTCGCCCTGTTCGGACTGCCCGGGGCGGCGTTCTACCGTGCGGCGAACACCGTCGACGCGATGATGGGCTACCGCGGCAAGCTCGAGTGGGCCGGCAAGGCGGGCGCGCGCCTCGACGACGCGCTCAACCTCCTTCCGGCGAGGGTCACGGCGCTATTGCTCGTGGCCGCCGGCGCGCTCTCCGGCGCGAGCGCCCGTCGCGGCCTGGCGATCTGGCGTCGCGATGCGGCGCGGACGGAGAGCCCGAACGCGGGCCGGCCCATGGCGGCGATGGCCGGCCTCCTCGGCGTCCGCCTCGCCAAGGCGGGCTGCTACGAGCTCGGCGACGACGAGCGCACGCTCTCGACGTCGGATATCACGCACGCCTGGCGCATCGCCTGGCTGGCGTCCGCCGGCGTGACGATTGCCGCGTCGAGCGCGCTCGCGTGCCTCATGGGAGGTCGCCATGCTTGATCTCACGACCGAGCCGTCGAGCCACGGCGGTCTGCTCGACGACGAGCTCGCGGCGCTCGGTGCCACGCCCGACGAGGTCCTCGACGTCAGCGCCAACGTGAACCCGTACGGGCCGTGCCCGGCGGTCCGGGGCGCGCTCGCCTGCGCCCGCATCGACCGCTACCCGGATCCCCACGCGACGGCGGCTCGACGGGTATTCGCCGAGCGCGCTGGCGTCGCCGCAGATCGCGTCGCGATCGGAAACGGCGCGGTCGACCTGATGTGGACGCTCGCGCGCGCCGTACTGCGACCCGGCGCTCGCGCGCTCGTCGTCGAGCCGGCGTTCTCCGAGATGCGCGCGGCGGCCGAGCGCGTCGGTGCGTCGGTCGTCGAGCTCAGGACGACGCCGGAGCGCGACTTCGTCATCGACTTGGGCGCGCTCGACGCGGCGATCGCGACGCACTCGCCTCGGCTCGTGTACGCGTGCTCGCCGCAGAACCCCGCCGGTGTGTGCACGCCGCTCGTCGCGTTCGAAGAGCTGGCACGTCGCCACCCGCAGTCGCTCTTCGTCGTCGACGTCTCGTTCCTGTCGCTCAGCGCGCGCCACTCCGAGCTAGCCGAGCCGCGGGATCCGCGCGTCGTGTGGCTGCGCTCGCTCACGAAGGATCACGCGCTGGCCGGGCTGCGGGTCGGCGCCGCGATCGCTCCGAGCCACGTCGTCGCCGCGATCGATCGCGAGCGCCCGCCGTGGTCGGTGAACGCGCTGGCTCAAGCCGCCGTGATCGCATCGACGACCGACGAAGCCGCGTGCTTCGTCGACCAGAGCCGCGCGCGTCTGCTGGCGGATCGCGATGCGCTCACCACCGGGCTGTGCGCGCTCGACCTGCACGTGCATCCGAGCGACACCGTGTACGTGCTCGTCTCTCTCCGCGGGGGCCTCGCGGCCACGGACTTGCGGCGGCGGCTGCTCGAGCGCCGGCGCGTCCTCGTGCGCGATGCGGCGAGCTTCGGTCTGCCCCATCACGTACGAATCGCCGCGCGCGGTGCGGAGCAGCGCGAGCGGCTCGTCGCGGCGCTCCGGGAAGAGCTTTGGACATGACCGCGCGAGCCATCATGGTCCAGGGGACGGCGTCTTCGGTCGGCAAGAGCATCGTCGTCACCGCGATGTGTCGCTTCTTCCGGCAGCAGGGTCTGCGGGTCGCGCCGTTCAAGGCGCAAAACATGGCGCTGAACGCGTTCGTGACGCCGGACGGGCGCGAGATCGGCCGCGCCCAGGCCGTGCAGGCCGACGCCGCCGGGGTCGTGCCGACCGTGGACATGAACCCCATCCTCCTCAAGCCCGAAGGGGACGCACGCTCGCAGGTGATCGTCCACGGAAGACCGATCGGAAGCCTCGGAGCGGTCGACTACCAGGCACGCAAGCCGGAGCTGCGCGCGCTCGTCCGAGAGTCGCTCGAGCGGCTGCGGGCGGCGCACGAGGTCGTGGTCATCGAGGGCGCCGGAAGCCCCGCCGAGATCAACCTCAAGGACCGCGATCTCGTGAACATGTTCGTCGCCGGCGCGGCCGACTGCAGGGTGGTGCTCGTCGGTGACATCGACCGTGGCGGCGTTTTCGCGGCGTTCGTCGGCACGATGGAGCTTCTGGACCCGCACGAGCGCGCCCGCGTCGGCGCGTTCCTCGTCAACAAGTTCCGCGGCGACGCGCGCCTCCTCGAGCCGGGGCTGCGGTTCCTCGAGGACCGGACGGGCGTGCCGGTGCTGGGCGTACTGCCGTACGTGAGGGCGCTGCGCGTCGCCGACGAGGACTCGGTCTCGCTCGACGATCGGCGCGCGTCGCGCCGCGCGCGCGAGCGCGAGATCGAGATCGCGGTCGTCCGGCTGCCGCGCATCTCGAACCACGACGACTTCCAGCCGCTCGAGCACGAGCCGGGCGTCGTCGTTCGGTTCGTCGAGCACGTCGGCGAGCTCGATGGCGCCGACCTCGTCGTCGTCCCCGGGACGAAGAGCACGATCGCGGACCTGCGCTGGCTTCGCGATGGCGGGTTCGCCGGCGCGATCGTCGAACGCGCGCGCCGCGGCGATCCGGTGCTCGGCATCTGCGGCGGCTGCCAGATGCTCGGCCGCCGCGTCGCCGATCCGGAGCGCGTCGAGTCGGACGACGCCGCGGCCGACGGCCTTTGGCTCCTTCCCATCACGACTCGCTTCTCGTCCGAAAAGCGCACGACGCAGGTGCGCGCCCGTGCGCTCGCCGACACATTCCTGAGCGAAGGCGGGCTCGAAGCCGCCGGTTACGAGATCCACATGGGTCGCATCGAGCGCGCAGCAGACGCGCCGGCTGCGTTTGCCGTGCACGCTCGCAACGGCGCGCCGGAAGACGATCGTGATGGTGCGGTGTCGGCGAACGGCGCCGTCGTGGGCACGATGATCCACGGCCTGTTCGACAACGCAGCCGTTCGCGATGCCCTTCTTGCCCGTCTGCGGGCCAGAAGGGGGCTCGCACCGCCCCTCGTCCCCCGGGCGACGCAACATCCCATCGACGAGTACGACCGCCTCGCCGCCGTCCTGCGCGAGAGCGTCGACACCGGCCTCCTGTTCCGGTTGCTCGGGCCATGACGGTCCCGGACCGCTTCGCCGACGACGCGCGCGCCGCCGTCTACCGCGTCATCGAGCTCCGGCGCGACGTGCGCGACTTCGTGCCTGGCGACGTCGACGAGGACACACTGGGGCGAATCCTGGGCGCGGCGGCGCTGGCGCCGAGCGTCGGCTTCTCGCAGCCGTGGGGATTCGTCGTGGTGCGCGATCGCGAGCGCCGCGACCGCATCCGCGCGAGCTTCCTTCGGTGTCGCGAAGCCGAGGCGGCGCGCTTCCCTCCCGAGCGTCGGCACAAGTACCTCGCCTACAAGCTGGAAGGCATCGGCGACTCCACGCTCAACGTCTGCGTCGTGGCCGATCTGCGCCCGCGCGACGAGGCCATCCTCGGCGCGACGGTGCAGCCGGAGGCGGTGCGCGCCAGCGTGTGCTGCGCCGTCCAGAACCTGTGGCTCGCGGCCCGCGCCGAGGGCCTGGGGGTCGGCTGGGTCAGCATCGTCGAGCCGGCCGTTTTGCGCGAGGAGCTCGCGCTTCCGGCGGGGGTCGAGCCCATCGCGTACCTGTGCGTCGGGCACCCTCGCGAGTTCCGCGCCCGGCCCATGCTCGAAGAGACGGGGTGGCGCCCTCGGCGAGCCGCTCGGGACGCGGTGCACGACGAGCGGTGGCGCGATCCACCCGCTTCACCACCTTCGTTGGCCGCGTCCGGCGCCGGTGCGGTGGCGATGCCGTCCAACCGCGTACGGCCGCTCGACGCAGGCGCAGCGCGCGCCTCCGTCGAACGCCAGCAACTCCTCACGAAACCGCACGGCAGCCTCGGCAGGCTCGAGGAGATCGCCGCCTGGTACGCGGGCGTACACGGCGCCTTCCCCGCGCCGTGTCCGGACCGCGCGCTGCTGGCCGTCTTCGCGGCCGATCACGGTGTGGTCGTCGAGGGCGTGAGCGCGTACCCGTCGTCCATCACGGCGGCGATGGTCGCCAACATGATGGCCGGCGGCGCGGCCATCAACGTTCTGGCGCGGCGGCTCGCGATCGAGCTCGCGATCGTCGATGTCGGAGTGACGGGCGACCTGTCCATCGCCCCGGTGCAGCCCATCATCCCGCTGACGCGCGCGAAGGTGCGTGCGGGCACGGCCAACCTCCGGCGCGAGGCGGCGATGAGCGAAAGCGAGGCGCGACGAGCCATGCTCGTCGGCGAGGACGCGGCGCGGCGCGCGGTCGAGGCGGGACACCAGCTGCTCGGAGCCGGCGAGGTGGGGATCGGCAATACGACGTCCGCTGCGGCCCTCGTCTGCGCCCTCGTCGGTGTGGAGCCGAACGACGTCGTCGGCGCCGGCACGGGCATCTCCGACGAGGTGCGCGCTCGCAAGGTGCGCGTCGTCGAGGACGCGCTCCGCTTGCACGGCGGCTGCAGCGCCGACCCGATCGCGCTGCTCGCTCGCTTCGGTGGACTGGAGCTCGCGGCAATGGCGGGTTTCTATCTGGCGGCCGCCCGCGCGCGAAGACCGGTTGTCGTCGACGGCTTTCTTGCGTCCGCCGCCGCCCTCGTCGCGCGCGCGTGCGATGCGAACGTCCTCGACTACCTGCTCCTGTCGCACGCGTCGGCCGAGCGCGGGGCCGCGATCGCCGCCGACGCCCTGGGGAAGCGACCGCTGCTGGACCTAGGAATGCGTCTCGGCGAAGGCACTGGCGCCGCGCTCGCGATCGATCTGGTGCGCACGGCGGTGGCGCTCGAGCGGACGATGGCGACGTTCGCGACCGCGGGGACAGTCGGTTGGGCACTTGCGGCCCCGAGAACGCCGCAGGAACGCGGGTAGGGCCCGCAGGTTCGCCGCAGATTTCGCCAGCGATCTCGAGCGCCGAGCGACGGCGCGTCAAATGCGCCGGAACTCCTCGAGAAACTCCCAGTCGGCGATGAGCCCCTTGCGCAGCATGATCGACAGCAGCGTCGCGAAGAGCGCCTCCCAGCGCGGCTCGGTGCCGAGGATCTCGCTGGCATCGGCGCCGTGCGAGACGGCGCGCAACGCGCTGACGAGATCGCGCGCCGTCAGCTGATCGTTGACCTGGCCGGGCTCGGACGAGGCCGGCTCGGCGTCCGGCCGGGAAGGCTGCTTGTTGCCCGAGGCCGGGAGCGAGAGGGTCGTGCCGTCGAGCAGCGTCAGCGAGATCATCTTGGGTCGGGAGCGTCGCGGGGCGACGACCTCCCTCTCCTCCGCATGGATCTCGGGCGCCGTGTCGGGGCTGTCCTCGGGGATCGACGGGGCCGAGGCGCGCGGGGGCGGCACGGCGGGCGCGGCGCTCGACGGGGGGGCCGCCGTGCTCTCGGGGGGGAGCGTGATGTCCGGACGGCTCCGTGCGCGCTCGGGCAGCGGGGGGCGAGCCGCGGCCGGAGCGGCCGCTTTGCCGACCTGCGTCGTCGACGCGGGCGCCGGCGGCAGCTGCGCCGCGGAGGATGGCGCCGCCGGGGGCGGGGCGGGCGCGGCCTCGCCGAAGTAGTAGACGCGGATGGCGGCCCGGATGTCGCTCGGGCACGCGATCATCGGCTTGACCGGCAGCGCCGCGGCGCGGTGCACGTCCTCGATGGCCCCCTCGTGCGTCGGGTCGTCCATCGCCACGTACAGCGTCTCGCCCTGCTTGCGCACGCGCCGCACGAAGATGGGGACAAGGCAGTATTTGTCCGCGATCTCGCGCGGTACGAGGTTGAGCAGCGATCGCGAGAAGTCGACGTGATACAGCGACACCCACGGGACGCTGAGCTGCCGCGACAGCGTCTGGGTGAGCTGCA
>Ga0080006_1234846_pt1 | contig 30996 bp, 29 predicted proteins | sample RS3BMetagenome_FD_69209 | JGI IMG/M metagenome (GOLD analysis project Ga0080006, IMG submission 69209) | Ferric oxide microbial mat and aquatic microbial communities from Rainbow Spring, Yellowstone National Park, USA - RS3B (SPADES... ...
CCCCAGCCCCGAGCCCCAGCCCCGAGCCTAGTTCCCCGGTGGTTCCCCTGGTTCCCTTTTGCGCGGCCGGACTGGTACCCTTTCCCCTTGCCAAACGGATCGGTCAGCTGGGGGCGCACAGCGGCGACTTCATTGTGCTCGTGAACCTGCGTGAGGGTCCCAATCACAGCGACTGCTTCATACTGCCCACCGCCGTTATCGCCCGAATGCTTGCTCACGACTACGATGAGTGGCTGGCCGCGCCCGGCAAGAAGGGACGGTCCCATAACCCGCATCGCAAGCGGCACATCAATCACAACAAGCACGAGCTTGACCTTGAGGCATATCGGGAGGCGTGGGAATCGCTCTGGTCATAGATCTCGAGGGCATTAACAGACAAGAGCCAGTAGGCACCGTGTGCCTCCGCAACACTACCTCGCACATTGCCTGGTGTACCCAGCTGAACCGCCAACGCACGTCTCTCGATCGTGAGTTCGCTCAGCTTTAGAGCTGGTGGCGGGACTTGAACCGACAATCTGTTGATTGCAAACCACCGCAATGAGGACTCGCCGCGAGCTACCCAGACATACCCAGGATCTCTCGTGGTGACGCCACGTGGTGACGCACGCAAAGGTTGTGTCATTTTTTTGCAGTTCAGATGCCCCACAAAACTACGCAACCCGCTGTTAGAGCGGGTTTCGCGCTGATCACAATTGGAGCTGGCGGTCGGACTTGAACCGACAACCTGCTGATTACAAATCAGCTGCTCTGCCGATTGAGCTACGCCAGCCTGAACGCAGTCAGCATAGCATCGGCCAGTGGGGCCCGGCAAGCGCATGGCCCACGAAGCCGGCGGCCATGCTAGGCCGGGAGGCTAGAACATGCGCCTGAAGGCTCTCTTGTTGACGTTCGTCCTCGGTCTCGGCATCGTCATGTCCGGCTGCGGCTCGAGCAAGCAGGGCGCTTCAAGCTCCGGCAAGAGTTCGCAGCAGGCGGCGAGCTCATCCAAGTCCGGCGGGAAGTCCAACGCGTCGAAGTCCCATCAGAAGTCTGCTTCCTCGAAGTCCGGCAGCAAGCCGGCGGCAAAGAAGCCTGCGCCCGCCTCGCCCAAGACGACGGGCACGACGACGGCCAGCGGCAACCCGACAGGCACAAACGCCGCTGCGGCCGCCCTCTTCCAGCGCAAGTGCCAGGTCTGCCACGGCCCTGGGGGCGTCGGCGCCTCCGCGCCAAAGCTCGACGCAGGCCTCACCACGAGGTTTACGACGCAGGCGGCCTTGCAGAGCTTCGTGAAGAAGAACATGCCGTTCAACGACCCCGGCACCCTCAGCGACGCCCAGGCGGCGGCACTGGCCCGCTATCTCTGGTCGATGCAAAAGCCCTGAAGCCAAGAAGGGCCCCAGGCGCGGCGCCTGGGGCCCTTTCATACCCTCTACGCATCCTCCGGCGCTTGGCGGCGCAGGTCGAGGTAGCGCTCCAGCTTGCGCTTGACCCGCTGCAGCGCGTTGTCGATCGACTTCACGTGCCTGCTCAGGGAGACCGCAATCTCCTGATAGGACTTGCCGTCCAGGTAGGCCATGAGAACCCGCCACTCGAGTTCCGACAGGATCTCGCCCATCTTCTCCTCGATGTCGCCGAATTCCTCGCGGTTGATCACGAGCTCCTCGGGGTCCGAGACCTTGGTGCCCGAGATCACATCCAGCAGGGTGCGATCGGAGTCGTCCTCGTAGATCGGCTTGTTGAGCGACACATACGAGTTGAGCGGGATGTGCTTCTGCCGCGTCGCCGTCTTGATGGCCGTGATGATCTGCCGCGTGATGCAGAGCTCCGCAAAGGCCCGGAACGACGACAGCTTATCGCTGCGGTAATCGCGGATGGCCTTGTAGAGACCGATCATGCCTTCCTGGATGATGTCTTCCCGGTCGGCCCCGATCAAGAAATAAGAACGTGCCTTGGCACGCACGAAGTTCTTGTACTTGTTGATGAGAAACTCGAGAGCGATGTGGCTGCCATCCCTGGCAAACTCGACGATCTCCTCGTCGACCATCAGATCATATTCGCTGACTGCCTCGCGTTGAGCGCTCAGGCTCACGATACCTCGCCTCCGTCCACATGACTGTGAGCCAGGCATCACGAATTGATCTCGCGGATCCGAGAACCCACGTACTAACGCGCATTATAAGGGAATGCTTAAAGATGCGTCAAGGACGAGCCCCTGCCGAAAGCCGCTGTCTGACGGCCTCGTAAAGCATCACGGCCCCTGCGACCGCGGCGTTCAGCGAGCCCACCTGGCCGACTTGCGGCAACCGCACGACCGCATCCGCCTTCTTTCGCATCAGCTCGGAGACGCCCTTGCCCTCGCCCCCGACGACGATGACGCTAGGCGCACGGAGATCGATATCGTAGACCATGCGCTCCGCCGTCGGATGGGCGACCACAGCCTGAATCCCCTCGCGCTGCAGGCGGTCGATCGCCTGATTGAGGTTCTTCACGCGTGCCACCGGCAGGTGCAGCGCAGCACCGGCGGCAGCGCGCACGACGGCGGATGTCACGGCGCCGGAACGGCGCTCCGCGAGCAGGATGCCTTGTGCCCCCGCCACCTCCGCCGTACGGATCAGGCTGCCGATGTTCTGCGGATCCTGCACGCCGTCCAGCGCCACGAGCAGAGCCGGAGCTTGCGCGGCCTGCACAAGGGCCAGCAGGTCATCGATATCCACATATGCGATGGGGGCGCAGATCGCCACCACGCCTTGGTGGTGCTCTCCCGCCAGCATCTGGAGGCGTTGGCGCGGCACTGCCTCTGCATGCAAGCCGCGCTGGTTCGCGGCGTCGAAGATAGCGGCGAACGCTGCGGCAGGCGTCGCCTGGTCGATGTAGAGGCGGTTGATGGTCCTGCCGGAACGGAGCGCCTCAAGAACTGCCCGCCGTCCCGCGACGTGCAGTTCGCGCTCTTCCTCATCCGCGCGCGGCTCAGGGCGCGGGGCCTGGCGTGCGGCGGCAGGCAGCGTAGGCGCAGGCTTGGCCACCTGCCGCGTGCGCGGCACCGGGCCCGCGCGCCTGCCGGCGGGTCGGCCCGCTCCCGGTTCCCTGCGGCCGCCGGGCGTGAGAGGCGGCCGGGGGCCGCGCCTTTGCTCAGCCACGACGCCACCGCACGCCCTGCGGCGTGTCCTCGAGCACGATGCCGCGCGCCTTCAGTTCGTCACGGATGCGGTCCGCCTGCAGATAGTCCTTCTCCTTGCGGGCGCGCTCACGGTCTGCGATCAATCGGTCGACGTCGGATTCGAGCTGCTCTGCCCCGCCTGACAGCTCGATGCCCATGGTGGCGAGTCCCTCGATCAGGAAGCCGCGGGTGCGCTCGATCACGACCTGCGCCGTGTCCACGTCCAGGTTCGCGTTGGCCTCGCGCACCACGTCGAAGAGAACCGCCTGCGCCTGGGCCGTGTTGAGGTCGTCGGCGAGGGCGGCCGAGTACTCCCGCTCCGCGCGTTCGAGGCGCTCGAGGTACGACTGGTCGCCACGGGCGTCCTGCACCGCATGCGGCAGCAGGTGCTCGAGGCGCGCGAGGCAGTTCTCGATGCGGCCGAGCGCCGATTCGCTCGCGGCCACCAGTTCCTCGCGGAACGCGAGCGGCGTGCGGTAGTGGGCACTCAGAAGGAAGAGCCGGATGGCCTGAGGTCGGAAGCGTCGCCTCAGTTCCGAGAGCGGCACGATGTTGCCCTGGGACTTCGACATCTTCGAGCCGTCCATGGTCAGCATCGCGACATGCATCCAGTATCGGGCCAGGGGCTTGCGCAGCAGTCCCTCGGACTGCGCGATCTCGTTCTCGTGGTGCGGAAAGATGAGGTCAGTGCCGCCTGCGTGGATGTCGACGGTGTCGCCGAGGTAGCAGCGCGCCATCGCGGAGCACTCGATGTGCCAGCCTGGCCGGCCGGGGCCCCACGGCGAACTCCAGCTCGGCTCGCCCGGACGGCTCGACTTCCAGAGCACGAAGTCGGCGGGGTCCTCCTTGCGCTGATCGACCTCGATCCGGGCACCCGCGAGACGCTCCTCGGGCGACTGGTGCGAGAGCTTGCCATAGTCGGGGAACGAGGCCACGCGATAGTAGACGTCACCGCCCAGCACGTAGGCGAGCCCTGCCGAGAGCAGCCCTTCGATGTGCGCGATGATCTCGGGCACGTGCTCCGTGGCGCGCGGCGCCTCATACGGCGATGCCATGCCCAGCGCCGCAGCATCCTCGCGGTACTGGACGATGAACCGGTCCGCCAGCGCGGGAACCTCCATCTCGAGCTCCCTCGCGCGCTGGATCATCTTGTCGTCGATGTCGGTAAAGTTCTGTACCAGCCGCACGTCGAAGCCCTCGCGCCGGAAGAAGCGTCCGAGGGTATCCCAGACCACGAACGAGCGGAAGTTGCCGATGTGCAGATGGTGGTAGACGGTCGGGCCGCAGGCATAGATGCGCACGCGCCCCGGCTCCATCGGGACGAACGGGCGTTTCTGCTGGGTCAGGGTGTCATAGAGACGTATCGATGTGGACGTCATCGCGTTCCCCGCTTCCCTCCAAGACGGCGATCCGCGCCTCGAGGCGGTCGATTTGGGCCGTCATCCGCAGGATGGCTTCGGTGGTCGGGTCCGGCAGGTCCCCGTGCTGCAGGTCCACGCCCGTGCCGACCGGGCGTCCCCCCACCCGCACGACACGGCCAGGGATGCCCACCACCGTACAGTTGGGCGGCACCGGCTTGACGACCACCGCTCCCGCCCCGATCTTGCAGTCGTCGCCGACCGTGATCGCGCCGAGTACCCTCGCGCCGCACGAGATCATGACGCGGTCGCCGATGGTAGGATGCCGCTTGCCGTGATCCTTGCCCGTGCCGCCGAGCGTCACACCCTGGTAGAGGGTGACGTCATCGCCGATCTCGGTCGTCTCGCCGATCACGACGCCCGTACCGTGGTCGATGAACAGCCTCCGCCCGATCCTGGCGCCAGGGTGGATCTCGATGCCCGTCAGGAAGCGCGCGAGCTGCGACATCGCGCGTGCCGAGACGAAGTGGCGGCCCAGGTAAAGGCGGTGGGCGACGCGGTAGAACCACAGCGCGTGCAGCCCCGGGTAGGTGAGGATCACTTCCAGTGTACTCTTGGCGGCCGGGTCGCGCTCGAAGACCGTGCGCACATCTTCGCGCAGTGTGGCGAACAACCCGCTCCCTCCCCTTGGAATACGTGCGCGGACCGTCGACGCCCAGAGGCGGTCGGTCCGCGGTTCCACTCTGCTTTCGACGGCAAGCCGTCGCTCACGGGCCGATCACGTGGCCCGACTCCGGTGACAGCTCGCATGGCGCTCGCCGCCACAGCTCCCGGACGCACTTCACCGCTTGCGCTGCGGACGGCTTTCAGCCGAGACCGTCCTCTCTGGGGCTGGCACAAACCGCGGCTACTCTCTCCGTTCCTCGCCTTTGGTGGTCCATTTTGCAGCATCTGCGCCACCGTCGTCAACATCACGCGCACACCTGAATCTTCCACCCGCGACAGCGCCCGGACCAGCCGCGTCCGGATATGGCCGCAACCAGGCGACGTCCTGGACAGGACGCGACCGCCAACCGGCGGGGACAGCCGTCATGTTGCAATGTTGCAGGAAACTAATTCCCCTGTCGTGAACTATTTTCAGTGAGTATTGGAAGGCATGTCCGCCGGTCGGGCGAAAGGTGGCTACGCCCTGCACTCCACCCTTGCGCGATGGTCTGAGGCTTGGGCAGTCTGCGTCATGGCGCGCGGAGCCGGCGACGCGGTGATCGCCACCGGGCCGAACTTCCGCATCCGACGCGCCAACGCGGCGGCCGTCGCCCTCTTCGGGGAGCACGCCGCAGTTGGCTCTACGCTACACGACCTACTCGCGTCCGCCGGGCTCGAGAGCGCGGGCGATCAGCCTGCGCTGCCGGTGCGGGCCATTGTCCACCTGCGCCTGCATCCGTCGCTGGTCCTGCTCGAGTGCTTCCCCCTGCGCTGCGAGCGCGGGGCATGGCTGCGGGCCAGCGTTCTGCCGCAGACGCGGTACGAATGGATCGTGCCTGCATCGCAGTTCCTTGCGGTGGCGGCCCACGAGATCCGCAACCCCCTCGCGGCGATCCGTGCACTCGTCCAGTCACTCGCGCAAGACCCCGGAACCTTTGCCGACGAGGCCGGCGTCGCCATGACCGAGCTCGATCGGCTCAACGTCCTGCTGGACGATCTCCTGAGCATGCTGCATCCCAAGCCCGACGCGTCGGAAGAGGTGGAGCTCGACCGGCTGGCGGCGCAGGCAGCCGCCACGTGCCAACATCTCCTGCAGGCCAAGGGGCAGCGATTCGCCGTGCGCCTGCCGGTTGCCCGAACGGTCACCGTGCAGGGTTCCTCGCAGCGGCTCCTGCAGCTCAGCGTGAACCTCCTGCGCAACGCCAGCGAGGCCGCTCCCGCCGGCGGCACCATCGAGGTCACCGTCGCCGCGCAAGACGGCGAAGCCCTCCTCGAGGTGCGCGACGACGGACCAGGCTTCAGCCCTGAGGCGCGCGCACACCTCTGCGAGCCCTTCTTCACGACGAAGCCCCAGGGCACAGGCCTGGGACTTGCGATCTGTCAGCGCATCGCGGAGCAGCACGGCGGGCGCCTGGAGATTCCCGATGAGCCGACCGGGGCGCGGGTGCGGGTCTACCTGCCGACAGACTGAACGGGTCTCAGCGTCACGATGGCCCACGCGGCCACACCCTCACCCGCACCGATCGGTCCGAGGCCTTCGGCGGTCGTCGCCTTGATCGACACGTCACCCTGAGAGACCCCAAGCGCCTCGGATAGGGCAGCCTTCATCTGCAAGCGGTACGGTCCCACCTTGGGAGACTCCAGCACGAGGGTGCAGTCAGCGTTGCCGACTGCCCAGCCCTGCGCATGCACCCTGGCGACGACCTGCTGCAGGAGTCCGAGGGAATCGGCCCCCGCATAGGCCGGGTCGTCGGGCGGGAAGTAGTGGCCGATGTCGGGTAGACCCGCGGCCCCGAGCAAGGCATCCATCAGCGCGTGGCAGACCACGTCCGCGTCCGAGTGCCCCATCGCCCCCAGCGGCGACGGGATCCGTACGCCCCCGAGCACGAGCTCGCGACCCGGCACGAGACGGTGCACGTCGAAGCCGTGCCCGGCGCGCGCCGGTGCCGCGAAGCGATCCAGGCGCGCGATGTCCTCCGGCGTCGTCACCTTGATGTTCTCCTCCTCGCCCTCCACGTAGGTCACCTGGGCGCCGAGGCGCAGCGCCAGGGCGCCATCGTCCGCGGCTTCGGGCTCTCCCAGGTGCGCACGCTCGAGCAGCTCTCTCTCGAACACCTGAGGCGTCTGGACCCGCCAGATGCCGTCACGCGGCACGCTGCCGCCCCCCTGCGCCGGATCGCGATGCAGGGCGTCATGCAGCGGCAGCCGCGGAACGATGCAGGGCCCCGACGCCTCGAGCAGGCGCCGCAGCAGTTCTTCGGATACCAAAGGCCGGGCCGCGTCGTGGACGACCACGCGCCGAACCGACGCCGGCAGCGCCAAAAGGCCATGGCGCACCGAGGCGCTGCGCGTCCCTCCGCCCACGACGACCGTTGTCGGCTTTGAGAGGCTGCGGGCCAGATGCTCGGCGGGCGCCTGGTCCTCCGCCCGCACCACCAGCACGATGCCGTCGACGTAGGCGCTGCGCGCGAAAGGGCGAGCCGCTGACGCGATCAGCGGCTCGCCATGCCAGGGGAAGAATGCCTTGCTGCGGCCGAAGCGGGCGCCAACACCCGCTCCGACGATCAAGGCGTAGGTCTCAGGGCTGTGCCTGGAGTCTGTTGCCATTCTGTTCCTGCCGGTCGGTGAGAGATTTGGGCTTGGCGAAGATCATGCGCCCTGCGGACGTCTGCAGCACCGAGGTGACCAGCACCGCCAGGGTCTCGCCGATGAACTTCTTGCCGCCGTCCACCACGATCATGGTGCCGTCGTCCAGGTAGGCGACGCCCTGACCGATCTCCTTGCCTTCCTTGATGACATGCACGACCATCTCCTCGCCCGGCAGGACGACCGGCTTGACGGCGTTCGCGAGCTCGTTGATGTTCAGCACCGGCACCTGCTGGAGCACCGCCACCTTGTTGAGGTTGAAGTCGTTCGTCAGCACCTTGCCCTCGAGCGCCTTCGTCAGGCGCAGGAGCTTGGAGTCGACCTCCATGTTGGGGTAGTCCTTGTCGCTGATCTGGACCGGCACCTGCAGTTCCTTCTGGATGTGGTTGAGGACGTCCAGCCCGCGCCTGCCGCGGTTGCGCTTCAGCACGTCGGCAGAGTCCGCGATGTGCCGCAGTTCATCGAGGACGAACTGCGGCACCACGATCGGCCCCTCGATGAAGCCGGTCTCGAGAATGTCCGCGATCCGCCCGTCGATGATCACGCTGGTGTCGAGGACCTTGGGCGCGCTCTTGCCGCCGCTCTTGAGCGCACGCCCGCGCGCGGGAGACTCCGCGTCGCGGGGCTCGCGCTTGCGGGCCACGCCGAAGCCGAGATAGCCGCCGACATAGCCGAGGAAGACAGCGAAGATGATCGGCAGGATGTTGCCGACGACTGGGATCTCGTTGAGCGGTGTCGTGAGCAGGTATGCCGCGAACAGGCCGAGCAGCATGCCGACGCCGCCGGACAGCAGTTCGTTGGCAGACGAACGCAGCACGCGACCTTCCATGAACGTGTTGAGGCGCGTGAGGCCGCGCTGCACACCGGTTGCGGAGAAGAATCCGACGAATCCGCCGAGCGCGCCGAGTAGCAGGGCGGCACCGATCTCCTGGTAGATGTTGAGGTGTACCGCTGTGCCCAGCGCCTTAAACAGGTAGTAGCCGAGCAGCAGCCCGATCACCAGCCCGGCAAGGGTCAGCCCGCCGCGCCACGGCGCCTTCATCCGCGGTCACCTTCCCTCCGTAGCACTGATTATAGGAGATCGCCCTTGAAGCCCGCAAATAGAGAGCATCGACACTCTCCCCTCCCTTGCGCAACTACGGCTAGGTTTGCCCTCGCTGCCAAGGCGGATACACCACTGCCATGATCTAGTGTGCCAAGCGTCGCGCACGCGACATCGGCTGCCGGGACGGTCCGCATGACATCGCCAAGATTGTTTGAACTTTTTATTATAGTATCACTCATCCCCTTCCAGCAACCTCACGCTGCCGACGGCCTCCAGCCCGCGTTGACGCCGGTTTTGCTGGTCGGTATAATGGGGCCACCTTGGAGGAGGGGTCGAGCGGATGAAAGACCTCCTGTGCGATCAGTTCCAAGAGACCGTCGACGAGTGCCTCATCCGCCACAAAAACATCCTCGACACCGTCTCGAAGCTCCAGGAATCCGTAGCACGTGTGAACCGCGCCGTCGCCAAGGCTGTGACGGACTGCGGCTGCGTTACGGTGCACGCCGAACGCCACCCGATCCCGGAAGGCATTTCCCTCGAGCAACTTCGCACGGTGCTCGATTCAGGTGTCCGCGGTCAGCTCTGCGACAACTGCCGCGAGGTGGTCGAGGCTGAGGTCGGCCAGACGCTCTTCTACCTGACCGGCGTGCTGAACGCCGTGGATCTCAACCTGTATGATTGCCTGCTGAAGGAGCAGAAGCGCATCTCGGCGCTTGGTATCTTCAATTTCTCCTGACGAGGTTGCGCCAGGAACCCGGCCACGGCCGGGTTCCTTTTTTCTTGCGCGTCCCTTGCGCCGTCAGCGCGCCACCTCGCGCAGACGCGCCAGGTGGCGACGGATGGCGTGCGCCCTCGCCGTACCGATCCCTTCCACCGCATCCAGCTCCTCGAGGCTCGCCCCGAGGAGACGCCCGAGCGATCCGAAGCGCTGCGCAAGCTTGTCGGCCACCGGCGGCGGCAGGCGGGGCACACGCCTCAGCACGCGCAGGCCGCGCGGCTGCACCACCTGCTCGAGTTCACCTGTCTGGCCCAGGCTGCGCGCGATCGCGCCAGGGTCGAGGAGGGCCTCGGCGCTCCATGCGGCAAGCTGCTCGCGCAGGCCGCGCGCATAGTCGAGGGAGCTGTCCGCTGCGTAGTCGCGCAGAACGTACAGGATCTCCTCCGAAAGCGAGCGGGTCAGTTCATGGAGCTGCATCGCGACCATGCGCCCCTCGCTGCCGAGCTCCTCGACGTAGCCGTGGACCTCGCGCGCGATACGGTCGAGGAGCGCGAAGCGCTGCACCGCTGAGGCGACGTCGGCGAGTGTCGCCTCGGCGGAGAACTCCATGGTGTCCAGCTCCGACAGTTCCCCCACGAGCGCGATGCGCTGGCGCTCCAAGGCCTGCAGGGCCTGGTTCGCCCGGCCGAGGACCTGCGCCGCGTCGCGCAGCACGTGGCGCAGGTTGCCCTGGTACAGCGTGACCTGATGCCGTCGCTGGGAGACCGCGACCACCACCGCGCCCGTCTGGCGGCTGACGCGCTCCGCCGAGCGGTGGCGGATGCCCGTCTCCACCGATGGAACGCTCGGGTCCGGCACGAGCTGGACATTCGCGCGGACGATCCGCTTGGCGTCGGCCGTAAGGATGATCGCGCCATCCATCTTGCTCAGCTCGTAGAGCGCCGCCGGCGTGAACGGGCAGTCCATGTCGAAGCCGCCGGCGGCCAGCGCCAGCACCTCCGAGCCGTCGCCCAGCACGATGAGCCCTCCCGTTCCGGCGTGCAGCACATTCTCGATCCCCTCGCGCAGCGGCGTACCCGGCGCCACCTGCCGCAGCAGCCTGTGGAGCCGCTCCTCGTCGCGCAAGCCCGCCCTCCTCCGCAGGCACGCCCCCGCTGGCCCTAGGCCGGCGGGGGCGTGCCGTCACCGTACTAGCCTACCGGCTGGCCCACGTCGGAATGGAAGCTCAGTCGACCGTCCTCTCCGACCGCCACCTGCACGTCGCGGCCGCGCTGTACCTGCCCGGCGAGCAGCGCTTCGGAGAGCGGGTCCTCCAGGAGTCTCTGGATCGCGCGTCGCAGCGGGCGCGCACCGTAGATCGGGTCATGGCCCTCACGGGCGATCAAGGCATATGCCTCGTCCGTGAAACTGATGTGGACCTCCTGCTCCTCGAGCCGCTTGGCCACCGCGCTGACCAGGATGCGAACGATCTTCTCCAGTTCCGCGTCTCCCAGCGAGTGGAAGACGATGATGTCGTCGATGCGGTTGAGGAACTCCGGCCGGAACGTGTGCTTCACCTCGTCGAGGATGCGCTCGCGCATCTTGTCGAACCGCTCGCCCTCGTCCGTCGTCGACCGGAAGCCGATGCCGGAGTCCTGGCGCAGGCGCTCCGCGCCCACGTTCGAGGTCATGATCACCACCGTGTTGCGGAAGTCGACGTGGCGGCCGGTCGCTTCCGTCAGCCGACCTTCCTCGAGGACCTGCAGCAGGATGTTGAAGACCTCCGGGTGCGCCTTCTCGATCTCGTCCAGCAGCACGACCGAGTACGGCTTGCGCCGCACGGCTTCGGTGAGCTGGCCGCCCTCCTCGTAGCCGACGTAGCCCGGAGGGGCGCCGACGAGGCGCGAGACGGTGTGACGCTCCATGTACTCGGACATGTCGATTGTGACCATCGCGTCCTCGTCCTCGAACAGCGCTTCCGCCAGCGCCCGCGCCAGCTCAGTCTTGCCGACGCCGGTCGGTCCGAGGAAGATGAACGAGCCGATCGGACGCTTCGGGTCCTTGAGGCCGGCGCGGGCGCGGCGGATGGCTCTCGCCACGGCGGCGACCGCCTCGTCCTGTCCGACCAGCCTGCGGTGCAGCTCCTCCTCCAGGTGCAGCAGCCGCTCGGACTCCTCCATCTGCAGGCGCTTCACCGGCACGCCGGTCCAGGAGGCGACGATCCCGGCGATGTCCTCGGCCCCTACCACCAGCTTATTCGCGACGGTCTGCTGCTCCCACTCTTCCTTCATCTTGTCGAGCTGCTCGCGGATCTGCTGCTCCTGGTCGCGCAGACGGGCCGCCTTCTCGAACTCCTGGGCGCCGATGGCCGCCTCCTTCTCCTTGCGCGTCTCCTCGAGCTTGACCTCGATCTTCTTGAGGTCAGGCGGCGCGACGAAGGACCGCAGGCGCACCCGAGAGGCCGCCTCGTCGATCAGGTCGATGGCCTTGTCCGGCAGGTAGCGGTCCGAGACGTAGCGGTCCGAGAGGCGAACGGCCGCCTCGAGGGCCTCGTCCGCGATCTCGACGCGATGGTGGGCCTCGTAGCGGTCGCGCAGGCCGCGCAGGATCTCCACCGCCTCCTCAGGGGACGGCTCCTCCACCATGATCGGCTGGAAGCGCCGCTCGAGCGCGGCGTCCTTCTCCACGTGCTTGCGGTACTCGTCGAGCGTGGTGGCGCCGATGCACTGCAGCTCACCGCGGGCGAGCGCCGGCTTGAGGATGTTGGAGGCGTCGATGGCGCCTTCGGCCGCACCGGCGCCGACGATCGTGTGCATCTCGTCGATGAACAGGATCACGTTGCCGGCGTGGCGGATCTCGTCCATGACCTTCTTCAGGCGGTCCTCGAATTCGCCGCGATACTTCGAGCCGGCGACGAGGGCGCCCAGGTCGAGCGTTACGACGCGGCGGTCCTTGAGCGTCTCAGGCACCTTGCCCGCCACGATCAGCTCCGCCAACCCCTCCGCGATGGCCGTCTTGCCGACGCCAGGCTCGCCGATCAGCACCGGGTTGTTCTTGGTGCGCCGCGACAGGATCTGAATGACCCGCTCGATCTCCTTCTCGCGCCCCACCACCGGGTCGAGCTTGCCTTCCTCGGCCAGCTGGTTGAGGTCGCGGCCGAACTGGTCGAGTACAGGCGTCTGGCTGCGCTGGCGCTGCTTCTGCGGAGCGGCCCCCTGCGTCGGCACACCGAGCTGCTGGATCACCTGCGCCCGCACGCGGTCGAGGTCGGCGCCGAGGTTGAGCAGCACGCGTGCTGCGACGCCCTCCCCCTCGCGGATCAGCCCGAGCAGGATGTGTTCGGTGCCGATGTAGTTGTGGCCGAGGTGGCGCGCCTCCTCCGCGGAAAGCTCGAGCACCACCTTCTTGGCACGCGGCGTCAGGCCGATGTCGCCCTCTGCGGGTGTCGATCCGCGGCCGATCACCTTCTCGACTTCCGCACGCACCTTCTCCAGGCTGACCCCCATGGACAGCAGGGCCTTGGCGGCGATGCCGTCGCCCTCGCGGATCAGGCCGAGCAGCAGATGCTCGGTGCCGACGAAGTTGTAGTTCAGGCGGCGCGCCTCCTCCTGGGCCAGCAGCAAGGCACGCTGGGCGCGCTCGGTGAATCGCTGGTACATCGCTAGATACCCTCCTTCTGCAGCCGCTCGCGAATGAGGCGGGCACGCGCCGCGCGCTCTTCAAGGGTCTGCAACTCGTGTCCCATCGTGCGCGTGAGAAACCCTGGCAGCGCGGTGACGAGCAATTCGTTGACCGCCTCCGGCGAGACCTGCAACATGCCCATCTCTACGCCGAGACGCAGCTCCGAGAGCAGCTGCATGGCCTCCTCACCGCTCAGCAGCTGGGCGTAGCGCAGGACGCCGAGCGCCCGTTGCACGCGGTCTTGCGTCTGTTCCAGAGCCTGCTCCTTGAGCATACGCCGTGCCGCACGCTCCTGGTCGATGATCTGCTGTGCGGCCCGCTCGATGCCCGCGGCCACCTCTTCCTCGGTTTGGCCGAGCGTGATCTGGTTCGAGATCTGGAAGAGGTCGCCCGCCGCCTCGGTGCCCTCGCCATACAGGCCGCGCACCGCAAGGCCAAGCTTGGGCAGTACCTGCAGGAGCTGGGCGATGCCGCGCGTGCGCACCAAGCCGCCAAGATGTAGCATGACCGAAATGCGCAGGCCGGTACCGACATTGGTCGGGCACGCCGTGAGGTAGCCGAGCTCGGGCGTGAAGGCGTAGTCCAGCGTCGCCTCCAGCCGGTCGTCGGCCTGCAGGGCGTCGTCCAAGGTCTCCCGGACCGCGAGTCCGGGCCTGAAGGCCTGCAGGCGCAGGTGGTCCTCCTCGTTGACCATCAGGCTGAGGGCCTCGTCGTCCCGCACCGCCAAGGCGGCCTGCTGCGGGGACTGCATCTGCTGCGGGCTGATCAGGTGCTTCTCCACGAGAACCTGACGGTCCACGGCAGAGAGGCCGGAGAGCTGGACGAAGGACCAGCCGGACCCGAACGCCTGCACCGCACCCTGCACGCGCCCCAGGACCTGCTGCGCGATCTCCGGCGTCAGGCGATCCGGAAACGCGAATCCCTCAAGATTGCGCGCCAGCCGCGCGCGGCTCGAGACCACGACGTCCGCCATCTCGCCGCGCCCGCTGGTCCACGCGCTGCGCGGTGAGGCGAGGTGCTCGCCGAATTGCATGCCGCCTACCCCCCCTCCGCCTCAAGCTTCTTGATCTCGTCCCTGAGCTGCGCTGCGCGCTCGTACTCTTCCCGCGCCACCGCCTGCTGGAGGTCGCGGCGCAGGAGCTGCAGCGATCGGTCGCGCTGAAACGTCCCGGCGCGGCGCAGCGGCAGCTTGCCGCGATGCTCCGTCGTACCGTGCAGCCGCCGGAGCATCGGCTCCAGCTCGTCGCGGAAGTGCGCGTAGCAGCTCGGACAGCCGAGGCGGCCCGTCTCGCGAAACTCGCTGAAGCGGAAGCCGCAGCTGGGGCAGTGTGTCTCGGTCTCCGTCTGGAGCGCCTGGCCATGGCCTGCGAAGTTGGCGAGCAGACTCTGCAAGAGTGCGCCGGGATTCGTCAGCATCTCGATCTCGCCCGTCTCCTGCGCGCACTGCGTGCAAAGGTGCGCCTGCTCCACGTGACCCTGCACGATCCTGGTGACGTGCACCGTCGCCGGCCTCAGGCCGCAGCTCTGGCATTGCATATCCTTCACCTCACGTCGCTGAGCGAGAGCAGCGCCGCGCCCAGGCAGCGCGCCCGCACCAGATCCCTCAAGGGCAGAGGCAGCCCGATCACCTCGCGGCGCGTCAAGGCACCGAGCATCGCCGCTTCGCGATCGCTCAGCAGACCCGCCTCCCGGCAGCGCGCGATCAGGTCGTGGGCCGGTCCTTGCGCGATCCCTTCCGGCGACGACCTGATCGCCGCGGCGATGCGCCCCAGCTCGGGCTGGGCCGCCCGGCGCACACGGATGAACCCGCCGCCGCCACGCCGGCTCTCGGTGACGAAGCCGCGCTCAGGCGCGAAGCGCGTCGCGAGCACGTAGTTGATCTGCGACGGCGCGCAGCCGTACTGCCTGGCCAGCTCCACGCGCTGGATCGCGATCTCCCCCGCCGCCGCAAGCTGTGCCAGGATATGACGCTCGATGGCGTCCGCCAACGTCAGCGACAAGGCCACACCTCCGACCGGCTGTCCTCTGACCTTTCCTGACCTTATTATAGGTAGCGGCTCCTGGTTGTAAAGCCCTACTTCGTTATTCCTTCGCCAGCAGCAGACAATGCAGGTAGTCGGTCTCGGGAATCTCGAGGCGAACGGGATGGTCGCTGTCCGGGCCATACATGCCGAGGATGCGCCCGGCAAAGCCGGCGTCCCCGGCCGCGGCGCGCACCGCACCGACGAAGTCGTCCTGCGACACGGCATGGGAGCACGAAGCGGTGCAGAGGATGCCGCCAGGCGGCAACAGGCGCATCGCCCGCAGGTTGATCTCCTTGTAGGCGCGCAGGGCTGCCGGTAGATGGCCGCGACCGCGGGCGAAGGGGGGCGGGTCGAGGACCACGAGGTCGAAGCGCTCGCGCGCCTGGCTCAGGGCGCGCAGGGCGTCAAATGCGTTCGCTTCTCGCGCTTCGACCCGAAGGCCGTTGTGCTCGGCGTTGCGCCGCAGGCCCGCGACAGCCTCCTGGGAGCTGTCGATCGCGACGACCTCCGAGGCGCCGCCGCGCGCCGCGTGCAATGCGAAGCCGCCCGTGTACGTGAAGACGTCGAGGACGCGCCTGCCGTGGCTGAGGGACTCCACACGGCGGCGGTTGCGCCTCTGGTCGAAGTAGTGTCCCGTCTTCTGCCCGGACAGGAGGTCGACGAGGTAGACGATGCCATCCTCGTGCAGCTCGACCGGGCCCTTTGGAGCCTCGCCCGACAGCATGCGCAGATCGAGTCCCAGCCCCTCGTGCTGGCGGCTCGGCGACACCGCGCGCAGCACGACGCCCTCCGGGCCCAGGGCCTTGATCTCATCCAGCAGCCACGGCAGCAGGACCTCCTGCGCTCCAAGGCTGTCCGGGCTGACGACGGCGTAGCCGCCCATGCGCTCCAGCACGAGCCCCGGGAGTCCGTCCGCCTCCGCGTGCACCAGGCGGACATCGGGGTCGTCGCCGAATTCCTGCCGGCGCCTTGCGACCGCCGCGTGCAGGCGCTCCATGGCCCATGCGGCGTCGGGAAGCCGCTCGCCGCGCGTCAGGATGCGGACGAGGATGCTCGACTGAGGGTTCAGGTAACCCGCCCCGACGAGATGGCCGCGCGCATCCGCGACCTGCACGATCTCAGCCGGCGCGAGATCCGAAGGCAGGTCCTGGAACTCACCGCGAAACACCCAGGGATGTCCCCAAAGGACCCTGTGCGGGCCTTGCCGCAACGTCAGTCTGCGAACGGCGCATCCCCTCCTTCCACCGCACGCGCGAGCGCGAGCATCGAACCGCGCCAGACAGGCCTGCCCGCAGGATTCCGCCGGCGTGCATAGCGTCCCTCGATGAAGGCGTAGGCGATCCCCGCCTGCGTGGCCGCGCCGTCGTCGCGCAGGTCGTTGCCGATCATCAGGGCAGCGTCGGGCCGGATGCCGTGAGCCGCCAGGATCTCCGCGTAGTACTGCGGATCCGGCTTGTTGTGCCGGCTGGTCTCGAAGGACGTGATGCCGTCGAAGACGGCAGGCGCGATGCCTGACCAGGCGAGGCGCTCCTCGATCACGAAGCGCGGAAAGACGGGGCTCGTCGCAAGGATCAGCTTGTAGCCCTGGCGATGCGCGGCGGCAACGAAGGCACGGGCGCCGGGCATCGGCCGCGTGTGCTGGCGCAGCGAGGGGAAGACGTCGCGGTAGAAGGACATGAACGCGTCGTCGCAGGCCCGGGATGTCTCAGGCGCCAGTCCCGCGCGGAACGTCGCGTAAAAGGCCTCCTCGTTCGTACTCCCGTCGGTGCGGCTGGCCACCATCACCTGAACGGCCGCCATGAGGCGCTGCGAGAAGTCGGGGAGGCGTACGGCCTCCCCGACGAACACGGCCAGCTGCTGAAGATAGACGGGCAGGAAACGATCGATGTCCAGCCCCAGCAAGGTGCCGTCCAGGTCGACGAGCAGGTGGGACTTCGTCAATGCGCGGTCGCCTTTGCCTTCTGCATGATCTGCTGCGCGATCTGCGCCGGCACCTCCTCGTACTGGGCGAAGCTCTGGCGGAAGCTCGCACGCCCGCCGGCCAGCGAGCGCAACTCGATGGCGTAGCGCTGGAGCTCCATGCGCGGCACGAAGGCGTGCACCCGGCTGCGGCCGCCTTCCGATTCCATGCCGAGCACGCGGCCGCGCTTGCGGTTGATGACGCCGATGATATCGCCCATTGCCGACTCCGGGCAATCGACCCAGAGCTCGTCGATCGGCTCGAGCAGCACCGGGTGGGCCTTTTGCGCCCCCTCGCGGAAGGCGAGCGCCCCGGCCACCTTGAACGCCATCTCGGACGAATCCACCGGGTGGTAGCTGCCGTCGACCAGGGCGCAGCGCACGCCGGTCACGGGGAATCCGGCAAGGATGCCCTGGTTCATCGCCTCGACGACGCCCTTCTCCACCGCCGGCCGGTACTGCGCTGGCACCACGCCGCCGAAGATCTTGTCCTCGAACAGGAATTCGCCGCCCTCATGCGGGCTCAGTTCGAGCCAGACGTGCCCGAACTGTCCGTGGCCGCCCGTCTGCTTCTTGTGCTTGCCCTCGATGCGCACCTGGCTCCGGATCGTCTCGCGGAACGGCACTTCTGGCACTTCCATCTCGACGTCCACGGAGAACTTGCGCTTGAGGCGGTCGTGCAGCACCTCGAGATGCATCTCGCCGAGGCCGGCGACCACCGTCTCGTGGCCGCTCGGGTGCTCCAGCTGCAGCGTCGGATCCTCTTCGAGCAGCCGGCCCAGGGCACCGGACAGGCGGTCTTCGTCGGCCGTGCTGCGCGCCTTGAGCGAGAGACGGAAGACGGGCTCCTCGAATGCGATGGGCAATGCTCCAGGCATGTTCGGCTTCGCCGCCAGCGTGTCGCCGGTCTTGGTCTCCTGCAGGCGCGCGACGGCACCGATCTCGCCTGGCAGCAGTTCCGCCGCGGGCTCCTGCTTCTGGCCGCGCAGTCTGTACAGCTGACCGATCCGTTCCTCCTGTCCCTGCCGGACGTTGAAGAGGTGGCTGTCCGAGCGCACGCGCCCACTCAGCACGCGCAGCAGGCTGAGGCGCCCGACATGCGGGTCGGCGGTCGTCTTGAAGACGTAGGCGCAGGCATCGGCCGCCGGGTCCGGTGCGATCGTCACGCCCGCCGTCGGAGCCCGACGCGGCGCGACGCCGAACTCGCCCAGGGCGGAGAGGAGCATGCGCACACCTGCCATCGATGCGGCGGCGCCGAACAGCACCGGCACCGCCACGCCGTCCGCGATGGCCTTGGCGACCGCACGCTGCAGCAGTTCGTCCGTCAGCTCACCGGAATCGAGATACTGCTCGAGCGCCTCGTCGTCCGCTTCCGCGACGCACTCGCTCAGCTGCTCGCGCAGGCCGGCCGCATCCTCCGGCACCTCATCCAGGGCTTTGCCGTCCGGCCCTTCGGACTTGCCGCTCCAGACGGCGTACGTCCCATGCAGGGAGGATTCCTGGCCCAGCGGCCAGTCGAGGGCGACCAGGGCGTTGCCGTACGTGCCGCGCAGGCTCGCGAGCGCATCCGCCGCGCTCGCGTTCTCGCGGTCCAGCTTGTTCACAAAGATCATGCACGGCATGCCCTGGCTGCGCAGGCGCGCGAACTCGAGTTCGAGGCCCACCTCAACTGGAGATGCCGCATCGACGACGAGCAGGGCGAGGTCCACGACGCGCTCGGCAGCGCGCACCTCACCGACAAAGTCCAGGTAGCCTGGCGTGTCGACAAGGTAGAGCGACTTGCCCTGGAACTGCGCCGAACCCACGGCGAGGCTGAGACTGATATGGCGCCGCTGCTCCTCAGGCTCCTGGTCGAGGCTCGACGTACCGTCGTCCACCTTGCCTCGCCGGTCGAGGGCTCCGGCACCATAGAGAAGGGCCTCTGCGAGTGTCGTCTTGCCACAGCCGCTGTGGCCGAACAGGCCTACGGAACGTACACCGTCAGGCACCACATCTCCCATCGCGTGCGGCGCGAAACGCGCCCCTGCCTCCTTTGATCCTCCGGATTGTCGCCCGGACTTCAGGCCGCTTTCGTCGCTCCGACCCGGGACTCCTTCAGCCGACTGGGCGCCTGCTGCGGTCCGTCTGGTCCTCCGGACGGCGCCATTCCAGGCCTGGCAGCCACTTTGCCGCGAGGTAGGCGCTGCCGAGCAGGCTGAGGGCCGCAAAGACCTGCGGCTGCCAACCGACGCCGAGCGTCGCGAGAGCGAGGCCCAAGGGAGTCCAACCGCCGCTCGTGGGCGCCGCGTTGCGCCCGATCGCGGCGCGCAGATGGTGCAGCACGGTGAGCACCGCCGCCATGGACCAGGCCACGGCCAGCGCCCTGGCCCAGCCCATCGCGTCCTGCGGCTGCAGCGCCGCGACCGGCAGCGGCAGGAGGAGCACGAGCGCGCCGAGCAGTCCCACCCGCGTCCCGGTGGAAGGATAGCGCCGACGCGAACCGACGATGTAGGGGCGGCTGCGCCAGAAGTGGCGCATGGTCGGCAGCAGATCGGCGGCGAGCAGCACCCCGCCGAGCCCTGTCACGGCGAGCAGCCAGGTCCTGGCCGCCACCACCGAAAGGATGAGCCCGGCGTGCCAGAGCACCGCACCCCAGCGGGCGAGGTGAATCGACGCCGGACGGCGGTTCACGAGACGCGGCCAGACGTAGAGGGCCACGCCCAGTACCAGGCTGCCGAGCCAGCCCAGCAACAGCAGCATCTCGGTGGGTGTCTCGAGCGCCCGGCCCGTCGCGGCTCCCACCACGGCCACCAGGAAGAGATAGACGGGCGCGGCAGCGAACAGCGCGCGCGCCACCTGGTCGCGTGCGGGATCGGTCAGGACCGGCCTACCCACCGGAGCGATATATTCCTGCACGGGATCGACCGCCTTGCCCTGGACAGGCGGTCGCCACCAGGCGAGATAGGAGTAGATCACCGAGGCGGCGAGCAGCCCGACAAAGCCCAGGCGCTGCACCGTGCCGCCCAGCGCCGCCGCGGGTGCTGACAGCAGCAGCAGGGCGAACAGCATCGTGGCCACGAAGGCAGTCGCGAGCCGTGGAGGCACGCCCCGCGGCGTGGCGTGCAGCACTTCAAGGCCGATGCCTCCAGCCATCAGACCCGATGCGCCGTATCCGAGCCACAGGCGGAGGTCGTTCGCCGCCAGGGCGCTCGGCATCGCGATGAGCCAGAAGCTGGCCAGGGCAGCCGCCACGAGGCTGAAGGCGGAAGCCGCCACGTACCGACGCATCGCGATCCCTCCAACTAGGCTGAGTCTAGACCCGCCAGTCTACGGCCTCGTCCTCGCCGCCATCCCGCAGGTTGACGTAGCGCGCCAGCACGAAGAGCAGGTCGGACATGCGGTTCAAAAAGGGGACAACCTCGGGATTGAAGTCCGTCTCCGCACTCGCCGCCACCACCCGGCGTTCCGCCCGGCGCGCGATCGTCCTCGCCTGCTGGAGATAGGCGGCCGCCCTGACGCCGGAGGGAAGGACGAAGTTCTTCAAAGGGGGCAGCTCTGCTTGCAAGCCGTCGATCTCGCGTTCGAGCCGCTCGACGTCGTCGCGCCCGATGGTGTGCGGCGGGCCCTCCGGCTGGGGCATGGTGGAAATGTCGTAGCCTGCGTGGAACAGGCGGTTCTGCAGGTGGACGAGAAGCGGCGCGAGCGGGTCGCCTGGCTGCAGCTCCGCGCGCACGACGCCGAGCACCGCGTTGAGCTCGTCGATGGTACCGTACGCCTCGACCCGCGCGTGCGCCTTGGAAAGGCGCTTCGGCACGCCCTTCGGCGTATACAGGCTCGTCTCGCCCTGATCTCCGAGCCGCGTGTAGATGTGCATCTCAGCGCCCCCAATGTCTTGATCTCTAGATTCGCGCCGCCCGCGGGCCTGCCCTGCCTTGGCCCGGGTCTGCCGCGGGCTTGGGCTGCGCCTCTGCTAGAATAGTTCGCATGGCGCTGCAAAGGAGGCGGACCAGTATGGTCCGCGTCGGCATCATTGCAAACCCGGCGGCGGGCAAGGACGTTCGCCGCCTCGTCTCCGAAGCGACCATCGTGACTGCCCCCGAGAAGGTGGGGCTCCTGCGTCGCGCCCTGGTCGGCCTGGACGCGACGCCTGTCGATCAGGTCCTCTACCTGCGCGACAGCATGCATCTCGTCGATCAGGCGTTGAGCGCCCTGCCCCGCCAGCGCCGGCCGGGCTTCTCCCTGGAGCCGCTCGAGCTCGTGCTGCGGCACAGCCCCGAGGATACCAGAGCCGCCGCACGCCTGCTCGCCGAGGCGGGCGTCCAGGGCATCCTCGTGCTGGGAGGCGACGGCACGAGCCGCCTCGTGGCGGGCGAAATCGGCGACGTGCCGCTCCTCCCTGTCTCGACCGGAACGAACAACGCATTCCCCCACTGGACCGAAGCCACGGCGGCAGGTCTTGCCCTCGGCTTCGTCGCTGCGGGGCACGCACAAGGTGCTGTCCGCCGCCGCAAGCGCATCGAGCTGCGCCAGGGCGGAGAGCTCAAGGCGATCGCGCTGGTCGATGCCGTGGTCCTGCGCCCGGAGAGCGCCGCCGTGCTGGCGGTCTGGGACCCCGACGACGTCGAGCAGGTCGTGGTGACGCAGGGCCTGCCCGAGACGGTCGGGTGGTCCGCTGCCGTGGGCGCCGCCTTGCCGGTGCCGGTGACGGCAGAGCACGGCGCCCACCTGCGTCTAGACCCGGACGCCGGACGCCGGCTCAGGGCGGCGATCGCCCCGGGTCTCGTGGCCGAGCTCGGCATCGCGGAGGTGCGCGAACTTGCCTACGGGGCGAACGTTCGGGTGCAGGGTCCCCGCACCATCGCCCTGGATGGCGAGCCGCTCTGGCGCGTGGCGGCAGGCGACGAGGTGACGCTGGCCGTCACGGCCCGGGGGCCCCAGGTGATCGAGATCGCCGCGGCCCTGGACCTCGCCGCCAGGGAGGGCGTCTTCTGGCTCCGGCCGTCGCCCTCTACCAGCTAGGCACGTACGAGGCCGGCGGGACGGCGGTAGGGTCTCGAGCAGTGAGCGATGCGACGTACTCCAGCGTCGATGGGATGTTCCCCGGCGTCGTCTTGGGCGTGCCGGTGTTGATGCGTGGAATCTCGAGCGGCAGCGCGGACCGCGTCACGCCCCAGCCCCACTCGGCGAGCACCGCATAGCGGTAGCCCTCCTGGCTCAGGATGTGCTCCACCTGCTGGTCGTACGACCCGAAGGGATAGGCGAACCACACGACCGGCTGCCCCGTCTCAGCGCGCAGGATCTGCCTCGCGTGCAGCAGGTCGGCCGTGACGCGCGCCGTGTACTGCGTCTGCGTCTCCTTCTCGCCGGTCGCAGGGTTGTCGATGAGGGAGGTCAGCGCCGGTCCCGTCTTGCCGTTGCCGATCGGAACAGTGCCATGGCTCGCCAGGGTGTGGGACCCGACGGTGATCAGCCCCGATTGCTCCATCGCCTTGACCTGGGCCCAGGAGAGGTCGCCCGGGAAGCGGCCGATGCGGTTGACGATCAGGAAGGTGGCGAACGGCACCTTGTTCGCCGCCAGTACGGGGTAAGCATAGGTGTACACGCTTTCGAGGCCGTCGTCGAAGGTGATCGCCACCGCGTTCGTCGGCAGGCTGCCCCCAGCGAGGAATCTTGCCACCTGACCGAGACTGACGAAGTGGAAGCCCTGTGCCTCCAGGGCCTGGATCTCTCCGGCAAACGCCTTGGGCGTGATGAAGTCGCCATGCGCCACGGGTGCGATCCCGTGGTACATTAAGATGATGACCTGCCTGCTGTAGTGCACGGGAGCCGCGACGGCAGCCGCCGTCCTGGCCGGCGCCTTGCGCGTCTTGGCCGACGTGTGCGGCGCCTTGGATCGCGCGCCATGCGCAGGCGTCGCGCGCGGCGATCCGCCGCAGCCTGCGAGCAGGATGGCCAGTGCGACGGCGGCAGGGACGAATGCGCGCATAGTGCCCTCCTTCTGCCGGGGGTGCCCGCTCATCATAGCAGATGGGACATCGATCCCCTGTACCTCGTTACGGCTCCAGGCGGCCGCCCAGGGCACGACGGTAGCCGCCGTGCCCGTGGAAGAGGGCGCGCCGCACACGGCTGATCGTCGCGGCGGACGCCCCGGTGGCCGCCTTGGCCTGCTCGTAGGTGGCGCCGCCCAGCAGAGCGGACGCAACCGCGACCCGCTGTTCCAGCGCGCCGATCTCGCGCGGCGTGAGAAGGTCTTGAAGCAGGGCCGCGCAGTCTTCCGGGGTCCTCAGGCTCAGAAGGGCCGTTACCAGGAGCTGTCGCCCATCCATCACTTGCACGATTGACCACGTCCAGAGCAGAATCGGCGCATGACGCCCGACCTCCGCAACTTCGCGCAACCGGTCGGCGAATCCTGTAGGTGGGCTTTGCGATGGAGAGGATGCGCCGACATGCCCGACGAGCCCTTGGACGTCTTCTATGACGGGGCGTGCGATCTCTGCAGGGCCGCCGCCGAGAGCTGGCGGCAGAGCGACGGACAGGGAAGGCTCAGCCTGCACCCGCTGCAGGCTGAGCTCCCGGACGATGCGCCGGACCGCGGCCAGCTCGCGGCGGTGATCCACGTGCGCAGCGCGTCCGGCTGGCAGGGCGGAGCCAGGGCGCTTCTCGCCATCTACCGGCGCCTGCCCCGCGGGCGCTTAATCGCGTGCCTCTTGCGCCTTGGTATCGCACTCGGCATCGCAGACCCGATCTACCGGCTCGTGGCCCGCCACCGCACGCATCTGCCCGCGGTGCCGCATCCGCGCAAACGGGACTCCTGACCCCGCCGAGGGGAGGCGATGGTGCAGGTATTGCGCAATTTCCGAAGGAACTACTAGGCACATCCTGCTACGGACGCCATCTGGAGGCGGTCTGCATGCCCACGAGGCGGCGTCGGGAGGACTCCGGCGCAAGCCCTGCACTGTGAGCCGAAGCGCACACCTCCCGGCCCACACCTTCGACAGCCTGCGCCTGCACCGCAACTACCGCCTGTACTTCGGCGGGCAGTCGATCTCCCAGATCGGCACGTGGCTCCAGGGCGCCGCGCAGTCCTGGCTCGTGCTCGAACTGACCCACTCCGCGGTGGACGTCGGGCTCGTCTCGTTCTGGCAATTCTTGCCTTTTACGCTGTTCGGCCTGCTCGGCGGCGCCCTGAGCGACCGGATCGACCCTCGCCGCACCCTGATCGCGACCCAGACAGCCATGGGTCTCCTGGCGGTGGCGTTGGCGGCGTTCGTCTGGCTGCACCTCACGAACATGGTCGTGGTCTATGGCATCGCCGCGGCGCGCGGCGTCGTCATGATCTTCAACAGTCCCAGCCTGCAGCGGCTGATGCTCCGCCTTGTCGGCCGCGACGAGCTGGCGAACGCGATCTCTCTCAACTCTGGCGTCAACAACGCGACCCGCATCGTCGGCCCGGGTCTGGCGGGCCTGATCATCGGCGCGGCGGGCGTCGGCGTCTGCTTCGCCCTCAACGCCGTGAGCTATGTCGCCGTGGTGGTGGCCTTGGCGGTGATGCGCAGGGACGAGTTCTTACCGGTGCAGCAGGCCGACACGCGCCTGCCCATGCTGACCGCTGTGCGCGAGGGCCTGGCCTACGCGCGCAAGACGCCCGCCGTCTGGGTGCCGCTCGTCCTGCTCACCGTCATCTCGATCACCGGCATCAACTTCTCCGTGCTGCTGCCGGTCCTGGCCGCCCAGACGCTGCACTCCGGCCCCGAGATCTTCGGCCTGATCTCGTCCCTGTTCGGACTCGGCGCTGTGCTCGGCGCCCTGATTGCCGCCGCCTTGAGCCGGGCCAGCTGGGTCGTCCTGCTGACGAGCGCCACCGGTTTCAGCCTGTTCCAGCTCATGCTCGCCCCCCAGCGCCAGCTCTGGCTCGTGCTCGTCCTGCTGGTGGCGGTCGGCATCTGCTACACCGTCTACACCTCGGCGACCAACGCCATGGTGCAGCTCGCCGCGCCGGACGCCCTCCAGGGCCGGGTCGCCGGGCTCTACAGTTACGTCTTCCTCGGCACGAGCCCTCTCGGCGCGCTCTTCGCAGGCTATCTGAGCCAGGCCGGCGGCACCGCGCTGGCGTTTGGTGCCGCCGGCGTCATCGGGGTCGTGGTCAGTGCGCTCTCCTTCCTCGGCGTCAGACGGCGCGAGAGCGTGTCGAGTCCCTAGAAGGAGATCGCGCCGTGCCGCCGAATCGCGCTGCAAGCCATCCGCCGGCGGATCGCCCGGAGGCTGGAAGGGGGAGCGCGATGCCGGAGCCCAGCTACAGTCATGGTACAAGTGTCGAGCAGCTCATCGGACAGACGATCGGAGACCACTTCGACCAGCAGGTCGAGCGCCACAAGGAGCGCGAGGCCGTCGTCGACCGCCAGAAGGGCGTCCGCCTCACTTACGGCCAGCTGGGTCACGCCGCGACGCAGCTCGCGCAGGGCCTGCTCGCCCTGGGCGTGGAGAGCGGAGAGCGGGTCGGCATCTGGTCGCCGAACCGCTGGGAGTGGGTCGTCACCCAATTCGGCACGCCGAAGATCGGCTCCATCCTCGTGAACGTCAATCCGTCCTACCGTCTGCGTGAGCTGAGCTACGCGCTGCGCCAGAGCGGCATCCGCACGCTCGTCACGGCCCCGGGGTTCGGTCCGAGCGACTACCTGGGCATGCTGCGGGAGCTTCTCGGCGATCTCGGACCGGGCAAGGTGTCGCACCCCGACTTCCCCGACCTGAGGGAGATCGTCGTGCTGTCCGACGCCGCCCCAAAGGGCATGCACACCTGGGCGGACCTCATGCGCCTCGGCGACGGCGTGCCGGCCCAGACGGTGCGGAGCCGCCAGGCTGCGGTGCAGTTCGACGAACCGGTCAACATCCAATACACCTCCGGCACGACGGGCTTGCCCAAGGGCGCGACCTTGAGTCACCACAACCTGCTCAACAACGGCTACTTCATCGGCGAGCTGATGCGCTTCACAGCTGAGGACCGGCTGTGCATCCCCGTCCCCTTCTACCACACCTTCGGCATGGTGCTCGCGAATCTCGCCTGCGTCACGCACGGCGCCACGATGGTCATCCCCGGCGAGGGCTTCGACGCCGGCCAGGTGCTCGCGACCGTGGAGGCGGAGCGCTGCACGGCCCTCCACGGCGTGCCGACAATGTTCATCGCGGAACTCGGCCACCCGGACTTCGAACGCTACGACCTGAGCTCGCTGCGCACGGGGCTGATGGCGGGCTCGCCCTGTCCGGTCGAGGTGATGCGCCAGGTGCAGTCGCGCATGCACATGTCGGAGGTGGAGATCGCCTACGGCATGACCGAGACCTCGCCCGTCTCGACCCAGACCAGAGCCGACGACCCCATCGAGCTGCGCGTCGGCACCGTCGGACGCGTGCATCCGCACGTCGAGGTGAAGATCGTCGACCCCACGACGGGCCACGTCGTGCCACGCGGGGAGACCGGCGAGCTCGTGACGCGCAGCTATGCCGTGATGCTGGGCTACTGGCAGAACCCCGAGGCCACCGCCCAGGTCATCGACGCCGCGCGCTGGATGCATACCGGCGATCTCGCCGTGATGCGCGAGGACGGGTACGTCAACATCGTGGGACGGATCAAGGACATGATCATCCGCGGCGGCGAGAACATCTACCCGCGCGAGATCGAGGAGTTCTACTACCTCCATCCCAAGGTTGCGGACATCCAGGTGATCGGCGTGCCCGATCAGAAGTACGGCGAGCAGGTCATGGCCTGGATCCGGCTCAAGGCCGGCGAGACGGCCACCGAGGAAGAGATGCGGGAGTTCGCGCGCGGCCAGATCGCGCACTTCAAGATCCCACGCTACATCAAGTTCGTCGATGCCTTCCCCATGACCGTCACGGGCAAGGTGCAGAAGTACGTGATGCGCGAGACGGCGGTCAAGGAGCTCGGACTCGAGAGCGCCGCGGGCGAGAGGATGGCCTAGCCGGCGCGGGCAGGTCCCGGCACGGCCGCAAGGCGGCGGATGGGTTTGCGCACGGCGACCCGGGCACCGCATGGGTGCCCGGGTCGCCGCATCACTGTCTAGCGGGTTGTCGTCAGGTGGTTGAACTGCGTCGTCAGCACGGGGTGCAGGTACAGCATGAGGTCGTTCTTGGTGCCCTGGGGCTTGATCCACGGCTGCACCAGGTCATCCTGCCAGAGCGTGTACACGAAGAGCCACGGGACCTGGCTGTGCGCGATCACCTCGGCCTGCTGGTAGTCCTTGACGCGCTGGCCGTTCTCCGTCGGCGGCAGGGTGTCGGCCGTGTCGACGAGCTTCTGGAATTGCGGGTTGGTCCAGTTGCCGACGTTCGTGCCGTTGAACATCTCGGTGCCGAGCAGGTTCTCGAGGAAGTCCTGCGCGTCCGGATAGTCCTGCCACCAGTCGTACCAGGCGATGTTCCAGTTCGCCTTCGGGTTGTACTCCTCGTCGTTGAACGCCGTCCACTGGGAGATGCCCTGGATCTGGACGTTGATGCCGACGGAGCGCAGATTCTGCTGGATCATCTCAGCCATGCGGATGCGGTCCTGCGTCTGGCTGGGATAGATCAGCGTGATCGCCTGTCCGCTGTAATGCGCGAGCTTCAGGTACTTGCGCGCGAGGGTCGGGTTGTAGGCATAGGGCTGCAACGCCGGATTATAGCCCGCGATGCCCGGCGGCACAGGCTGCGACATGATCTGGGCGCGCCCGTTCGTGATGTTGCGGACGAGCAGCGCCTTGTCGACGGCGTAGTTCACTGCGAGCCGCATGTCGAGGTTGTTGAAGGGCGGCTTCGTGAAGTTGAACGCGAAGTAGAGGACGCCGTTCATCGGGGCCGTATGGTAGAGCTTGCGCAGGCTGGGATCCGAGATGATCTTCGCGTAGACCTCAGAGGGCAGCGGGCCGTTCATCATGTCGTACTGGCCCTTCTCGAAGCGCAGCAGCTGCAGATCCGAGTTGACGTTCTCGTCGATGATGATCTTGGCGATGGACGGCGTCCCGCGCCACGATCCCGGGTTGGCGACGAGGATCATCTGGTGTCCCTGGTTCCACGAAAGCAGCTTGTACGGACCGGTGCCGATGGCGTGCAGCTCGTAGTTCTTGCCGTACTGCGCCACGACCTTCGGGTCCATCACGGCAGCCGACGTCAAGGCCATCTCGTTGAGGAAGTACGGCTGCGGTGCCGCAAGCTTGATCTGCACGACGCCTGGCGCCGGCGAGGTCACGCCGGACAGCCCGGGTCCGCCGGGCGTGGCCGCCTGGCCGCTCTTCATCCACTGCTGGTAGCCCACGATGTCCGAGTAGGCGCCGCTGTACGGCGCCGCGCCGGCACCCAGAGGATCGCTCGACGTGATGCGGTTCAGGCTGTAGATCACGTCTTCGGCGGTGACCGGATCACCGTTGGAGAACTTCACGCCTGGACGCAGATGGAAGGTATAGGTAAGTCCGTCGGGCGAGACCGTATAACTGGAGGCGAGCGCAGGATGCAGGCCGGTGTTCGTCTCGTTGTACTCCACCAGCGTGTCGTAGATCATGGACATAGGACGCTGTTCGGTGACACCGCTCCAGGAAGCGGGGTCGAGGGTGGGGATGCTGCTGTTCTCCGCGTAGTGGATCGTTCCGCTGGGAGACGCAGCCGCCTGCGCGGCGAAGAGTCCAGCGCCGCCGCTGAGTGCAAATGCCATGGATGCCGTCGCCAGAACACTGATCACGCGATATGCTGCCGTCTTGAGGCCCACGTTTGTGACACCTTCCTCCAACCGCTTTAGGGCCCGCTCGCGTTGCCGGGGTCGCTGAAGCGGCACCGCCGACGTGGCCCGATGCTCCCCGTTCTCCCCCTGCTGTCGACCCGTAAAGATCATACCTTAAGCGCCAAGTTTCGCCAACAAAAGCGGGCGCGCACGCGGGCGGCGCCGGTGCCTCGCCCACCGGCGCCGCCCGCCCCGGGTCGGATTGCAGACCCTTCAGTTGCCGTCCCTCAGCTTGCCGCGTCGCCGTGCATCCAGGGTGGACCACCCCAGTAGATCGTAGAGCCCTCAGTACCCGGTGAGCATGGCGATGAACTGCGCTCCGCCGACGGCGGCGAGGATCGCGATCCAGGGCACGGGCCAGCCAGCGAAGCCGGGATAAGCGATCAGGGCAATGGCAACGCCGCCGCGGATGGAGCGATCCACGCTGCCCACGTTCTGCCTCAGGCAACGAACTTCCCGCACCCTGGCACCCCCGATCTTCGTGCTGGACCCCCTTAGTCTTCGGCAGAGACCAAGGTCCTAGCCGCCCGCAAGGGCACGCCGTCCCGCGAAGGGCCGCGGGGCGGGGAGCCGGCAGGCGTTCAGCTCTTCGCCGCGATGCGCTTCGCCATGCGCCAGGTGATGTGCTCTCGCTGTTCTTGCGCGATACGGCGAAAGCCGGCGCGCTCGTAGAACCGCATCGCACGCTCGTTCGCCGACGAGACGCGCAGGTGGTACTCCACGAGTCCCATCTCGGCGAAGAACGTCTCCGCATAGTTGAGGAGTTCCATGCCAAGACCCCGCCCGCGCCAGGGGGGCCGCAGGTAGAACAGGCTCACGTACCCGATCCGCCGACCCTCGTACACACGTGCCCAGATCTCGATCTGTCCCGCGGCGGCGTCGCCGTCCAGCACGAGCATCTGGCCGCGCGGGAAGTCCCGCAGACGGGCGCGCAGGATCTCGCGGTAGGTCGTCTCGGAGAACTCCCGGTCCGAGCCGTAGCTGATCGTGAAGACGTCGCGATGGAACACGACCAGCGTGTCCCAATCGCCTGCGATATCGATCTCACGGAATCGGAACGTGACATCATCCCCCATGACCCGTGTCACGGGCCGATCTGCCATTCGCTCGCCAGCAGCCCGAAGATTGCGTGGTCGACGTAGCGGTCGTAGAGCCACTCGGCGTCGCGCACCGTGCCCTCGCGCCGAAAGCCCAGCCGCTCCGCCACCGTCTGGCTGCGCGCGTTGCCGTCCGCCGCCCGCAGCTCCATGCGGTGCAGGCCGTAACGCCCGAACGCCTCGTCGAGAATCGCCCGGCAGGCCATGGTCACCAGCCCTTGTCCTTCGTACGGGGCACCGATCCAGTAGCCGAGCGAGCTCTGCTTGTTGGCCCAGTCGATCGGATGCAGCCCGGCAACGCCGCAGAGCGCGCCACCACGCCAGATTCCGGCCTGGAAGCCGCGGCCCGCGGCGAACTGCTCGAGCGTCCGCCCGATGAAGGCTTCGCTGTCTTCAGGGCGCCGGATGGCGTCAAGCCAAGGTAGCCAGCGCCTCAGGTGCGCACGCGACGCATCCGTCAGGGCGAACACCTCGGCGGCATCCTTGCGGTCGAGCACCTTGAGATATGCCTCTTCCGTCAGCCTCAGCGTAAACATACGGTCCCTTCGCCTCCCGGCCGGTCCACGCGTGCCAACAGCATAGCAAAGTCCGAGGTGCCTCTGTGCACGCCCGTCACGATCTTCCGGCGCATGCCCTATCTCGGCCGTCCATCAGATGACCTCCGGAATCTACGCCGTGCGCTCGCGTACGGCCCACCGCCAGGCAAGCGCGGCATCGTCGTGCGCAAAGGCCCGGCTCGCGGAAGCCCTCTTTGTCTGTCCACCAACGCCAGGCCCGCAAACGACGAAGGCCCCCCTGCAGCGAGGCTGCAGGGGGGCATGAAGGTTTCCCGGCGGCGACCTACTCTCCCGGCTCCTTTCGGAGCGAGTCACCCTGCGGCCGGAGGGCTTCCCTACCGTGTTCGGGCG
>Ga0080006_1104063_pt1 | contig 30988 bp, 31 predicted proteins | sample RS3BMetagenome_FD_69209 | JGI IMG/M metagenome (GOLD analysis project Ga0080006, IMG submission 69209) | Ferric oxide microbial mat and aquatic microbial communities from Rainbow Spring, Yellowstone National Park, USA - RS3B (SPADES... ...
TCGCTGGGGTAGCATGAATGAGACGGTGCAGGCATGGTAGGACTCCTTGAACAAGATCACCATGCCTGCACTTTCTCTTTTCTGCAAATCCCGCTCAGTCATTTTGAAGACTCGCTCTTACAGTCGGGGCGATTTCTATCGGACCCTCCGGCTTCATTTCGTTTCGAGTGACTCGCCACCGCGCTTCGCCAACGGACGGCTCGTCTACGGAATCGCCCTGCAACCTGGAGCGTCCTGGAACGCCGAATATCGGATGGATTACGAAGTGAGCGAGTACGTCGGCCAACGCGCCGCGCGGCAGCCCGCTGCCCCGACTCCGATCACGCGTGAAGATATGCTTCGCTTCGACCAGGAATGGCTCAATCGCGCGACGAAGGCGACAACGTCAAACGTGGACGTCAACCGTGCCTACCGTCAGTCGGTCGAAGACATGGGCGCACTTCGGCTTTACACCTATGAACTCGGCCCCGAGGTGTGGGTTCCGGCGGCAGGTGTGCCCTGGTTCGTGACCCTTTTCGGTCGCGACAGCCTGGTGGTTAGCCTGCAGAATATGGTGGTCGATCCCGGATTTGCGCCGGGCGCGCTGCAGATGCTCGCCAATTACCAGGCAACTGAGCGCGACGACTGGCGTGATGCCCAGCCCGGCAAGATCCTCCACGAGCTACGGGCCGGCGAATTAACCCACTTCCACCAGCTTCCGTTCAGCCCCTACTACGGAACGTGGGATGCCACGACCCTCTTCCTAACCGTGCTCCACGAGGCGTGGCAGTGGCTCGGCGATGATCAGTTGCTAAGAAGGTTTCGCGACGTCGCTTTGCGGTGTCTCTCGTGGATTGACAAGTATGGCGACCTGGATGGCGATGGCTTTCAGGAGTATCGCACGTTCTCGACCCGAGGGTACGAGAATATGGGCTGGAAGGACGCCGGCGACGCGGTCGTCTACCCGGACGGCAGCCAGGTCAAGCAGCCGAAGGCGTTGTGTGAGCTCCAGGGATACGTCTTCGATGCCTGGCTTCGCATGGCTCAGGTATTCGATCAACTGAACGAACCGGCTCGAGCCAGCGAGCTCCGCCAGAAAGCCGCCAACCTGCAGAAGCGCTTTGAAGAGAAGTTCTGGTGCGAAGACCTCGGCTTCTCTGCCTTCGGCCTCGATCCGGAAAAGAAGCCGATCAAGTCGATCGCGTCAAATCCCGGTCACTGTCTCTGGAGCGGCATTGCGCGCCCGGATCGGGCCGCGCGCGTCGTGAAACGCTTTTTCGAGCCGGACATGGTTGGGGCATTCGAACGATCTCAAGCCAGAATCCAGTCTACAATCCTTTTTCCTACCAGCTAGGGTCCGTCTGGCCACACGACAACGGAATCATTGCCCTGGGCATGAAGCGCTACGGATTCGCCGAAGAAGCGGCTCGGGTCGCCCACGACGTCGTCGCGGCGGCGAGTTATTTTGTAAGCTACCGCCTCCCCGAGTTGTACGCTGGTGTTGCGCGTGACCCGTACAACTTTCCAGTCCAGTACCTCGGCGCGAACGTTCCGCAGGCCTGGGCGGCGGGTAGTATCTTCCACTTCGTTCAAGCGATGCTCGGCATTCAAGCGGATGCTCCTCACAATACCCTGACCGTCGATCCTCACCTACCCGAATGGCTTCCCGACCTGACCATCCAGGGACTGAAAATTGGTTCGAGCGCCGTCGATATCCGTTTTTGGCGCGAGGCAAACCAGACCCGCTGGGACGTTCAATCGCAGCGAGGAAACGTATCCGTCCAGCAAAAGGCGTGGGCTCCCTGGCAGATAAGTACCCGGCAAAAGCGGACCCAGACGTGACGACGGCTTGCCGTCCTCCGGTTGGGCGGGTGGTGTCACCAATAAAGTGGTCTTGCTCTCGCCGATGGTCTGGGCGACCTTGTTCGTTTTCCGTCTGGGACACCTAAGCCCATCCGCGAACTCCTCGCTGACGAGGCAACCCCAAAAGGTAAGGAGACAGGCATGCCACGACCGCAAGGAAGGGACGAACCGACGACGTCACCGGAGACGCCGCCGACTGTCGGAGCGATTGGTCGGGCAATCCTTCCCCCTTTGGCCCTGGCGCAGTTCCTCTCGAGCTTCGCTAACACCCTCATAAATGTCTCGATCAGCGCCATCACCCAGGACCTTGGAACGACGGTCACGGCGGTACAGACCTCGATCACGCTCTTCACACTCATCATGGCAATGTTCATGATCACCGGAAGTAAGCTGACGGATATCTGGGGACGTAAGCGGACCTTCCGGTGGGGCGTCGGAATCTTCGCCACGGGCTCGGCCGTCGCGGCGTTGTCCCCCAACATGGGTTTATTCGTCATGGGCAATTCGGTCTTGCAAGGCTTCGGCTCCGGGCTGCTTATCCCGCCGATCTATATCCTGATCACCGTCTCGATCGACGACCTTCGGGCGCGCGCCGCCGCCTTTGGCATCGTCGGCGGCATGGGCGGCCTGGGGACGGCAGCCGGCCCCCTCATCGGCGGGATGATCACGACGGCGATCTCGTGGCGAGCGACCTACGCCAGCCCGATCCTCCTCGCCATCGTGATCCTCATCCTCAGCCGGCGCATTCGTGATGTCCCCTTCACTGGGCCGAAACCCTCGCTCGGCACGGCCGTCGCGGGCGGTGTCCTCGTATCGGCGCTGATTCTGGGCGTAACCTCCCTGACCCAGGCCAGTCAGACGCTACCCCCAGCGGCAAAAGAGCGGATCGCCGTGGCGATGCAGGGCGACATCAGCGCCCTGAGCGACACCCAGGTTCGAGCCGCCCTCCAGGGCCAGCCCGCGGCGATCGTCGACGAGGTCGTCCGGATAAACGCCGAGGCCCGCGACCGAGCGCTCGGCCTGGCGCTAGCGTCGATTGGTCTGGTTGGGCTCATTGGTCTGGGGGCCTCGCTGAGGCTCCCCTCCGACGCCCTCCTTGCGACTCCCGAGGCCAATCCGCCGCCCGGTCGGCTCTGACCGGACGCCAGCACTGGTCGAGCGAGGCGACGCCAGCGTTTCGGCTTCGGTTGCCAGATAATCGCTAATCCTCTAGCATACCCTTCGGGTAATCTGAGGTTTCGCCGGCCCCCGGAGGTCATTCCATTTGACGCCGGGCGTAGAGACCCGGTTCGGCGACCTTTGCCTCGAGTTTTCAATAGTCTAGAAGGATCGCCCACATGCCAGGAACTCTGAAGGATTTCGAGGGACGCCGTCCAGCGGTCGCGCCCGATGCTTTCGTCGCCGATGGCGCGGTGCTCGTCGGCGGTGTCACTCTGGATCTTGGCGCGAGCGTTTGGTTTAACGCGGTCATTCGCGCGGATAGCGAGCCAATCCGAATCGGTCGCGCCTCGAATGTTCAGGACAATTGCACGCTGCACGTCGACCCGGGGCTTCCCTGTACCATCGGAGCGTCGGTAACCGTCGGCCATAACGCCGTTGTCCACGCCTGCGCCGTCGAGGACAACGTTCTGATCGGCATGCACGCCACGATCCTCAGTGGCGCGGTTATCGGCCGCGACTCGATCGTCGGGGCGGGCGCTCTGGTGGCCGAGGGCGTGCATATCCCGCCCGGATCGCTTGTCCTGGGAATTCCAGGCCGGGTCATCCGCCAGCTCCGCCCCGAGGAGATCGAGAAGATTCGCGCGAGTGCCGAGGGCTACCGCCAACGGGCCCGTCGTTATCGGGGCGAGGCGATGGTTTAGATGGAACTATCCGCCCTCCCTCCACCAACCAACGGTCCGTGGCCCGCGGAATTAATTTTCCTTCGAGCGGCGAATCGCGACCGCCTCCGGGTTCGCCTGAGCGAAGTGACGCAACACGCCGCGACCGAACCACTGCTCCGGGTCGCTCGTCGCTACGCGGACTCGTCGGAGCCGGGACCGGTCAGCCTGGCGATCGTAGCCACGTCCTCGGAGGACTTACTTCAAAAGCTCAACCGAGTCGCGGCGATCATCGACGCGGAGGCGTCCCGTCGGCACGAGTCGGCCGGTATTCACCTGACGCTGGCGCCGATGGCCGCGGAGGGACGGGTAGCATTTGTCTTTCCGGGCCAGGGTTCGCAGTATCTCAATATGTTGCGCGATCTCGTCGAACATTTTCCACGAGCACGAGCGCCATTCGAACTGTTTGATCGGGAACTGGCCGGCTGGTTTGATCGGCCGCTCAGTCGTTTCATCTTCGCGGAACCGAGCGACACGGATGAAGAGCAGCGTCGGCAGGCGGAACTGACGAACACCAGCGTCGCCCAGCCCGCCCTCGGCGCGGCAAATCTCGCCCTGTACAACGTGCTACTGGATTTCGGCGTCCGGCCCAGCCTCGTCGCCGGTCACAGCTATGGCGAATTCGTGGCGCTCCATGCCGCTGGCTGCTTCGACGAGCCGACCCTGGCCCGCCTTTCCGCGTCTCGCGGGCGCTTTATGAGTGAAGTCGCTGGCGCGCGGACCGGATCCATGGCGGTGGTGGACGCGGGCGCCGAGGTCTTGCGACCGCTGCTGGCGGACACTGGCGTGACCCTGGCCAACCTTAACGCACCGCGGCAAACTGTGATCTCCGGTTCGCATGAGGACGTGGAGGTCGCGACCGCGCGCTGCTCCTCGCACGGACTTCGGGTGCGGGGACTCGCGGTCGCGTGCGCCTTCCATTCGCCGCTCGTCGCTCCGGCACAGCGCCGTCTCGCCGCGGTACTTTCGGATACCGCCATCGAATCACCGCGTCTCCCAATCTACTCCAACCTCACCGCGGAGGCTTATCCGAACGACCAAAACGAAGTCGTGCAACTGGCAAGCGCGCAGTTAGCCCAGCCAGTCGAATGGATCCGGGAGGTCGAGGCGATGTACCGCGACGGCGCGCGGATCTTCGTCGAGGTTGGCCCCAAAAGCGTCCTGGGCGGCCTGATTAGCCGAATCCTGGCGGACCGGCCGCATCTCGTCGTGTCGCTGGATCAACCCGGTCGGAACGGCGTATTTCAGCTTCTGAACAGCCTCGCTACCCTGGCAGCCGAGGGCGTTTCACTTGATCCGGACTCGCTGACACGCCCCCACTGACTACCAAAAGGAGGAATCGTGGTCACTCAGCTATCCATCACGGATCGCCCGCGCGGGAACCGGGTCGCCGGCAAAGTCGCGGTTGTTTCGGGAGCCGGCAGTGGCATTGGGCGAACCTGTGCCGAACTGCTTGCGCGAGAAGGTGCCAACGTCGTCGTCGGCGACATTAAGGTCGATGGCGGCGAGCAGACGGTCGTGGCCATCCGCGAAGCCGGCGGCGAGGCCGAATTTGTCGCGACGGATCTGCGAAACGAGGCGGACTGTCAACGTCTTATCGCCCGAGCGGTGGAGCACTACGGTCGGATCGACGTTCTCGCAAACGTCGCGGGCATTTATCCGCGCGCCTCGCTGGAAAACACGACCGTGGAATTCTGGGAGGAAATCATGGCCGTGAACCTCCGCGGACCATTCCTCCTGTGCCGCGAGGCGGTGCCCATTATGGTCCAGGGCGGCGGCGGCTCGATCATCAACTTTGGCTCGGCCAACGGCTTAGCCGGCGGGGCGAGCCTCTTCGCGTACTCGGTCAGCAAAGGTGGCATGCTCACCCTCACGCGGAACATCGCCGCCGCCTACGCCCACGAAGGGATTCGCGCCAATTACCTGATTCCGGGTTGGGTACTGACCGACAACGAGCGGGTCGTTCAGGCACGCGAGGGGCACGACGCCGCATGGTTGGACGAAGTCGGCCAACGCCAACTGACCGGACGGTTCTCAACCCCCGAAGACGCCGCCTTTGGGGTTCTTTACCTGGCGTCAGACGACTCCATCCACGTCAGCGGAACGATGCTGAACACCGACGGCGGGAGTTCGATGCTGCCTAACCTTCGACGCTTTATGTCACCAAATTCTCGTTCGCGATAAAGAACGTGGCCGCCAGCGTCGCGTCAACCGGCGGCCACAAACACACTAGATAGAGAGAGTTTGAGGAGAATGATGTCGAGCGTTCCCCGTTTGGTCTCGCTACGCTTGAAGTATTCCACGGTAGTGCTGCTCCATCCTAGGGACGTTCGGCATATGTCGGGTCCGACCTCTGGTCGATGACGCATTACCCTTCGTCCTGAATCGATCGAGGGAGACGCGATCGGCCGATGGCTGGCCGGCACGCCCAGTAGGCACCGGTACACTATGACGCTAAGGAGAGTTCCGTGCGCTTTGGTCTGCAAGTCAATCCCTATTTCGCCGGTCCGACCGGCAACCCCTGGGACGCGGTGAAGGCCGCCGCTCAGATCGCCGACGCCAGCACGTTCGACTCCCTCTGGTTGTACGACCACTTGCTCTACGAAGGTGGCTATTCCGGTCATCCCTATCCGGAACCAGTTCTCGAGTGCTTCACCGCGCTCGCCGCGGTCGCCGCGGTGACCCAGCGAATTCGGCTCGGTCAGCTGGTTCTCGGCGTTCCCTACCGTAATCCGGCCCTGGTCGCCAAGATGGCCACGACCCTGGATCAGATTAGTCACGGCCGAACGATTCTGGGCCTGGGGGCTGGTTGGCACAAGCGCGAGTACGAGGCTTATGGTTGGGGTGCCTTTGAGGAGGTTCCCGTCCGCATGAAGCGACTGGAGGAGGCCGTCCAGGTCATCCGAACCCTTTGGACCGAGCGACCGGCGAGCTACGAAGGAAAGTTTTACCACCTGGACGACGTGAAAGATCTCCCGGCCCCGGTCCAGAAGCCCCACCCGCCCATCATGATCGGCGGGAGCGGGGAGAAAGTTACCTTACGCCTGGTCGCGAAATATGCCCAGTGGTGCAATATCTCCGGTGACCCGGCGACTGTCCGAACCCGGTTAGAAATTCTCCGAGAGCACTGCGCGAAGGTTGGGCGACCCTACGAGGAGATTACCCGGTCAAATTTCGCCACGGTGGTTATCGGAAAGGACGATGCCGACGTCGCCCGGAAGCGGGATCGGCTCGCCGACCTTATTCCGACGAATGGCGCACTCATCGGCACGCCGGCCCAATTGATCGATACCTTCCGTGCCTATGCCGACGTGGGGATCCAGTACAGCGTCTTCCGCATGCCAGACTGGATCGACGGCGAACCAATTCGCCTCTTCGCCGACGAGGTTATCCCGGCGCTGAGCTAGTTCGGCCCCCGCCCGGGCGGAACGCCGCGGTCAACGGCGCTCCGCCCGGGCAAGAGCGCGCGCGGCGGCGCGGTACGAGAAGATGCCGACGACGACGCCGATCACGCCGCCGATCAAAGCGCCAGCCACTCCGCCAAAAATCAATCCGAGCAAGGCGCCGATGAGAACCGGCGCGACCGCGATGGTCCAGATCGCCGCGACGATCAACCCGCGAAAAGGGACTGGCCGCGGCCCGTCCTGGCCCGGTCTAGCGCCCATTCTGGAGATCTTCGGCCATCCCAAACTGGCCAGCGGTCAGCCCGCCGTCGACTGGCAGGACGACCCCGGTGATCCAGGCCGCTTCGTCGCTGGCGAGAAAGAGGGCGGCTCGGGCGATGTCCTCCGGCTCGCCCACCCGCCCCAATGGGTACCAGCGGGCCAGGCGATCGAAAACGTCCGGGGTACGCTCCAGTTGAGCTTGCCAGCTGGGAGTGCGAATCGTTCCCGGAGCGATCGCGTTCACGCGAACGCCGTCGACCCCAAACCGCACTGCCAGGTTCTTCGTAAAGTTGATCAGGCCAGCTTTTGCCGCGCTGTAGGCGTCTTCACCTACCGCGAGCATGCCGTTGACCGACGCGATGTTGACGATTGCTCCGCGTCGCCGCTCGCGGAAGTGTGGAAGCGTGGCGCGAACAAAATGATACGGGCCCTTCAGCACCACCGCGAAGTTCTGATCCCAGGTTGCTTCGTCGATCTCCAGGGCCGAATGACCGATCGAAAGTCCGGCGTTATTGATCAGGACGTCAACTTGATGATAGTTCTCGAGAGCGATCGCGACGGCCCGGTCGGCGTCGGCCGCCCGGGTCACGTCGCCAAGGACGAACCCGGCCTCGCCGCCGGCTCGGCGAATACCCGCGACAACCGCCTCGCCACTGCCCGCGTTACGGTCGAAAATAACCACCCGGGAGCCTTCGGCCGCGAACAACTCCGCGGTGGCCCGCCCGATTCCGGACACGCCACCGGTGATGATCGCTACTTTTCCGCCGAGTCGATCCATTAACCTACCCCACTAGCGATTCGGCTCCATTGTAGCAGGCCCAGCCTGGATGGAATACGCGTCGCGCGCCGCGCTACGGATTTAGCGGTTAACGTATCAATCAGTACATGGTAACCTCATACCCATGCCAATTGGGGAGACCCAGATTATAGCGTCTAATCGTTGCTAGCCCAGAAGTCGTCGAGGTCTGGGACGGCAATCAGGGCCGCGGCGACAACTCGTTCGCCGAACGCGAACCGTTCGTAGCGAGGAAAGGCGCAAAAGATGTTCTGGAATCGTCACGCCCGCGCACCACTTCCGGAGTCTTTCATCTTTGGGGTCGCCACCGCGGATCATCAGTGCGAGGCCCACGTAGCTGGCTGGGACGACATCTGGGATGTCTGGGAGCGGCAACTCGGACTACACCCTCGTGGCCGCGCCACCGACTTCTGGGAGCGCTATCCCGAGGACATTCGGTTGGCTCAGGAACTCGGCTGTCGGGCGTTTCGGGTCTCGATCGCCTGGTCACGAGTGGAACCGCAGCCGGGGCGCTTCGATACCACGGTACTCACGCATTACCGGCAGCTAATCGACACCGTTCGCGCCGTGGGCATGGAGCCGATCGTAACCTTGCTCCATTTCGTCTGGCCGCCGCACGTCCAGGAACGCGGGGGCCTGATCGCCGCGGACTTCCCGTCGTGGTTCGAGCGTTACGTGTCGACTGTCGTCGAAGCCGTCGGCAGCGCGGTGCGTTACTGGATTCCGATCAACGAGCCGAACGGCCTGGTCTATGGCTTTATCAAGCCGTGGTGGCAAGTCGAGTATTCCTCGCCACCCGGCCTGCCGAGCGACACGACAATCGAGGATCAGATCATCGCGGTTGGGAATGTGATTCGCAACCTGTTTCGCGCCCACACCAGCGCCCGTTTGGCGATCAAGGGACGGTTGCCGGACGCGCTGGTCGGCTCCAATCCACTGCCGCTGGGTCTGCCGCCATGGCTCCAGCGGTTTCTTGACCGCAACGCGACTCACCTGCGCGGCCACGACGAGTTAGCCAAACAAGCGGCGCGACTCGCGGTACGGCCAGTTGCCAGGCGTCCCGGGACCGCGCCGGCTCCCTCACCCGCGGTCGCGTTGGGGCGCGAGCTCGTCTCGATTCTAGATCCGCTGCTCAAAATCTATAGCGTCGTAACGACCGGGGTGACCAGCAACTGGTGGCACCTGGGTATGGCCGGCCGACTGCCGGAGTTTCTCTGTCCGGAGGACTGCATCGGGCAGCAGGATTTCGTCGGCTTTGACTATTACTGGGGCGTGCGTAACCTGAGCCTCAATCGAATCGCGAGGCTGCTCGACGCGGCCAACCGCCACTTTAGCGGCGCGCCAGTCTGGCCGGGAGCGCTGTACGATCTTATTCGCTACCACGCGCGGCTCTTCCCGGGCCTGCCGATTCTCATTTGCGAGAACGGTTCGGTTGTGAAGGCCGACGGCGTTGATCGCGGCACCTATCTCCGCCGACACATCGATGAGGTTCAGCGCGCGGTAGCCCGGGGTCTCCCGGTTGTCGGCTATCTCTGTTGGAGCATCACCACGAATCGGGAGTGGGGGACCTTCGCCAGCCCGGATAACGACTTTGGCCTGTACCACATCGCACTGGACAGCGATCCGGACCTTCGTCGCATCGCTACCCCATCGTTGGAGACCTACCGCGCGATCATCGCGATGCGTAGCGCGTCAGTTGCAAAATAGAGAAGACTGTCGACCCACCAGCCAGCTCCCGCTCATACATCGGGACCCGCCATGTGCCAAGCCGTAGTGATCCACGGCCGACAAGGGGACTCTCAACAAGTCAGAGACGGGCCGTCTACCCGTCTCCGACAAACGCTTCAGCGAAAGCGAGGGATGATCTGTTCCGAAACTTGGCGCCAGTTGTCCGAAAACTCCAGACTCCAGGCCGGAACGATGAAGCGGGTGACGCCGATCCCAACGAATTCGCTGAGTCGTCGCTCGATTGCCGAGGGCCCACCGCTCAGAATCGATGCGCGAACCTGGTCGACCGGTCGCCCGCCCAGCTCGGCGATGCGCGCGACCGCGGCATCCGGCAGGTCGCCGACCCAAATCGCGGCGTCGGTCGACATGACGATATCGGCGCCGTTCCGACCGTAGTCGGGGGCATAGGTGTGAATCAGGTCGATCTTTCGCTGGAGGGTCGCCAAATCGCCAAAGCCATGCCAGATGTCGGCGTGCTTCGCGACAACTCGGAGGGTCAGTTGCTCGCCACCGCCGCCGATCATGATCGGCGGATGCGGGCGTTGGAGCGGTTGCGGGTTAATAAAGAGATCCTGGGCGCGAACGTACTTGCCCTCGAAAGATATTTTCTTCCGTGGGTCGCCACTCCAGAGCAATTTAGCGAGATCCAGCGTCTCACGCAGCGTCCCGATCCGGACCTTTGGCTCTGGGAAGTCGATGGCAAAGGCGCGAAACTCGCGTTCGGCCCAGGCGGCGCCGATGCCAAAATCAAATCGTCCGTTTGAAATGACATCAACTTCGGTCGCTTGCTTGATTTGAACGGCGGGATTCCGATACATGACTCCGCTGACGTGGGCGCCGAGTCGGACTCGGCGGGTAATCGCCGCCAACGCAGCCAGGGTGGCGTAGCACTCGTGCTCCGATGCATCCATATCACCAAAGATTGGCAGCAGGTGATCCCAGGTCCAGAAAGTCCCAAACGCCAGATCGTCGGCAATCAGCGCCGCGGCGCGGTAGTCTTCCCAGGTGACGTTCTGCGGAGGAAGTTTGAGGTCGAACTGAACGGACGTCATAAAAATCCTTCCACGCGTGAGCGTGCATCTAATGTCGCGTTACGGCAGCAAGTCTAGGGACTGGGACAGGCTCCCGTCAACGATTCTTAATCGAGACCCGACCATTGGCGAGAGTCTTTACCCCGTGAACGTCCGACGCTAAGATGGGCGCGACGGCGTGATCCGGGCAAACTCGCCGGGGAGAAGAGCTTGGTCGATCGAGCGGGTGGCGCGGTAACCCTGGTTCTGGGAGGCGCGCGCAGTGGAAAAAGTTCGTGGGCTGAACGGCTGGCAACGGACACCGGTCGCCCGGTCCTTTTCGTCGCGACCGCTGAACCACTGGACGACGAGATGAGGGAACGCATCGCCGCTCACCGCGCACATCGGCCAAGTCACTGGCAGACCGTGGAGGTGACCGACGACCTCGTCGGTGCGGTGGGCGAAAGAGCCGGAGTCGGAGCAGTGATTCTCGTGGACTGCCTGACCCTCTGGGTAAGCAATGTCATCGGTAGCCGCACGGCTCACCTCGCGGACGCCACGGCAGTCGCCCCAAACCAGTGGCGGGAGATCGAATCGGTCCTCCTGACCTCCGTGAACAGTCTCATCCAACGGGCCCGACGCGAAGAGCAAAACCTGATCCTGGTGTCAAACGAGGTCGGCCTGGGCCTGGTCCCGCCTTACCCGCTCGGTCGCGGTTACCGCGACGCGCTGGGTCGAGTAAACGCTGCCGTCGCCCAGCAGGCGGACACTGTCGTTCTTATGGTCGCCGGCCTGGCGGTCGATGTGAAACGGCTTGCCATTGTCACTCAGCGTCCGATGGACACCGATGGCGGCCGCGCCGCGCTCAACCAACCGGAGACGCCAACGCCGTGAGCGAGATCCCCGAAACGCCTGCCGTGGCCGGTCCCCGCCATTGGTGGGATCCGCCTGTCCTGGCCTGGTCGTTTCTCACCGCGCTTCCGGCTCCCTGGATCGAAGCGGACCCGGCGTCGCTGGCCGTGGCCACGGCATATTTTCCGGTGATTGGAATCGTCCTCGGGGCGGTGCTCGGCGCGCTCGGCTTGCTCTTCGATCGTGTTCTGCCCACCGGACCGGTCGCCGCGCTGTTGCTGAGCTTAGCGGCCGTTGTGACGGGCGGCCTTCACCTGGACGGTCTCATGGATACCGCCGACGGCGTCTTCGGCGGCCGTACCCGGGAGAGTCGCCTGGAGATCATGCGGGACAGTCGGGTCGGTTCGTTTGGAGCGCTGGCCGGCACCCTCAACCTCCTCGTGCAGTTCGCCTGCCTGAGCGACTTGACCGGTGTCTCGCGTCTGGTCGGGCTGGCGTTGGCGCTCGGCCTCGGGCGCTGGTCGATGGTGATCGCGCTACACGCGTTTCGGCCGGCGCGCGAGACCGGGCTTGGCGCGGCGTTCCGGTCAAAATCCCAGTGGTGGCCGCTTCTGGCCGCGACAGTCATCGCCGGAGCGTTGGGCGGGGCGGTGGGATGGCCGGGAATCGCGGCTCTCGTGGCAATTGGAGTGTTCACCCTTCTCGCCGGGAGATATCTCACCGCGCGCCTTGGCGGGTTGACCGGCGACACCTACGGAGCAATCGCGGTGCTTAGCGAATCGATCGCCCTCCTGGTGACTTTAGCTCTCGAGACCAGGTGAATGACCATCAGATACGCCACGATCTGCGCCCACTTCGCAGCATTGAGGCGTCTACTCCCCCCTTCTCAAGCAACCCAGCAAGGGCTAAGATAGAAGGTGTCAGCAACGTTGGACTGCGGGCGAAAATTTGACAGTTCGACAGGACGAGGTCGCATGGAACCGCTCCGAAGCTCGATCATTCCCGACCAGTACGGCGCGATCCTGATCGAGTACTTCCGAACCGGCGACGAGGCCGCGCTGTATCGCGCGTCATTGTTAAGTCAAATCTTCATCGACAGCGGCATGGGTCCCGAGGATATCGTCGCACTACATTCCGATGCACTGGACCGCATCCTGACGCGCAAGTCGCCGCGAGATAAACTGCGGGCACTATCCGATTCCCACCAGTTTCTGCTTGAGGTGATGATCGCTTATGGGGTGCGATTCAAGGAGTACCTCGAACTCAAACTCCAGGCGTCTCTCCGCGATGCCGAGGCACAGTTGGCGCGCGAACAAGAGCGCGCGCGCGACCTGGACCGCCTGCAGCGAGAGAAAGGCGAGATTATCGTCGTCATCGCTCACGAACTTCGCACGCCTCTTCAGGCAGTGAAAGGAAACCTCTTTCTCTCCGAGCGGTTAATGTCGAAAGGACAGATTGAGTCGGCCGCTGATCAGATCGCCCGGGCAAATCGGGCGCTCGATCGGCTGTCTCGCCTGACTGCCGATCTCGTCGAGTCAAGTCGTGAAGGGCACCCGTCCTTAAAGCCAGGCATGCACGATCTTACAGCGGTCGTTGACCAGGCGTGCGGCTGGGCAGAGCCGCTCGCCAAGTCGAAGAGCGTAACTCTCGTCTGGATGACCGGACAACCTAAACTGGAAGTTCGAACGTACTTCGATCCGGACGCGGTACTGAGCATCCTGGGAAACATTCTTTCGAACGCGATCCGGTACACGCCTCCGGGCGGACAAGTAACGGTGAGCTTTGGGGTTCGGGGCACCTGGACCTGGCTTGAAGTCAAGGACACCGGAATTGGCATGTCACCGGAAGTTCAACGACGGATCTTCGAAAAGTTCTACCGGGCGCCCGAGGCTCGGTTGAAGGAAGCCCACGGGCTTGGATTGGGACTTTCGCTGGCCGACCAATTGGCCCGAGCACACAATGGTCGCATCGAAGTCGAAAGCGCCGAAAATGAAGGAAGTACCTTCCGAGTTCTTTTCCCCCATTCCTCACCAGAATCCACTGCTACTTCTCAACCCGTGAAATCACAAAATAGGGAACCGTAATTCAGACCACCTAAAGGCTACGATTCAGATGAAGGATACGTTCAGTCCGCAATCCGTCAGAACCTCAAATGATCTACCGCTACCAATCATCCAGGTCTGGGACGGGGTCCTGGTCCTCCCGCTGTTAGGTGCGCTTGACGCCAACCAGGCCCAAGATCTGTCCGAGACACTGCTCCGAAAGATCGTGGAAACCGGCTCCGGTGTCGTGATTCTGGATGTCACTGGCGTTCCGTCGATTGAAGCCGGGGCCGCGAAAAGTCTGGTCGATACCGTGTCCGCGGCGCGACTACTCGGTTCAGACGTCCTCATCGTAGGACTGCATACGCGAACGGCATTGACCTTTGTTCACCTGGGCGTTGACCCAGCGCAACTGCCAACCGAGACGACTGTCGCCAGGGGCATGAGAGCGGCATTCGCGCGAGTCGGACTCGAGGTTGTCGCGCGCAAGAGCACCATCGCGGCGCAACCCGGTGTCGCGATCACCCCATGATGTCGAGCGTTTCAATCGTTCCAATCGAAGGAACTCTGGTCGTCACGGTGCGGGGCGACCTCGCGGATCAAGACGCCACGGACCTCCCGAACGTGCTTGGCGACGCTCTAGAAGTCTTTCGCGCGCGTGGCATTCTCCTCGATCTCTCGGTTGTCGAGACCGTCGATTCGTTTCTCGGACGGGTGATTGACGACATCGCTCGCCTCACTCGTCTACTGGGCGCCCGGACCGTGGTCGTTGGCCTACAGCCGGCAGTCGCGATCACGATCACTGAACTTGGACTCCAACTACAGGGTGTAGCAACTGCATTAAACGTAGAAATAGGAATGTCGATGCTTCGAGATGTCATCGGCCGACAATATCAATGAATCCGCTCCCGAGTGAGCAGCGCGTTCCGATTGCCGCCGAAGTTGACATCATTCTCGCGCGGAAGGCAGCGCGGGAAGCGGCGAAGGCGCTGGGATTTGGGATGGTCGATCAGAGCCGAATTGCGACCGCGGTGTCCGAACTCGTTCGCAATGTCATTCGCTACGCCAACGATGGCCAGGGGGAGATGATCGTGCGAGCGATTCGGGATCCGAAGCGCGGAAACGGCATTGAAATCATCGTCAAGGACGATGGTCCGGGTATCGCGAACCCGAGCGAGGCGCTGCGAGACGGATTCACTACCGGACGCGGCCTGGGACTTGGTCTACCGGGCGCCCGGCGACTGATGGATGAGCTTGTACTCGACAGCGGTCTTGGCCGGGGCACGACCGTGACAACGCACAAGTGGTGTCACTGAGGTGCGTACCACTCTATCCGGGTACGGCCTCGCGAAACTGCGGACACCTGGTGCTAACGTCGCGCTGCAAGCTGCGACGCTGGCCAAGAGCGATGATTCCTCTCGGACAGATGAACCCCGTCTGCTACTGAGAATGGGAAACCTGGCGGTAGCGTTCGCCAAACGGAGCTTTCCCGGGCAGGCCGTATGTGGCGACGCCTGGCAGATCGACTGGTACAGGGGTGTTCGGCGAATCTCTGTCGTCGACGGCCTCGGACACGGTCCCGATGCGGCCGAGGCTTCCCGTCTGGCGACGTCATGTCTGGCCGAGAATCCCGGGCTTGGGCCGATCGAGACCATTCACGAGTGTCACCACGCCCTGATCGGGACGCGCGGAGCCGCGATATCGGTTGTTTGCTTGAATCTCACCACGAATCGATTGCAATTTGCCGGTCTGGGTAACGTCGATCTCCATCTTTGGCTCGACCGCCACGTCCGACTTGCGCCAGACCACGGCATTGTCGGATCTCATCCGCGCCCGCTCCATCTGGTAGATATCGACCTACCGCCCGACTGGTTACTTATTATCCATTCCGACGGAATCAACTCACAGTTTGAGGTGGGAATTCCGGTCGAGCGCAGCCTAGCGCATATTCAATACTTGGCCGACGGCCTACTGCAGAAGTGGGCACGACCAGCCGACGACGCGATAGTCGTGGTTGCGTCCGAAGAGTGGCAGTGCCCAACTCTCTAGTAGAAGCCGATCTGCTATGCGGCGGTTGATCACTCAGGTGGCGTTACCGCCCGTCGGAGGGAAGCGGCGCGCCCGGCCGAGAACATCACACCTCCACGTAGAGCGACTGATCCACGTTTCCTACCACGAGGGCTTCGAGATGCGTCGTGAGTTGCCGGCGGGCGTCAGAGACATCCCAGGCCTGCCAGGCTTCCACACTTCCCCAAACTTCCGCGATGAACACATCACAATGGTCGGCCGTGTTGACGGTGCAGTCCCCCCGAAGGTAGCCCGGCTCGAGCTTCATCGGCAGCGCCCGGCGAAAATATTGGCAAATCTCCGCCGCTGCTTCCGGCGACCTGGCTCGCATGCGGAAAGTCGAAACGTACATGGTCTCCTCCGTCCCTCTGCCGCGAACCACCGTTGCAGACTGAATACCAAAACGGCCCGCGGCCGGACTCCACGTTGGCGCGGCGAGTTGGAGAACTAAAGGGGCGCCCTTGCTGGGCGACTAGGCCATACCGTCTTCCATCGATTCGAGAGCAACCAGATGACTCTCTACGGTGCGGACCCCCGGAACGGCAGCTACCTGTGCTGTCAGTCGGTCAACTTCTTCCGCGCGCAGGCCGCCGCGTAGCGACACTCGACCGTTAGCGACCTCGACCGCAATCGCGTGCGGATGCCCGAGCGTTCGGTCGATCTCCGAGCGGACCCGCCGAGCCAGCGCGCGAGTCTGTATCTTGCCGCCAAGCGATTCAGGCCAGCGCTCAAGCGCGCAGAACGTCCGCATCGCCAGGGCGCACGGCGGCATCGCCCGCCGGCCAGTGATCGTGTCGACGACGTACATGATCGCCGCGCCCGCTCCAACCAATCCTAGCCAGACCAGAGACTTCCTCATCGGCGTACCTCCCCGGAGATCAGATCAATCGACGGGTCGACGGGCAATTTGACGACAACTCGCGGTAAAAGGCGGTCGACATCGGCGACGTGGCACAACTGCGTTCCGGCGGTCAGCGCCGTCGCCGCCCCGGTTGCGGTACCCAAACGTAGAGCTTCGTCAAAGCCACGCCGCTCGCTCAGCGCGATCGCCAGGCCAGCAACCATCGAATCTCCCGAACCGACCGCGCTCTGGGCAACGATCTCCGGAGGTATTGCCTTCCATCCTCCGCCGGGGCCAAGCCCGAGCGCGCCCTGAGCGCCCTGGGATATCACGACGTACGTGGCGCCGCGCCGACGAATTTCCCCGGCCGCCCAGAGAACCTCGGTGTCGCTTTGCAGCGGCCGTCCCAGGAGGTCAGCCGCCTCCTCGGTATTTGGCTTCACGAGCGTCGGTTTGGCCGAGAGGACCGTGGCGAGGGCCGAACCCGAGGTGTCGACGACGGTTTGCACTCCTCGTTCGCCCAGCCAGGCCACGAGGTCGCGGTAGATGGTATCCGGTAGCCCCGGCGGAACGCTACCGCCCAGGATCACGACACCACCGGATTGGACCACTTCAAGCCGGCGATAGAGAGCATTCAACTGCTCGGGCCCGACCGGCGTCCCCGGTAGAAGCAGGCGCGTTCGCCGATTCGCCGAGGACTCGTAAATCATGACGTTAAGCCGGGTCAAATCGGCGACGTCGTCGAAAGCGTGGGGAACATCTTCGTCGTCCAGGCGGGCGCGGATCATCGCGCCGGTCACGCCGCCAACAAATCCGAGCGCGAGCGTCGACCGACCAAGCCGCCGAATGACGCGACTGGCATTGAGTCCCTTTCCTCCCGGATCCAACGACTCGAGACGGCAGCGGTTCGTCCCGCCAATTTGCAGGCAGTCGATCGAAATCGCCTCGTCGAGTGCCGGATTGAGGGTCACCGTGACAATCGTCGGGACACGTCCGTTGGAACTCATCGGAGTCCTTTCGTCGCCACATCCGGCGTCGCGACCCGTCGCTGGGCCAACCACCCTGGTCGCGGCGTTCAGTGGCGCGACCGGCAGAGCGCGTCGGTCCTAATTTCCTCTACTACAATGCAGTCGGCGGGTTACGAGCCCGGTTACGGCGTGTAAACGGCGCGTTACATTCGGGTCGTGTGCCACTCAATCGGGCTTTGCAATTATTTAACAGGTGAGCCGCCAAATTACCGTCCGGACCTCTTGACGTAAGCGCCGCAGGCTTTAGGATGTTAGGTAAGAACGGCGGGCGAGCGCTGGTGCCCTCAAACGCACGGTCGGCTTTGCCAACGATTGTTCGTGGTATCGCCAATTTCCTCGCGTTTGGCTCGCGGCGACTGACTCGACGAACGTTCATCCGCGGATATCGTCCATTCAACCCATGGACCGGGAGCGCGTATGGTAACCCTTATTCTGGTTTTCCTGGCGGCGATTATCGTGGCGGTCTTGCTCAATCTCGAGCGTGGTGGACTGGTAGAGTTAGAATGGAACCCGGTGTCCGACGCGTCGCGGGGTGCCCGGGCCGAACGGCAGGGAGCGATCGGTGAAGCTCTCTGGCACTATGACCGAGCCGGTCAACCCACGCACGTTATTACCTGCCTGTACCGAACCCTTCCGGACTGCCCCCTGCGGGTGGCTCTCCTGGAGGCGACCGCCGAGTTGCTCGACTTCAAAAATGCCCTCTCCTCACTCAACACCCTCCCGACCGTCGATCTGGGCAATTTGACCACTCACGTCGGCGATTTTGGTCGAGATATGTCAGTATCCCTCTGGCAGACCGCCGAGCGGGTCGCGGTGGCTTCGGCCCTCTGGGGTCGGACTGATACGCCGCCGGAGGCGGGCTCGCAAACGATCGAACGGTTGCGCGAGTTACGGGGAACAATCCGCCGAGTGCGCAACGAACTGGCTGGATTCCTGGTTTCTGGAACCGATCGAGGAGGATTGGAGATGGCTCTATCGCGATCGACAACTCTGGCTGACACGATTCACGCGCTCAACGGTCCGGCGCAATGAAATATCTACCACGAATCCCGGTTTGGGCGATCTTGATTCCGCTCGCGGTAGTGGCGCTCCTATCCTGGATCGCACCCGCGGCAGGACAGGCTTTCGTCGCAGCTCACGAGGCATACGCCGCCGCGCCACCACCACCGAGCGCGACAGCCACGCCAGCCCCGCGGCCCGGTTCGACCTGCGCACCAGCAGACGGGCATCCCTGGGATCGGCACGAGTGGCGCGAGCACCACTTTGCCTTCCGCTTCGGAGGCCGGGTTGCCAACCAGGACAACGCGAACCAAAGCTGCACGAACACTCCGACGGGCGAGCGCGGTTATGGGCCGGCCCGGCTCGCGGGCCCAGGAGGATTTCCGTTCTTCATGCACCGACGTCCGGGATGGTCCGGTCGACGGTAAGGCGCCAAAGCAAAAAGAGCCCGACTAAGCGGGCTCTTTTTGCTTTGGCGGAGAGGGAGGGATTCGAACCCCCGGTGCTCATCACACGGCTGTTTTCAAGACAGCTGCCATAAACCGCTCGGCCACCTCTCCGGACATGTATCATGGTACTGGCACCGAGAACGTGGTGTCAAGGATGATCGCGGCCGGCCGGGCGGGTATTGGGTTTGGTAGGTAGACGCCTGGCGTGCTATAATCAGGACATAATTGCGTAGAGTGGGAAATCTCAAACCACCGGCCGAGGAAGGACGTTGTGAGAAGTACAGCGCGACTTACCTCGGGCACGAGTGGTAACGCGAAAGGAGTTAGGCGGCATGCCGCTGGAGAAGGACCAGAAGGCCGCGATTATTCAAGAGTACCGGACCAACGAAAAGGACACCGGCTCCCCAGAAGTCCAGGTGGCGATGCTCAGCGAGCGGATCAATCAGATGCTCGAGCATCTCAAGATGCACAAGCACGATCATCATTCGCGCCGTGGGCTGATGATGATGGTCGGGGCGCGTCGTCGCCATCTCCGCTACTTGAACCGCGAGAACCCGGCTCGCTACCAAGAACTGATATCGCGACTCGGGCTGCGCAAGTAAAGACGGAAATCGTTTAAGCGGAACACCCAGGGAGTTGCTTCCCTGGGTGATTTCGCGTTTGGGGAGGTTTCTAACCTAGATGGTACATCGCTACGAAATGATGCTCGCGGAGCGCCCCCTGATCATCGAGACCGGAAAGTTGGCGGGTCAGGCAAACGGCGCGGTAACAGTACAGTACGGCGAGACTATCGTCCTGGCCACGGCGACCGCGACCCGTGAGCCGCGACCGGATATCGACTTTTTTCCGTTGACCGTCGACTATGAGGAACGCCTCTACGCCGCTGGCAAGATCCCCGGTGGATTCTTCAAGCGCGAAGGCCGCCCATCCGAGCAGGCAATTCTCACCTGCCGACTCACCGACCGGCCGATTCGTCCGCTGTTTCCCAACGGATTCCGCAACGACGTGCAAATCGTCGTGGCCGTTCTGTCCGCGGATCAAGAGAATGAACCGGATCTGCTGTCGATTATCGGTGCTTCCGCCGCTCTAACCGTTTCCGATATTCCCTTCGAGGGACCAGTTGGCGCGGTAAAGGTTGGCTACATCAATGGCCAGCTTGTTTTGAACCCGGTCGCATCCCGGATGGCGGATAGCGACCTGGAACTGGTTATCGCCGGTACCCAGGACGCGATCGTCATGGTCGAAGCCGGAGCGAACCAGGTTTCCGAGGACCTTTTGCTCGAGGCGCTGAGCTACGGCCATCAGCAGATCCAACTGATCGTCGAACTGCAGCGAAAGATGCAGGCCGAGATCGGCAAGTCGAAGTTCACCTTCCCGGTGAAAGAGGTCGCGCCGGAGCTGCGTGACAAGGTGACTCACCTCGTCGGCAACCGATTGGCCGAGATCGTTTTCACGACCGACAAGCAGATTCGCGAGCAGGGCCGGAAACAACTGATCGCCGAAGTCGCCGATAAACTGGGCGACGAAGCAACCACGAAGGAAGTGGCCGGCTTTATGGACGATCTGGAAATGATGATCGTCCGCACTCGCATCCTCGACAAAGGTGAGCGACCCGATGGGCGCGATCTGACCACTATTCGCCCCATCAGTTGTGAAGTTGGCCTGTTGCCCCGTACCCACGGATCCGGCCTGTTCACCCGTGGCCAGACTCAGGTCCTCTCGATCGCTACCCTGGGAAGCACCGCCGACGAGCAGATCATCGACGGCCTGGGTGTCGAAGAGAGCAAGCGGTTCATGCATCACTACAACATGCCGCCGTTCAGCACCGGTGAAGTTAAGCGTATGGGCTCACCGGGCCGGCGCGAAATCGGTCACGGCGCGCTTGCCGAGCGGGCGCTCTTGCCGATCGTTCCGCCAACCGACGAGTTTCCCTACACGATTCGGCTCGTGTCCGAGGTCGTCAGCTCGAATGGCTCGACCTCGATGGGAAGCGTCTGCGGAAGCTGCCTGGCGCTGATGGACGCGGGTGTGCCGATCAAGGCACCGGTCGCCGGCGTCGCGATGGGCCTCGTCACCGACGAAGCCGGCCGTTACGCTATCCTCACCGACATCCAGGGGATGGAAGACCACCTGGGCGACATGGACTTCAAGGTTGCCGGAACCGCGACCGGAGTCACCGCGCTCCAGATGGATATCAAAGTGAAGGGCCTTTCTCACGACATTATGCAGAAGGCGCTCGCGCAGGCCCGCGAGGGGCGACTGTTCATCCTCGAACGGATGCTCGACACCATCGGCGAAACCCGGCCGGAATTGTCGCCCTACGCGCCGCGCAGCTACCGGACCAAGATTGCGGTCGAGAAGATCGGTCAACTGATCGGTCCGGGCGGTAAGACAGTTCGCGCACTCCAGGACGAGCATAACGTTAAGATCGACATTCAAGACGACGGCACGGTGTTCGTCTCATCGGTCGACGCCGAAGGCGCGCGACGCGCACTGCAAACGATCGATCGCTTCAGCCGGGACGTGGAAGTCGGCGCCGATTACCTCGGCAAGGTAACCCGAATCTCGAACATCGGTGTGTTCGTCGAGATCTTCCCCGGCAAGGAGGGGCTCGTCCGACTTAGTGAACTGGCGGAGTTTCGGGTCCAGCGTCCAGAGGACGTCGTCAGCGTAGGCGACGAAATCATGGTCCGGGTCATCGAAGTCGACAGTCAGGGTCGGGTCAATTTGTCGCGTCGGGCCGTCCTCGAAGGGACGCCGGTTACTCCACCGCCCGCCGGCGGCGCTCCGGGTCCGCGAAGCGGACCACCGCGCGGCGGTCCGCCACCCGCTGGTCGGCGGGGTCCGCCCGCCACGGGCAGTCGTCCGCCGAGCGGCGTCACCCGCGAACGTCGCGAAGGCGGCGAGGGCGGCGGGGACGATAGTCATCGTCCGAGCGGCCCGCGTCGCTGGTAAGCAGCGCGATCGCCAGATTCGCTTGGCTCCATTTTGAAGCGAGGGACCAGTAACCGCCAGGCCACGGGCCGGCCGTTACTGGTCCCTCGCTTGTTCCTTGCCCGTTCGATGGAACGTCTGATACAATTGGGTACCTACCTTTAGGTACTGCCGGTGTGGTCACGATAGGCTGTGAGCTTTGCTCCTCCCCGCGCCAGAAGTACGACGTGACCTGACCGCCCGGGCTGGCGCGAGTTCTTGAGCAGTGCGCTCCGGTCATTCACTAAGAATTGTCGAGACGAGCACCAATGGCTGAAAAACGCGACTATTACGAGGTTCTGGGGGTACCGCGGACCGCGACGGAAGAAGAAATTCGCGCGTCGTTCCGAAAGCTGGCCTTCAAGTACCATCCAGATCGCAACAAGGCGTCCGACGCCGAAGATAAATTCAAAGAAATCAACGAAGCGTACGAGTGTCTTTCCGACGCGCAAAAGCGACGCGAGTACGACCAGTTTGGCCACCAGGGGCCGACCGGAGCGTTTGGCGGCGCCGGGGCGGGCTTCGGCGGATTCAACGGGTTCGGTTTCGACGAAATCTTCGAGACCTTCTTCGGGGCATCCGGAGCGCGGACTGCCGGTGGTCGTCGCACCCAGCGCGGCGCGGACCTCCGGGTGGACGTGACCCTCAGCTTCGAGGAATCGGTTTTTGGCTGCGAAAAGACCGTCGAGGTACCACGCTGGGACCGCTGCACTCGCTGTTCCGGAAGCGGCGCCGAACCGGGCACTCAGCCGAGCCGCTGCCCAACCTGTAACGGCAGCGGCGAGATCCGCCGCGTGCAACAGTCGATCATCGGCCAATTCGTGAGCGTTTCGGTCTGCGACCGTTGTCGCGGCGAAGGTCGGGTCATTCTGACGCCCTGTACCGAGTGCCACGGAAACGGCCGAGTGCGCTCGTCCCATCGGGTCATGGTGACGATTCCGGCCGGTATCGACGATGGCCAGCAGATTCGCTTGCCCGGGGAAGGCGAACCGGGACTCCAGGGCGCCCCATCCGGCGATCTCTACGTCGGGATTTCAGTTACACCGCATTCGCTGCTCAAGCGTCAGGGCCAGGACTTAATCTTCGACATGGCGATCAACGTGGCCCAGGCCGCGCTCGGCCACGAGGCCGAGATCCCGACCGCCGAAGGTCCGCTCACCCGGGTGAAGATTCCGTCGGGAACCCAGACCGGACGCGTCGTCCGGCTGCACGGCAAGGGTGTGCCTCATCTTCGCTCAAGTGGTCGGGGAGACCTGCTCTGCCGAATACGGGTCGTGGTTCCTCAGCACCTGACTGACGAACAGCGCGATCTCTTCCAGAAGCTGGCTAAGACGTTCGGGGATGAAAACCACGACGAGAATAAGGGCTTCTTCGATAAAGTCAAAGAAGTTTTTGGCGGAGACTAACTGATGCATTGGCTTGAGCTTACCGCGCGGGTGGACGGCGAAGCGGTCGAGGCGGTGAGCGAAGCGTTTTCGCGGGTCGTCGCCGGCGGCGTCGCGATCGAACCGGATTTGATCCCCGGCGCCGACGACGGCTTTACCCTGGGGAACGAGTCGGTCGTTCGTGGTTACCTTCCAGTCGACGACAACGTAGCGACGAAGACTCGCGCTCTCGAAGAGGCCCTCTGGTACCTCCGCGCCATCTGGCCAGTGGGCGACCTCGAAACCCGCGAAGTCGCCGAGGAAGACTGGGCCACCGCCTGGAAGCAACACTACACAACATTTCGAGTCGGCCGTCGGGTTGTCATTCGACCAGTCTGGCGCGAATTCGTGTCGGCGCCCGACGACGTGGTCGTTTCTCTGGACCCGGGGCCGGCGTTTGGGACCGGCCTGCATCCAACGACCCGCCGCTGCCTCGAACTGCTCGAAGAGTGCGTCCGACCCAACGACCGCGTTTTTGACGTGGGAACCGGCTCCGGCATTCTCGCTATCGCCGCGGCACAGCTTGGCGCGCAATCCGTCCTCGCCGTCGACGTGGACGAAGTCGCCGTTCGCGCCGCTCGATCGAACGTTGCAATGAACGACTTGAGCGAGCGCGTCGCGGTCGCCGAGGGCAGCGCTGACTCGCCGCTCGCCGCCGCGTCCTATGATGTCGTCGTCGCGAACATCATCGCGCGCGTTATCCTCCAGATCGCGCCGGATCTGGCCGCGCACCTCGCGCCGGGTGGTCGACTAATCGCCGCGGGAATCATTGTCGACCGGGTCGACGAGGTCGTTGCCGCTCTCGAGGGACTTAACCTTCAGGTTGATTGTTATGTCGATGGCGATTGGCATGCCGTCGTGGCACGGCGCTGCGCCTAGCGAGGGGCGATGCATCGCTTCTTCGTCAGTCCAGATCAAATCTCCCAGGGACGGGTAACGTTTAGCCCGGATCAGTCTCGGCAGATTACCCAGGTGCTGCGCATGCCGTCCGGCGGCGAAGTCGCGGTCCTCGACAACGCCGGCTGGCTCTATTTAGTCCAGCTTGAGGAGCCGTCGTCGCGGGACGTCGTCGGGGTCGTTCGCTCGCGCCGGCTTGCCCCCGGCGAACCCCGAACGAAGCTGACGATTTACCCAGCGCTATTGAAGTCGGACAAACTCGAGTTCGTGTTTCAGAAGTGTACCGAAATCGGGGTTTCGGCATTTGAGCCGATGATTACCGATCGAGTCGCGGTTGGAGCGATGGTCTCCGAGAACAAGCGAACGCGCTGGGAGCGAATCATCGCCGAGGCTGCCGAACAATCCGAGCGGGGACGTCTTCCGCAGCTGCTGGCCGTCACAATGTTCCCCCAGGCTTGCTCGCAGGTCCGCGGCCTATCGTTCATCGCCGCCGAACGCGGCGACCGCGCCAGCCTACGCGGCGAGCTCATCACGCGTCTTTCAGCCAGCTCGCAACGGCCGTTCGCGATGAATCTCCTCGTCGGTCCGGAGGGGGGATTCACCCCCGAGGAGCTCGACCTGGCGGTGAGTTACGGAATCATCCCGGTCAGCCTCGGTCCGCGAATCCTCCGGGCCGAGACCGCCTCGGTCGTTGGCGCGACCCTGCTCTTGGCTTTTGCCGGGGATCTTGATTAGCATCGAGGAACCTCTATGAGTCATCGTTCGAATCGAACCGTCGCGCTCACCACCCTCGGTTGCAAGGTCAACCAGGCCGATTCCGACGAGTGGCTGCGCCAGTTCGTCGATCGCGGCTACGACATTGTCGACTTCGACCAGCCGGCGGATGCCTACGTCGTCAACACCTGCACCGTCACCCACGTCGCCGACCGCAAGTCGCGTCAGGTACTGCGCCAGGCCCGGCGCCAGAATCCGGCCGCACTGGTCGTGGCGGCCGGCTGCTACGCCTCGGTCGCGCCGGCCGACCTTGCCGGCATGCCCGAGGTCAATCTTGTCGTCGGTGACGCCGACAAGAACCGTTTGGTGGATCTCGTTCACGAGCACCTCGAAGGCGACGACGAGCGCCCGCTGGAAGCCCAGGCCGGCGAGCTGTTCGGGTTGGGTCCGCGCCATCGCGCTTTCGTCAAGATCTCCGACGGCTGCAACAAGTTCTGCGCGTTCTGCATCGTTCCGTACGCCCGCGGCCGCGAGCGCAGTACCGAGCCGGAGCAGGTTATTCGCAAGGTCCGCGACCTGGTCCAAGCCGGTTTTCACGAGGTTGTGTTGACCGCGGTGCACATGGGGACCTACGGCCACGACCTCACCCCACCAACGACCTTGCCACTCCTGGTCGATCGCGTGCTTTCGGACGTACCGATCGGGCGGCTGCGTCTCTCGTCGATCGAGCCGGAGGATTTTCCGCGCGAAATCCTCCGACTCTGGAGCGATCCGCGTCTCTGTCGCCACGTTCACCTGGCACTGGATAGCGGCTGCGACGCGACCCTCCAACGGATGCGCCGACGCTATCGCGCGGCAGAGTATCGAGACCTCGTTCGAGAGATCCGCGCGGCGGGGCCGGACGTCGCGATTACCACCGACGTGATGGTCGGATTCCCCGGCGAGTCCGCCGACGAGTTCGCGGAAAGTTGCCGGTTCGTGGAAGAGCAAGGTTTTGCCGGCATTCACGTCTTCCCGTATTCGCCGCGGCGGCGCACAACCGCCGCCAAACTCCCCGGTCAAATCGATCCCACCGTGAAAAAAGAGCGCGCCGCGACCATGCTGGCGATCGCCGAGCGGAGTGCCCGGCGCTTTCAGGAGTCCTTTATCGGTCAAACCGTCTCGGTTCTCTTCGAGGGTGCGACAATCGGTTTCGATGGCCTTACCCGGTGGGACGGCCTGACCGACAACTACCTCCGAGTGCGGGCGACGTGCCCGGGCGACCTCGCCAACCGCGTTTTCCCGGTCCGCCTCCGCGCGGTTTCCGGTGAGATCGTGGATGGCGACGTTCTCGGACCAATTCCGCCCACAACGGATCGAAAGCAGGGCGGCCGGATTCCCCTGACCGCGGTCAGTCGGTAGGAGGAGCAGCGACGTGGCATGTCTATTCTGTGAAATCGCTCGTGGTGCCATTCCCGCACAAATCGTGTATAGTAGCCCGGAGGTTACGGCCTTTCGTGACATCAACCCGCAGGCGCCGACGCACATTCTGGTCATTCCAAATCGACACGTCACCTCGATCGCCGACCTCGGCGCGACCGACGCCGATTTGCTCGGAAGACTTTTCGACGTGACCAATGAACTGGCTCGGCAGGAGGACCTGCTACAGTCTGGCTTTCGAATCGTCATGAATCATGGCGCAAACGGTGGACAAACGGTGCCCCATCTGCATCTGCACCTGATCGGGGGACGCGCGATGACCTGGCCACCGGGTTGAAGCCCAACCTGGATCGACGGACGCGGTGCCAGCCGCAACGTCCCTTGACGGAGCCTACCAGGCAATCGGACACACTGGAGGATCGTGATGGCAAACAAGGATCGACCGAAACAAATGGTGAAGAAACCGAAGAAGGACGCGAAGATCAAAGCAATTAAGTCGGACTCCGTAACCCCAATGATGGTCGAAGTGGTCAAAAAAAAGCGGAAGGAGCGACTGCTCGAAGACGAATAAGTTGTCGCGTGGCGGATAGACAGAGTAGCCCGCTCGGTCTATCCGTCGCGTAAACACCGAGGACTTTCAGCCAAGGATCGATCCAAGTCGTGGAGCACAACGCCGAACGCCTCGCCTGGTCAGTACTCATCGCCGCCTTCGCGGTCTTTTGCGCCCTGCTCATCCTCATCCCTCGTGGTGTGGATCTGTACCTTTCGACCGCGATGAGTTCGCGCCCGGTACAACTTGACGTGATCCGCGGAACGGTGCTCTGGTTACCGGCTGGTGGCCATCAAGAGGTCAACGCCACCGATCGTCAGTCGGTCGGCGAGGGCGAGGTGATTCGCACCGCGCCGGATTCTGAAGCGCTGCTGTCCTTCTTCGACGGTAGTAACGTTGAACTCTGGCCAAACACGACGATTCGAATCGTCCGGAGTCAGTCCAGTACCTATCGTGATAGTGCCTCGGCGGTAACCCTCGACCAGGAGACCGGTCACACTCGTTTCCAGATTGCGATTCCGGTCACCCAATCTCGCCGCTTCGAAGTGATTACCCCACAGGCGTCAACTCTGCTTCGCGAAGGAAGTTACCGCATCGAGGAGGCGAACGACACGACGACGGTGACCGTTACCAACGGGTCCGCGACGGTGAGCAACGTCCAGGACGCCGTGGAGGTTTTGAAAGGGGAGTGGACGCACGTCGCCGACGGCGATGTCCCGACTCAGCCCACGCCAAGCATCCACAACCTGATCACGAACGGCGACTTTTCTCAAGACCTCGTCGGCTGGCAGCCCGGCAATCGCGAAGCGAACGACGCCCAGCCCGGCGAGATCATACCGCGCCAACAGGACAACCGGACCTACGTCGAGATTGTTCGTGAGGACGGGGCGCAGGCCGCCGAGACGTTCCTTCATCGGTCACTTGGCTTCGACGTTTCGGACAACAACACGCTGAAACTCAATTTTCAATTACGGTTGGATCATCAGCGCTTGTCCGAGGCCGGCGCGTTACGGACTGAGTTTCCCCTGATGGTGCGGGTCCGCTATCGCGACAGTGCCGGTAACGAGGCGACCTGGACGAAAGGTTACGCGATCGCCACCACGCCGGACGCGAATCCTCCGTCGACCCCGACCTTCCGCTCGGTTCCCCAGGATCTCTGGGTTGACGAGTCAATCGACCTCTTCGACGCGAGCATGGTATCACCGCGGCCGGCCGCCATTCTCTGGGTCGAGTTTGCCGCGAACGGCCAGGGCTACACAAGCGACATCGCGAACGTGCAATTGTTGGCCGACTAGGTGATGTCGCGCGAGACATTCCGTACGCCTCGGATCCGCTCGATGCGGCTGAGGATTCGGGCGAGGGTGCGAATGTCCGAGATCTCCAGGGTGGCGCGGATCACCGCGGTGTGATCCGGGTGTGACGTCGCGGTGACCGAGGTCATATTGACGTGATCCTCGGCGACGAGCGAGGCGACGTCACGCAGCAATCCGTCGCGATCCCAGGCTTCGAGGCGAATCGCAACCGGGTAGACTTCCTGTTGCGAGCGCCCCCAATCAACCTCGACAAGGCGCTCCCGGTCACTCAGTCCGGCGACGTTCGGGCAGTCTTGGCGATGGACGGTAACGCCCGTGCCCCGCGTAATGTAGCCGACGATTTTGTCTCCGGGGACCGGCGTGCAACAGCGAGCGACCCGGGTGAGCAGGTCGCCAACCCCCATCACCTGAATCCCCTGGGTAACGTTCGTCTCCGGCACGGTTGGCGCGGACAGGGTGAACTCTTCCTCGCCGGAGGTATCCTCGCCGGCCAGCCGAAGGGCGACCGACTGAGCGCTGATCTCTCCACACCCAATGCCGAGGTAAAGGTCGTCGATCTTGTCCACCTTGAATTGAGCCAGGACACTCTCGATGTCCGGATGGCTAATCGCCAAGCGGCTGAGTTCCTTTTCCAGAACCTCTTTGCCGCGTTCGATGTTTTCGGCGCGTTCCTGCCGTTTGAACCACTGCCGAATCTTCTCCCGGGCGTGAGCGGTCTTCACGAAACCCAAGCTCGAGTTCAGCCAGTCGCGACTCGGTCCGCGTGGTCCCTTCGCGGTCACTATCTCGACAACATCGCCGTTGTTCAGCGGGTGGTCTAGCGAAACCAGACGGCCATTCACTTTCGCGCCGATGCAACGGTGCCCAATGTCGGTATGGATGCGGTAAGCAAAGTCAAGCGGAGTCGAATCCGCCGGGAGTTCGCGCAACTCGCCTTTCGGCGTAAAGACGTACACCTGGTCGCGCAGTACATCGGACTTCAAACTCTCGACAAACTCCTGCGCCGATCCGGAGACATCGCTCTGCCAGTCGAGAAGCTGGCGAATCCAGGCAATCCGCTCTTCGAACTTGAGATCCCGGCGTCCCCCTTCTTTGTAATGCCAGTGCGCGGCGACGCCGAATTCGGCGTCGCGGTGCATCTCCTCGGTACGAATTTGCACTTCGAGCGCTCGAGCGCCGGGGCCGCGCACCGTGGTGTGTAGCGAGCGATAGCCGTTTTCCTTGGGAACCGCGACGTAGTCGCGGAAACCGGTCTCGCCGGTGGGCGTGGGAATCGGCACCCATGTCTGGTGGACAACGCCCAGCGCGGTATAGCAATCTGCCTCGTTGCCGTCGATGAGCACCCGTAAACCGAGCAAGTCGTGAAGATCGTGCACGTCGTGGCCGGTCCGCTTCGCCTTGCGCCAGATGCTGTAAAGGTGCTTGGGTCGGCCCATGACCCGCACGCGCAACCCGGCCTTTTCTAACTCTCCGGTGAGAATCTCCGCCGCCCGCTCAATGTAGCGCTCGCGGTCGGCGCGAGTAATCGCCAGGGAGCGCGAAATGCGACGGTACTCGTCCTCGTTGCTATACCGAAAGGCCAGATCTTCTAACTGCCACTTGATTTGCCAGATACCCAGCCGCGCCGCGAGCGGGGCATAGATCTCCATCGTCTCATTGGCGATGCGCACACGCCGTTCCGGCGAAAGCGCACCCAATGTACGCATATTGTGCGTTCGGTCGGCCAGTTTGATCAGTACCACGCGGATATCGTCGGCGGTTGCCAGAAATAGCTTGCGGAGGTTTTCCGCTTGCAGTGCTTGCACCCGCGCGCGGTCGCGACGGCGGGAGTCGCTGGTGTCGATCTGAGTCAACTCGCTAAAGCCGAAGCTTCCGAGCTTGGTTAGCTTGGTTACCCCTTCAACCAGACGGACCAGTTCCTCACCGAACTCGACACGTAACTGGTCGGCAGTAACACTGGTATCTTCGAGAATGTCGTGAAGGAGTGCCGCGGCGACCGGAACCGCCTCGAGGTGGAACTCGGCAAGAATTTGCGCGGTCTCCACGGTGTGATTCACATAGGGTTCGCCGCTACTGCGGACCTGCCCCTCGTGCGCCGCGAGCGCGTACTGGTAGGCTCGGCGGATGAGATCGAGGCCGCTTTCGGGGAGGTAACTTTCGACAGTCTGAATCAATTGCGAAAAGCGGTCGTCGAGAGTTGGCGCAGGGCGACCTTCGCCGCGGCGAGACTTCTCGTCGGACGGGGTTGCTGTCGTATCGTCCGCCACCGTCACCGGGGGGCTGTCTCCGAATTCTTCAAACAGCGGGTACCCCCTGCGCTCTCGTATCCTCAAGTATACTCTACCACTCTCGTCGTGAGCAACGGCGTTAGTCGTCACGCAGGGATTTGGAGATAGTGAGGAGGCAGCGGGAGATCGGGCGGGAAAGGCGGGATTATCGAGGAGTTACGGGGAATGACGGGATCCGTTCCTCGCCCTGCGGCCCGCGAAGCGGATTCAC
>Ga0080006_1145727_pt1 | contig 30979 bp, 29 predicted proteins | sample RS3BMetagenome_FD_69209 | JGI IMG/M metagenome (GOLD analysis project Ga0080006, IMG submission 69209) | Ferric oxide microbial mat and aquatic microbial communities from Rainbow Spring, Yellowstone National Park, USA - RS3B (SPADES... ...
CCCCCATCCAGGCCCTCCCGATCACATGGTAGGCAGATCAGAATGAGCCCCCACCCCCCCCCCGCCTCTCCCGCACAGCTTCGTCTCTTCACCTCCCCCTCGGCGTTCCCCAACCCGCAACGCCTGCGGATCTTCCTGCACGAGAAGGGCATCGCCGACCTCTTCGATCAGCGCGTCTACGACATGTCGCCGGTCGGCGAGCAGCGCCAGTGGCGTCATCTCAAGATGAACCCGTGGGGCGAGACGCCGACGCTCGAGCTGGCCGACGGAACCTTCATCTCCGAGACGGCGGCCGTGGTCCGCTACCTCGACCAGTCGCACCCGGGTCGCCGCATCATGGGAGAGACGCCGGAGCAGCAGGGTCTCGACAACATGTGGGACAACCGGGTCTGGGTGCACATCCTCTACCGGATCGTCACGGCGTTCCACGTGCTGCACCAGGGCCTCGGTCCGAAGCTGGAGCTGACGGCGAACCACGCCTGGGGCGAGCATTGCCGCAAGGAGGCGCTCGCCCACGCAGCCCTCGTCAACCAGCATCTGTCGGACGGCCGCGACTGGCTGCTCGGCGGCGACGAGCCGACCTTCTCCGACATCACCATGGCGACCGCGATCGCCTTCTCCAAATTCCCGGTCAACGCGACGCCGCTCGATGAACGCTTCGAACATATCGACGCTTTCTGGCAGCGCTGGATGCGCCGGCCGACATTCCTCGCTGCCTACGCCGACCGCAGCAGCGGCGTGCCGGAGCTGGATGACCGGCCGGCCGACACCGCCTCCGGGGTCGCTGCCTGACCACCCGCAGCAACCACCTCAACTGTCAATCACAGGAGTTCAACATGCCGTTCGCTCGCATCGATCTCAACAAGGGCAAGACCGCCGCATATCGCGCCACCTTGGCCGATGTCGTCTACGAGGGGATTGTCGGTGTCCTCAAGGCGCCCGATGGCGACCGCTTCATCGTCGTCAACGAGCACGACCCCGAGAACCTCATCTATGACCCCAACTTCCTGGGCTTCAAGCGTACGCCCGACTTCATCCTGGTCCAAGTCACCAGCACCGTCGGCAACGACAAGGCAACGAAGTTCGCCTTCTATCGATACATCGCCGATGAACTCAGCAGCAAACTCGGCATCCGTCAGGAAGACATCATGATCAACATGGTGTTCGTCGACAAGTCGGACTGGTCGTTCGGCAACGGCCAGCCCTGGTGACTGTCCGCGCCCTGCCGCGCAAGTCGCGGTGACGAGCCGCGCACTCCTGCGCCGTCAATCTCTTGCGTCATCAACAACGTCCGCTCGTCGTCGGGCAGGCGGCTCCCCGGGGAGCCGCCTGGCCCGCACGACGCAGCTCTCGAGCATTGTGGAGCTCACGATGTCCAACTCCGCCAACAGCCCCGCCACGGTCTATGCAAACGCCGCCGTCTCGCGCAATCCCGCAACCGGCGAGCTGATCGCGACCTACCCCTACCAGACAGCGGCCGAAGTCGAAGCAACGCTCCGCGCGAGCGCCGCCGCGTTCGGGATGTGGCGCGCCACGCCGATGTCGGAGCGGGTCGCAGCCTATCATCGTCTTGCCGCGACCCTGCGTGATCGATCGGAGGTGCTGGCCTCGATCATCACGGCGGAGATGGGCAAGACCATCGGCGCCGCGCGCGCCGAGATCGAGAAGTCCGCGGCGACGATCGAATGGATCGCCGGGCACGGCCCGGGGATTCTCGCCGACGAGCCGGTCCCGGTCGAAGGCGACGATCAGGTGCATGTGTCCTATCTGCCGATCGGCACGGTCCTCGCCGTCATGCCCTGGAACCTGCCGATCTGGCAGGTGATCCGCGCCTCGGGTCCGATCATGCTGTCCGGCAACGGCTTCCTGCTCAAGCATGCGCCCAACGTCATGGGTGCGGCCTATGCGCTGCAGGACGCCTACGAAGCCGCCGGCTTTCCCGAAGGTCTGTTCGCCAACCTCAATGCCGACAACAAGGCGGTCGCCGGCGTGATCGCGGACCCGCGGGTCGCGGCGGTCACGCTGACCGGCAGCATGCGCGCCGGCGCCGCGGTCGCCTCGACCGCCGCTGCCGCACTCAAGAAGAGCCTGCTCGAACTGGGCGGCAGCGATGCGTTCATCGTGCTGGCCGATGCCAACATCGAGCTCGCCGTGCAGGCCGGGATCCAGGCCCGGTTCGGCAATAGCGGCCAGGTCTGCCTGGCGGCCAAGCGCTTCATCCTCGAGCGGCCGATCGCCGAGGAGTTCACCCGCAGGTTCGTCGCGGCGGCGAAGCAGCTGAGCGTGGGCGATCCGCTCGACCCCTCCGTCGCCATGGGGCCGATGGCGCGCAGCGACCTGCGCGACGAACTGCACAACCAGGTCGAGCAGACGCTCGCCCAGGGTGCCACCCTGCTCCTCGGCGGGCACAAGGTCGACGGCCCCGGCAATTTCTACCAGGCGACCGTGCTTGCCGACGTGGCGCCGGGCATGGTGGCGTTCGAGCAGGAGACGTTCGGCCCGGTCGCCGCGATCACGGTTGCCGACGATGTCGAGCATGCGATCGCCCTGGCCAACAACAGCGACTATGGTCTGGCGGGCAATCTCTGGACGTCCGACACGGCCCAGGCGCAGCGTATCGCCCGGCGGCTGGAGACCGGCGGCGTGTTCATCAACGGGTTCAGCGCCTCGAACGCGCGCATCCCCGTGGGCGGCGTCAAGAAAAGCGGCTACGGGCGCGAGCTCTCCCATTTCGGCTTGCGGGAATTCACGAACGCCCAGGCGGTCTGGGCGAAGCGCGTCTGACCCGCCATCGTCCGGTTCGCGCGCATGGCGGCGCGGCTGTCAGGTCGCCCCGCGATCCCGCTCGGGTGCCTGACACCCTCCGGGGTGCCCAGCTGGCGCCCCACCCTGGCGATCACCACCGCCGACCTGATGTTCGACCTGGTAGAGGGCCGCGAACCCGTCCGCCCTGACCAGACGCAGCCCCGCGACGTCAAGCCTGTGCCTGGCATGGAGCACCAGCACCTCGTCATAGCGGCCGCGCCAGTCCCGCAACTGTGCCGGCCAGTCGCCGCCGGGGATCTCGCCGCTCTGCCCGGGGCTCATGGTGAGCTGGCGGGCCAGCGGCAGGTAGCCGTCCGCCTGCTGCAGGCGCGCATAGCGACCGCGCACGCCGAGCGGCTGCTTGCCGCTCTCGGTGAACAGCATCGGCCAGAAGGCGTGCCGCTCGGCGACGATCAGCGCCGGCAGGTTGGCGTAGGCCAGGCCGTTATAGAAGTGCCGCGCCACGCGCGGCTCGTCCGGGTCGGCCATCCAGACCTGCTGCCCCTCGCGGACGGCGAGTACGCGGTCGCAGGGCCGGATCGGCGCCATGGCGGTGCGCACCTCGCGCAGCACCTGCCGCTCGCCGAGCCAGACCTGGTAGGTGGCGCCCGCGCGGAACAGCACCAGGGCCGCAACCACCGAGACGGCCAGGGCGGCCGGCCGCCGGGCAAGGCGCGGGTTGAGGCCGGCGATGGCCAGCAGCACGAGCGGCGGCGCCAGGCGCGGGTAGACGAAGGCGCAATCCACGACATAGGACGGCAGGACCAGATAGGCGCCCAGCAGGGCGGCCGCCGCCCAGAGGATCGGGCGCGCCAGGCCCAGCGAGCCGCCGACGACCGCCGCCGCCGGCACCCCGACCAGCGCCGCAGCACCCAGGGCATCGATCGGCTGGCCGGGCGACGAGACCGCACCCATCAGCCACAGCACCCGCATGCGCGGCTCGGCGAGGAACCCGCCGGCGAGGAGCTGGTGCAGGAACAGGCCGAGCTGGGCCGGGCTGTTGTAGGTGTTCGCCGGCCCGAGCAGCTTGTAGAGCGCCAACGGCACGAGCAGCCCCGCCGCCAGCAGGGCGCCGCCCGTCGCCGCGGCAGGCAGGCGGCGGCCCGGTGGGGTGCGATGCCACCCGTCGAGTTCCAGCATCACGACCAGGAGGGCGAAGATCGCAAAGCCGAAGGCGTGGCAGACCAGGCAGGCCAGCCCGGAGCCCAGCGCCAGCACGGCACGCTTGCCCGGCGTCCGGTTGCGCATCCTGATCCACATCGCCGCCGCGCACAGCGCCAGGCCCACGGCGAACAGGTAGTTCAGGAAGCCGCTGGCCAGCACCGCATTGTAGGCGGTCAGCGCGCTGGCATAGGGCCAGGGCGAGCGGCCGGCGAACCACGCCCGGTGCAGCGCCACCGTGCCGAACACCGTGAGCAGCATCGCGGCCACGATGAACAGGCTGCCGGCCAGGTACAGCGGCAGCAGCCGCGCCAGGGCCGGGACGACGAGATCCATTGCCAGGTCGGGATAGAACGCCCAGTGCAGCCGGTACATGGCACCCAGCGCCGGGTCGCGGCCGCCTGGCGCCTCGACCGCCATGCGCGCCAGGTGATTGGGGTAGTCGAGCAGCGGCGGAATGGCGGTCGCGGTGAACGGCAGGGCGAGCACCAGCACCAGCACCATAACCAGGATCAGGCCGGGCACGCCGGCGAGGATCGAGCCGGCGGCCTCGGGCGCCGCCGCGCCGGCGGGAGTGCTGCGAGCGGGACGCATGCTGCCTCGCACCCGACGGCGAGGCGGGCGACAGCCTATCCGCCGCGACCGGCTGCCCGTCGATCCAGGGGAACCGGTCTCAGGAAAGAGAAGCCCGACATCTTTGTCCAGGGGGCCCCTCCAGCCCGCGCCGGGCTCCGGAGGCGGGGGGGCCGCTACAGGGGCAGCGCCTTGCGAAGCCGCTTGTCGCCCGGGTTGCGGAACCGGCCGGCAAGGATGTCGCGCGACTGCACCGGCCGGCCGTAATAGCGCCGGTTCATCGCACTGTCCGCGGCGAACGCGGCACCGACCAGCGTGACACCGGTCAGCGCCCCCGACGGGCCCGACCAGATGTCCACATCCCCTTCGCCGAGCGGCTGGTCCTGCTTGGCCACAAAAGTGGCGACCGCGAGATTGTCGGCGAGGCTGAAGGTGAAATGCGGGCGCAGGACATCATCGAGCGCCCGCCCGGTCATCAGCATCAGCGCCCCCTCGCCCGTGTGCCCGCCGCCCGGCGCGGCCACGGCGAGCGGTCCCAGGGTCATGAATACCGGCGGCGACCAGAGCCCGTCGCTGTCATGCTTGACCAGGATGGCCTGCGTCCTGCCGCCCGGCTGGGCCGCCGGGCCGGCATCGGGAATGATGATGACCGCACGGGCGGTACGCAGCTCCTTGGCGTAGCGGTCATCGGCCTTGATGTGCCCGACGATCGTTGTCGCCGCATCCACCATCGCCTGCGGCGCGAGCGGCTGGCCCGCGGCGGGCGCGGCACCCGCCAGCAGCAGCGACAACATTCCCGCGCATGACCGCGCCCTGATCGTCATCGAGCTGGCTCCCTATCTGCGTGACCGGTCCGCGGGGCCAGTCTGCACGCTTGCGGCGGCGGCACTGCTCACATCATCCGCATCTTCTCGCTGCCCAGGATCCACAGCGTGCCGCCGACCATCAGCACCACGATGAGGAACGAGAACAGGATCAGCTGCAGGTCGTCGCGCTTCGACCGCGACAGGTCGATATGGAGGAAGAAGCGGAAATGCATCGGGATCTGCACCAGGGCGCACAGGCCGATGATGTAGAAATCGGTGCGCACGCCATAGCCGCCGAAGCCCACCGCGTAGAACGGGATGGCGGTGAGGATCACGGCCACGACGAGGCCGATCACATAGGATCGCAGGTCCGCGCGGTATTCCTGGTCGGCCGAACTCATGCGAGCCCCCGCAGATACACGAAGGAGAAGATCCCCACCCAGACGATGTCGAGGAAGTGCCAGAACAAGGCCAGCCGCAGCAGCCTGAGCTTCACGTCCGAGGTCAGCCCGAGCTTCAGCACCTGGATCAGCATGACCACGATCCACAGGCAGCCGAAGGTCACGTGCGTGCCGTGGGTTGCGACCAGCAGCCAGACCGCCGACAGGAAGCCGCTGCGCTCCGGCGATCCCCCCTTGGCCAGCATCGACAGGAAGTCGTTGATCTCCAGGCCAAGGAACACGAACGCCAGCAGCAGCGTCACCCCCAGCCACAGCGCGACACTGCGTGTCTCGCGGCCGTGCTTCATCGACACCGATGCCATGCCGAAGGTGAAGCTGCTCAGCAGCAGCGCGCCGGTCTCGATCGCCGCACTCTTGAAGTCGAACAGCGTGTGTCCGTCGGGGCCGCCGGCGGTCGCGTCGACCATCGTGGCGAAGGTGGCGAAGATCGCCGAGAACAGCACCAGGTCGCTCATCAGGAACACCCAGAAGCCAAAGACGATCTCTTCGGCCGCCTCGTGCGCGTCGCCGTGCGCCGGGCCCAGATTGAGCCCGGGATGCCTCAGTCCGGTCGCACTCATGCCGCCTGTACCTCGGCGAGGCCTTCGTTGCTCTCGGCCGTCTCCTTGTCGCGCGGCACCGGCGGCGTCCGCCGCACCGTGCCCAGCCACGCCACCTCCTGCCGCCGCACCTCCTCGGCCGGGATCACCCGCTCGCTGTCGGTGACGAAGCCGCGCGCGATGACCGCGCCGATGATGACCAGCATCGCCACGATCACCAGCCACCAGATATGCCACACCAGCCCGAACGCGGCGGCCGCCCCGCCGACACCGATCACCGGCCCGAGTGCCGAGTTCTTCGGCAACAGGATGTCGAAATATTGCGGCTCGACGCGGTACGCCTCGCCGCGCTCCTTCCTGGCGTGCCACGCATCCACCGAGTCCACGGTCGGGATGACGGCGAAATTGTACTCCGGCGCCGGGGCGCGGACCGACCATTCGAGCGTGCGCCCGTTCCACGGATCGCCCACCGGCACGCTGTTCTGCGCGCGGCGGCGTATGCTCACCACGATCTGGATGAACAGGCAGCCGATGCCGGCCATGATCACCAGGGCACCAAGCTCGGCGATGATCGTCCAGGGCTGGTAGGCCGGGTTGAAATACTCGACCTCGCGACGCGGCATGCCGAGCAGTCCGAGCGCGTAGAGCGGGAAGAAGGCCATCATGAAGCCCACCGTCCAGCAGGCCACCGCGAGCCGCCCCCAGCGCTCGTCGAGCCGGAAGCCGAACGCCTTGGGGAACCAGTAATGGTAGGCGGCCAGCATGCCGAACAGGGTGCCGGGGATGAGCACGTTGTGGAAATGCGCGACCAGGAAGAGCGAGTTGTGCACCTGGTAGTCGATCCCCGGATTGGCCAGGATGATCCCCGACGTGCCGCCGATGGTGAACAGCACGATGAACGCGATGGCATACAGCATCGGCGTCTGCAGCCGCACCCGGCCCTGGAACATGGTCAGGATCCAGTCGAAGATCTTCACCCCCGTCGGTATCCCGATCAGCATGGTCGAGACGCCGTAGAACGCGTTGACCATGCCGCTCTGCCCCATGGTGAAGAAATGGTGCAGCCAGACGGTGAACGACAGCACCGCGATGCACATCGTCGCCAGCACCAGCGACTTGTAGCCGTAGAGCTTCTTGCCGGAGAAATTGGCGACGACTTCCGAGTAGACCCCGAACGCCGGCAGGATCAGGATGTAGACCTCCGGGTGGCCGAACAGCCAGAACAGGTTGACGAAGTTCATCATGTCGCCGCCGGCCGCATTGGTGAAGAAATGCATGCCCAGATAGCGGTCCAGCGCCAGCATGGTGGTGACCACGGTGAGCGGCGGCATGGCGAAGATCATCAGGATGCTGGTGCACAGCGCCGTCCAGGTGAACAGCGGCATGCGGAACAGCGTCATGCCGGGACAGCGCTTCTTGTAGATCGTCACCGCGAAGTTGATGCCGGTCATCGTCGTCGAGATGCCGCTCAGCGTCAGCGCCCAGATCCAGTAGTCGGGCCCGACGCCGGGCTGGAAGGTCGCCTCGGTATAGGGCGGGTAGCCGCTCCAGCCGCCGGTCGAGAACTTGCCCAGGCACAGGGAGGCCATCATCAGGGCGGCCCCGCCGAACGTCATGCCTAGGCTCACCGAGTTCATCACCGGGAACGAGACGTCGCGTGCGCCGATCTGCAGCGGCATGGCGAAGTTGATGATGCCGATCAGGAACGGCATGCCCATGAAGAACACCATGATGGTGCCATGGGTGGTGAAGAGCTGCGAGAAATGGTCGGGCGGCAGGTAGCCAGGCGAGTCGTACGACATCGATTGCTGCAGCCGCATCATGTTCGCCTCGATCACCGCGCGGAGCAGCATCACCATGGCGATGATCACATACATGATGCCGATCTTCTTGTGGTCGACCGACGTGAACCACTCGGTCCACAGGTAGGTCCACTTGCCCATCACCGTGATCAACCCCACCGTCGCGATGAAGCCGAGCACCACCATGCCGGCCGCCATCGTGGCGATGATGCTGTAGGTGAACGGGAACGCCCCGTACGACAGCTTGCCGAAGATCAGGAACCACCAGCTCATCGCACGCACAGCTCCTGCATCATTCCGGCGGTCATTCCGGCGGTCATCTCGGCGCCTCCCGGGCAGCGGATTGGCGATACTTGCCGACCACGGAGCGGAAGAAACCCTGTGGCACGGACGAGAAATAGATCGCACTGTCCAGGCCGCGCTTGAGGCCCAGCGTCTCGGCCGCCTCGGCCGCCGTGCTGTCCTGGTAGAGAACGTCGTAGCTGGTCTGGTCCAGCTTGAGCGACGACGACCTCACCTTCGCCACCCAGCCGGCGAACTCGGCCGGGGTCATCGCCAGCGCACTGAACCGGTCGCTCTGGAAGCCCATGCCGTTGAACTGGGTGTTCTCGCCCACGAAGTCGCCCACCGTCGAGGCCTCGAGATTGAGCTTCGTCACCATGCCCGCCATGGCATAGATCTGGCTGCCGAGTGCCGGGATCAGGAAGGACTGCATCGTGCGGTCGCTGGTCAGGTCGAACTCGACATCCCGGCCGACCGGCAGCGCCACGGCGCCGACACTGGCAATCCCCTGCTCGGGATAGATGAACAGCCATTTCCAGTTCAGCGCCACGACATCGATATGCAGCACCGGTCCCTCGACCGGCAGGCGGTGATACGGATCGAACTTCACCTCTGGGGTGAACACGTACCAGCTCAGGATGCCGACGATGGCGAACGGCACGCCCCAGATCACGAACTCGAGCGGCCAGGAGAAGCCCCAGTTCGGGCTGTAGGCGGCCTTGCGGCCATAGCGGTAGCGCCAGGCGAAATAGGGCGCCAGCACGAGCGCGGGCAGAACCACGATCGACATGAAGCCGAGCGTCTCCAGCAGCCAGCGCCGTTGCGCGCTGGCGACCATCCCGTGCGGCGCGAGGAACGACGAGCCATGCGTGCTGCAGCCCGCCAGCGCAAGCGTCAGGCAGATGCCGAGCGCACCGGTGAGGATCGTCCTCGGTGCCACGTGCAGCCTCAAGGACATGCCAGGCGGCGGGATGAGAGCGGGCCCGGCCGGACCCGGGACGTGGCGCAAGGCAGCATGTGATCTTCTTCAACCATCTGTCGGGCAACCATCCGCCGGGAACCTATCAGTCGGGCATCTATCTGTCGCACAGGCATCTGCTGATCCGGTCTTGTTCCGGCCAGCCGTCCGGCGGCCACGACCGGCCGGTTCGTGGCCGCACCGCACCCGACCGGGCAACATGCCAGGCTCGGAAATCGCCCCGGATTCCGGAGCCTCACCAGGGCCCGCGACCGCACCAGGCCGCTGCAACCCGCCAGATCCCGGCACCGCACCTACAACGAGGCTGCAGCCGTCGCGTTGCGAGGAGCGCAGCGCGAGTTCAACTACGGTGCAGATCCCGATGATGTCGCGCGCAAGCCGGCGTGCGGCCTCCGTGTCCGGCGTGGGCCCGGACGCGACCAGGCGCAGCAGTCCGGTCGTTCTCAACAGGCCCAGCCGCAACCTCAGGATCTGGTCATCGTCCGGCTCCTCGCCCAGGCCGCCGAGCAGCCCGAGCGCGCCGTCGATGCTGTTGAGCGCCACAGTGACGCAATCGGGCAGCCGGGCGCTGCAGCCCGACGCTCCCTGTCCGGCCCACGCTTGCTCCGGAGGCGGGCAGCCGCCATCCTCGCCCGCCTCGCCGGCCGACGCCGCCTCCATCAGTCCAGCCTCTGCTTGAGATGGTCGGCCACGCGCAGCGCATTGGCGATGATGGTCAGCGTCGGGTTCACCGCGCCGATCGAGGGAAAGAAGCTCGCATCGGTCACGTACAGATTGTCGAGCTCGTGCGCCTTGCAGTCGAGGTCGAGCACCGACATGCGCGGATCCGTGCCGAACCGGCAGGTGCCGGCCTGGTGGGCGGTGCCGCTGATCGGCACGTTCTTGCCGAAATACAGGCTGCGGTCGAGCAGGATCGGCAGCGCGCCGATCGGCTCGAGCAGCGCCTTGAGCTTGGCCCGCAGCCGGTGCGCCGCCTCCTCGTTGCCTTCCCTGATCGACAGCACCACCTTGTCGCCGTCATAGAAGATCCGGTTGTCCGCCTGCGGCAGATCCTCGCTCTGCAGCCAGAAATCCATCGAGTGCGCGGCCAGCTTGTCGAACGGCATGTCCGGCAGGAAGGACAGCACCCTGGGCAGCTCCTCGCCCCTGATCTGCTCGCCGTGCGTGGTCGCGCACATCTGGATCAGCCCCATCGGGAACGGCCAGTCCTTGTCGCCGAAATAATAGTCGCTCACCGCCAGGGTCTTCTGGAACACCGTATGGTTGGGCTCCTTCAGCACCGCCATCAGGATGCTCATGTTGTGGCGCATGTAGTTGCGCCCCACCTGGTTCGACCCGTTGGCCAGCCCGGTCGGATGGGCATCGTTCGCCGAGCGCAGCAGCAGCAGCGCCGAGCTGAGCGCGCCGCAGGCGACCACCACGATGTCGGCCGAATACACCTCCCGCCGGCCTTCGCGCAGCACCTCGACGCCGTTCACCGTGCGGCCGGCCTCGTCCGTCCGCAGCCGCTCGACATAGGCGCCGGTCAGCAGGCTGAAGTTCGGATGCGCGGCGAGCGTCGGGTCGACGCAGATCACCTGCGCGTCGGCTTTGGCGTTGGTGGCGCAGGGAAAGCCGTCGAACGCGTCGCAGCGTATGCACGGGCTGGTCGGTGTCGGCTTGTTGTCCTTCTCGTTGAGCAGGATGCCGAGCGGCAGATGGAACGGATGCAGCCCCTCGCCCTGCAGCGTGTCGGACAGCGCCTGGATGCGCGGCTCGTGCGAGACCGGCGGATACGCGTACGGCCCGCTCGACCAGGGCTCGTTGGGGTCCTCGCCGCGCTGGCCGTGGACGTGGAACAGCTCCTCGGCCTGGCCGTAATAGGGCTCGAACACGTCGTAGCCGAGCGGCCACGCCGGCGAGATCCCCTGCGCATGGCGCAGCTCGCCGAAATCACGCTCGCGCAGGCGGAACAGGGCCGAGCCGTACACCTTCGAATTGCCGCCCACCCAGTAGTGCAGGCCCGGGTGGAAGCGCTCGCCGCCGGCCCCGTACCACGTGTCGGGCGCCTGGTAGGCGCCGTCGACGAACACGGTCTTCGCATCCCAGTTGGCGCGCGAGCGCGGCAGGTACTCGCCGCGCTCGAGCATCAGGATCCGCTTGCCGGTCGGTGCCAGGCGGTGCGCGACCGACCCGCCGCCGGGACCGCTGCCGATGATGATGACGTCATAATGGTCTTCGGATGCCATGCTCAACGCCCCATGGAACGATGCGCCCGCTCAGCCGCCGCCGCGGTGCAGCACCGGGCCGCACAGGCCGAGTGCCGTGTTGACCACCGCCAGATGGGTGAGCGCCTGCGGAAAGTTGCCGGCAAGATGGCCGCCGGGGACGTTGTATTCCTCCGACAGCAGGCCGAGATCGTTGCTCACCGCCAGCACGCGCTCGAACTGCGCGCGTGCCTCGTCCGTGCGCCCCTGCAGGTGCAGGCAGTCCGCCAGCCAGCAGGCACAGGCCAGGAACGTGCCTTCGTCCGGCCCGCCCGGCTTGGCCGCCTTGCGCCGGACCAGGCCGCCTTGCGAAAGCTGCCTGCCGATCACGTCGATGGTCGAACTCATCCGCCGATCGGTCGCCGGCAGGAAACCGACCAGCGGCATCAGCAGCAGGCTGGCGTCGAGCGCCTGGCCGCCATAGTACTGGGTGAAGCTGCCCAACCCCTCGTTCCAGCCTTCACGGCACACATCGTCGTGGATCGTCTGCCGCAGCCTGCGCCAGCGCCCGATCGTCTCGTCCGGACATGCCAGGCCACCGTCCTGCGTCGCCGCGCGCAGCACGCGGTCGATCCCGACCCAGGCCATCACCTTCGAGTAGGTGTAGTGGCGCGGCTCGGCGCGCGACTCCCAGATCCCGGAACCCTTGCTGCTCCAGACCTTCTCGATGTGCTCGGCAATCGACACGGCCGCGATCGCCTCCTGCGCGCTGCGCTCCACGCCACCGAGGCGGGCGAGATGCAGGCAGTTGAGAACCTCGCCGAACACGTCGATCTGGTGCTGGGTCGAGGCGGCGTTGCCGACCCGGATCGGCGTCGCATAGCGGTAGCCCGAGGGCCCCTCGACCTCCCACTCGCTCAGGTGCCGCGCGCCATCGACCCGGTACATGATCCGCAGCCGCTCCGGCGAGCCGGCAACGGCGCGCAGCAGCCAGTCGCGCCAGCGCGTCGCTTCCTCGCGAAAGCCCGCATTGAGCAGAGCGCCCACCGTGAAGCTGGCGTCACGCAACCAGGAATAGCGGTAGTCCCAGTTCATCGCCCCGCCCGGCGCCTCGGGCAGCGAGGTGGTGGGGGCCGCGACCAGGCCGCCGCTCGGCTGGTGGATCAGCGCGCGCAGCGTGATCAGCGAGCGCTTGACCGCCGCCGGCCAGTCGGTGCGGCTGCTGTCGAACCGGGCGATCCAGCCGCGTCCCTCGCGCACCGTCTCCTCCAGCGCCGCGTCGCTGTCGACCGGCCCGGGCACCGGTCCGTGCGACGGACCGTAGCGCAGCACGAAGGCCTGCCGTTCGCCGGCCCGCAGCGTGAACTCCGACACGCAGCAATGCGCCTCGACATTGAGCGGCACCGGTGCATGCAGTACGACCAGGTCCGGTCCGAGCCTGGCCACCAGCCGGCCACCGTCGCACTCCGACCACGGCGGCAGCATGCCGTAGTCGAAGCGCAGGCGCAGGTCGCTGCGCATCGTGACCGCGCCGGCCAGCCCCTCGACGATGCGGACCAGAGACGATGACTGGCCGCTCTCGCCACCACGCCGCGGCATGAAGTCGGTCAGCCGCACGCTGCCCTCGCCGGTGTCGAACTCGGTCTGCACGACCAGCGTGTCTTCGAGGTAGCCGCGACGGGGAGGTTGCGCCTGCGCATCGCGCGTCTGCCCGTCATGCGCCTGCGCGCCGTGCCCGAGTGCCACGGGCGCGAGCGACCAGCAGCCGTTCTCGGCGGTGCCGAGCAGGGCCGCGAAGCACGCATCATCGTCGAAGCGCGGCCAGCACAGCCAGTCGACCGATCCGTCCCGGCTGACCAGGGCTGCGGTCTCCCCGTCGCCGATCAGCGCATAATCCTCGATCGGGCGGCTCATGACGCGCACCACCTGCAGGACGACGACGCTGCCGCACCCCGGCCGGATGTTGGGCGTGAGGCAGGACAGCGCAACCGGCGGCAGCTCAAACCGGCGCGGCTCAAATGTCGAGCCGCTTGGCGACCTGGTGGACAACCGCCACCAGCCCCAGGCCGGCCGCCGCCCAGAACGCCGCACGATGGCGATCGGTGAACATCTCCCAGCTGCCGCTGCGCGCACGGTCGTCGAAGCGCCCGTGCGCCGCATAATTGCCCGGCACCGGCTCGAACAGGTTGGCCGGCGCGTTCTGGCTCACCGGCTCGTCGGTGATCTGGCCCTTGTAGCCCGCGCTGGCCAGGTAGCGGTCGATCAGCCCCGGCGCGATCCGGTTGGCCAGGATCGCCTTGACCGTCGGGAAGCCGACCCAGATCTGGCGCCGGCGGTGGGTGGCGGCGAACACGATGGCGCGCGCCGGCACCTCGGGCTGGTAGATCGGCGGCACCGGCTGCGCCTTGCGCCCCATCTTGTTCAGCGCCCAGTCGAACTGCGGCGTGTTGACCGCCGGCAGGTCGACCATGGTGAGATGGATGTCGAGCTTGTCGTGGATGATCTCCGAGCGCAGCGCATCGGTGAAGCCGCGGATCGCGAACTTCGCCCCGCAATAGATCGACTGCAGCGGCACCGAGCGGTAGCCCAGCGCCGAGCCGACATTGACGATCGTGCCGCGATTGCGCCCGGACATGCGCTTCAGCGCCGCCATGGTGCCGTGCACCTGGCCCAGATAGGTGACGCGCGTGCCACGCTCGAACTCGGCCGCGGTCAGCTTGCGCACCGGCGCGAACACGGTGGCCATCGCGACATTGACCCAGACGTCGATCGGCCCGAGTTCGGCCTCCACCCGGTCCGCCGCCGCCTCGACCGCATCGGCGTCGGCCACGTCGGTCGGGATCGGCAGCGCGCGCACGCCGCGGCCGCGCAGCTCGGCCGCGGCCTGCTCCAGACGGTCGGCGTCACGGGCCAGGAGTGCCACATCGAAGCCCTGGCGCGCGAATTCCTCGGCAGTCGCCCGGCCGACCCCGGCTCCGGCACCCGTGATGACAACAATCTTCGGCATGCAATCCCCTTCTGCCCACACGTCGCCGGCGAGCCAAAATCCGCAGCCCCCGACAGGAGCCGAAACTATGTTCCGTCTTCCGGGCCAGATAGAGCCGCCCGACCCAGATGACTAGGTCATTCGACCTGGACACGCACTGGTGATATCCTGCTCGGAGCGGTCTGCAGAGAACACGCAATGGTCCGGCAAAACCAAGAAGATGCGCGCAGAACAGCGTCCGAGGCAGCCGCCCCGCAGCGCGCCGAGGCTCGCCACCCGCGCGCGGCGCCGTCGTCGCAGCGGCGCCAGTTGCAGCAGATCATCGCCGGACTGGCCGAGGGCGTCATCCTGGTCGACGCCCACCGCACGATCCTGTGGGCCAACGACGCAGCCTTGCGGATGCACGAAGTCACGCAGGCGAGCGAAATCGGGCGCACCACCGACGACTACCGCGCACGGTTCAAGTTGCGACTGCGCAACGGCAAGCGGACCGTTCGCGGCACCGCGGCAATCGACCGCGTCCTGTCCGGCAAGGCCAGCAGCGACGCGCTGATCGAGGTGACGCCACGGCGCGGCCGCCGGCCGGCCTGGGTCCACCAGGTCAGGACGCTGGTCCTCACCGACGAGGCGGACCGCCCCGACTGCCTGGTGCTCATGCTCAGCGACGTCACCGAGCGGCTGGAGGCGGAGACGCGCTTCGAGGCCTCGTTCGCGGTCAACCCGGCACCGGCCATCCTGTGCCGCCTGCACGACCTGCTGCTCATCAAGGCCAACAAGGGCTTCCTGCAGCTCACCGGCTACCCGGCGGGGCGGATCCTGGGAAAGCGCTTCACGGAAATCGAGATGCTCGACGGGCTGGAGGACCCGAACAGCCTGCAGCGCCGGCTGATCGAGGGCGAGCCGCTGGGACAGACCGAGGCGCGGCTGCGCGTGGCCGGCGGCGGCGACAAGCCGGTGATCATCGCCGGCCAGCCGATCGAGTTCAGCGACCAGCGCGCCATCATGTTCACCTTCAGCGACCTCGAGCCGCGCCGCGCCGCCGAGCAGGCGTTGCGCGAGGCCCAGGCCAGGGCCAAGGCCTATTTCGAGGCGCTCTACGCCCAGGCGCCGGTGGCCCTGTACTCGCTCGACGCGGAGCGCAAGGTGGTCAGCGTCAGCGACCGCTGGCTCGAACTGCTCGGCTACGCGCGCGACGAGGTGATCGGCCGCCCGATCGGGCACTTCCTGCCCGGCCGCGAAGCGGCGGCCGCCTTCGCGCGGGACTGGGACAGGCTGCTCGCCGAGGGCGTGGTCCACGATCTCGGCCACCGCTTCGTCAAGCGCTCCGGTGCGGTCGTCGACGTGCTGCTCTCCGCCCGGGCGGAACGCGAGCCCGGCGGCTCCGAGCAGCGCACGGTTGCGGCGCTGTTCGACATCTCCGAGCGCCGCCGGCTCGAGGAGCGCTTCCGCAAGCTGTTCGAGCTGGCACCGGTGCCGATGGCGGTGATCGAGCTGGACGGCGGCCGGGTGGTCAGCCTCAACCAGGCCCTGCTGACCTGCATCGGCCGCTCGGCGGACGAGATCTCCGGCCCCGGAGCCGGCGAGGTGCATCTGCGCGAGATCGTCGAGGACGGCGCGCGCGTCGAGCAGTCGCTGGCCCAGGGCCAGCCGGTGCGCAACCTCGAGACCCGGCTGGCCTGCCTGCCGGGCGGCGTCCTCGACTGCCTGGTCTCGGCGGAGACGGTCAGCGTCGGCGGCCGTTCGCACGGCCTGGTCGTCATGCAGGACATCACCGACCGGCGGCGCTCGGAGGCGCAGCTCTTCGAGGCGCTGGAGACGGTGATGCGCGACACGTCCTGGTTCAGCCGCTCGGTCATCGAGCGCCTCAACCATCTGCGCCGTCCGGCGGCCGAACCTGCGGCACCGATCGAGGATCTCACCGTGCGCGAGCGCGAGATCCTGGCGCTGATGAGCACCGGGCTGGGGAATGCCGAGATCGCCGCGCGCCTGCAGCTCTCGCCCAGCACGGTGCGCAACCATGTCGGCGCGATCTACGGCAAGCTCGACGTCCACAGCCGCGCGGCGGCCATCATCTGGGCGCGCGAGCGTGGCGTGCTGGCGGCCGGCCCGGGTGCGGCATCCGGCGGGGCATCGGGCCCCGGCCAGGCCAGAACCCCGGGCGGCAACTCGGGCGGTGCCGCGGCTGGCGCGCCGGGTCCGGCCGCCGCGGGGCAGGCGCGTGCCAGGCGGACGGCATCGCACGCCAGGCCGAAGACCTGAACCACGCATCCCCGCCGCGCGCCTCGCGCCCCGGCGCGCCCGCCTCAGCTCGGCAGCGCCTGCACCAGCTTCTGCGCGCCGCTCTGGTGCGCGTCGCCCTTGAGCACCTGCACCGCATCCACCGGCTTGCTGTAGTAGGTGTGGTCCTCGGTCGTGTTCTGCGTGATGTCCGCACCGCTGAAGCTGCCGCCGGCGAACGCACCAGACTGGTCCGACCAGATCACGATGTCGCCCTTGCCGACCGGCGCCTGGCCCTTGGCCGAGTAGCCCACGATCGTCAGCCCCGAATTGGCGTTGAGCGAGAAATTGTTCGCCTGCGTCATGTCGCCCAGCGCCTTCTTGGTCATCAGCAGGAAGGCCACCGGCCCCGCCTTGCCGCCCGCCTGCAGCCCGGCGGACACCGAACCGAGGGTGACGAACGCGGGATCGCTCCACGAACCGTCGCTGTTGTGCTTGAGCAGCACGCCCTGCGCGCCGCTGCCGCCGACCAGGAAAGCTGCCTTGACCATGGTGGGGAAGATCACGACGCCCTTGGCCTTCGCCAGCATGTGCTCGAAGCGCGCGTCGGACTTGATCATCGGCACGGTCTTGACGGCGCCGTTGATCAGCGTCTGCCCGTTGCCGCTTTCGGCGAACGCGGGCACCGAAGCGAGCGACCCTGCCGCCACGAGTGCGGCCGCCATGTATTTCGCGAATCCCACTGTTCTGCCTCCATCTTTCTGCTGCCCGCTTCCGTACGGGTATGGAGGCAACGAGCGGAGCGCGCGGTAATTATCCTTCTGGACGGTTAAAATTCGGCCAGCCTCGGTACCACCTGCCGCGGCACCGCCTGCTGCCGTTCCGGTGCCAAATCACTGCAGCCGCAGCACCAGCCGCCGGCTCAGCTCGCCGCCGAGCGTCACCAGCACGATGCCGACCGCGAGATGGCCGAACCCCGACCAGCTCGCCGTCTCGGCACCCACCGCAACGACCAGGGCGGTAGCCCCGCCGGCCGGCGTCGCGAAGCCGGTGGCGAGCTGCGCGAGACAGGCGAGGCAGGCAGCCACCGACAGCGCCAGGACGCGCGACAGCAGCAGCGTGTGCGCGCCGAAGAAGGGGGGCGCCGACGCGACGCCTGCGACAAAGACGCCGGCAAAACCGGCAATCGCGCCGATGATCTGCCCGGCAAGGATGTTCGCGGGCTTCGCACTTGAGTCCGAAGGCGTCATGACCTGGGTGAACACCGCCGAGCCCAGGCTTGGCGCGAGCCAAGGCTCCTGCGTCCAGACGGCGAACAGGCCGATGAGTCCGAGGACCATCGTGGCAAGCAGCGGCGGGAGGATTGTCTTGCTCATCTGACGGGTGCTCTTTGGATCTGCGGGAAGGGTGGCCGATCAACTCTCCACCAGGGCGAGGCCGCGGTGGCAAACAGCGACGCCTGCCGGCGTTGCTGGCTCGGGCCGGGTGCCGATCGGCAGCAGGAGGCTGCAACAGGCGCACCGTGCCTCATGGGAGGTCACGATGCAGGTGAGCAACACGCCCCTCGCCTACGGCGCGGTACAGCGCAGCTTCCACTGGCTGGTCGCCGTGCTGGTCATCGTCCAGTTGCTGCTCGGCGACTACATCTTCTTCTCGACGCCCGAGGCCACGCCGACCCTCGCCTCGATCGTCCATCCCACCATCGGCATCCTGATCGGCCTGATCATGATCGGCCGTCTGGTCTGGCGCGCGCGCAATCCGCTGCCGGTCGAGCCGAACGACATCGGCGTCGCCGGCCAGACCCTGTCGAGCCTCACCCACTACCTGTTCTATGGCCTGCTGCTGTTCAATCCGGTGGTCGGCTACCTGCTGTCGAGTGCTGCCGGCGCGCCGACCTACTTCGCCTTCATCCGCCTGCCTCTGGTCACCGGCCACGCGCCAAGCCTGGAGCGGCTGTTCTTCTGGCTGCATGCCCTGTTCGGCGTCACCATCGCCGGCCTGGTCATGCTGCACGTGCTCGGCGCGCTGGTCCACGAGTTCGTGCTGCGCGACAACGTCCTGCGCCGGATGCTGGGCTTTCCGGCCATGACCCAGACCCGCCAGCAGCGGCAGGAGCAGTGGCCGGCCGGCAGCCCCGCCGCCCGTCTGGACCTTTCCACGGCAGTTCACACCGGCCCGGCCAGGGGCCCGGTCACGGCGCCGCACCCGCTGCCATCCTCAGGCACTCCTGGGTGATCTTCGCCGAGCTGAGCACGCCCGGCACCCCGGCGCCGGGATGCGTTCCGGCGCCGACCAGGAACAATCCCCGGAGGTCCGGGCTCCTGTTGTGGAACCTGAACCAGGCCGATTGCAGCAGCTCAGGTGCCAGCGAGAAGCCCGCCCCGTCGCGGCTGAGATAGTCGCGGGCGAAATCCACCGGCGTCATGATCCGCTCCGAGCAGATCTGCGCCTCGAGGTCCGGCAGCTCGCGCGCCGACAGCATCCGCACGATGCGCGTGCGCAGTACCGGCGCCGCGCGCGCCCAGTCGATCGGTGCCCGCAGGTTGGGCACCGGGGCCAGCACATAGAACGTGTCGCGACCGGCCGGCGCCAGCGACGGGTCGGTGGCGGTCGGCCGGTGCAGGTAGAGGCTGAGATCCTCGGGCACCTGGGCGCCTGCGCCGAAGATCTCGTCGAGCAGCGTCCGGTAGCCGCGGCCCAGCAGGATCGTGTGGTGCACGGTGCGCGGATACTGGCGCCTCGTGCCGAAATACAGCACGAACAGCCCCATCGACAGGCGCGGCCTGCGCCGGCCGGCGCCTGGTGCCAACGCCTGCCTCAACACCTGCCCCAACGCCTGCCCCAACGCCTGCCCCAGCGCCTTGATCGCACTCGGCCGCGCACCTGACCCCGCACCTGGCCGCACACCTGGCCGGGGACCCTGCCCCGGCCCGGCGTCCTGGTCCTGCCCCGGCCGGCCCGCGGGGCGGGTGCCGACGAGGCGAGACAGCCCGGCTGGCCGCCGCCGCCCCCATCGCCTGCCCATCATTCCGCCTGGCTCGCCGCCCGCCGGCCCGCCCGCCCGCCCGAGCAGGTCGTCGCGCACCGCCAGCGGGTCGGCATTGGCGATCACCGCGTCGGCCGGCAGGAACCGTCCGCTGTCGAGCACCACCCCGCTCGCCCGCCCGCCGCTCGCCGTGATCCGGCTCGCCGTGCTGCCGGTCTCGAAGCTCACCCCGTGCCGGCAGCCGAGCTGGTGCAGGGCCGAGACGATCGCCCCCGTGCCGCCGGCCGCGAACCACACGCCGTGCGCACGTTCGAGATGCTGGATCAGCAGATAGAGGCCGGGCGTGCGGAACGGATGGCCGCCGATCAGCAGGGTCTGCAGGGTGAACACCCGGCGCAGCCGCTCGTCGCCGATGAAGCGGCTGACCAGCCCATACATCGACCGCCAGCCGCCGAGCCGCAGCAGCGGCGGCAGCGCGCGGGCCATGGTCCACGGGCTGTCGAACGACACCGCCCCATAGCGCTCGAAGCCGATCTCGTACATCCGCCGGGCGCGCTCGGCCAGGCGCAGGAACCCCGCCTCGTCGGCCGGCGCGAACGCCCGCACCGCGCGCCGCATCTCGTCGAGCGTGCCGCCGTAATCGAAATGGCTGCCGTCGGCGAAGGTGACCCGATACCAGGGTGCCACCGGCAGCAGCCGGACATGGTCCTCGAGCCGCTCGCCGAACAGCGCGAACAGCTCGTCGAGCAGCTGCGGCGCGGTGATGATCGTGGGCCCGGCATCGAACACGTGCCCGTCCTGGCGGAACACCCTTGCCCGTCCGCCCAGGCAGTCGAGCCGCTCGACGACGCTCACCTCGTAGCCGAGCGCACGCGCGCGCAGCGCGGCCGCCAGCCCGCCCAGGCCCGCGCCGATCACCACCGCGCGCAGTGCCGGGCCCGTCGGCCCGGCGCCGGCCTCGCCTGTCGGCGGCGGCGGGCTCAGCGCGTCCATTCAGCTCGGCTGGAGCAGCACGGAATAGACCGTCATGCCGTAGGGGCCGAACACCGCCAGGATCGTCGCCGCCACCACGGAGATCGCGCCCAGCGAGACCAGGGCGGTGAACCAGCCGAACGTCGACTTGATCCAGCCGTACAGGATGGCGACCGCCAGCCAGAGCCAGATGAGTGCCACCGGTGTGAAGAGCCAGAAATACATCGCTCAGTAAGCTCCACCCGTGCCGAGCTGGACGTAAAGCCGTTCGCTGAAATGGTTGAGCATCGCGGTGCGCTGGTCGGGGCTCAGATCCTTGCGCTGGTTGACCACCGAGCAGTAGGCGATGGTCAGGCCGTTGACGATGTCGCCCGCGTCGAGCTTCGGGTCTGCCTTCCTGACGATGCCCACGATCTTGTCCACCGCCGGCAGGATCGTCGGCAGGGTGAGGCCCTGCAGCGTGGCGACGATCCCGCTCGACGGGTCGGACACCAGGGGCGCCAGTTGCGGCTGCACGAGCTTGGGGCAGCCGCCGGGACGGCGGTCGTTGGTCAGGTCCTTCTCGTCCTCGCGTATGGTCGACACCAGGAACGGCGTGGCGTTGGGCGAGGCGGCATTGCCCCAGGCCTGGCGGATATAGTTGGTGACGTCGGCGATCTGCCGGTCGGTCAGCCCCACGCCAAGGGCCGGCATCGGGCCGAACGTGCCGCGCGCGCTGAGCCCGCCGAGCACGGCGTGGATCGTGTCGTGCGGCCCGTTGGCGATCACCATGCCGTTGCCGTCCAGCGCCGGAACCTTGCCCGGCACACCCTTGCCGTCGACCTGGTGGCACGAGACGCACTCGCTGAAATACACCTCCTGGCCGGGTGGGTCGGGCCGCAGATAGGTGCCGTCCTTGCGCGGCGGCCCGGCTTGCGCCCCCGGCACGGTGCGCAGGTAGGCGACCACGGCGTGCAGGTCGGCATCGCTGAACTTCTTGGTGCTCCAGTCGACCGTCTCGCGCATCGGCCCGATGGCGGTGCCGACGGCCGCGTCGTAGCCGGTCTTGAGGTAGTGGACGACCTCGTCGTCCGTGTAGCGGCCGATGCCGTGGTCCTTGTCGCCGGTGATGTTCGACGAGGCCCATTTCTCGATCACCCCGCCCTCGAAGGGGCCGGAGATCTTGGTCTTGCCAAGCATGTTCGCGTAGTTGTGGCACTCGCCGCAATGGCCGAGCGAGTTGACCAGGTAGTCGCCGCGATTGACCTGCGCCGACTGCTTCGGATCGGGCTTGAACTCGCCGGACGGCACGAACAGCGCGTCCCACACCGAGATCAGCGGCCGGATGGTGAACGGGAAATAGATCTTGTTCGGCTCACGCGGCCGGTGCACCGGCTTGACGGTGAACAGGTAGGCCTTGATGGCGAGGATGTCGGCGCGCTTGATCGAGCTGTACCAGGGGTACGGCATGGCCGGGTAGAGATGCTGGCCGCGCGCGTTGATGCCCTCGCGGAACACGCGGACGAACTGGTCGTCCGTGTAGTTGCCGATCCCGGTCTCCTTGTCCGGCGTGATGTTCGGCGTCGAGATGTCGCCGAACGGCATCTGCATGTAGTAGCCGCCGGCGAACTCCGCTCCGTCGGCGGCCGAGTGGCAGGACGCGCAATCGGCCAGGTCGACGAGATACTTGCCCTGCGCCACCTGGCTCATCGCCTGGTCGCCCGGCACGGCCCCCTCGACGGGGCTCGACTGGTGGCCGCCGGTGATGGTGTGGTCCGGGCTCTGTGCGAGGGCCGCAGCCGCCGGCACCACCGCGCCGGAGGCGAGCAGCAGCGCCAGCAACCGGCCCCGCCAGCGCCTCCTCCCGACCCCGGTCCGGGCGCCAGTGTGCGCGCCGGTCCGCATGCCGGTCCCGCCCGCCGGCCGGCTGTAGGCGATGCTCATCGCGCCGCTCCCGTGCTGGCCGGAGCCGCTGCCAGCTCGCCATAGCTCGACAGGTTGCTCGCGCCATAGAACGGCTTGTAGGCGCCGTTGTGGCAGGTCAGGCAACTGACCTTCGGACTGTCCCCCGTCACGCCGAGCAGGGCGTGGGGAAAGACGGTGTCGAGCGGGGCCATGAAGTCCCGGTTCAGGGTGCGTACCATCAGCAGGCCATTCCAGGCGACCAGTCGGTGTGGCGTGCCCTGCGACCAGGACCGGAATTCACGGGTATTGTGGCAGAAGGAGCAGCCGACCCCGAGCGATTCCGCGAAATGGATCATCAGAGCATAGGTCTGCTCGGTCTCGTTGATCGACCGGTGGTTGCCCGCCGGCAACGGCGTGGTTCCCTCGACCCGGATCTGCTTCGCCCCGAGCAGGAAGGGCGACAACGGATCATAGGGCAACGAGGTGAGCCCCGCTATAGGCGCCGGCCGGTCCTTGCCGACATTCACCTCGGCCAGGCCCGCGCTGGGCTCCGGCGCGCTGGTCCAGGCGCCGGCCGGGATCCCGTGGCCGCGATGGCAGGTGCCGCAGGTCACGCCCCCGCTGCCGACATGCTCGCGCCAGTCGCCGTTGATCGCGCGCGTCATCTGGATCATCCGCCGGGCGATCTGCTTGGTGTAGACGGAGTCGTCCGCCATGTTGTTCACCGAATGGCAGAAGGCGCAGCCGGCCTTGGGCGCCACCCAGTTGGTCATCGCGCTCATCAGGCGAAGCAACTCGTTGGAATCGACGTCGCCCAGCACCTTGATGTTCTTGTAGACCGCCGAGGCCGGCTTGCCCGAGGGCGGCACCGCCGGCATCGCCGCGTCGACCTGGTTGAACGGCAGGTAGGCCGCCACCTGCCGGGGATAGGAGTGGGTGATCATCCCCGTGCCGCGGTAGCCGGTCTGCACGCTGTCGATCGGCGGGCGCTGCAGGGTGAACAGCAGGCCGATGGCGATCAGCGCGCAGACCAGGGCGGCCCCGGTCAGCAGCACCAGGCGCAGATGCTCGCGCAGGCTGCCAGCCACGACACCGAGCAGGAGGGCGACCGGCCGGAACGGGGCCGCGAGCCACGCGCTCATCGCGGCAGTCCCGCAAGCCGGCCAGGATCGGGGATCGGGCCGTAGATCGCCGGGTACTGCGGCGCGATGCCGTGCTTGACGCCCCACAGGTACCAGTTGTCGACCACCGTGCCGGTCAGCAGGATTCCGATCCCGCCGGTCAGCGTGCACAGCACCGCGAACCACCACGCCCAGCGATGGATGGACTCGAAGTTCGCGTTGAACCCCATCACCCAGCGCCAGAAGATCGCACCGCGCTCGACCGCGGTGCCGCGGTCGGTGGCCAGCTCGATCTCGCGCTCGCTCCAGTAGCGCCCGGTGGCCAGGATGGTGCCGCCATGCATGGCGAACAGCAGCGTCGACCCGTACAGGAACACGATCGACAGCATGTGGAACGGATCGTAGTAGAGATTTCCGTAGCGGATCGAAAGTGCCGCCGTCCAGTCGAGGTGCGGAAAGATGCCGAACGGCACGCCCTCGCTCCAGCTTCCCATCAGCAGCGGGCGGAGAAACCCGTCCACCAGGTAGAGCCAGATCGCCGAGGCGAAGGCCCAGGCGACATGCGTGCCCATGCCGAGCGCGCGTGCGCGCCGATACACCCTCACCCACCACAGGATGATCGCCGTGGTGAGGAAGAAGCCGGCCATCAGCCACCAGCCACCCTGGTTGAGCGGCGGGATGTGCAGCCCGTACGAGGGCGCCGGCGGCTGCAGGCCGAGCCAGGGAAGCTGGCGGACGAACTGGATCGGATCCCAGCCGACGGAGGCGAACATGTTGAGGCCGATGATCTCGAAGGCGATGAAGCCGAACAGGATCGAGGCCACGCCGGTGGCGCCGAGATAGAACGGTCCGACCTGTGCGGAACCGATGCGCCCCAGCAGGCGCGAATACCAGGGCTTGAAGATGCGGTTGTCGTTGCCCCAGCGGAGCGGCGCGCCCTCGTCGAGATCCCCGACGATATGGACGCGGTCGAACAGGTTCTGGTACTCGAGACCAGACCGGGTGCGGAAATCGAACATCGCGCGTTCAGTTCCAGATCGGCAGGTTGAGCCACCACGACCACCATTCCGGCCAGCCACGCGTCCAGAAGGGGCCGCTGAGCAGGATGCAGATGGCACTCCAGACCCCGGCCGAGATGGCGCAGAACCAGCCCAGGCGATGGATGCCGAGCGGGCCGATGGAGTACGACATGAGATCGCGGAAGAAGCTGTCCTCGTAGGCGCTCGGCTTCACCTCCTCGTCCTTGCCCGGCTCCGAACCCGGTGCGGGGTTGAGCGAGGACAGGATGACGCCGCCATGCATGGACAGGATGAAGGTCGTGGTGAAGAAGAACGTCACCGCGATCATGTGCGCCGGATTGTAGTGGAACTGCAGATACTGGTAGCCGACGTTCGACACCCAATCGAGATGGCTGATGATCCCGTAAGGGAAGGCGTGTCCCCAGGCGCCGAGCAGCAGGGGGCGGATCACCTCGAGCGTCACATAGGCCAGGATCGCCCCGGAATAGGCGATCGGCACGTGCAGTCCCATGCCGAGCTTGCGCGCGATCTCCACCATGCGCAGCGCCCACGAACAGAACGCGCCGATCGCGCAGATGGTGATCAGCTGCCACAGCCCGCCGTCGCGCAGCGGCGCCCAGCCGAGCCCGTAGCGCAGGTCGGGAGGTGCGATCGAGATCCGCCAGAGGTTCCAGGTCGGGCCGATCGCCGCCCCCCAGATGATCATCGCCGTGCCGAAGGCCGCGAAGATCGCCGTGGTGACGCCGAAGAAGCCGACATAGAACGGCCCGACCCAGAAATCGAACAGGTCGCCGCCGACCAGCGTGCCGCCGCGCTATTGCGCAGGCTTGGGCGGGGGCGGCAGCGGCGTCATCTGCTGCGCTTCGGAGGCATTGATCTGCGCGTGGTGCGGACCGTCGAGCCAGTTGAAACGGTCCGTGCTGAGCAGGATGAAATGGATCACCAGCGCCAGCACGAGCAGAAAGACAAACAGGCCGGTCAGTGCCCGGCGCGGGTCGAACAGCAGCCATATTCTATACATCGGTGCCCTCCTGGAGGGTGTTGTGAACCTCGTCGCGGTCGGTTCGGGAGGCAGTTGTTCTTTCCTGGAAGAAAGAACCAAAGAACCTCTCTCCGTCCGGACCCGGGCGGATGCCACCCCCCCGAGCCCAATCGGAACAAAGTCTTTTTGCTTCTTTTTCTTCAGAAAAAGAAGAACTCTCCTTCCGTTCTGACCACCCCCTAGCCGTACGAGACCAGCGCACGCGCGGCATCGGCCGCGTGGCCGAGCAGCATGGAGGTCTGGTAGCCGTGCGGGCCGGGCAGCCAGGGGCGCCACAGCCAGGCCAGGATGTGGGCGACGATGGCAACCCCCACGAACACCAGGAAACTGATGACGAAGATGCGGTTGAATTCCACCGCCTCCGCTACCGTCAGGCCCGACAAGGTCGAGCGTCTGTCTAGGTCTTCGGCCATGGTAATCTGTTCCTTTCCGGTTTGGGGGCGCGCGCCGTCCTCAGGCCACGGGCTCCGCTTGCAGGTTCAGCGAGGCGCGGACCCGGCTCGCCGTGATCCGGGTCTCCTCCGCATCACGCGCGTCGCGTTCCACCCGTTCGCGCAACTGGCGGGTGGCGGAGATCCTGACCAGGAACGGCTCCGCCTCCACCCGCCCGGCAAGCAGCTCGAGCGCCTCGCCGTCCCAGGCCCGCTCGGGCTGTCCGTCACCGCGCGCCGGCGTGGCCGCGACGCTGTCGAGCCGGGTGCCGAGCGGCAGCATGTTGAACAGCGCATCGAACAGCGCGTTGCAGAATTCCTGCACCAGGTAGGTGGCGCCGGCATACCCCATGAACGGCGTGCCGGTGGCGCGCCGGATGATCGCACCGGGAAACGAGGCGGCGATGAACACGCAGCTCCTGCCCAGCTCGGCGGCGTAGATCCGTTCGTTGGTCGATCCGAACAGCACCGCCGGCGGCGTCCGCTCGATCGCCTGCCGCACGGCCGCATTGTCCGTCTTGCGTCCGGGCAGTCGCGGCACGGCGAAGCTGCACGGAATGCCGAGCTCGCCGCCGAGGAAGCGCTCCAGCCCGCGCGCATACGTCTCGGTGGCAACCACGGCAAAGCTCGCGGTGGCGAAGAAATCCTGTGTCACGCTGCGCCAGAGATCCCAGATCGGCTTGATCGTGGTCTCCTTCTCGCGCGCGATGAACGGCTCCGGGTCGAGCCCGGTCAGTTCGCCCAGCTTGCGCAGGAACGCGGTGGTCGCGAACATGCCGATAGGCGCGCGCAGCCAGGGCTTGCCGAGATTGTCGCAGACCGTCTGCCCCCATTCGCGGTAGAGGCAGATATTGACGTCCGCATCGCCCAGGCGCGGGATCTGCTTGAGATCGGTGCCGAGCGGGAAGACCAGGTTGACCACGCAGCCGATCCCCTCGGCCAGGCGCCGGATCTCGGCCACGTCGGACGGCATGTTGAAGCTGCCGTGCATCGCGCCGACGATGTTGACCCGCGGCGGCCCGGGCTTGCGCTTGGGCTCCGGCGCGCCCGGCTTGCGCTTGGCGCCGAACTGGTTCCACAGCCAGTTCAGCGCCCGGTCGGCACACTGCCACTGGTCCTCGTCGATGGTGCGCGGGATGAAGCGGTACAGCCCGCTGCCCTCCGGCACCACGCCGCCGCCGATCATCTCGGCGATGCTGCCGGTGACCACCACGCCGGGCAGCGCCGTCTCGCCCGACGCGTTGGCCTGGCGCAGCGCGGCTTCGGTGCCGTTCATCGACAGCGACTGCTCGTTGAGCCCGGTGACCGCCACCGGCAGCTCGTGCGGCGGCAGCGCGTCGGTGTAGTGCAGCACGGCGGTGACCGGCAGGTTCTCGCAGCCCACCGGCCCGTCGATCAGCACACGCAGGCCGCGCACGGAGGCGAAGGCATAGACCGCGCCCCAGTAGCCGCCCGCCCGGTCATGGTCGAGGACCAGCATCAGCCAGCGCTCCCGAAGAACGAGACCATCCGTCCGTAGCGCTCCGCACCGCGCGTCTGCGCCGCCACGATCGCCGGCAGGGCTGCGGCACCGGCCGCACCGAGCAGCGGCCGCGAGGAGACCATGTTGGTGAAATAGATCCCCGGGGTGCCGCCCTCCTTGGCCTTCTGCACCACCGGCGTGGTGCCGATGACGAAGTCGGGCCGGATCTCGCGCATGGCGGCGAGATCCTGCTCGAGGGCGGCGCGGAACTGCACGTGCGTGCCGTGCCGCTCGAGCCAGTCGCGATCCTCCTCGCTCCACGGCGTGCGCGGGCAGGCGGTGCCGACATAGGGGATGGTCGCACCGGCCTCGCACAACAGCCGTGCCACCAGCAGCTCGGAGCCCTCGTAGCCGGACAGGCTGATCCGCGCCGAGAGCCGCGCGCCCTCCAGCGCAGCACGGATCGCCGGCAGGGCCCGGTCGCGCGCCGCGCCGATCTGCGCGGCACCCGCCCCCGCCGCCCGGCCCACCGCCTCCAGCCAGTGCTCGGTGCCGGACAGGCCCACGGGTGCGGAGCCCACCACCGGCCGGCCGGCGCGGTCGAATTCGCGCAGGCTCGCCGTGTAGAACGGATGCACCGCCGCCACCACGCACGCATCGAGCGCGCCATACAGGTCGCGCCATTCGCGCGCCGGCAGCGGCGGCGCCACCCCGAGCCCCATCGGCTCGAGCATCGCCCCGAGCCCCGCCGAGTCGGCGGGGAACATCTCCCCCACCAGCGCCACCGCGGCCCGCCCGTCACCCGCCTCGCGCGGCCGCTGCACCGGCCCCTGCTCGATCTCGGAGCGTGCGCGGGCCAGCATGGCGCCGGTCAGCACGTCCTTCGCCTCGGCGTGTGTCGGCACGCCGAAGCCCGGCACGTCGATGCCGATCACCCGCACGCCGTCGATCTCGCGCGGCAGCCGGTCGAGCGGCACGCCGGAGGCGGTCGGCACGCACAGGTTGATCACCACCACCGCGTCGTGCAGCGCCTTGTCGGCCAGCCCCACCACCGCGTCGCGGATGTCCTCGAACAGCGTGCCGCGCACCAGCGTCTCGGAGTTGAACGGCACGTAGCCCACCGTGCGCCGCGCGCCATAGAAGCGCGCGGTGAACGACAGGCCGTAGACGCAGCAGGCCGAGCCGCACAGCACGGTGGCCACGCGCCGCATGCGCAGGCCGATGCGCAGCGAGCCGAAGGCCGGGCACATCGATTGCGGCTGCTCGTGCGGCCCGCGCGGATAGTCGCGCATCAGTTGCGCCATCAGCGCCCCGCCGCCGGCCTCGCGGGCCGCGGCCTGCATGCGCTCGCGACCCCCGTGGCAGCCGCCCCCTCCTGCTTCCGACCCGCCTGCGTCTGACCCGGGTGCCTCGGAGTCCGGCGGGGCGACGGCCTGGTCCATCCTCAGGCGTCCTCGTAGACCACTTCGAGCGACGGGCGCGTCACGAACGGCCGGCCGCGCATGTCGGCGTCCGTCGCCGGATCGAGCACGACGCCGCGCCCGACCGCCTCGCCCTTGAACAGGTCGAGCAGCTTGTCGTGGCTGAGCGGCCGCGGACGCAGCGGCAGCGCCATGTCGACGGCAAGCCCCAGCGTCTCGAACAGCGGCGCCCAGCGGGTGCCGGGATGGCCGATGATCTCGTAGCTCGCACTCTTGCGCCGGATGTCCTCGTCGGCCGGGATCGCGGCGAGCACCGGAATGCCGACCGCGTCGGCAAAGGCCTGCGCCTCGCCGGTGCCGTCATCCTTGTTCACCACCAGGCCGGCCACGCCGACATTGCCGCCGAGCTTGCGGAAATATTCCACCGCCGAGCAGACATTGTTGGCGACATAGAGCGATTGCAGGTCGTTGGAGCCGACCACGATCACCTTCTGGCACATGTCGCGCGCGATCGGCAGGCCGAAGCCGCCGCACACCACGTCGCCCAGGAAGTCGAGCAGCACGTAGTCGAAATCCCAGTCGTGGAAGCCGAGCTTGTCGAGCAGCTCGAAGCCGTGGATGATCCCGCGCCCGCCGCAGCCGCGACCCACTTCCGGGCCGCCGAGCTCCATGGCGAACACGCCGTCGCGCTTGAAGCACACATCGCCGATCGCCACCGCCTCGCCCGCGGCCTGCTTGGCGGCCGAGGTCGCGATGATCGTCGGGCACGAGCGGCCGCCGAACAGCAGCGACGTGGTGTCGCTCTTCGGATCGCAGCCGATCAGCAGCACGCGTCGCCCCTGCTGGGCCAGCATGTAGGACAGGTTGGCGAGCGTGAAGCTCTTGCCGATCCCGCCCTTGCCGTAGATGGCGATGATCTGGGTGTCTTGGCTCATGCAGCTACCTTCCAGTCCAGGATCATCTTGAGGCACTCGGGAGAGTCGAACGCCTCGCCATAGGCGCGCCCGAGCTCGTCGGCCGGCCGCGCATGGCTGACCAGCCCGCGCAGCGACAGCCTTCCATCGGCAATCAGCGAGAGCGTGGCGGCAAGATCCGCCGGGGTGAACTCGGCCGCGATCCGCAGCCGCGCCTCGCGCACGAAGGCGCTCGCGAAACCGAAGCGAACCGTCTCGCCGTAGAACCCGGCCAGCACGATCTCGCCGCCGCGCGCGATCCGCCCGACCAGCATGTCGATCACCGCCGCATCGCCGCTCGCATCGAGCACCGAGGCTTTGAGCCCGCTGCCACCGATGTCGATCGCAAGCGTGAAGGGCCGATCCGCCCCGACCTCGCCGCGGCTCCCCCGACGGCCCTCACGAGCCCGCCGCCGATGCGCTCCCGACCGTCGAAGAGGGCACCAAGCGCCTCGATCGCGGGCGTTGGCGTCGGGGCAGAGCCAGGGCGCTCGCCGTAGTGGTCGCGATGCAGCACCGAGGCAAGCGGCAGGCGCGTGCGCCATCCCGCGCGCTCGAGGTCGGGCACGGACTCCAGGTGGGTCACCGGGCCGATGCAGAGCCACGCCACGGGGCGCACCCAATCGGGGATCCCGAGCAGCTCGCGCACGAACGACTCGCGGTAGAACGACACCCACCCCATCCCCCAGCCCTCGGCAACGCACGCGAGCCAGAGGTTCTCGATCGCGAGGCATACCGAGTAGAGGCCGGCATCGGCAATCGCGTGACGCCCGAGCACGTGCGGCGCGCCCCGGTTGGCGTCGTACGTGACGACCAGCGAGAGGCTCGCCTCGAGCACCCCGTCGATCTTGATCCCCGAGAACAGCCCGAGCCGCTCCCCGCCGAACAAGC
>Ga0080006_1108762_pt1 | contig 30964 bp, 27 predicted proteins | sample RS3BMetagenome_FD_69209 | JGI IMG/M metagenome (GOLD analysis project Ga0080006, IMG submission 69209) | Ferric oxide microbial mat and aquatic microbial communities from Rainbow Spring, Yellowstone National Park, USA - RS3B (SPADES... ...
AAGCGATCACTGTGATGACTCAGCGGCGAATCAATGATCGGTTTGATGAATTTGCTGTGGAATTCGGCTTTGCGAGATGCGTTGACTAGAAGGCGATTTGTCTTTTGAACGGAATCGATAATGTGCTGGGAAAATCCCAATCAACTTTCGGAATGAGCTTATGAACAGGCGCCCAAGAGAGAACACCCCATGATTTCGTCATCCAATCGGCGGCGCGCATTGCTGCACCGAATACTTGCCGTGCGTAGGTCGAAAGCTTGACGCATCCGCGATGTGTGCTTGCTGTTTATAAAGAAATGAAACGCGTGGACGCTTTACGTATGATTTAAATAATGATATCGTCTATTTTGCGACCATTGCCCAAGATTGTCGCGATTGAGAATGATTCCGGTTTTAACGAGTTCCAGGAACAGCGCGTCAATGGAGCCACTTCCAAACTTCGACCAAGAATCCTAGAACGACCTGGGAAATGACGAGCCGTCGCTGCTGCTCGCTAAGCAACGATGCTGTACATCAAAGGGATACTTTGGAAATAAGTCTCGAGCCTGGACTAGAGCGTACAGTTCAGTGCCCCATGTTCATCGGACACGGTATAGCGTCGCCAGGAAGACGCGGCTATGCGCCCGTTGCAACGCAACAGCAGCGATTGCGCTTCGAGGGTGTCGCCGCATCGGCGCTGGGCGGCGGCGGCGGCGGCGGCGGCGTCGACGACACATGCGTGCACTGCGCACGGATATCCGTGCATGTTGCGGACACGTGTACGAGGACACTTGCGTGCGTGCATGCGTGCTTGCGTCTGAAACTGCCAAGAGTTTCACTCAACTTTTTATCTTTGGACCTGCTAACCAATTTGGAAACGCTTTCAATCCTCACATTCTACGTCCACGCGTGCTGTCTCGGGCGTGATCTGTGACGATCACCGGTGTTTGGAAGGTTCCATGGAGCGTGACAGCCGCCGTGGTTACGGCCGGGGCGCTTTCTCTCGCGGTGGTAGTTACAGTCGAGGCGCAGGTCGTCGCGGTGGTGGGAATAGTGGTGCTGGTGGTGGTGGTGGTGGCGGCGGATCTTTTGGTGGACTGGCACCGCGGGGCGGTGGAGGATTCAAGCCCGGTGCGAACGCTCGTCGTGAAGGTGGTGGTCCAGGCAGGGGACGCGGCGGCGGCGGCTGGCGAGGCGGCGCCAGTCGAGGCCGCGCCATTCGAGGACGTGGCGGGTCTGCAGGTCGTGGCGCCCCGGGTCGCTCGTTGAAAGGTGGATCACGGGTTCTTGTTGAGCCGCACCGTTTCCCGGGTGTCTTCATCGTTCGCGGTAAAGAGGATGCGCTTTGCACGAGAAACCTGATTCCCGGCGACACGGTTTACGGTGAGAAACGCGTGTCCGTTGAGGCCGTCGATCCGAACACCGACGAAAAGCGCAAGATCGAGTACCGAATATGGAACCCGTTCCGGTCCAAGATGGCGGCGGCGATTCTCGGTGGCATTGAGCGCTTCCCCATCGGGCCCGGTACCAAAGTGCTTTACCTGGGCGCAGCGAGCGGAACCACCGTATCACATGTTTCGGACATTGTAGGCGCCAGCGGGGTTGTTTACGCAGTCGAATTCTCGCACCGGTCGGGGCGGGAGCTGGTAGCGCTGGCACAGCGTCGGCCCAATATTGTTCCCATTGTCGAAGATGCCCGCTACCCAGCGAGATACCGCATGCTGGTGCCCATGGTGGACACCATCTTCGCCGATGTCGCGCAACCGGATCAGTCTCGTATCCTAGCCATGAATGCAGCGTACTTTCTTAGAACCGGAGGATACTTTATGATTTCGATCAAGGCAAGTTGCATTGACAGTACAGCGGCACCCGCCGCCGTCTTCGCGAGCGAGGTAGAAAACCTCCAGAAAGAGCGATTTCGACCGCTTGAGCAGTTGACCTTAGAGCCGTACGAACGAGATCATGCGGTGGTCATCGGCACGTACCGCGTACCACCGAAAAGCAAGCCGTAAGAGAGCGTGCGTCAACGCGTGCGCGGCCCTTGGAGCCGAGCGCCCGGATTTCCGCCGCTGCTGGCGGCTTCGAGATACACCAGCGCCCTCATCGAGCGCCACGTGCTTTCGCGTTGGCGTTCGAACTCGGCACTCCAGCATCAGCGTCTAGGAGAAAGGCACGATCGGGCAAGTTTTCGACCGTTGGGTCAAGGTCGTCGGCGGATTTTACGCATGCTACCAGCCGGTGAAAGGCAGCGGCCTGATATAGAATTCGCTCAAGCGCGGCGGCAAAAGTCGCCCAAGGAGACTCGCCGGCGCCTGCTGCCGTACCTGCTGCTGTTGGCACAGGAACGCATGCCGCGTATCCACAGGCGACCGATCGGTTCACTGAGGCGTGACCACGCCGATATAGGGATGGCATTGCCCGATACCTTGGAGAGGCACTGGGCGGTAATGGCGCTGCCGCACGGCGTGACGCCCTGGTGGCACCATGCCAGCCTGCCGATTCCAGTTGGTATTCGGTGTAAGGAACGCGACCTGACATGATCGCTCGCAGGTTATGTGCGCGTGGATGTGGCAATGCCCAGCATTTTCATTGATGATGAGCTTCGCCCGAAAACACCGCCCGAGAAATGGGAGCGTTTCGCTTCATCGCCGCAGTCCAATACGCAGGATGCGCATGGCGAACAAGGGCGATCCTGGCGCCGTGACGTCTGGCCTCAACTTGGACCGCATACCGGGCAGGTAGCAGCAGCGCTTATGCGACGAAACGTTCAGACTCCGTGGACTGCATTCAACACCGTGCAGCGCATGTCCTCGCACAGGTTGTCACGCCTGTGTGTTGCAGTGATCCACGGTACTGCTGCGCTTCGCTGCAAGCATCAACACAATGCGCATACGTAGGCGCTTTTACGCGCAATCGAATAGCGGGCCTCAACCTAGACATGGGGTAACCACCATATATACATTCGGGCAAGGTTCCGCGCACTGGTTGCCTCAGCAACCAGACGAGCCACGTCGCCTTCGACGGATAAGGGCGTGCCGCTCTGAGCGCCGTGCAGTCCGCGGCACTTGCGGTCGACAACGCGGAGCATTTCGAGAGCCTGGGCGTTGCGCTCGCAGCATTGCTGCCGCTGCTGGCGCGGTGGCATGTCGTTCCCGGGGTGCGCTGCTTTCCCGCGTTTGTCTGCTGGACGTCTGAGGCGCGCCGTATCCGCGGGCTCGCGTGGCAGCCGCATAGCGGCAGCCGGCCCCGGAAGCAACACCGGTCCACGAGTTGCGCTCGCTTCCATGGCCGCAGCGGTGCGTGCATCGCGAGCCGCAGCCGCCCAGTCGAGAAGCGGATCGTGCAAAAACGTTTCAAGGACGCTCAAGAGCGTTTCCCGGTGATTCCGCAGCACAGAAAGCGCGATCTGGGCACTACGATAGAAGACACCCTGGTAGCCTGCGGTGCCCATGGCATCGATCATATTCGGCGTCAGTCGAAACGGCACCGTCTCCGGCACCTTGAGACGGAGACCCTGATCAAACAGGCAAGCGAAATCCACGTGCACACACTCGCCGGACCTGGTATCGAGGAGCACATTCTCGCCGTGCCGATCACCCAAGCCAACCACATAACCAACCATGGACCAGAGCGCGCATGAACGTGCAAATGCCTGCCGCGCCGCGAACCACGCAGCCGGTGAATGTCTCCGCCCGAAATGAATGCTATAAAAGTGACGGAGCACAGGCGGGAATCGGGGTAAGAGCCACTCGGTATACCAGCGCACCTGATCTGGTTCGGGACGCGCTTTCGCATGCCGTTCATAGGCCAGACGGATCTCTTCGGTGCTGGAGGTGGCCGTCTTCTCGTAACCCAGGGCCCGATGCAGCATCGCCACCGCTGCGCGCAACGGCACCAGATGTGGCATCCACTCCAGAATACCACACTCTTCATTCAGTGGCAGCACAGCGTACGTCCGCAGCACGAGGCGCCGCTGCTGAGCGTCGGCAGTCTTGGCTAACAAACGATTCACCACGTTCAAGAGGTCCATCATTCGAGCATCCTTGCGCATGTCGCCGGCATCCTCGCGTTTGCAGAGAAACGGGTACACGTGGCCGTCAGAGGCCAGCAGTCCGATGCGCTTCGGACGCATCAACGAGTTCATAACCCAGACGGGTTCATCGACATCGACCAGGGTCGGGACGCTCACCGCAAATCCCTCGTGCAGGTCGTCACGAAAGCGTCCACTCGTCGGCAGAAACAGACGCAAGTACGCTTGATAGGGCACCGGGATCGCTAGTCCCTGGAGACGCTCTCGCAGCAACCGCCGGAGTGCACGCAAATGCACCGAGGCAGTCATCTGCTTTAGACCGCGTGGTGGCACCTGGGTACAGACGCGTGCGAGCTGCGCACAAAGCTCCAACCCGGCATCGAGGAGCGTGCTGAGGCCCAGGTCACCGCGCTGACGCGCTTGATCCAGTATCGCTCGGGCGGTAGCGGCGCGGTTGGCGTCCAGCGCCCCCGCGAGCGGCACGACGTACCAGACGGCCTGTCCTGGATACGCAACGACACAATCAGCGAGCAGGCTGCATAGTTCAGCGCGAACTGCGGCCGAGTGATGTGCTGTGACCCTTGAGAGCAGCTGCGGCAGCACGACAAACCAGATATAGAGCGGAAGACGGGTTCGCAGTCTGCGTACAATAGGCAACAAGTATTCGGCGGCAGAGCGACGAGCGATAGACGGCGAATCACGTGCCTCGTACGAGTCGATGTCGGGTCTGCTGATGCTGCAGCAGCTGCTGCTGCTGTTGTTGTTGTTGTTGTTGTTGTTGCTATCCAATGCTCTGGTATTCGTGCGAATGGCGCATAGCACTTTGGATCGCTCGATATGCGACGCTGTATCTGGCGTCATACGCTTATCGCTGCTGCTGCTGCTGTTGCTGTTGCTGCTGCTGTCGTTCGTGTGCTCCTCAAGGACGGGCTCGCTATCCTCATCGAGCCATAACGTGATGATGCGCGGCACCGAATGGTAGATGTACCGACATCCGTAACGCAGGGAGCGGGCATAGTGCTCGATTGCCGACTGCCGATACAGCCACTGCTGGCGAGCCTGGATACGGGGTTCAGCATCGCGTTCGGGCGTCAGACTATCGTAGAAACGCCCCAGCAATACGTAAATTTTCTCGGTTTCTGGTTGTATGGAAAGGGCTCGCTGGAAGCAGTCAATGATCTCCTGAGGTTGTGCAGAGCGATCCTCCTGCATCCACTGGGCCTGCAGGCAGAGCGCTTTGCTCACGAGCCTTGCAGCCGAGCCACTTGATGAGCGCCAAGTGCCGGTGCTGCTGCTATTGCTGGTGGACGCAGTCTTGCGTCCGAGTTGAAGGGCAGTTAGCGAGAGCGGTAACTGGGCAAGCGCACGACGTGTTTCACCGCGAGCACGGTAGATTTTGGCCAACTCGATACAGGCCGGGCCTTGGAAAAGCGACGCACGCGGAAGCTGTTGCAGGTACGCTATAGCGGCTGCGTGGTGACCCGACTTGCGCGCCAGTCGAGCGAGTCGGAGCGTGACGGCATCGGCAGCTTCTTGGAAGACAAGTGCGCGCTCCAGGAACTGCTGTGCTGAACGTTCTGGGGTCACGAACGACGCAGGTGGACGCGTTGTTCCGGGGACCAGCACTGCAGGTTTCGTTGACGCACTCACGAGCCAAGTTTGGTCAGGAAACTGGACGCTCGCTGGCTGACTGCGCCCAGCAGCAAGCACTGTCGCTGGGGCAGGTCGTTCGATACCACCACCGCCACCACCGCTGCTGGTGCTGCTGCTGGTGTCGTTGTCGTTCTTTGGCGCTGCCCAGGACGACCCGTTTGCACGTTCGCCACCAGCAAGCGTCCACGGAACGCGCAAGGATGTGCAAGGCGCAGCAGCAGCAGCAGCAGCAGCGGACTCGTTACGAGCCACCAGGTGACGAGCGCGTTCTACTTGCACCAATAAAGCTGCACGCTGGATCGCGAGAATGGGCTCACGTGCTTGCCAGCTCGATGCAACGCATTGGAGACGCGCTTCAAGCCAGTTTGCAGCGCCCACATCAGCACCACTAGCGAACCAGTCATGAGCGTAACGCTGAAGCACTGCTTCCAGGTCAGCGTGATCCCCGAGGATGCACTCGACATCCGCTACCGCATGGAGTTGCACCAACGCCGGATAGGTTCGCGCATATGACTCGAGAGCAGCGGTTGCAACAGTGTCGGATAACGCTGAGCGCGCTCGACGCAGCGTCTCTGAGAGCTGCGCTCCAGACTCATGGCCCGGTTGTTGTGCCTGGTGCAGCGCTTTGGCGATGTTTGCCAAGGCGGAGCGGGTACCTCGCGCGGCGGGGTCCTCCACGGACGCACTGAGGGTTTCGAGCGCATCCCAGCGACCAAGCCGCAGTGCTGCCTCAATGCCCAGGTCAGCGACAGCACTGCGCTCTGGATGTGTCAGAATCGGATGGAGCATCGTTTCCCAGAGGCCGAGCGTCATGAGACTCTGGAGGTAGCCGCGCATTGCAGCGAGGTCTGTGGGAAACGCCCGCAGTCCCCGCTCATAGCCGATAAGCGCTTCTTCGGTTGCGTGGTATGCTTCGGCATCTAGGGTGAATGACTCCCAGTCCACGAATGCGGATGAAGACGACGGCGAAGAGAGGCCTTGTTCGTAGCCATTAGCGGCCGTCCCAGGGAGCAGCGATGCCGAGGCGTCCGGGGTGCGCCCGCCCGAAGCCACCACCACCGGTGCTCGGCGAGTGGTGATCGCTTGCATGGCATCCAGATCACCTAGTTCTCGATAGAGACGCTGCAGGACGCGTCGCTGTGACTCGGAACAAGAACCGGTACACTGGTCGAGGTACAGTAATGCGCGATGCAGGGCACCGCTCGTGAGTGCTGCACGAGCGAGCAGTGCTGCAGGTAAAGCGCGCTCCAGAGCATTGAAGGGACAGATGTGCTCGGGTTGTTGTGCAGCCGCCGCCGCCAAGGCCGCGTACTCGCAGGTGGCTAATGCACATGGATCCAGGCCCCGAACTCGGCTCATCCAGTCGTGATCACGCTGTTCCGCCAGACGATCGAAGAGCAGGAACACCAACTGAATCGCCTCCGTCAGGTCGCTGGACAGTACTGCCACCAGATGCGATCGGAGGAAGGCGCTTATCCTGGTGATCCAGTGCTTTGATCTGTTCGCCTTTGTAGCTGCTGCTGCTGCATGTGTATGGCCTCCGGTAAGCGGCAGTGAATCTGGCGCTGCAGTCGTCTGGTGCTGTGCAGACGCATCTCGAGGCGCGCTCAATGCAGCTAGTGCTTCAGGTGCGGTTGCGCTTGGCTCGACGTCCAGGTCGGATATCGCCAGCTGTGTGTCCATATTGATGCTATCGAGATCACTAGCGATCTGGAGCATCGTCTGTACGAGGTAGGGTAGCAAGTAGATCGCGGTATGCTGATCGTGGCCTGTGAGCGTACGGCACGCGCGAAAGAGGCCCCACCAGCACCGGTACTTGCGACTCAGGGTAGCATTTGGGGTAGGGCTACCAGTCGGCGCTATAGCAGCTGCTGCTTCTGGCTTTTGTTTCGTGCCAGCTGCGGACACCGACTCGGGAACTGCCCCCGTCGAGGATGTAGCGCTTGTTACGCCTGTTGATCCTGTGCTTGGTATCGCTTCTGGTGCTGCTGGCTCCATGCCGGCTGCAGCGACAGTCGATGCTTCCGGGCCGAATCCGGAATCCATTCGCATGTCGTCGGAATGGATGAAGGTTAAGTCCACTGCACACATCACTTGATCCAGCACGTCGACAAGATGCACTGCAAAGCCGCAGATCCACTGAGCAGCACTCTTGCCTGGTGCTACGGCACAGCGAGCACACGCTGCTCGGGACGTTGCGGGGGATGCGGTGCACTCCATGGAAGCCGGCACCGCGTCACTTGATGCAGCAGCATGTGCTTCGGTATTTGTATGCTTGAGGAGCGTTGCTGCTGGCGCACCTGTTTCGACTGTTGTTCCCGATGAGGTGCAGGGCAATAGCGACGCTGCGACGCCCTGATTTTCACGACCGATCGTTTCACTGCTCGTTTTCCGCTGTGCGACTGTTCTTAAAATATAGCGGGAGTACAGGAATGGGCGGATAATTTGGCGCGTGTGTTCGGAAAGAGCTCGCCAGAAGGCACGCTGCTGGATGCGCTCCTCCGTGGACCGTGTTTGTGGACGCTTCGGTGACGACGACGGCGAAGTCGGCAGAGGATGCGCGGTGCTGGTGATATCGGTGGTATCTTCGAGACTCAGCGCCAATCGCAGGACCTCTTGGATGACAAAACCGATCCGATTCTGCCACTCACGTGCTTGTGCAGACTCCACTCGACGCAGTGCCGGGATGAGGCATTGCTCCAGCAGCGTCGGAATGACGACTTGATCGAGTAGGGACTCGCCTTCAGAGCCAGACGACTGCGACACGACTGCATGCTGCTGTAACGACGGCAGTGATAGCGGTGGCGGTTGGCGGTGCTCCAGCGAGAGGCGGGCAGGGTCGACCGCCCCCAGGAGCGCCAGCGCCAGAAGCGCCTCATCGCGACAGTTGGCATCACCATCGGTGACGGCGAGCAAGAGGCCCTCCTGAAGCAGCTCACTTACGAGCTGGGTACGCTGATGCAAGACGATGTCAACGTACAACTGGTTGCGATACTGCCGGAGTACACTGGTGAGCTCTCGCAGAGCCAGCAAGCGTACCAGTCGACTGTGATGTTTTGTGGCGATAGGTAAGAGGCGGATCAGCTGCTCTGCGGGTTGGCGCTGTTGCTTGCGCTCGTTCAGCAGCGTACGAATGGCGCCGAGTACTTCGTTTGTACGTGCTGGCGCCGGTCGGTGTGTATCTGGGCTGCTTTCACCGGTTGGGATCGACAAGGTCGGAAGCTCGCGCTCCGGACACGGTGTTGTTGTTGTTGTTGTTGTTGTTGCTGCTGCTGCTGCCGACGCACAGGTCTCAGCAGGGTGCGCTGCCTCGAGAGGCGCACTATCAGCCCAGTTCGTTGGTCTCGCACTACTGGTGCTGTCAGCTGGAGGCAGGAAAATCTCATCGAGATAGGTGCTTTTGGCAGGTGACGCCGCACAAGCCCTAGTTAAATCCAGGAGTACTTGGGCCAGAGCGGGTTCACCTTCCAGGTACGGTCCCAGCACAGCAAATGCCGTACCTAGGTGCGGTGCGGCGCGCTCCCAGCCCAGCTGCTCGAGGAACGTAACCCAGCACTGAATGACCAACGCATGGAGTCGCAGGTCAGGGATCTCTAACGCATTCTTCAGCGTCGCCAGAACCTTGGGCACAAATAAATGAAGCTCTGGTGCGATGACCTTAAACAGCAGGTCCAATATACGAATCGCCTGGTGATCCTGTCGCCTGAAGATGCGGCGATTCAAAGCGTCGAGGATCCGGAGAAGATCGTGCGCGATGAGCGTCACCGTGTCCCTGGCGTCAACCAGAATCGCCAACTCGTCGAGCGCGTCTCGAACAACCGCCTCCGGTCTGGTATCCAACGCTGTCAGAAGACGAAGGATAACGCGTGTGGTATAGGTGCGAGCAATGTCATGAATCGTCGATCCGGTGTATGTTGCGAGCAGCGCAAAAGCCTTGTCGCGCTTGACTCGATTCGAGAGCAGCAGAGAATCGGCGAGAGCCTGGACTTGCTCTTCGATGCCCAGGGCTGCAGCTGCTGCCGATACGCGAGCCGAGAGTGCTTCCAAGTTACGCTCATGGATGTGGCTGACGAGAAAAGCAAACGAACAACGATAAACAAATGTGAACACCGCGTCCGAGTCGGATAGCTGTAACCAGCTCTGCAAGAGATCTGCTAGCTCCTCGTGATGCAGCAGCTGGTGCAGCAGAAGCGGAAAGAGTCGCGGGCCCTGCTCACTGAGCAGTCGCGACACATGGTGTGGGCTCGCAGTGCGCTCCAGCTCCCAGGCGATCTGATCTATGGCGGGTACTGTAACGCTCTGCGGACTTCGCCTCCGACGACGCCGTTCCAGGGTGCTCGCTTGCTCAATGAGCGCCGCCAAAGCCACGGTAGCCAGTCGCGAACAAGCGTTGCGAGCGATCACGCCGAGTGCTTGAATGAATCGCCAGTCACCAAGGGATGCATGCATGGCCTGGTCCAGCTCCTGGACGAGTACCATCACGACAGGAGCATGCTCATCGCCGCAACAGTGTTGAATGAGTGTCGCGAGAACCCGCATGACGCAAGCTGTATCCGGCGACAGCGCTGCTGCCGGTGCTCGCCATGCCCACGAAATACATCTCGCCAGAAACGGAGCTAGACGCTCATCGAGAAGCATCCGCTGCGCAGCTGCACGTTCCTGAGTATGCAGGAGAAGCGCGAGCAAGCGCATCTGTGGCCAGCTTGGCTCTGCGAGGGTTATCGTCTTGTGAATGAGCGTGTCCACGACATCAGGCGGCATCTTACGGGGACGGATCGACCCGATGAGCTCTGCTGCGAACGTCAAATGATCCAGAATTCGTTCAGGGTCCACGTATGCGGCACCGGTTCCAGTGATGCAGAGCCATCGGGCGAGATGGGGCGCCAGGGCCGGATCCTGTCTGAGTTTTGCGACAAACTCACCGAATTGACGATGCTCGTCAGCGCTTTCAGGTTGGACTAGCCATGGAATGCAGGCTACAGTCGATACTGCGGATATCGTGTGATCAGCTGTAGATGCATTCTCCTGTGCAGCACGTGCAGCGACTGCAAGTCGAGCAGAAAACGGTGCATGTCTGCCGGCTGCAAATAACGCACCGTAGCGCGCAGCTGCTGGTCGTTCAGCGTCGATCGATGCCGCAAGGACTCGTCCAGCGACGACGGCAGTCTGGTCGGGGCCCTCGCATGTACGGAGGAGAAGCAGCAGCGCTGCGAGCAGTAGCCAGTGCTCGCCAGCGGCTGCTGCATCGATGTACTCGTTGAGCGTCTCCCGCCATCCGCTGCATTTGGACCGCTTCGGACCACTGCGTTCGCATTCGATGCTTATCGTGGACGCCGTAGGAGCCCGACTCCTGGTCGCCCGGGAATCAGGCGGAGCTTCATTGCTCTGCCCTTGAGGAATGCTCGATCCAGGATCGCAGAGGCTCTGGACCACAATCCACAGCGACTTTTCGATCTCCACTATATAATGGAATGGGGAGCGCTGCATCACCTGTTGCAGAATGAGGAGCGCATCATCGCTGCATCCGGTCTGAGCGAGAATATACACGCGGTCGAGCCAGCGTCTCACATCCTCGGCACTGCTGAGTGCGCCGGTTGCGAGTTCCAGTTGCCAGACCCTAAGATCCTCTTGCTTGCGAAATGACGCGGCACGCTCCAACTGAACATGACCAAGAACATTACACCAGATGGTTTCCAGCTCGGGAGCTACGACTGTCTCGTGCCGATTTTTGTGCCAACGCTGAAAGAGCGCCTCCAGCGAGCGCCAGTCGGCGATCGTAGCGCGGCGAGCGAGCACCCATAACAACGGGGCCAAGACGCGACGTAGCGTCGCTTCAGATTCCAAAATATCGGCAATCTGTTCACAGGAACGGCCAAGACTTGCTGGGAAGAATTCCACTGGACACTTACTCGCAGATTCACGCAAGACGGGCAGCGCAACCTGCTCCAGAGAGCTAGCGCCCGCTGTAGAGCCCGCTGTCTGCTTCTGCAAGGTCGAAAGCACGTGCTCTAATAAACTTGCAAGGTAGGTGCCCACCTGCTCGTTGCGAACACCAACTGAAGTCTCCAACGACGCAGCCATGAATAGGTTACACTGGTATCAACGGACGCGTCCAAGGAGGCCTATGGCGTCACAGAGCTTCCCCAGAGGCAGCGTTTCTCCCCCCGTGGAAGCAACCCGAACAGACGCGAGTCCGTGCCGCTCCGACTCGTTTCGCGCCATGGATCGAGCGCTCGCATGTGAGGCATCGATGGCTGGGAATGAATAGGGAGGATATTGTATTTGATTGTATAATGGTGGACTCTGAGGACAGTGCATGCATGATCGCGAACGGCAGCGGCACATGCGCACGCATTCGCATTCCTTGAATGAAGTTCGAGGATGGAGGAGCTCGTACGGCACCAAAACGTTGTTTTGTCTGCGTACAGCAAGTATGGCTGTGGCGCAGTTGTCGTTGTGGCGGGCCCGCTGCTCTACGGATCGGTGGATAATGCGAACGGCCAGTCTTGGTGGGAAGGCTGCTCTGTCTTCAGGGGAGCTCCGAAGCGTCAGGAGCTGAACGAAGATCGCTCTCGCTGACTGCGGATACACACTGATTAGAACAAGTTCGGAACGAGTACACTGTGCAAACAAGGACGTACACCCAAAGGTTTTCGTGTATTCCTACTGTCGCCAGCAGAAGACCTTGCGGGCGTTTTCTACGACTGCTCCTTTTCTGTCTCTGTGATCTCGGGGTTTCAAATCGCTGGGCACTCCTTTCGTTCCAGCCTTCTTGGTTACAGTCGAAGGACGTTAATGACAGCGGTTGTGTACTGATTTCGTTGTTCCAGGATGTCGCGGGCGCAAGTAATTCCCATCGTTTTCGGACGCAGCCTTTGTGCGCACGCCGCAGTGGTTGCGCTTCACTGTGGTAAAGCGTTCCCGGATGCGCGCTGCATTTTCTCCTCCGAGGGCCGAGGCCTGCCCTGTGGCGCGTCAAGGCAGGCTTTATCGCTCGGTACACGCCCTTGGTGGATGCAGAAGGCACGGTTCGATGCCCTGCTCCGTTGCCGTGCCCGCTGCCTTACCCGGTCATCGTGGGCTTCTTCTGGGCGATGCCCTCGGCGAGTACGCTGTCCTCTAGATGCACAGGCGTGCGCTAATCAGCTCAATAGCTCAACATCCGCTTCCTAGCGCGCCTTTTGTTTTCTGCAGACGCCGCCCAGAAAACTTGTCGATGGGCGCAACACGCCTCAAGGTACGTAAGCCAGTCTTCGGTATTGTATCCACGTGTACAAGTCGACTGCGATAATTCAGCCGCAGCTTTTGGTACATTCGTCTGTTTCGCTCGCAGGCTTATCGGAATATGCTTTCAATTCGCACACTCTGCTGAGACGAAGATAAGAGGCGTGCGAGTAGAAGCTACCGCTGTGGCGGGAAGGCGCAGGGCTCGAACCTCGTGCCTCCAGAGCATCGGCGATAACCACAGGGAGGTTGCAATGCGCTTTGGGGCTCACGGAAAGCGCAAGTGTTGAGGTTCGCGCTCCGTGGGTCCAGGCTGATGCAGATCGCATTGGGGAGCACCTTCTCGCGGCCATGCATCGGTGTTGATCGTTGTTCCGCCGCGTAAGACCTCAGATATTGAGCAGGGCTTGGTTTGAGCGCTGACGATGGTGTGAAGCATGTGTATGACGTTCGAAGTTGAAGTTGATGATGATGATGATGATGATGCTGGATGCGCGAACGCTGTCAGTCTCGTTGAAAGTCACCATGTGTTTTCGTCGTGGAGCAAACCTTGCTTTCCACCTCTCTTCCTTCACCATCACATTTATCGATCACGAGAGAGGTATCATGATGCTGTCGAATGCACTCACATCGATGCCAGAGACGCAGGAGTCTGTGCACCGAACGGAATCGAGCATTTGGCGTGCGAAGTTTTAGTGAACGCGCCGCATAAATATGGAATAAATTCGTCAAGGTTCGAGCTCGCTTATTCTCCCTCGTCAATAATGCGGCACGAAAAGCCTGTCTCATGAGATACCTTGAATCAGGGAGATCGAAAACGTGAAGCGTGCGAGATTCGAGCTCGCCATACGTAACAAAGGAGCAGCATGGAGGCTTGAACGCCTATATTGGATAATGATATCGGTGATGTTGCGAACTCTGGTTCGGGACGTCGTGATTCATCTTGATTTCGGTGTCGCAAAGCATACCAGTAGCAGAGCGCTGAGAAAGCCTCTCCGAAATCACGCCCGAGAATCCTAAAACCACGTTTGAATCTGTAAGTGCTCATTGCTGCGTTGGGAGTGTCGAGACAGTGTATCGAAAGCAAGTTCAAAAAACTATTCTCAATCCAGGAGCAAAGCGAGCAGTTTAATGCTCTATTTTCATGTCAATCGGGTGCAGCGCTCACGCAGCAGGAGCATTACGATACCCGGCGCATCGATGCCGTTGTGAAGGAGAGAAGAACCTTGCACAAACTTGGATGGCGTATGCGCATCCAACAATTCATGAGCTCCTTCGCTCCCGCATGCCGTAAACTGTTGCCGTCGACGGGTATGCCCGGTGTCGGCTGGCGAGAGTACGTGATCCTCTACGGTGCTGCGTTCAGTTCGCTTCTTGCGGGCGCTTCTCTTGTGCATAACTGGTTGCGCCCAGACTTGACCCTGCCGAACCTGGCGGCAACAGTGACCCGAGACGCTGCTGGAGCCGTCAAGCGGACGCGGGCCCAGGAACCTCGGGCTGACACAAACGTGACGCCGTGAGGTGCGTCTCCCAGCGACAGCGACCGGCGTGAGGGATTCAAGCTGTCACCAGGTCGTGTGCGAAAACAAGTTCTCGAAGCGAGCGGAGGTCTAGCGTTCGGTTTTGGGCGCGGAAACTATGTGTTTCGGCATGCACCCAACTGTATTCAGGAATAGCGAAGGACGAAACATTAGAATCGTTCATGATTCGCCGAGGTGAATCGCGTTCGATGAACGTGGAGAGTGGTCTGGACTTTGCGGACTGCTGAACCGTATCATACTCGTGCTTTGGTACCAGCCGGACTCCAATGCATGCTCTCTTGGCCACTGGTTTTCTATCAGAAATATTCTTCGTTTCAGTACCATACCCCCGCTGGGCACGAAACGATATCCCGGAACGGACTTTCGACATAGAGCCGTTGGACGATATAAACCACGAGACATTTCCGAACGTTGACTGAAGCGTTCAAGTCTCTGTTCAGTACGCGCTTCCGCGCATTGTCGCTGGTGGAATCACACCGCAGCAAGGCGCTCATCTTCCATTACCTCGCCATCTGACACTCGGTTAACGTATCGTACAGCATCTCGTAGAACTGTCTCTGTTTCACGCTCTTCTTGTCTACCGGTTTCAGCGTGCATGTGTCGAGATGACGCGTATGTCTCGTCCTGAACTGATTCGCGAGCATCGTACGGAATCGATTCCTGCGTTCGTTGTACGCTACCGTCGAGAGAGCAGGACTACAGCCCTTGCGCTGGAAAGCGAGCCCAGTGTCATCGGATACCCGAAGAACGACGCGACTTGTCGACCGTTTCCATTCTCAACGCATCCAACAAGTTGGTGAATCCATGGTTCTTGCTTCCGTAGAATAGAAACGACTGGCGACCTCAGCGCGCGGTCTGTTGTACCGTGTGCCAACCATCGATCGCATGAGCCGCTTGGACGCTGCTGTGCACTCAGCATGAAGTGTACAAAGCGTCCTGCTCTGCTCGATAGTGTGCAAAGGGTGTGGTGACGGGTCCTGACGCAATCCATCCATTTGCTGGTGTGCATTCTGATGTCTATGATGCCCGACGTGCGCTTATACCGAGCACTGGAAAAGTTTCGCAGATGCATCCACTTCCGATTGAGTCGTTGTCTCCGTCGTCTTGACTGACTGACACATCTACGGGCGTGACGTACCTCATTCGGACGTCGACGACGACCAACAAATCTTTCTCTTGACCTGCCTTGGACGGTTGAAAATGAGTCTCATTGCGCGACTCTGAACCAGGTTTTGCAAAGTGCATGCAGATGGATGTTGCGGCGTCGTCCGTGCTCGAGACAGTTTTTCTCCACGCTCTACTGGTAAACGAGAATCCTTGAACGAGCTTCGCCAATGCGCCACGTCGCGTTGGTCGAATGCTGGTTGCTTGCACACAGAAACCAGCTATTGATCGCTGAAGAGGTCGTACATTACCGTGCACAATTGTCTTTGGTGATAACATATGCGTTGGAATGACTGATCGCGACCATGGCGTGTAGACGCTAGAGGAGACACCGATGCTGGGATTCGGGGAGCGAGTCTGCATTGGCCTGGACGGCACTGTTCCCGAAAACGCAGTAATGCGAGATGTATGCAAGGCAGGCATCACGTTTCCGTCACAATTTGGATATGACGTGGGTTGGTCCAAGGCCCAGAGAGCAACACGACAACCTTGGACGATCTGGAAGGACGCCTGCTCGTGTTGCGATATCTTTTGCGAGTGCGCCAGCGCTTCGAACGCGTATGTCACCAGCTCAACATATGCCTCCATCGACACCGCGAGTATCCCTTCTGTCAGTGTCCAATGATCCCGGCCAGTGAGATGAGTCTACTAGGGGTAAAAAGCCCACAGGGCGTGCCCCGTGAAGCGCTCCACATTGGCTCGCATATGCTTTTGGTTTTCAGAATGGTTCGATACTTTGTCGCATCTATCCTGCGGTTAGGACGGTCACAGACGTGGCAACGCGACGCGACAAGGCATTCTGGCACGTGTGTGTTTTTTTTGCGATCCCTGCTCCGACGATCACGCCATTCTGCATCCTCTGCCCGGGGTATAAGTTGTGTCGTCGTACGAAGGTTTGATCGAAGAATTCCACAGGAGCGAGGACAACTGGCACCTATGCGTACGGATCTCATGAGGAAACTTCCTTGACGAGGTGCGTCAAGACGTGCAAAGCGAGGTAAACCCTCGTCAACGGACAAACCGAGCGATCTCCAATGGCGTCCGGCATATCTTTTTGGAAGATTTGTCCTGGCGCTACGTCCTCGTAGAAAAGCTTTTACAACGGTTTCAGGTTGATCTCCCGGCTCGGAAAGTTTCTCGTTTCGGTACCTTCTCGTCCTCTTTTCGGGAGGATTTCTCCTTTTCATCCGATGACTCCTTCTCCATTTCGTTTCTTTCGCGATGTGGCATGGATGCGATTGTTGTACTCCATACCTGGTTTCTGTCGGGATTCAGATGCGCTGGATTACGGGTGATACCAGGATCCGCATTCTCTATGTATGTATCTACTATTCCTCAGGTAACTTTTGGTGAACTTCTCCGTCGCGGGCTTCTCTGCAGGCCGACAAAGGCATTGCCACCACCCGATGCGCACGAACTGTGGAGTCACAGCGCAGTTGAGAGCCGGTCAAGGTAGAGAACTACCTGCCAAGCAGCAATTCATCGAAAACCTTTCGTTTCACGGATGCAAACGACTCGTCTAGCGTTTCATGACCGTAACTACGGTATCAAACAGCAGAGAAGACGCTTTCGTCTGGATTGAATCAGGGGAACACGACGACGCGAAGAGCAACAGAACACCAATCATAGCTGCGTACTCCTTTATTGCTTTGGTTGATCCAAAGCGAAGTTCTCTAATAGGTGGACAGAGGAATGCGGGAAGAGGAAGCTACGAAGAGTGCCAACACGAGGGGTAAGATGCTGAAGGATCCTGACCGTTTGGCGATGTTTGGGCGACCAGACCAGGGAATTGCCGTATGGCTGACGTTGTCGTCATACTCGCTGCTCGCTTCTATGCGAGCACCAGTTTAGTCATCTCTGCGCACTCGCATACAGATCTACCATTTCTCTCAAATAAAGCCTTATGAATGTAGGTGAACACCTGGCCCTCCAGTGCCAAGCGTTCGCATTTCACCAGGATATCGATCGTGCGTTATTCAACGCGTGACGCGTCTCGCGTAGAAATCTGTGTTGTTCTCTGTCCGGTAGGGTGTCTTCATCACTGTCCGCAACAGCGGTCCGGATACTTCACATCCTGTGGCTTCTTCTATAGTGCTTCTTGGGGAAATCAAGGCATGGATTGGATTGACGAGAACATAGTCGTTCAGATAGGGTTCGCCAGGTTCTGTCGTGGACGCAAAATGTTCATATTAGGGATCAGGAGAGCGGCGGCTCACCTAGCCGATCAACTATGAACGACTGATTGATGAATGAGCGACCGTTTGAGGCATGCTAGCAGCGACAACGTCAAGTCTTTATGGCACCTTCCTTCAATCTGCAGGTTACATTCTTTTTGTTGAATAGATACGAAAAAAATAAACAAAAATAAAAACAGGTGTGTGAGTACAGGTGTTCCAGAACCCACTGCTCAGAGTCTAACGTCTCCGGATTTCGCAGCAGAGCGCATGAGGTAGCGTGCACCCTCGGGCCCATTTCCTCGGTAACGATCATGACCTGGATAAGGCGGCAAGCGTCTCAGAGCTTCGGTGCGCAGTGGCAGTGGGTCGCAAGCTCTGCGTTTACAGAGCATGCATCCAGCTTCAAAACGTTGAATGCCGGTCAGTTTCTCTGGATTTTCACCACGTCGCTCTCGCTTAACATAGACTGGAGGGAAGGAATTCGTCGATGTGGCGTACCGCGTGCACGACATAGCGTCAGCGGGGCTTTGCATTGCGCACTGCAAAGCCGGCTCTTCGGGCACCTATTTCGCTTCCACGAACTGCGTCATTCGTGCGACCGGGTTGGTGTCGAGGGCGCGCTCGCTTTCGAAACCTCATGGTTTCGAGCCGCTCGCGAGAAGCGACAGCTCGGTGAGCACACTCTAAGAGACCGCTGTTGCAACGAGACGGGTCGGTTTCCTTTGAAAACTTCACGGCACTGGGTCGTCAACACGCGTACAGCCGGGGCTCTGGGTTACGGCACTGAGGTAAAACCTGTGACTTGCATATGGTCGACGTATTTGATCCCTGATCCAGATCCATAAAACTGTGTAATCCAGGACGTAGTACTCCCGTTCCAGAAGAGCCCCGCAACTCCACTTTCAGAGAGCGATGCAACCAAACACCGCGCCGCTGCATACCGTTAACCTAGCAGGCTCCTTCGTTAACGAGGCACCAAAAAGGCAAAGACGAGCACCGCCACAGAGTCCCAGAGACTCTACGCAATATCTCTTGCCTCCAAGCGCAAGGCTAGGGGAGCTTGAGAACGCCCGAACAACGGCGTGCAGGGTCCATTGCCCCAGACAAACACGTGCCCGCAAAATCCGGTCCCAATAATAGGCACAACGTGATAGCGTCAATGCAATGTACAATATATGGAGGCTTGAGTCCGCTAGTCGGAAACCGCATATATTGCCAGAAGAGCCTACGTGTTTCCGTGAGCAGTTGGTGCACCGCCTGCGATACGAGGCGCGCCGATGCCCACTCGAAGCGCGCGCGCGCGCAGGCACGCCGCCTCGTCTGATAAGAGACTCTTCGTCGTCTGCCGCGGCTTTGTTGAGTGTTATTCTCCTGTACGCAGCTCTTGCTCCAGTGGGTACAGGCGCGACGCATACCATGTCAGGTTCGCTATGGAAACAACTGCTTACGCGCGGTAGCTCCTGGATAGAACCTTCAGCGTCTCCCGAGGCGTGGGAAACGACAGCTGAACTTCGCAGGAAGCTTCTGTACACACACCTAAACGCTTTGCCAGCTCGTTGGCAGGCCGCACAGAACGAGTTCAGGGCGCTGATGGACAAGATGCGCGCGAAGCAGGTCACCGTCGAAGAGGCCGGGTGGTTCGGCGTGCGCTGTGTTGAGCTGTATGCATTCTATTGTTTGGGGGTCGTGATCGGGGCGCGCTCCCTCCAGCCGTGAGCACCGGCTGCGCCGGCCCCACGACTGTGCAGCGCTCTATAGCCTGGGGTCCGTGACACGCACCGTGCCCCGATCAATTTGCTTCTGAGTCTACAGGCGCGAGTATGCGTGCGGAAGGTCTTTTTGATTCAGAGTTTTACGAGGATGACCTGGGTATGATCATACGAGATAAAGTGTGCAGCGGGGCCTGCGTTGGAGGCCCTCTCATCCACCTGAATCCAGCTTCATGGTGAGCTCCGGCTCGCGCGGGGCGTTGCCCACAAGCACGCGTGCGCACTTCGTGCATGCCTCTCGGTTAGACGTTGTAAAACAGATCAATACCGCAATGATGGCGTCCATGATTGTACGCAGCAGAGCGATCATGCCGATGCGCTAACTGCCGCGCCCGGAACGTTACCGTTGACGGGGATACGTTGTTCGCATCCTCTATCACGCATGTGCCATGCGCCTCCTTGGTGTTTTCGCACCGCCCGGTGTGCGCCTCTCTCGACTGGTGCTGCGCGCACGCTGCGGCCGTTGGAAACGTTTCCGGAGCCCCTGGTCCAGGCCGAGGAACGCCAGCACCTCCACGAAAACAAAAAGCGGTGCGCTCGCAAACGCCTGAATGAGGTTATCCAGCAGCGCCGGGCGACGTTTCTCCAGCCATTCATGAGCAGCAAACTGAGCAGACCACCCCAGCAACTGGATGACGAGAAACGCAGACCAAACGACCTGTGCGTCAGGGGCGCGAAGCAGAAGCGCTCTGCCCGCAAGGTACAGAGGCAGGACCATCACTAGCGCTGCACTTGCTCCCAGAAGCGGCGAAAGCACGATATAATACAGCGCATAGGCTACAGCGACTATCAGTCCGAGATCGAGCTTCACACCACCGAGCGAAACGCGCCACTGCGCTAGCGCTGCTAGCGCACTGCCAAGCAGCAACGGAACGAACACCACGTGGACCAACTGATTGACAGGGTGCGCGTGATATTTTAGATAAAATCCATACTGTTCAGCAAAGTCAAGACTTAAGACTGCTGCTGTATGTCGCTTCCGCTCCCCCGTCATGGTTCACGGAACTGTCGTGTGTGCTGTTCTGGAAGTCAACAAGCAGCCGCTCATGCAAAACGTTCCTGGTGCGCGAATTGCGCGCAGAGCGCACTGCACGTGCGCGATCGCAGATTTTTTCTCGATTTGCAAAAACTTGTACGTCGACCATGGATCCCAGATTGTGGGATGCATTGGCATTGGCATTGGCATTGACATTGGCATTGGCATTGGCATTGGCATTGACATTCGGGAAAGCGTCCATCATGTTGCGACACCCTACTTCCAAGTTCCATGACCCATACTTCCTCTTTGGTATACTGGTCGTTTCGTATGTTCTATCGTGCGCCGAGTACCTGCTTTGAACCCCAGCACAAGCACCGCTACCGCTGGAACAGATACTGCACGGAGACAGAACGGCTTTGCTATACCGCTGAGGGTATCGGGCTGAGGCGTGGTTGGCGCGATACCGGGTCGGAGTACACCGTAACTCTGGGATCGCTCGAGCAGATACTGCACGGAGACAGAACGGCTTTGCTATACCGCTGAGGGTATCGGGCTGAGGCGTGGTTGCCGCGATACCGGGTCGGATTACACCGTAACTCTGGAATCCTGCAAGCTGTGCAGAGAGACGTACTGCGGTCGGTAGCACGTGGCGGCTTCGGTTTGTGTGCCTTGCTGAATGTTAGGTTCAGGATCTTTTGCAACGAGGTGGCGCATCTCGAGGTACGATCGATGCGCACCTGGTCCTGTCAATGTCACAAACCGCGAATCAGACTTTCGTCAAAGGTTAACAGTTCGCTGACGTGACCCTCAGGGTACCGGGCGTATAGTGTGCGCTCGCGGAGAGCGCCGCTGAGGATGCTGCGTTGATATACAGCAACTTCACCACGTCCAGGAGAACGTCGGCAGGGAGTCGAGATATTCGATGCGTCTGCTGCAACGTATGGCACATGACCCTGGATGAACAGCCGTGCATGTGCATCGCATGACTTCTGTGGGGTTTCTTGCGAGATACGTCGATCAGTTGGTCAGAGTCCGGGGCCACAGCTGTTTCTTCAGATAGATCACAAGTAAAGAATGAGTTCGGTAATACGTCGCCGCTCCGAGGGCGCGATATGCGCATGCCCTGAGTCACGGGGTATGGCGGATCGGCGAGAACGTCAGTGCTGCTCGCTTGTACCCTACCAAGCGGAACAAATCGACACAAACGAGCTATCTTGTTGTCATGATACCTCGAAGATCCGGCAGACGGACCACGAACCTGAAGTGCAGTGTTTCTGCATATGCAACGCAAGAGCGCCAGCGCCGGGTTCCGTGTCCGGAAGATGTGCGCAGCCTCGTTGAACCCGAACCCAGGTTGTTTTGAGAGCGAACCCCAAGTTGATTTGCAGCAGCCGCAACGATCGTCGCATGCTTCTTGTTCGTTTCTGACCGACGTGACTGCATCCAGCGCGCGGAGATGAGCAAGTATTCAGGCCTGCCGAGCGTACGAGGAAAATCCAGAGTCCCAAGCTGCATGGACAAAGCAACTGCATCTGCCACGTAGCCACGGCACTGTAGCGTCAACAATTGCGATGCACCGGAGGCTTCTCCGCATGCAATCGCAGGGATCGTGAGCCTTGTTCGCTGCTGTATAGCAGGAACTTGATTCAACTCGCAGTCGTGCAGCATCCATCGCATCTCCAAATGCTTTGTTCGCGAGACTTGCGGATATAACGCTCGCTGCGCAGCGTTCTTGAATATGATCGCTGACGGCTTCATATGCGGAGCAAAAACCTGCTAGGCACATCTGGGCAAAGTGACCGTGACGACGGCATCTCGGCGCCTCGAGCTCCGGATCCGACGTACGCCGCTACGGTGCACATGCACGAGATCTCGCTCGCGAAAGTAGTGTGATCCTTTTTTCGTATCATTTGCCACCTAAAATAGCAGTTTGTGATCAGTCTCGGAGGTTCGGGTCAGATATGAGAGCACGTACACGCTCCGAATAGCACCGTTTCATTGCCTTGGGGATTCCAGCGTCCAGTGCTTCGCCTGGCGTGCGTCATTGCTGTGACGCTCGAACGCCCAGCGCACCGGCAGACGCACATCGCACCAGTGTGCCGAGCATTCGCGCTGATTCCGGAGACAGATTTATAAACGGAGCCTTTAAATCGAGTCAACAATCCCCAGTCCTAACTTTCATTGAACAGGCTCCATGCTGTACCTGGTTGTTCATGCAGTGTAAGCGCGTGCTCGAGCGAACGAGTCATGAAAAGGTCTGGCAGTCGAGCGCATGCCCGTACGCAACAGATGGTGTGCATATGACTCGATGCAGAGCGCACTCGAGCGCATGTCGAGCTGTGCCCAGCACGCTGTCTATCCCTGGATTCGCGAACGGTACGCTTGAGTTCCGATTCGTTCAGCTGCAAAAGGCACATACCTCGGACATCCGGTTCTCGATAGAGATATCGCAAGCTGGAGATGGTTTGCATGGTGCCGGAGAATGAAATCCGCTCTTATCGCACAGGCATACACCGATGCGTCGTTTCTGCAACATAGCGTCATACCAGAAAGGCAAAAGCTTCGTGCACAGAGCAGACAAACGACACTGATTGCGCTGCATCGTTGCTAAGAGTGATGCTATGCTATGCGGCGGTATACGCCATGACCTGAGCATCTCGTGCGTTTTCTGAGGTATGCACCAAGCAAACAGACGGCACTGTTTGCGCTGCATCCTTACTAAGAGTGATGCTATGCTATGCGGCGGTATACGCCATGACCTGATCATCTCTTGTCTCTGCCTCTGAGGCGCTCGTCACTGTATGCATCCTCAGGAAAATCAACGGGAGCAGGAGCCAGCCCGCTCGTCTATTCGCGTACTTCGATGCAACGACGCGGACGAGGCCGCTCCGGAGGTGCTGGTAAAGGCTCCTGCTCGAGTTCTGGTGCAACCACTATTTCGTTGGGCTCAGGAACAAGTTCTGCCGGTTGCGATGTTTCCTCTTTCTGTTTGGACTCGTGGCCAAAGCGTTCGCGAAAAAAGCGGACAACATCATCCATGCTCTGCCTCAGGTCCTTTCGAAGCGATGACGGGCGTGTGTCCTTTGCCCAGGGCACATAGCGACCAAACCCTTGACCAACACCGACACAGCCGAACCCTATGCCTACGCCGCAACCCGTGAACGCCCTCGGTGCCTGGATGCCGTAGCGACGCACGCTCTCAAACGACCAACCAAGCGCTAGCAAACAACAGCCGGTGCCACAGCCGAGAATCGCTACACCGGCCGGAGGCAAAAAAGATGGCAGTTGCACCGCCGCAACTGCAGCGTGCTTCCAAGCGCTCGCACCCGAAAGCCGCCGCCGTGCACCAGTCCCTGAGCCAAGCGTCCAGCTTGGAGGTGCGTGCGGCTCCACCCAGGTCGACCGAAGCACGCTCGAACCAGCGTCCAACTGGTAGTTCAAGCTCCTCGCGAAACAGTTAAGTCCACACGCTTGTTCCATAAAGGCTTAGACACAGGAGAATAAGTTATTGAAAGCAAAGCCAAGTGCAAAGGTGCTGTGGCTCTGCACCACCCCGGCATCGGTGCTTCGCGTTCCCGCCAGCGCCTGCGCCGGAAGATTCTTCGCATTCGCCGGAGGCTCAGCACCGGCAACCCTTGTGCGGTACCAGAGCGCAGGCGTCGCTCAGTATAGAGGCGCCACGGCGGATGCTGAAGGTAGACTTTGCGAAACGTAGATCGTACGCAGTGACCAGCATCTCCGAGATACGTTTGGGTAGATGCTGGTGGTTCCCGGAACGCACACTGCGGAATGATCATGCCATCCCAGATGACGATATCCATCGTGGAATCTAAGATCCCTGGTGCATGTCACTCTATGCTGTCGATCAGAAACGAATTGCTATCATGGGCTGTAGAACGCGCCCGCACGACACGGGCGATGCCGCACGGTCTTTAGGTAGCACCCGTTGCCGTTTTGCAGGAGGCTTCTGTGAAACCAAAAGTTACTGCAGGCTCGGTACCCGCGGGGTTCCTGGAACGGGATAGGTTACCGCCCCAGCAGATGTAGCTCAAGCGGTAGAAGCACGCAGTCACTACAGACAAGACGAGATGCTTGAAAGTTGGAGGTTCACGCGTCCAAAGCGGTCCACTGGGGTACCAGACATGTGAAATCCGCTGGTGTTGAACCGAATTTGCGGTATCTCGGGGAAGCCCATGTATCCTCCATGTACGCTCATACAATTGGGCGCACGGATAATGCGATCGTTTCATCGCCATTGCAATATACAAGAAGCGGAGGGAATCTATCATCCGGTATCTTGGTTGCTCACACAGCTCGACACTGAGGTTAGATGCAACATGCTCGGATGGTGCGCTTTGCAAAAGCATACCTGCAGCGGGTCTACGTCTCCCTAGATGAACACTGCACTGAAATTGCGGGACAGAAGCGTCCGCTGAACATACCCGGTCTATACTTCGACATTTGGCAGCGTTTGCGCTTCCACGCGCGTCTATTTAGGGTCAGTAATCCAGCGTCTTCATCAAATGACGAGATCGGTAAAGACTACTAACCGCTAGAGCGGTTGTGTCGCATGACCTCATCCCGCGACAATGGATATCGATCCATGATATGGGCACTCATGTCAGAATCAAGTAGAAAATGATCCACTTTGGTGAATCAGGTGTCCAGTCTAAAGTTTGGGTCTCGTCCCGCATTCATGAACCATGGCCTTTGGGGGCTTTTTTTTCTCGGCGACAGCTTCCAGCCGTTCTCTTCTTTACTTCAAGATCAGTTTTCAGCAGTCGAGGGATGGATGTTGATGGCAGCGTTCAACGCCCGAATTCCCTGCTTTCCGCTACGTTCTATTCATTGAGCCGACAGACGCTACATGCGATCTACGCTTCGCATACGATACTCTTTTCTTCTGTATACAGCCTCGGTGCGCACGTCGCACCGTTGACAAATGAATGCACGGGGGCGCTCCCATGCGCCCACGAGACGCGCTACTTACGGACAGCCGCTTTGTGGCGCTTGGACGTTGGCGTCATCGCCCGTTACACACCCTTGGCGCGATAAACAAGGCTGACCCAGAAATGCCCTCCGCCGTTTCCGCACCCGGTGTTGTGTCGCAGGTGCACGGGCTTGTTCTGTGCGAAGCCCTCAGCGCATGCCCTCTGAACTGCACGCGCAAGAGCAAGCAGCACCACTCGATACAGGGTTTGCGGGACACTTCCTTCCACGTCGTGAGACCAGTACCAGACCGAACATCTAGACTTGAGAGCAGGTCGAGAAAATGCGATCCGTCTACGCCCCCGTTCATGGAAAGCGATGGCGGTCGTACCGCCAAATGCGATCACATCGATGACTCAAGCGCGAGTCCAAGACCCTTTGCTGGCAAACAGATGAGCCGCCAGCCCCTGAGTGCATACCCCCTGAGAGGCACCGTGCCGCTGCCGTCGGATGCCGAATGACATGTCGTCGACGGCCACCAAGAGCGGAGGGTATGTGTTCCGAGCTGAATCTGTTGCTTGATGAGACAGGTTCAGTGAACTCTCGGCATGAGCGTCTGGGAAAGTCTCCAAAGCTGATGTAGAGTTTTCCCCCGTCGTCGTCCATCCAGCGGCGATGCCTGCTGCGCCCTCGTGCTGCCTTGAAGCAGAACCATCGAAAACTTGAAGAATTCGGTATCTGAGCGTGCTGCAGGCAAGGAATGTTGAAACGCAGAGTCCGCATCGTATGATTCGGATAGTGCTCCCGTTCACGTTACGAAGCGTAGATCGAGGGCGTCGACACTCCCCTTGTACCGTGCACATAACGATTTCCAGCGGCAAGGAGTCGAACGAGCCACTCGGAAAACTCGACCGAGAACCCGGATTCTATGAATGCATTCGTCATCCCCTATCGCCGCAATTTCTCGGTCCATTCGTGCTTCTCTATCATCGTTTCGTATCAGCGGTGCGGAAAACTTCTCAACCTGTGACATCTCTTCCAAAAACTCTCAAACATCGCTCGGAATGCATTGCAATAAGAAGGAGCGAGTCCTATACATACCGTTGGATACCTTCCGTGCTGTCTGCAACAACTTCATGACCGTGACCACGAAACGCGTGGTTCATCGCTCTGCTGACCTACAAACGACTGACCTGTACAAGTGCAGCCGTTCTTCGCAGGCTAGCAGTGACAGCACCAGGTCCCTGCACGAACGTCCCCACACCAACAGGTTCCAATCCCTCCTGCGGATACCTGTGATAAAAACCCCGCAAACACAGACTCGGCGTCTTGGACCAGGTATTCCAGCCAGCGTGCACCGCGTTGGCTAGAACACTGCACAACGACTGGGGCACCCTTCGGTGACTACCCTTGCCAGCACTTGTTTCATATCTGGATGGAGGTCCAGAAGGCTGGGAGCGCCAGCGCATCAGCGCGTTCCCGCCATCGCGAGATTGTCCGGATGTCCGGATTACCGGCACGAAACGGCCTGCGAAGCCCCGAGCGCAGATGACGTGTCGGTAGCGCGCTGTGTGAAGGGAGCGTCACGGAACGTACTCGATAACCGAGACATACGGGTCGGGTGGTCTGCATTCAACGACAGAGAGCGTGTTCCAAGAATAGAATTACTTTACTATTGGTAAGGAAAACAGTTGGTTCATGTCAACTGGGCGCTCATCGAGCTGCTTCGTTGAGCCGAGTCTGCAGCCTGTGCGAATAGAGCGGGTTCACGGCTTCGTTGGGAGCGCGGCGGCACTATGTGCGGCAAACAGAGCACTCCTACGCGTTCCGCCTGTACGGAGGGTGTTTTGTAGCGGCCGCTTCGAAGGGCGGCGCTGCGCTCTTCGTCTGGGCATCGATCCGGTCGAACAGGGGCTGCTTCCTGAGCGAACTCCGTTCTATGGCGAGGAAGGCGCTTCTGCTGCACCAAAGTGTGTCTGGAACGTGCGACACAAGACTGGTGATGCTCAGGTGGCCACGGGTGATGAAAACACCCGCAGTGAACAGCAAGATGTTCCGGAGCGGCCTCCGTCAGCGACTGGGAAACCTGTCGGCGTGCGCCTTTTTCTGCACCGCAGCCGCCGCCAGGGACCAGCGACCACTCCCGCAAGGCATGGAACGTATGAGTGCTTTGGTGCGGCTCGCGAATCAGGAGCCCTGAGCCAGCGACGTAACGAGCACAGGCGGGCACCAGAGCGAGTCTCGAAAGACGTCTCCAGCTCAGATTTTATTCAGGTTTCATCGCAGGTTAGCCGGGCGCTCCAGAACCTGGAAAAGCAGCGAAGATGCAGTGAGGTTGCGGAAGGCCCGGGCTGGCCATCCTCCACACAGGATTTGCAGCGCTTCATTGAAGATGTCGAGCTTCGCTGTGCGTACCTGGGACCCATCGGTTCATCCCTCGTGCGCTTTGCTCTGGAACGTTCGCTACAGCGTTCCGCTACGATGCAGCACTCGCCTGCTCGACAACCGCCAGATGCTGATGCAGGCAGTACGGCAGACCCAGCGAATGCACCACCATCACCACCAGACATGAACTTGCGCACAAGCGCGCGAGGGGAACGCGAACGCCTGTCGCCGGACGCAGCTAGCGCGCCAAGTACAAGCGACAGGGCGGCACGGCGCATAGCGGCTGTGTCGACTACACCCTGGGGTGTCGCCATACACGAGGAGCGCAAACACCGCAGCTTCGCTCGCTGTCGTGCTGTTCTGAATACAGTCATCGACTTGCAGATGGACCTCGAGGCTGTGCTGGCAGCTGCTTTGCTGGACACACCACTGGCTACGCGAGAAATCGCCAGCGAGTTCGGCCGGTCGGTTGCAGATATTCTGATTCAGGAGAGGGCGATACGTGGCATTATCTACGCGACGAGTATGGATTCGAATCCCGCAGGTCTGCGGCAGCTGCTTATCGGTGTCGCCAAAGACTGGCGCGCGTTGGCGCTCTTTTTTGCAGGGACGCTGCACGAGTTGCGCGTGTACAGCGAAGCATTCGGCCTCATGGATGATATGGACGCTGCAACATGGTCGCCAGATACGTGCACAGCTGAGGGAAATGCACCACAAAGAAGCTGCGAGGCAGCGTCGTCAATGGACGAGTCGGTGGCGACGTCTGTCGTGAGGGGTACGTCGACGGCGTCCGGGGCATATGCCTCTGGTGCTCCTGCAGTTTCGCATACGCCTGCTGATCGCTCACTGAATTCGATGCAGGAGACCGCGGAACAAGCACCCACGTGCGTATCACCCGGACTCTTGACACCACGAGAGGCGTCTTGCGAGACGCGATCCCATACGGATGGCGCTGATGACCAGCGGGCGAGTCTCGCGCCCGCTAGGCAGCGGCTCGACGCAATGACGCATGCGACTGCCCAGCGATTGGCTCTCTTGACGCTGGAAGTGGTAGCTCCGCTCGCAAATCAGCTCGGCATCTACTACCTCCAATGCGAAATGGAGGAGCTGGCGTTTTTGCTGTTGTTTCCAAAACAGAGTGAGGCGCTGCGACGGCAAGTTGCACTGCGCTTTGATGCAGGTGCCGATATCCTTGAGTACGCACGCCAAGCGATCGAAAATGCGCTCAGTCTGGAGCCTCAGTTGCACAGTTACATTTGGTCGTGGCGCATCAGAGGTCGTGTGAAGAGTCTCTACTCGACGTACCGGAAGATGATTCGTCTCGGGAGCGGCATCGACAGCATTCTGGATCTGATGGCGTTGCGGGTTGTTGTGCGACCGGTTCATCAGAGCAGCGAGCTGGAGGCATGCGACGCCGTCATGGCCATCATCGAGCGACTCTGGCCAAGTGTGCGCGAAAGGCGACGCGATTTCATACGTTGGCCCAAGGAGAACGGGTATCAGAGTCTGCATACCACGGTAGTTATCGACGGCTTCCCGGTTGAGGTTCAGGTGCGTTCGGAGCGAATGCATCGGCTGGCGGAGTACGGCAGGGCCGCGCACTGGCTCTACAAGCAGAATCTGAATCTGTTCACGGATCGGGGCTTTGCGAATACCACAGTCTCGCCGTCTGCCATGAGCGAACGGGAGAAAGCTGTTGCGTGGAACGCTATCGCGCATGCTGCGGCGTTAGCCAATACGCCCTGTGCTCCTTCTGTTGGTGAGTTCGAATTTGAATCCAACGTCGCAGCGGACTCGGATGCTGCTGTAGCCTCACTGGCGGATGCCTCGGGTGCCGTAAGCACACCGACGGCAGCAACAACGGCAGCGGGTCCATCGGATACACCCGCTCGTGTCGCAGCGTTACCGGCAACGCAGCCGCCCTCAGGCGAGACGCTCGCCTCGGAAACACTGACGCATTCCGAGTCGCGTCGAGCGGATGTCATTCTCGATGATACCGTCACAGCTTCGTTGGGAACAACCAGTGAATACTTTCGCGTACTCTATCATCAAATCGTTGAACTGGAACAGCATGTCGTCGTATTCGATAAGAGTTCGGGCAAGTTGCTCCGACTTCCTCGCGGCACCACCTTGGGTGATGTCGCTGGTGTACCTATGCTGAATGGCGACATTGCATCGCCAGGGACGGTCCTTCGAACCGGGGATCAGATTGGCGGAGCTGCGTTCTCCTCGTGACCACGCTCGCGAGTCTGCGCAGAAGGCACCCTGGTATCGATATTCGAGTAGTACTTGCACAAAAGGGTGTATCGATCATCATCTATCCATGGAGTGCAAGGCAAGCGCGCGATCCAAGTGCACAGCACAGGCGACACAACCTCGAAATGCTGGCGAAAACGCACCCGCCTCGTACTTGTTGTTATTGTTGTTGTTCTTGTGATGATGATGATGATGATGATGATGCGGCACCGATGCTCTCGTGATTTCCTAGGTGCGCGGATGGCCATGGATGCGCGCTTTGTATTCCGGGATGCATACGCAGCGCTCGCGTGCATCATAACACGCGACTACATAGAAGTGGTGCATGCTAGACGCAGTTTCGCACTGGTGAACGGAGCGGATCCAGCTCGCAGGAAGCTCCAGCGGCATTGTGTTGGGTGCTGATGCGGACGCTGAGACCGAACGGACTGGATCGGGTGGCGCTCTTTGTACAGAATATAGATGTATAGACGTGCAGTGATGTGAGCATCGAGCGCTTGTGGATTGCTCTGATTGGCATCACTTTCACAGTGTGTAGCCTTGAACAATGGTGAATTTACGAATAATGGCTGGACATGGACGCTGTTTCTGTTGTGCCCGTATCAGCAAGAAATGGAACAGATGCACTTTGTAAAGTCTGGCACATGTACAAGATTCATCTTAGCATTGACTCAAAAAAGTCGACTCTGCTAATACAGGCGTAAACGATAAAGGGAGGATGGATATCCATTGTGATCAGGCCAAGCTATTGGGGGGCTTTTTTTCTCGGCGACAGCTTCCAGCCGTTCTCTTCTTTACTTCAAGATCAGTTTTCAGCAGTCGAGGGATGGATGTTGATGGCAGCGTTCAACGCCCGAATTCCCTGCTTTCCGCTACGT
>Ga0080006_1129175_pt1 | contig 30958 bp, 31 predicted proteins | sample RS3BMetagenome_FD_69209 | JGI IMG/M metagenome (GOLD analysis project Ga0080006, IMG submission 69209) | Ferric oxide microbial mat and aquatic microbial communities from Rainbow Spring, Yellowstone National Park, USA - RS3B (SPADES... ...
CCACAGATCTCCAGGCAGCCGTTGGAGTTGAACAACTCAGAAAACTTGAAGAGTTTACAAACCAGCGAAAGAGAAATTTTGCCCATCTGCGCGGTCTTCTCCATCCGCTTGAAGAACAGCTCATCCTTCCCGAGGCCACGAAAAATTCCGACCCCAGCTGGTTTGGTTTCATCTTGACTATACGAGACGGGGCGCATGTGTCGCGCGACCATGTGGTCCGCTACCTTCAAGAGCACAGATTGCAAACTCGCATGCTTTTTGCGGGCAACATAACAAAACAACCTGCCTTCAAGGGCGTAGACTATCGCATTGCTTCGCCGCTCAGTTGCACTGATAAAATCATGAACGACACCTTTCTGGTGGGTGTTTACCCCGGTTTGACGGACGATATGGTCGAGTATATGGGGGAACTGATCATCAACGCGGTCCGCCGTTAGGGGACTCTGTTCGCCTTTGAACAGATAACAAAAGTTGATCTAGTTGATGTTTTACTGCGTCAGGGCTATAGCGAGTTGCTGCATGACTGATTCCGGCCGACGATAACTTCTCCCATAGGCTTCGGTCGGAGTAGAGTCTCACAACTTTATCGGCAAATTCAGTTGGGGAATCGGCAATCATGGCCGTTTCTCCATCCATCAAATCCATTCCCTCGGCTCCAATTAGAGTCGTGCAAACAGGGAGGCCACCCATCATTGCCTCTCCAATCTTGCCTTTGACGCCTGAACCGAACCTTATCGGCGCTATGGATACTCTAGCTGCTTGGATAAATGGATCGGTTTTTTCGACGGGACCGACGACTATGACATTTGTGCCCTCGACGTGAAGGACATCACGCGCGCCATGTCCGACAACGTAAAATTTTAAATCGGGAAGGCATGCTGTGACTCTAGGGAAAATGCTTTGGACAAAATAATTGACAGCATCGACGTTGGGAAGATGATTGAAATTTCCTATGAAGAGAAGTCCATCCCGTTCGTTAAACGGTCTGAAATTGCTTGGTTTTTCTTGGATTATCGGAATTACACGATAATCTATAGATGGTATGATGTCCTTAAGTATCTGACCGTCCGTCTCGGAAACCGTGACTACTAAATCGGCGGCGGAGTAAATGGCAAGTTCCCGAGCCCGTGTCTTGGAAGAAGCATCTAGCAAGTCTTGCCGTCCGGAAAGAGTCGCCATCCTGCTTTCTCGCATGAAGTGGAGATCAACGCTGTCCACGATGATTGGGAGCGATGGTGCATGAAAGCGTATCTCCGGAAGATATTGCTCGGCTACATGATAAAATGATAACCAAGCCAGATCATATTCCCTCGTGGAGAGCAGCTCCGCAAGGTCAATGTTTTGGTTTGGCACGTAGCGTCCCAGTTCGCGCTGTTTTCGGCGATCAACCGAAAACACCTCCACACCCATTCGCTCCAAGTCATCAACGTAGCGATTATGTGGTATCCAGTCACGTGCGATGAAGGTAACGAATGCCCCTTGCGCACGAAGTATTTTCAGTATGAGAAATAGACGATGTGATCCGGCTGCTCGGTCATGCATTGGGACAATCGGGTCTATGACTAGGAGTCTTTTGGCTGTTGCTCTCGAAGAAAATCTCACCATTCTTATGGGGTCTTTTACCGGATGGCGTGCCAATTCCGCTGCCCATTTTTCGACGAATTTCTCTTTGTTGATGGGTTGAAAGCGCTTCATGCCGGTTGTAACATCTGTTCCCGCGGTAATGCCTTCATGATGGATTACAACGGAGCGCGGATGATATAGTACTGTGTAGCCGCGGGCTCGTACTTCAAAACACAAGTCCGTGTCTTCGTAGTAACCCGGAGAGTAGCGAACATCAAATCCTCCTATGGACGTAAAAAGGGATTGCCGAATGATGAAACATGCGCCGGTTACATAATCGACCTCTCTAATGAAACTAAAATCAGGTTTGTCGTGTCTGTCGAACCGCCCATAGTTCTCGGCGGAACCATCGTGCCATACAATTCCACCGGCGTCTTGCAATAGTCCGTTTGGATAGAGAAGTTTGGCTCCGGCAACTCCAGCGCGAGATTCAGAATCAAGAACGCCAACGAGTTCCGCTAACCAATTGGGTAAAACTTGAGTGTCATTACTGAGGAAGACCAAATATTCTGTTGAAGAATACGAGGCACCCAAGTTGCATGCGCCGACAAATCCGATATTTTCTTGGATAGAAACTATATTGGCCTTTAGGCGATATGGCTGGAGTTGCTGTAACGTGTCGTCCGTGGAGCCGTTGTTGACCACAATCAAATCGTACGATACATTTGTTGAGTTGGCGAGCACTGATTGAATGCACTGGATTGTATAGTCCGTTTTATTGTAGGCCGTTAGGATGATGGAGACTCGATTCTTGGACGAGCTCTCTTCCGTTGATTTGTAATATGTCACGTTGTTCTCCGATGCATTCATTTGGGCTGCCTCCGATGTAGATCGCTTTGCATTAGTGCCTAACAAATATTATAAAACCCAATCTCTCAAACGCAGAACGGGCTTGTCTGCGAGGCTGTTTGAGAGCGACCTGTATATCGAGAAGTCATCAATACGAGATGCTCCTACTATGACAACGGCATCAGTGTCGATGGCCAGCCACTCTTTGGACACAGGAGCACCGAAAAGCTTAGGTAGTGCTATGTTACCATAAATGTCCTGAACCCATGCTATGGATGCGTCGTTGACCAGACAAAGGCTTTGAAGCAGGTATGTCCAAGATTGATATCCTATCACAGTCAGTTTGAGGTGGCGTCGTGACCTAATCAGTCGAAACGTATCGAGACTAAGTGGAACTTGGTGGTGCCAAAGTATGCTGTAAAGTGACGATCTGAAAAGGGGACACTCGTCTGGTGAAGAAATCAACCGCAAGAGATCGTTTCTCATGGAAGTACCTTCATACAGATCGATGAACGGATCCTCGTCCAGCAGACGACTCGCAAGGTGTGCGGCTTGTTGAGGTGAGCCGCTTCTTATGAAATGCAAGCACGCAGTCATGATCTGCAGATGTTGCCGCCACATGCCGGCCATCGCTCCCGCTGAGGCCTCGCTTGATGGCGAAGATAGTTTGCGTAGGATAGCGAGGTCCTCGAACGCGGTCGTTTGGTTCCCTTGGTTGATCGCTGATTGTGCGGCCGAATGTACACGATAGGCAACGAGGACGTGTGCAGTACTTTGAACGGAATGCGTGGATGATAAGCGTAGCAGCACATCCCAGTCTGCCGAGTTCTTCAAGTCTTCGTTGAAGGGGGCGTCCTGGAGCACTGAGCGCCGAAAAAAGACGCTGGGTGGATTGCCGATGATGTTTCCAAGGCGAAGAGAGAGGTTCGTCAGTTCACCTGCTCCCCAGACTCTATCCTCCCCGAAACACCATGGAAACGCGCCCATGTTTACACCGTTTTCGTCAATCAGGTTGGTGCGGGCAGCAATGAAAGCAGGGGGCACCGGACACCTGGTCAGGTCAGCATAGGTCCGCAGAGCGCCAGGCAAAAGCACATCATCTTGGTGCAGGTACTTGATCCACTGTCCCTTGCTGTGGCGCAGCAGATGATTATGATTGGCGAATAGCCCCGGTCTGGGGTTTTGGCAGATCACAGACAGGCGGGGGTCAGAAAATGACTCGATGATAGAGAGCGTGTCGTCTGTTGAACCGTCATCCGAGATCAGCAACTCGAAGTCGTCAAAATCTTGCGCCAGTATGCTACGAATGGCCTCCGCCACATAGCGGCTGCCGTTTCGGGTGGGCATCAGGACGCTGATCGCAGGGGATGTACTCACTAGGCCCACCTCGACTCTCAGTTTCGGTATGATTTAAACGCTTCTGTGTAGTCGATGGCATGCTCTAGTCGATCCACAACGCCCTCCACGCGGTATGGGAGCGACGTCGACACGCATGTTTCAGGCTCGGGGAGATCTATGGTTCCGTCAATCAGCCCCTGGAATAGGACAGCTACTGCCGAAGGATCACTTCGTCTGACGATCCAGCCGTTCTCGCCGTTACGCACAATATCAGTAGGGCCCTCGCAGTCAGTCGCCAACACGGGGAGACCGCGGGCGAGCGCCTCCACCAACACGAGACCAAACCCTTCGAAATCGGAAGTTAAAGCAAGGATCGAAGCGGTCGCGACGGAGTCCCATGGACGTTCCATCCATCCCTTCCAAGTGACACGAGATTCGATGTCAAGAAACGTTGCCATCGCGTTCAACATAGGGCCGTCAGGTCCATCGCCAATGACCGTAAGGTGCCACTCGCCTGTGAGTGCGGCGAGTGCCTTCAGGAGCACGTCGAGTCGTTTCTGCGTGTTTTCCAGCCGTCCGATGAACAGGACGTCTAGTCCAGTTGCGGGGCGCGGGATCCGCTGTGCGTCGGCAAAGTCGATGGGGTTTCCGAGGTAGTGCACCGTCGGCGCTCCTGGGATTTGAGCACGGAGCGCATCGGCCACTCCTTGGGAGATCGCAAGGTGCCCGTCCGCAAACCTCAAAAGGCTGGCGCCGCCGTAAACGTGTGGTGGTCCATGCAGCCATGACAGGATGAGAGGCGTCTCTGCCCCGATGGATCCAAGCCGTGTCATGGTGGCAAATAGGGGGGTGTGGGTGGCCAGAATCACGTCGGGCCGGCCCACAACCTCGATCAAGGAACGGTAGCCCAAAGCGAGACGAAAGAGGTCGAGTTCGCCTTCGTATCGATCCGGGATCTGCAAAGCGCGCGGGTCGTAGTAGATCACTTCAGGCAGCGTGGGCACCCACTCTGCGTACTTCGGAGGTCCCTGTAAAAACACGCGGACTTTGTGGCCGCGACGCTTCAACTCCTGGCTGACCCAAGATACGACCTTTTCTAGACCACCGCGGCCATCCGGGCTACCAAGCACAATGTCGATGCGTCTCATCCTCTGATCGCCAACCTCTCGTCAGAGACGGAAGGTTCGAGCGAGTGAATCATCCGGCCCGCGACCTGTTCGATGTGATAGGGGCCGACCGATTCACGGGCTTGACGGGAGTATCGCGACCAGTCGGGCTCTTTCAATTGCATGACGTGGGAAAGCACGTCGGCAAGCGTTCTGCTGTCTCCCGTCGGGGTCAGCCAACCATTTTCTCCGTGTCTGATCATCTCCGCCGGACCGGCATGACAGTCGGTCGAAATCACAGGGAGTCCACGCGCTAGGGCCTCTCCAATAATCATGGGCATCCCCTCGAAGTCCGAAGTTAACACCAAGGCTGTCGCGGATGAAATGCGATCCCAGACCGATGAGACCCAACCATGCCATTTCACACGATCATGGATCAACAGGTCCTGGGCTAGCGATCGCAACGTCGCCTCATCTGGGCCAGTTCCATAGATATCGAGCTCCCAGTCTCCTTCCACGCGCTGAAAACCCTTAAGCAAGACGTCGACTCGCTTCTGGGCATTTTCCAGGCGTCCAATAAAGAGGAATCGCGACTTGGCGGAAAAAGAGATTGGGCCCACCGCCGCATCGACGGGGTTGCCGATCCAGATCACTGGTCTCGGGGGCTTGAGTATGCTTTGAACCTCGCTCGCGATGCCCTTCGAGATGGCCCAGTGAATGTCGGCATAGTTAATCAAGTGGGGGTCATGAAACCGTGAGGGGGGATTGTGTAACCAGGAAATGATCGGGATTTCACTGTTGTAGCCAATCGCAAGTCTAGCATAGAGAGTGGTGTGCGGCACGTGAGTGGCTACGATGAGATCTGGTAAACCCCTCAGTATGGCCTGTTGCGCGAGCGCGATCGACTTTTGAACCACGACTTCCAGGGAGGACATGTCTGAAGTCAATGAAGCAGAATAGTAGCAGACGCGTGCGCAATGGCTCTCCCACAAGGTATCATCGCTTGGATCGGGCAACCAGATGATGACTTCGTGCCCCATGCGAGAAAAATGCTGGCTAACCGCTGTTACAACGGTCTCCACCCCGCCTTTTCCACTAAGGTGTTCAAGTAGTATCCATATACGCACGTGATATCCTCCTGATGTGATCCGCACCCGTGTAGCTCGTAGCAAGTCAGTTGGATGGCGACGACTGGAGCCCCGAAAAATGCAAATCGAAGAACTGCTCCGCGATCTCCGTCGGACGGAGGGCGCCGCCGGGGCGGTACCAACGGTAGACCCAGTTGCACGAGCCGAGGATGTGCAGCGCCACGAGCCGGGGATCCTGGCGTTTGAATTCGCCGGATTCCATGCCTTCCTGGATGATGCGCACCCAAAGGTTTGTGTACTGATCCATGGCTTGCTGAATGACGATGCGCTCGCTTTCGCTGAGCAAGAAAGCTTCACGAAGCAAGACGGTGGTCATCTGTGTGTCGCCGGTTACGATATCAAAATGGTGGTGGATGGCACGGCGCAAGCGCTCCGTGGCCGGGATGTCGAGTTCGCAGATCTCGGCGAGCTCACGGCTAAAGCCGTGCATCGACCGACTGGCGATCTGAAGCAGAAGTTCTTCCTTGCTCGCGATATAATGATACAGGCTTCCCTTTTGCAATCCAACTTCATCTGCGATATCCTGCACAGACGTAGCGTGATAGCCCTTCTCGTTAAAGAGTCGGATGGCCGCTTGGGCGATCTCATCGTACTTGTTGACAGCCACTCTCTCGTCCCCCCGGTTTCTCTGTATGGGGCAGTCCAATTTTAGTCAGTGTACCAACTGAGTCCGGACGCGTCAACGCAAATTCTGTTTTGCGACACATTACTTTTTGGGAGGGTCTTCAGCCATGGTCAACCGTGTGGACCGCAAGGGTGAACTTTGGATCTTTGATATGGATGGGACGATGTGCGATTCGGCCAGCCTCGCTGTACCGGCATTTGTCTATGCGCATGGGAGGATGCAGGCGTCTGGCTGGCCTGTGCCTGACAGTTGGTCAAACGGCGAGATTGTCGGCACGTTTGGGATGACGCACGATCAGATCTGGAAGACCCTGCTCGGCTATGAGCTGGAGCCGGAGCGGCAGGCGCTGGCCGACGCGTGGATACTCGAGGAGGAGTTGCGCGGCCTTGAACAGGGAAGAATGGAACTGTTTCCGGGCGTGTCTGAGACGCTGCGCACACTCAGCGAACAGGGGGCGGAATTGGCTGTCGCCAGCAATGGCCAACAACTCTACATCGAAGGGATCGTGCGAAGCGCCGGTCTGGCTGATTTGTTTTGCGCTCTGTACAGTGCGGGCGGGCGGCACACCGCCACGAAGGTCGAACTGGTTCGCCAGTTAGTTGATGAAGTGAAGCCTCAACGTGCGGTGATGGTGGGGGACCGCCGTTCGGATGTGGAGGCCGGTCGGCAAAACGGCTTGCCCGTAATCGGATGCGCGTTTGGCTTCGCGGCCGCAGATGAGTTGGAACACGCTGATTGGCACGTGGCCTCATTTGCAAAGATGCTGGAGATCTCTCCGTGGTAGTCTGGGGTGGCAGACGCAAAATCTAGACACGACCCCTTTACAAGGTGAGGGGCAATGAATATAATGATCTCAAAAGGTCAACAATAGTCAAAGTCAAAGTTCGGTGGCTTTCGAGAACGTCCAGTGACTCTCGAGACAGCCCCGCCCTTTGCGGAAAGTCGTGCGTGGGGGGATGGCATGGGTGAAAAGCAGCGCGGATCTAATTGAGACGTACCTGTGCGACCTGATGCGGAAAAGCGATAACGGTGTGGTAGAGCTTCAGCGGACTGAGCTCGCGCAATTGTTTGATTGTGTCCCATCGCAGATCAACTATGTGATTGCCACCCGGTTTACCCTCGAGAAGGGCTACGTGGTGGAGTCGAAGCGCGGCGGCGGCGGTTACATCAGGATCCGACGGATTGCGCCGGAGCATCTCAACCGCATCGAGAAACTGGTGCAGGCGGTGGGAGATCGCATCGCGCAAAAGGAAGCGGAGGACATCGTATGGCGGCTTCAGGGCGACGAGGTCATCTCGCAACGAGAGGCGGATATGATGCGCTCGGCGCTGTCGCGCAATGTCTTGATTTTGCCGTTGCCCGATCGGGATGTCGTGCGGGCCCGGGTTCTCAGCGCGATGCTCGCGGCCGTGTTTGTTCACGCTGAGGCTGACGCGCGATGAGCGGTTGTTGGATGAGGCGCTGCGGCCAGTCGATGGGGAGTTTTGGGGCCACTCAGGTCATAAGGCATAACAGCATCGTAGCGAGGTGAAGGCGATGATTTGCGAGCAGTGCGGACAACGCCCCGCCAATGTCCACTTTACGGAGATTGCTCAGGGGCAGAAGAATCAGTACCACCTTTGCGAGGTGTGCGCGCGCGAAAAAGGTGAAGCGGCGTATCAGGCACTGGCTGGAGCGTTTTCGGTCAATCAGCTCTTGTCAGGGTTGCTGAACTTCGACCAAACAGGCAAGATGCGCCCGAGCACTCCGACGGCGCAGTGCGATCACTGTGGATTGACCTTTCAACAGTTTGCGCAAATTGGGCGTTTCGGTTGTCCTCACTGCTATGAGGCGTTTGCCTCGGGGCTGAACCCATTGCTGCGGCGCGTCCAAAGTTCCGAGCAACACGTAGGCAAGATTCCACGGCGTCGAGGCACGACCATCGCGGCCAAGCGGGAGTTGGCCCAACTGCGTGACGAGATGCGTCAGCGCATCTCGGAAGAACGATTTGAGGACGCTGCGCACCTGCGTGACCGCATACGCGTGATTGAGCGAGAGAGTAGCCAGGAGTGAGTCAGGGGGTGGGACCATGAAAAAGCTGTTTGACGAGGAAGGCAGTCGCTGGTTGCGAGAAGAGGGGCCGGAGGCGGACATCGTGATCAGCAGTCGCGTGCGCATCGCGCGCAACCTGATCGATCGGTCGTTTCCTATGCTTGCCTCCGAGCAGGATCAAGCGGCGTTACTCGAACAGGTGACTCAGGCGGCACAATCCGGACAGGCTCGGGAACTCGGGCCGTTCGCACTTTGGCGGATGCAGGACATGAGCGATATTGACAAGCAGGTTCTGGTGGAGAAGCACTTGATCAGCCCGGCTTTGAGCGAAGCCACGCAAGGCGGCGCCTTGATCAGTCCAGATGGCGGACTCGGCGTTCTGATCAACGAGGAAGACCATCTGCGCTTGCAGTGCCTGTTGCCGGGCTATCAGCTCGAAGCGGCGTATGCACAGGTCGATGCGCTGGACGATGCACTGGAGAGTGTGCTGGACTTTGCCTTTGATGAGGAAAAGGGCTACTTGACGGCGTGTCCGACAAACGTCGGCACAGGCATGCGGGCGTCCGTCATGCTGCATCTGCCCGTGCTCGTGATGACCGGGCAGATCAACCGCATCTTGCCGGCTGTCACGCAGGTGGGACTGGCCGTGCGAGGGATCTACGGCGAGGGGAGTGACGCGCTGGGGAACCTGTTTCAGGTCTCCAACCAGATTACGCTCGGTCAGAGTGAGCAAGAGATCTTGGGTAACCTGCACGGGGTGGCGAGGCAGATCATTGCCCACGAGCGCGCGGCGCGGGAACGTCTAGTGCAGGAGCAGCGGCTGTCCGTGGAGGATCGCGTGTGTCGCTCATTTGGGACATTGGCGTATGCCCGGCAGATCGATTCGCGCGAGGCCATGCAGCGATTGTCTGACGTGCGGCTTGGCATCGACCTGGATATCATAAAAGGGGTTTCGGCCACCATACTGAAGGAACTCATGGTGGCGATCCAGCCTGGATATCTCCAAAAGCATTTTGAACATGAGATGGCGGCGGGTGATCGGGACGTCAAGCGGGCCGCATTGATCCGCGAGCGACTGCGAACCGAAGCGGACTGATCCAGCTCGAAAGAACTGGATTTGGCGTGGATGACGTAGTATGAGATAGGAAGACAACTCGTCAAGGGCATCGGGCAGGTCGACGGGGTGGCCAGATCGGACAGTGACAGGGCAAGATACGGAGGGGTTTCAGATGCTATTCAATCGGTTTTCAGAACGTGCGCAAAAGGTGTTGACGCTGGCTCATGAAGAGGCCGTGCGACTGGGTCACCCGGGAGTGGGGACCGAGCACATCCTGCTGGGACTCGTGCGCGAAGGGGAAGGAATTGCGGCCAAGGCGTTGTTCAGCCTCGGACTGAGTGCCGAGAAGGTGCAGTCCGAGGTGGAGAAGGTGATCGGCCGAGGTCCCGGTAACACAACGGGTACGACCTATACGCCACGGGCCAAGAAAGTGATCGAGTTGTCGATGGACGAAGCGCGCAAGCTGAATCACAACTACATTGGCACGGAACACATTCTGCTGGGTCTCATTCGCGAGGGAGAAGGGGTAGCCGCACGCGTGCTGAGCAATCTCGGCGTGAGTCTCAGCAAGGCTCGTCAGCAAGTGCTTCAGTTGCTCGGCAGCGATGCCTCGGAGGCGGCGGCGGAAAGTTCACCATCAGCCAACACGCCGACGCTGGACGGACTGGCGCGGGACCTCACGGTGCTGGCGAAAGATTCCAAACTCGATCCCGTGATCGGGCGTGCCAACGAGATCGAGCGCGTGATCCAGGTGCTGTCGCGGCGCACCAAAAACAACCCCGTGTTGATCGGCGAACCGGGCGTGGGGAAAACGGCGATCGCCGAGGGTCTGGCCCAGCGCATCGTGACCAACGAGATTCCGGAGACGCTGCGCAACAAGCGCGTCATGGTGCTCGACATGGGAACCGTCGTGGCGGGGACCAAGTACCGCGGAGAGTTTGAAGATCGTCTGAAGAAGATCATGGATGAGATTCGCAATGCGGGCAACGTCATTCTCTTCATCGACGAGTTGCACACGCTCATCGGAGCGGGCGGTGCGGAAGGCGCGATCGACGCGTCCAACATTTTGAAGCCAGCGCTTGCGCGTGGCGAATTGCAGTGCATTGGCGCCACGACGCTCGACGAGTATCGCAAACACATTGAAAAGGATGCGGCACTAGAACGGCGGTTTCAGCCGATCAAGGTCGAGGAACCATCGACGGATGAAGCGGTGCAGATCCTGCACGGGTTGCGGGACCGTTATGAGGCTCATCATCGCGTCAAGATCAGCGATGCTGCAGTCGCAGCCGCCGTTCGCCTGTCTGACCGCTATATCACGGATCGCTTTCTTCCGGACAAGGCGATCGATTTGATCGATGAGGCGGCATCGCGGGTTCGTTTGCGGACTTATACCGCGCCGCCGAATCTCAAAGAGCTGGAGTCTAACCTGGAGAAACTTCGCAGCGAAAAGGATTCTGCGATTCAGCAACAAGAGTTTGAACTGGCGGCATCGCTGCGTGATCAGGAGCAAAATATGCGGGATGAGCTGGACCCCAAGCGCGAGGAGTGGCAGCAACGGCACGACTCGAGTGACGTTGCCGTGACCGAGGAAGACATCGCTGACATCGTCTCGAGTTGGACGGGCGTTCCGGTGAAGAAGTTGGCGGAAGCGGAATCGACGCGGTTGCTGAACATGGAGTCCTTGCTTCATCAGCGGGTCGTGGGCCAAGAGGAAGCGGTGGCAGCCGTGTCGCGGGCGATTCGCCGGGCGCGGGCGGGGTTGAAGGATCCGAAGCGGCCGATTGGGTCTTTTATCTTCCTCGGTCCGACTGGCGTGGGCAAGACCGAGTTGGCGCGCGCTCTGGCGGAGTCGATGTTCGGTGATGAGGACGCGATGATTCGGGTGGATATGTCGGAGTTTATGGAGCGCCACTCGACAGCGCGTTTGGTCGGCGCACCGCCTGGCTATGTGGGTTTTGAAGAGGGCGGTCAACTGACGGAGAAGGTGCGCCGCAAGCCGTATTCCGTGGTCTTGCTGGATGAGGTTGAAAAGGCGCATCCCGAAGTTTTCAACATCTTGCTTCAGGTGCTCGATGACGGCCGTCTGACGGACGGCAAGGGCCGCACAGTGGATTTTCGCAACACGGTGATCATCATGACGTCCAACGTGGGTGCCCATCTTCTGAAAAAAGGCGGTCCCCTCGGCTTTACGAGTAGCGCGGACAACGCGTACAGCGACATGAAGACCAAGGTCATGGATGAGCTGAAAAAGACCTTTCGTCCGGAATTTCTCAATCGCGTTGACGACTTGATCGTGTTTCATTCTCTGTCAGAGACCGATATCGAGCAGATCGTGAGTCTGATGGCGGACAGTTTGCGCAAGCGTCTCGATGAGTATGGGCTCGACTTCGAGTTGACCAACGCGGCCAAGGCATTCCTTGCCAAGGCGGGCTATGACCCGCAGTATGGTGCGCGGCCCTTGCAACGGGCAATTCAGCGGCACATCGAAGACAAACTGTCGGAGTGTCTGCTGACCGGGGAGATCAAGCGCGGTGATCATGTGTTGATCGATGCCTCGGAAGAAGGGGATGGGCTGAAAGTGGAACGGCTGACAACGGCGCCTGCTCTGATCTGATGAAGGCGCCAGATGGCAGAGGCTCAGCGAATTGAGGCAGGTGGCCAGTGTGAGCGCAAGCTCACGCTGGCCACCTGCCTTTTTGTGATTCTCCAATGCCGCATGGTCAAGGCCTCATCGCTCTAGTATAGTGGGAGCTATGAAAAAGGCGAAAACTCATTTTGTGTGCAGTGATTGTGGAGCGGAAAGTGTGAAGTGGCAAGGGAAGTGCCCTGGTTGTGGCGCCTGGGGAACGATGCAAGAGGTAGTTGAGAGCGCGGACGTCCGTTTGCCGGAGGGTCGCGCGGCGAGTGTGCCGATGCGGTTGCAAGAGGTGGAGATGGCTCCCGTCCAGCGCTTTTCGTCGGGGAGCGGTGAGTTTGACCGCGTGTTGGGTGGGGGCATCATCCCGGGATCGCTGATTTTGGTTGGTGGCGACCCGGGGATCGGGAAATCGACGCTTTTGTTGCAGACAGCCCATCGGGTCGCGGACACGGGAGCCTTGGTCTTGTATGTGACTGGGGAGGAATCGCCACAGCAGGTGCGACTGCGCGCGGAGCGGCTCGGATCGCTCAGTGACCAGCTCCTGGTCCTCGCGGAAACAGATCTTGACGTCATTGAAAAGCATGTTAGGGCGCGACGACCGATACTCTTAATTATCGACTCGATACAGACGGTTTTCCGTCAAGGCATGCCGTCTGCGCCAGGTAGCGCGCAGCAGGTGCGGGAATGCACGTTGCGCCTGCTGCAGATTGCGAAGGACTTGCATATAGCGACTGGCATCATCGGGCACGTGACGAAAGATGGGACGATCGCAGGGCCGCGACTGATGTAGCACATGGTCGATGCCGTGCTCTACTTCGAGGGGGATCGCCATCACCGGTTTCGGATCCTGCGAGGCGTCAAGAACCGGTTTGGATCGACACATGAAATCGGGGTGTTCGACATGCAGACCGTAGGGCTGGAAGATGTCGTCAGCCCTTCGGAACTGTTTTTGGCGGAGCGGTCGATCGGGGCTGTCGGATCGGTCGTCGTGGCCAGTATGGAAGGTACGCGGCCGGTCCTGGCGGAGGTGCAAGCGCTGGTCACGCCAACGGCCTTTGGCACGCCCCGACGGATGGCGTCGGGACTGGATTACAACCGTGTGTCGTTACTTATGGCGGTCCTCGAGAAGCGGGTTGGGCTGCACCTGCAGAGTCAGGACGCGTACGTGAATGTCGCGGGGGGGATGCGCATCGATGAGCCTGCAGTGGACCTTGGAGTGGCTCTGGCCATCGCTTCGAGTTTTCGAGAGCGACCGGTGCCGGCCGGCTTGATTGCGGTGGGTGAGGTAGGGCTCACGGGTGAGGTGCGGGCGGTCACGCGACTGGATCAGCGGCTTCAAGAAGCGGAAAAATTGGGCTTCACGAAAATGGTGGCTCCGCTTGGCAACGTCAAGCGGTTGGACGCCATCGATTCGCGTCGCCTGGAGGTCGTCGGAGTGGAATCTTTGCAGGAGGCTATTCGTATCGTCTTGGAGGGGTGATACGCATGCGGGATCGAGAGGAAGTGAAGCGCGAGACGGCATTGCTCAAGGTCTTGCGCATGATGGCGCCGGGGACGATGCTCAGAGAAGGGGTGGACAACGTGTTACGCGCGCGTACTGGCGGTCTGATCGTGATCGGGTGCGACGATCAGATGCGGACGATCGTCGACGGCGGCTTTGCCATCGACTGCGAGTGCACGCCTTCAGGTCTTTACGAATTGGCCAAGATGGACGGTGCCATCATTCTCTCGGAGGACGCGCGTCGCATCTTGTATGCCAACGCACAGCTCAATCCGGATCCCTCTATCGCCACACGGGAGACGGGGACGCGACACAGGGCAGCGGAGCGCACAGCCCGACAGACTCAGCACGTGGTCGTCTGCGTCTCTGAACGCCGCAACGTGATTACCTTGTACTTCGGTCAGTCGCGCTATGCACTGAAGGATGTGACGACGATCGTCACCAAGGCGAATCAGGCCATTCAAACCCTGGAACGATATCGGACGGTCCTTGATGCGGGATTGGCGAATCTGTCTGCCCTTGAGATGGAGGAGATGGCGACCCTGCAAGAGGTTGTAGGGGTCTTGCAACAGTTTGCCATGGTCGCCCGCATTCGTCATGAGATTCGGCGCTATATCACTGAGCTTGGCACCGAAGGACGTCTGGTGTCCATGCAATTGGAGGAGTTGTCCGCGCGTCTGGAAGAGGAGTCGTATCTGCTTGTCAAGGACTACACGGCGCACGGTCCTGATCGCACGCCCCATCAGATTCTCACGGAATTGCAACAACTCGATGCGCAGGAGATCCTTCATACCAAGACAGTGGCCGCCATTCTAGGGTATAGTGGGGAGACTAACCCGTGCGAGTTGCCCCTGTCATCGCGAGGCTTTCGGATCTTGCACAAGATTCCGAGACTGCCACAACCGGTGATTGAGAATCTCGCACAGGAATTCGACACGCTGGGACAGATCGTATCGGCTACCGTCGAAGAACTCGATGAGGTGGAGGGCATTGGATCCGCGCGTGCCCGCACGATCAAGGAAGGGCTGCGGCGCGTTCACGACCAGGCGGCACTTGACCGCAACCTGTATTCATAAACGGTCCGGCTTGACAAAGGAGATTGTCGAATTGATGCGAAAGTCCCTGCCCAATCTCATCACGACAGCCAACCTCATGCTCGGTATGGCCGCCATGATGATCGCAATCAGTGACTCGTACCAAATTGCGGCCATCCTGGTGATGGTGGGAATGGTACTCGATGGCCTCGACGGACGTATTGCCCGCGCCTTTCACGCGGAAAGTGAGTTCGGCCGAGAGTTGGACTCACTCTCTGATATCGTTACGTTTGGCGTTGCGCCGGCCGTGATCGTCTATGTCGCGTATTTGCACACGCTTGGCCTGACGGGGGACTTGGTGGCCGCGCTGTTTCCTGTGGCGGGCGCTTTGCGGCTGGCGCGCTTTAACACAGCGTCCTCGCAAACCAACTACTTCGTCGGACTGCCCATCACGGCAGCGGGTGGCATCCTCGCTGCGTTCTCTCTCTATCGTGGCTTGCTCGTCCCGGAGTGGTTGCCGATCCTGACGGTGGCGCTTAGCTACCTGATGGTCAGTCGAACTCGTTATCCCAACTTTAAACAGTTGGCTCTGCCCAGTACGGCAGCGTATGTCATACCGCTGATGGTGGCGATGGCCGGACTCTTGTTCTTGCGCCATCGCGATCTGGTGCCGGGCTTGGTCTTTGTCGTCTTGGTGGTATACGGAGGGTACGGCGTCTATTATGACGTGCGCTCGCTATGGCGCAGGCGACGTAAACGTCTGCATGAACGTTTGCATCAAAGTGGGTCCAAGTAACGGAAGATTGGAGGTTCCTTTGAGGGCGTAAAGTCCACACACAACCGGGTGACCATGCCACTTGACAAGGGGTCTGCTGCGACATTGACCCTTTGTCAAGTGGCATGGTACTCTTAGTATTACCCTCGTGTTTAAATGCGCAAAGAGTGTCAATACTGGCTGGAAGGAGGTGACTTGCAGTGGTGAAGAGGATTGTTCAACTGTTTTTTCTGGTGACTGGGATTGCGCTCGGGGGAACGTATGGCGATCGAGCGTTTGCACTTATTCATGTTTCTTATTCTGCGTGGGAGCCATTCGCAACGGCGGTCCTCGGTGGGTTGATCGGACTTTTCGTAGGGACGTTCTTCGTCGATCCATTCGTGCGCTGGTTTCGCTGGCTCGAGGACAGGCTCATCCACACACCGCTTCTCGATCTGCTGTCCGGGGTCGTCGGGTTGGTGATTGGCTTGTCCATTTCGTCCATTCTGACGCCGGTCTTGACGACGATTCATGTGATCGGTGTCTACGTGCAATTTTTTGCGTCCATTTTGTTGGGGTATCTGGGGTTCCGGATCTTTTTCTCGCGTCGGGAGGAGATCGTCGCGTTGGTGCCCTCGTTGCCGAAAGGGGGACGCGAGCGCGGAGCGCGCGGGGCTGCGGTGCCACCGAATCCGCTCGCTGGGACGGAAGCCAAGATCCTCGATACCAGCGTCATCATTGACGGCCGGATCGCCGACATCGTACAGACAGGATTTCTGGATGGGGTCCTCATCATCCCTTCTTTTGTGCTGGAGGAGCTTCAGCACATCGCGGACAGTTCGGATGTCCTGAAGCGCAATCGGGGGCGGCGCGGTCTCGATATCCTCAATCGCATCCAGAAGGAATTGAAGGTCAAAGTCCAAGTCCTGGAGACCGACTTCGAGGAGTTGTCGGAAGTAGACAGCAAGCTCGTCAAGCTGGCCAAGCAGATGGGTGGCAAGGGCGTCACGCATGACTTCAATTTGAACAAGGTATGTGAATTGCAGGGCGTTGGCGTGTTGAACATCAACGACCTCGCCAACGCTGTCAAGCCAGTGGTTCTGCCCGGAGAGGAAATCACGGTGCAGGTGATCAAGGACGGCAAGGAGTTCGGCCAGGGGATCGGGTATCTCGACGATGGTACGATGATCGTGATCGAAGGTGGGCGCGAATACATCGGCAACCGTGTCGACGTCCTTGTGACGAGTGTCTTGCAAACGAGTGCAGGGCGCATGATCTTTGCCAAACCAAAGGCATTTGAGAAAGCGCTATAGTGCTGCGTCGTGGATCTGGGGGCGAAGCAAAACGATGGATGCACGGCTTGTGGACGTGCTCGTGATGGCAGCCGGTCAGGGAACAAGGGTCGGGGGAACGGAACCGAAGCAGTGGCTCGATGTGCACGGGCTGCCGCTTTTTATGTACACGGCTGAACGCCTTCGCACCTACGGTGCCGACTCGATTTTCTTGGTCGTTCGGCCCGATGATGTACTGCGGGTCAGGGATTGCGTCGCCAAGCGGATGGAGCCCTCCGTGTACCGTGTAGTCGCGGGCGGCCGAGATCGTCAGGAGTCGGTCTTTCTGGGCCTTTTGCATACGACGAGGCAATTTGTGGCGATCCATGACGGCGCGCGTCCATTTGTCTCGAACACCGACGTAGTTCAGGTGATTGAGGCGGCGCGAAGGCAGGGAGCGGCGACGCTGGCACATCCCGCGCGTGACTCCCTGGTGCGCGTTGACGAGCAGGCAAGACTTGCCGAAAGTGTCCCGAGGGCCAACCTGTGGCAGGTACAAACGCCTCAAGTTGCGCTGCGAGACTGGCTTTTGGAAGCGCACCGTAAGGCCCGTGCGCTCGACACGGCAGCGACGGATGATGCCTCGGTCCTGAAACAGGCTGGCTTTGAGGTGACTATCGTGCGTGGTTCTTTCGAAAACGTCAAGATTACGGAACCGGAGGATCTTGCCTTGTTGCAGGCGTTAAGCGCCCCTTTGCAGAGCGTCCTGGACGAGGAGGGGCAACGCCCATGCGGGTAGGGTTAGGCTTTGACGTCCACCGTTTCGCCTTGGGGCGGCCGCTGGTGTTAGGCGGTGTCGTGATCCCGTCGGAGCAAGGCTTGCTGGGTCACTCGGACGCGGACGTGCTGGTGCATGCGTTAATGGACGCGCTGCTTGGCGCTTTGGCGCTCGGGGATATTGGCGACCATTTCCCGGATACGGATGCCCGCTACAAGGGCGTGTCCAGCGTCTTGTTGTTGGAACAGGTCTGCGTGCTCGTGCGAAGTCGCGGCTACCGCGTGCAAAACGTCGATTTGATGATCCTGGCTGAGGCTCCGAAACTTGCTCCCTATAAGGCCGCGATGGTAGACTTGTTGGCACCTGTACTGGGTGTCACGCGAGAAGATGTAAGCATCAAGGCAACGACCATGGAAGGCATGGGATTCGTCGGGCGCCAAGAAGGGATCGCGGCCCAGGCCGTAGCCTCTTTGGTGACGATCGAAGCGGATGGGGTGAAAGACTGAGATGACGGTTCGCCTGCGATATGCGCCAAGCCCTACCGGTCACTTGCACATCGGTGGAGCCCGCACGGCGCTCTTTAACTATCTGTACGCTCGTCACTGCGGTGGGGCATTTATCCTGCGCATTGAAGACACAGACATGGACCGCCATGTCGACTCGGCGGCTGAGGAGTTTGCGCAGAATCTGCGTTGGCTTGGCATCGACTGGGATGAGGGCGTCTTTCAAGGAGGGCCGCACGGTCCCTACAGTTGCTTGGAGCGTCTTCCGATTTACACGCGCCATGTACAGGAGCTCAGAGACAAGGGTTTGGCCTATGAGTGCTACTGTACGGAGGATGAATTGGCGGAAGCGGCGACCGCCCAAACGCAGGCCGGAGAGATGCCTCATTATTCGGGGCGCTGTCGACATCTCTCGGATGTACAGAGAGACGCATTTCGTGCCCAGGGACGGACACCGACCATTCGCTTGCGCGTGCCCGATGCGCACACGGTGACTTTTACTGACTTGGTCCGCGGGCCGCTCAGCTTCGATTCCAAGAGTACGGGCGGCGATTATCGAATCGTAAAATCGAACGGCATTCCCGTGTATAACTTCGCCGTCGTCGTTGACGATCACTTGATGGAGATCACGCACGTGATCCGCGGTGAAGAGCATATCTCGAACACGCCGCGCCAACTCTATGTGTACGAGGCGTTTGGGTGGGAGGCGCCGCAGTTTGGCCACGTCTCCCTCATCCTCGGGGAAAATGGCAAAAAGCTCAGCAAACGGGATGAATCGATCGTTCAGTTTATCGAGCAGTACAAGGAACTCGGCTATCTCCCCCAGGCGATTTTCAATTTTCTCGCGTTGCTGGGGTGGTCGCCGGAAGGGGAGCAGGAGTTGCTAGGGCATACCGAGCTGATTCAGCAATTTGATCTGAATCGACTCAGTAAAAGCGGGGCCTTTTTTGATGCGACCAAGTTGTCGTGGATGAATGCTCAGTACATCAGAGCGCATGACCTGGATGACTTGGCTCGACTGGCAAAGCCTTACCTGACGCAGTACGTGGAGACGGCGCCGTGGACGAAAGCGGACTTGTGGCAGCGAGAGTTGGTTGCCCTGTACCAAGACCAATTGACGTGTCTCTCTGAGTTGCCGAAGGCGGCGCGGGCGTTTCTGTCTGCGGATGTCGACTGGTCGTCCGAGGCGCGTGATTGCGTACAAACGGAAACTGGCAGACTGGTGGCGCGCCAATTCCTGGAGTTGTTGCTGCAGTGTTCTGACCCGATCAGCCCTGAGTCAGCCCGCGAGTTGTTAAAATCACTTGGACAGACGACGGGGATCAAGGGCAAAGACCTCTACTTTCCCGTGCGGGCAATCGCCACGGGGGAGTTGCATGGCAAAGACCTCAATCGCACGCTGGCACTGCTGGGCCCCTCGCTCTTGTTGGAGCGCGCGCAAGTCGCACTGGCGTTTGTTTCCGAAACAGAGTAACATAGAGGGTACGATGGTGCGTGTGCGTCACAGTTTGCTTTTTATCGATCGTCTGAACCAGTACGCCACATAACGTCCGGTCAGAGAGTCCCTTGCGCTTGCAGCGCGCTGTGAGAGGGATGCGGGCGAGGTGGCCGAATGCATCAGACGCGATCGGGTGGGAACCCGCGACCGCAGGATGTCGATCATCCGTGGCGTGGCAGTATCGTCCGACGATTGGCACCTGTTACTGTGCCGGCGAGTTCGCATGCAGCGGGTTGCGAAGAAGCAGAGTGGGACCACGGGTAGCGCCGTCTCTGACAAGCACAGGGGCGCTATTTTTTTGTCGTTTGGCGCCCCTGCAGGCAGCAAGCGACAAGTAAGGGAGTGACGATTCATGGGCGTCGTGCTGTATAACAGTCTCAGTGGTGCAAAAGAGCCATTTGTTCCCCTTGAACCTGGAGTGGTCCGCATGTATTCGTGTGGACCCACGGTCTATAACTATTTTCATATCGGCAATGCCCGGGCGTTCGTCGTGTTTGACATGGTGCGGCGCTATCTTCGATATCGGGGTTATGCGGTCCAGTTTGTGCAGAATTTCACAGATGTCGATGACAAACTGATCCGTCGATCGCAGGAACTCGACACGACCGTGGCGCAAGTCGCTGACCAATATATCGAGGCGTACTTTGCCGATGCGGCCAGCCTTGGCATTGAACCGGCAGACGTCCACCCGCGCGTGACGACCACCATGGCTGAGATCATCGCGTTCATCGAGGGATTGATCGCCAAGGGGCACGCGTATGAGTCGGACGGCGATGTGCTGTTCGCGACGCGGACGTTTGCTGATTACGGGAAGCTGTCTCGCCAGTCGCTGGATGACCTGCAAGCGGGCAGTCGTGTGGAGACGACCGACAAGAAGCGCGATGACGTTGATTTCACGCTCTGGAAAGCGGCCAAGCCGGGTGAACCGGCTTGGGAAAGTCCCTGGGGACTGGGGCGTCCGGGATGGCACATCGAGTGTTCGGCCATGATTCGCAAGTATCTTGGAGAGCATATCGACATTCACGGTGGTGGGCACGATTTACTGTTCCCGCATCACGAAAACGAGATTGCTCAAAGTGAAGCGTTGATTGGGGAACCGCTTGCCCGGTATTTTATGCACAACGGGTACATTAACATTAACAACGAGAAGATGTCCAAGTCGCTCGGCAACAGTGTGTTTGTTCATGATCTGGTGAAACGGTATGACCCGCGTGCGCTGAGGCTGTTTCTCCTCTCGGCGCAATATCGTAACCCGATTAACTACTCTGAGGCTGTGATGGAGCAGATGGTCGCTGCGCTGCAGCGGATCGATGCGTGCCGCGAGAATCTGCAGATGTGGCTGGCTGGTCGGCCGTTGCCTGATGGCGAGCCGCTCTCGTTGGACGCGATGGAAACCCGGTTTTGCGAGGCCATGGACGATGATATCAACACGGGTGACGGCATCGGCGTGTTGTTTGATCTCGTTCGCCAGGCGAATATCTACATCAAGGAGGGTCCGCTCACGCAGAACGGACTTCGCGCCTTTTCGACGAAGTTGGACCAATGGTTGGACCTGTTCGGCCTGGTGCGCAGGGCGGAACACGGAGAGGCGAGGCAGGCGGACGTTGTGGTCGATGCGCTCGTGGCGGAGCGGACGCAGGCCCGCAAGTCGCGTGATTTTGCCCGTGCGGATGCTCTGCGTGAGCAGTTGGCCGCGCTCGGCGTGCAACTCGAGGACACCGCGCAAGGGGTGAGATGGTGGCGGAATCAGTGATTCCGGGGGGCGGCGCGATGTCGGAAGAGCAGGCCTTTCGCCTCGCCCCGCTGGCCTTGGCCTACGTCGGGGATGCGGTGTGGGAACTGCGGGTGCGCGCCATGCTCGTCCTTGCGGGCGAACGGCAACCGCGCCGCCTTCACCAGCGGGCGGTAGCGCTTGTTCGTGCGGCGGCGCAGGCGGACAGGGTGCGCCACCTGATGGACTCGCTGACGGAACGAGAGCAGCAAATTGTGCGACGTGGACGCAACGCCAAGTCCGGGTCTGTCCCGCGCGGGGCTAGCGTCGCAGATTATCGGGCGAGCACGTCGCTCGAGGCGTTGCTCGGATATCTGTGGTTGTCTGGGCAAAGCGAACGGTTGCAATCCGTCGAGGATGCGCTCTTGGCTTTTGGCATGGGTCCACCCGAAGCTACTGTTGAATAATGCAGCATCGGCACGCGAAGGGTCGTGCACAGGGCATTCACACGACGTCGGCGAACGTGCTGAGGACAGGCACTGTCATTCTTACTAAAGGGAGACTGATACAATTGGTAGCACGCAAAGGGTCCACGCGCACGAGCGCGGGGTCGGGATCGGGCAGTCGCGGGTCAGAACAGGGTGGCCAGTCACGCCGGGGAGGCTTTAGCCCCGGCGGCCGAAGTGATCGGTTCGGCGGACGCGGAGGAAGTCGAACAGGCGCCGATTCTTCAGACCGTGGCGAAGGACGCACGGAGGAGCGCAGAAGTGATCGCCCGAGTGATCGAAAGGTAGGCTCAGATCGAGGACGCGGCACGTCTGCGCGAGTGCGCGGAAGTGTTGAACGAGGCAGGGTGTCTGGCCGCAAGCCGCGTCCAGAGTCGTCCCAAGAGGCAACGCAACCGGCAGAAGAGTTTATCACGGGGCGGCGGGCTGTCATGGAGGCACTCCGCGGCGATCGCCCGATCAACAAGTTGCTGGTCCAGGAAAACAGCAGTGGTGGCGGATTGGGTGAATTGTTGGCGCGGGCTCGCGAAAACGGGGTGGTCATCCAGCAGGTTCCGAAGCCCAAACTCGACGAGGTGGCGACGAATCGCAGCCATCAAGGTGTTCTTGCCTATGTTGCGGCAAAGGCTTATGTCGAGCTCGAGGATCTCATCGCGAGGGCGAAGACATCCTATCCGGGCCTGCTCGTGGTCCTCGACGGGGTTGAGGACCCGCATAATCTCGGGTCGATTCTGCGCTCCGTGGACGGGGTTGGCGCGGCCGGGGTGATCATCCCCAAGCGACGTGCGGTGCCTTTGACAGGGACCGTCTCGAAGGCCTCTGCGGGGGCGCTGGAACACGTGGATGTCGCGCGCGTGCCGAACATCGTCCAAGCCCTGCAAAAACTGAAGAAAGAGGGATTCTGGATCGTCGGGGCAACCGGCGGAGCGAAGCAACTCTATACGGACGTCGACATGACGGGCAATATCGTGTTGGTCGTCGGCAATGAGGGCGCGGGCTTGGCGCGATTGACTGAGCAAACGTGCGATTTGCTCGTGAAGCTTCCGATGCATGGGCAGGTCAATTCGCTCAACGCCGGTGTAGCCGCTGGGATTCTTCTGTATGAAGTCACCCGGCAACGCGCGACTCGCGCCACCGCCGCCGCCACCGCCACCGCCACCGCCACCGCCACAATGAGTCGCCCCGAGTAAGGCACCGCTCGCCAGTGTGTGGTTCGTACTGAGGCTCCGTCATTCGACGGAGCCGTTTCCACGTGTGCGCAGATCGCATTCCGCAGAGCGATCGGGGGCCACGGACCAGAGTTCTTCCGGAAACCTCTCATTGACCCTGATAGATTACATAATGTATACTAGGCTTGCCCATTGACCCTCGCGAGCGTGATCAAAGTGATCGCGTGCCGATCGGTGTTGTTCGGGATGATGGACTCCGGAGGAATGACGGCTATGGCCATGGAGATGCACCTCTTCGTCAGGCGCAACCTAGAAGACATCCCGGATGAGGAACTCGTGGAAAGCGTGCGCTATGGCGATGACGAGGCTCTGGAATATCTGATTCAGAAGTATAAGACGTTCGTTCGCGGCAAAGCTCGTTCGTACTTTCTGATCGGTGCGGATCGCGAAGATATAGTGCAAGAAGGCATGATTGGACTGTATAAGGCGATTCGCGACTTTCGCGATGACAAACTCGCTTCGTTCAAGGCCTTTGCCGAACTCTGCGTGACGCGCCAGATCATCACGGCGATCAAGACGGCGACCCGTCAGAAACACGTGCCGCTCAACTCGTACATTTCGTTGGACAAGCCCATGTACGACGATGAGTCTGATCGCACGCTGATGGACGTGATCGGCGGAGCGAAGGTCAGCGATCCTGAGGAACTGATGATCCATCAGGAGGAGTTTACCGACATCGAGCTGAAGATGGCGGAACTCTTGAGTGGCTTGGAGCGGGATGTGCTGATGCTTTACCTCGATGGTCGGTCTTATCAGGAGATCGCCGTCGATTTGCGCCGTCATGTGAAGTCGATTGATAACGCTTTGCAGCGGGTCAAGCGCAAGTTGGAGAAGTATCTTGAGGACCGGATCGGCTGAGCGTTTAGGGCCGGCCACGGTGGTCGATACTGTGAAGGACCTTGGGCTGGGGACGGGTTCCGCTGGATTTGACCCGTCCGTTTTGTGTAACGAGCAAAGGTCTTCAAACACCCGTTTCTTGACATGTGGGCCTCTGCGTGATAGAGTATTCGGGTATTTGCGGATGGAGTGAGGAGGTGCCCCGATGCGCGTGATTATTACCCTGGCCTGCACGGATTGCAAACAGCGGAACTATTCGACGAAGAAGAACAAGAAGAACAATCCGGATCGTCTTGAGCTTAAAAAGTACTGTAAGCACTGCAACTGCCATCGCGTTCACAGGGAGACCCGTTAACGGCGTTGGCTGACATCGGAGGTGTACTTGTTTGGGCAGCGATGAAACCGTTGTGCGCAAGCAAGCCGCCGCTTCGGCGGTCGGGTATTTTCGTGGGGTATGGAGCGAACTGAAGAAGGTGCGTTGGCCCACTCGTAAAGAGTTGACCAACTACACAGTCACCGTCTTGGCGGTCTGCGCCATCATGTTCGTCTTGACGTACCTGTTTGACTTGCTCGTGACGCAGGGCTTCCAACTGCTCGGCATTGGCACGTAACGACATGGCGAGGAGGTGCGGGCATACCGCCCTCGACGATGGATACGCAAATGGAAGTGAGCTGGTACGTGATCCACACGTACTCCGGGTAGGAGAACAAGGCAAAGGCCAATCTTGAACGCCGAGTCGAATCCATGGATATGGCGGACAAGATTTTTCGCGTCCTCGTTCCAACCGAAGAAGAAGTAGAAATCAAGAACGGCAAGCGCAAGACCGTACAACGCAAAGTCTACCCGGGCTACGTTATGGTAGAGATGATCATGACCGATGACTCTTGGTATGTCGTACGCAACACACCGGGCGTGACGGGCTTTGTGGGGACCAGTGGAGCCGGCTCCAAGCCCACACCGCTGTTGTCTAACGAAGTGCGTTCGATCATGCGCTCGATGGGGGTTGACGATGTCAAAACCCGCTTTGACTTCACGGTCAGCGAGGCGGTGCGCATCGTCGATGGTCCTTTCGCGAACTTTGTCGGTAGCATCGACGACATCGACATGACGGAGCAAAAGGTTCGGGTACTCGTGTCGATGTTCGGGCGCGATACGCCGGTCGAGCTTGATTTTGAGCAGGTCGAGAAACTATAATCGTTAAGCTTATGTTTGCACGGTCGCTATGCGTGCCTGTGTGCCGTAGTGGGAGGTCGTGGATTCCTCCGCGTCCGTCAGACCACATTTTGAGAAGGGGAGGTGTGCCAAGTGGCAAAGCGCGTGATGAAGTTGATCAAGCTGCAGGTTGTAGCAGGTAAAGCCACTCCAGCACCGCCGATTGGCCCGGCTCTGGGTCAAGCGGGTGTCAACATCATGATGTTTTGTAAGGAGTTTAATGCCCGTACATCGGATCAACCGGGAATGGTGATTCCTGTTGTCATCACGGTGTATGAGGATCGGTCCTTTAGCTTTGAACTGAAGACGCCGCCTGCGGCCATTTTGATCAAAAAGGCGATTGGCATCGAGTCGGGTTCCGGCGAACCGAACAAGAAAAAAGTGGGGACGATTACGCGCGAGAAAGTGCGTGAGATCGCAGAGACCAAGATGGTGGACCTGAACGCCGCTGATATCGACGCCGCCATGCGGATGGTCGAGGGCACCGCGCGCTCCATGGGTGTTCTCGTATCTGAGTAGACAAGGCCAAACGACCGCCACCATTAGGAAGCGATGTGTGGGAGGTAACGGGCGTTACCGTTGACCACGATGAAGGAGGAATTACGATGGCAGGAAAAAAGTTTGCCGATGCGTCGAAACTGATTGATGCAGCCAAGCAGTATGATCCGATGGAGGCCTTTGGGCTTGTCAAACAGACGTCCGTTGTCAAGTTTGACGCGACAGTCGAAGTCGCTTTTCGGATGGGCCTTGACCCTCGCAAGAACGATCAACAAATCCGTGGTGCTGTGGTCCTGCCAAACGGAACCGGTCAAACGGTGCGCGTTGTAGTGTTCGCTAAAGGCGATCGCGCCCGTGAAGCAGAGGCGGCTGGTGCCGATGTCGTGGGTGATGACGATCTGATCGCACGGGTGGCTGGCGGATGGCTGGAGTTTGATGCAGCCATCGCGACCCCGGACATGATGGCCAGCGTCGGCAAGTTGGGCCGCGTACTCGGGCCCCGCGGATTAATGCCGAACCCTAAGACCGGCACGGTGACGTTTGATGTCAAACGGGCCGTCGAGGAAGTCAAGGCTGGCAAGGTGGAATACCGTCTTGACAAGTTTGGCAACGTCCATTCCGTGCTTGGCAAAGTCTCCTTTCCGGCTGAGAAGCTGGCGGGCAATTTTCAGGCGCTTGTGGAGGCGATTCAAAAGGCAAAGCCAGCTGCCGCAAAGGGTCAGTATATCCGGAACGTGACGGTGAGTAGTACGATGGCGCCGGGGATTCCACTGAATCTGCAACGACTGACTGCGACCACGGTTGCAGAATGAACCTTGTTCGGTTATAATCCAGTTTGTCTTGTCGGACTGTAGACAGCAGGTGCCTTACAGGCTTAATCCTACCTGCCGAGGTTACGACTCCGTACGCTAATGGGTTTGTTGATACCTTGCGCTGACGTGAATCGAACTCTCGATAGGGGTCTCCGTCCTGACTGACGGAGACCCGTTTATTTCTTTTAGTGGAGGTGTGACGGGTATGGGCGTGAGGGAAGACAAGGCGGCCTTGGTCGACGAGATCGCTGGCAAGTTGGCCGAGAGCAAGACGACCATCGTGTCCGACTACCGTGGACTTACGGTGGCAGAGATCACGGAACTGCGCAAGAAGCTGCGCGATGCGGGCATTGAGTTTCGCGTCCTGAAGAATACACTGACCAGACGGGCTACTGCTCAGTCTGGAACAGCGGGCTTGGATGCGTATCTGAAGGGTCCTACGGCAGTGGCGTTCGGGGTGACGGATGTGATTGCCCCGGCCAAGATTTTGAATGACTTCGCACTTCGCCACAAGGCCCTGGAGATCAAGGGTGGCATGGTGGAAGGTCGCGTCGTGGACGCCGATGGCGTGCGGAGCTTGGCTACGTTGCCGTCACGCGATGGACTGCTTTCGATGCTGCTTAGCGTCCTGCAGGCGCCGATGCGCAACTTTGCCTACGCTACGAAACAGATCGCTGATCAAAAAGAAGCGTCCGGCACCTGATATTGTCCGGACTTATCCTAAGGAGGAAGTAACGTGTCCAAAGAGCAAATTATTGAGTCGATTAAGGGTATGACCGTTTTGGAACTGAACGAACTGGTCAAGGCGATTGAAGAGGAGTTCGGCGTCACTGCGGCCGCTCCGATGGCCATGATGGGTGGCGGCGCCGCTGCGGCAGAAGAGGTGCTGGAGCAAACGGAGTTTGACGTGATTCTTACGGCCCCGGGTCAATCGAAGATCAACGTCATCAAGATCGTTCGCGAGATCACGGGACTGGGCTTGAAAGAAGCCAAGGATTTGGTTGACAACGCGCCGAAGCCGCTGAAAGAAAAAGTCAGCAAGGACGATGCCAACGGCATCAAAGCCAAGGTGGAAGAGGCCGGCGGCTCCGTCGAAATCAAGTAAATTCCCGCGCCGATCTCGCAGTGCGCTGACGTTCCCTCGCTCCGTATCGTTCGGGGCGGGGCACTCTGCGTTTTTGGGTGCTAATTGAAGGGCGGCGAGGGTGTGGGTGAACAGTATTTTACCGTACAACCACAGAGCAAGAGTACCCCGGCGACGTTTCGTGCTCCACTCTTAGGCCATGACTTGATCTTTGTGACCGACCACGGGGTGTTTAGTCGGTCGGCGGTGGACTATGGGACGAGAGTTCTGCTGGATGCCATGCACATTCCCGACTCTGCACGCGTACTGGATCTCGGATGTGGGTATGGCCCGGTTGGCATTGCGGTGGCGCGGGCACATCTCGACGCACTGGTATGGATGAGCGACGTCAACGAGCGGGCGGTGGAACTCGCTCGGGCCAACGTGGCGGCAAATCGGGTGGCCGATCGCGCACAAGTGCTGCTTGGGGATGGGGTAGTTGCGATCCCCACCAGCCTGCGCTTTGATGTGGTGGCCATCAACCCGCCAGTGCGCGCGGGCAAGGCGACGGTCTATCGGTTGTTCACCGAGTCTCGTGGCATTCTGGCGAACTCGGGTCGGATGTACGTGGTGTTGCAGAAGAAGCAGGGGGCCGAATCGGCCAGACAGCATCTTGGCACCCTGTTTCGCACGGTGGAGACCGTGTCCCGCAGCAAGGGGTATTTTGTTTTTAGTTGCGAAGGGACGGCGAGTAGTGATTGACTCTTTTACGTGGGCGTGGTATTGTTGACGAATGCAGAATATTATATTGGGGATGTCTGCTCCTTTGCTGAATATTCTGCCCGATATTTGGCAATAGAAGAATATTACGCGTGCTTTGCAGGGAGAAATGAGGCCGCTGCGCCCCGTTTGTCTTTCTTTGTTTTCTAAACCAGCTACTGTGAGCGGGCTTCTGGGCCGACTTGGTATGAGGGGTGACCGATTTGCAGGGACACGTAGTAAAGTACGGACGCCGTGAACGCAGAACGTACTCCCGGGTTGCGGAAGTCTTGGAACTTCCGAATTTGATTGAGATTCAGCAAAAGTCTTACGAATGGTTTCTGCGAGAAGGCCTGCGGGAGATGTTCGCGGATATCTCTCCGATCTCCGACTTCACCGGGAATCTTGTACTCGAATTCATTGATTACAGCCTCGGGGATGCAAAGTACGGCGTGGACGAGTCCAAGGAACGCGATGTCACCTATGCGGCGCCGCTGCGTGTAAAGGTCCGTCTGATCAATCGCGAGACGGGCGAGGTCAAGGAACAGGAAGTTTTCATGGGTGATTTTCCTCTGATGACGGAAACTGGAACCTTTATCATCAACGGCGCGGAGCGAGTCATCGTCAGCCAGTTGGTTCGAAGCCCAAGCGTCTATTTTAATGCAAAAGTTGATAAGAATGGAAAACGTACGTTCAGCGCGACCGTCATTCCCAATCGTGGGGCGTGGCTGGAGCTTGAGACGGATGCGAAAGATATTATCTACGTGCGGATCGACCGCACGCGCAAGATTCCTGTGACTGTGTTGCTGCGCGCGCTCGGGTTCTCTTCCGATGCGGAGATTATTTCGTTGTTGGGCGAAGATGACTACCTGCGCAACACATTGGAGAAAGATGCTACGGATTCTACGGAGAAGGCGCTGATCGAGATTTATGAGCGCTTGCGTCCTGGCGAACCGCCGACACTCGACAACGCTCGCAATCTGTTGGCCTCTCGCTTTTTTGATCCCAAGCGATACGACCTCGCTAACGTAGGTCGCTACAAGATCAACAAGAAGCTCCATTTGAAAAACCGGCTGTTGAATCAGCGTCTTGCAGAATCACTGATCGATCACGAAACGGGCGAGGTCCTGGCCGATGCAGGGCAACTGGTCGATCGCCGGCTACTCGACCGTTTGATGCCTTATCTGGAGAGTGGTCTCAACTCGGTCACGTATCGTTCGGATGCGAAGCTGGTGGAAGATCCGCTGATGCATGTTCAAGAGATCCGCATTTTCAGCCAGGTCGAGGATGGCAAACCGATCAAGGTGATCGGCAACGGCCAGATTGGCAAGCAGGTCAAGCATGTCGTCCCTGCGGATATCATTGCCTCGATCAGTTACTTTATGGATTTGCTCCACGGTGTCGGCGTGACGGATGACATTGATCACTTGGGCAACCGCCGACTTCGTTCTGTGGGTGAACTCTTGCAGAATCAGTTTCGGATCGGTTTATCGCGGATGGAGCGCGTTGTCCGGGAGCGGATGTCGATCCAAGATGCGAACTCGATCACGCCCCAGGCGCTGATCAACATTCGACCGGTGATCGCGGCGATTAAGGAATTTTTCGGGTCCAGTCAGCTTTCGCAGTTTATGGACCAGACGAACCCTTTGGCTGAACTGACGCACAAACGCCGACTGTCAGCGCTCGGTCCGGGCGGGTTGACGCGGGAGCGCGCTGGCTTTGAGGTGCGCGACGTTCATCCGTCGCACTATGGGCGGATGTGCCCGATCGAGACACCTGAGGGTCCGAATATCGGGCTGATCAACAGCTTGTCGAGTTATGCGCGTATTAACGAGTACGGGTTTATCGAGACTCCGTATCGTCGCGTCGACCCTGACACCGGGATTGTCACGCCGCGGATTGACTACCTGACGGCCGATGAAGAGGACAATTACATTATCGGGCAGGCGGTCGCACGTCTGAAACCAGACCTGTCGTTCGTCGAGGAGGAGCAAATCGTCCGTTATCGCGGAGATATCCTGACGATGCCAAAAGAGCGCGTGGATTATATCGACGTGTCGCCGAAGCAGGTGGTCTCCGTGGCCACGGCGATGATTCCATTCCTTGAAAACGACGATGCGAACCGTGCCTTGATGGGCTCCAACATGCAGAGGCAGGCCGTACCGCTGCTCGTGCCGGAGGCGCCACTCGTAGGCACAGGCATGGAACACAAGGCAGCCAAGGATTCCGGCGTGGCGACAGTGGCTCGACGGGGTGGCGTCGTGGAGCGAGTCGTGGCCAACGAGATTCAGATTCGCGTGCAGGAGATGGTCGACGGGAAGCTAATTAGCGGGAACGTCGATCGGTACAAGTTGCAAAAGTTCATGCGTTCCAATCAAGGGACCTGCATTAACCAGCGCCCGATCGTCCGTCTTGGGGATATGGTGCAACCGGGCGATATCATAGCGGATGGACCGTCAACAGAGCAGGGAGAACTTGCCCTCGGACGCAACGTCCTGGTCGCCTTCATGACGTGGGAAGGGTACAACTACGAGGATGCGATTCTGCTTAGCGAGCAAGTGGTCAAAGAGGACGTCTACACATCGATTCACATCGAAGAGTATGAGTGCGAAGCGCGGGACACGAAGCTCGGCCCG
>Ga0080006_1232976_pt1 | contig 30952 bp, 30 predicted proteins | sample RS3BMetagenome_FD_69209 | JGI IMG/M metagenome (GOLD analysis project Ga0080006, IMG submission 69209) | Ferric oxide microbial mat and aquatic microbial communities from Rainbow Spring, Yellowstone National Park, USA - RS3B (SPADES... ...
TGGGGGCGATGCCCCAAGGGTTGGTGTTTGTGGGAAGGGGAAAGAGAGGTGGCATAGGGACGTGGTTGCACTGTACAACTTAGCGAGGAGGGCTGGAGATGTGAGCCCCGTGCCCTTAGGCTCAAAGGAGTCCCATGACCCACCTACCTTAAGTGGGTGGTTGAGGGCTAAGTCCCTACACTCGATCATGAATGAACATAAAATGATTGAAATGAAAGTGTAGGGACAAACGGTAACATTGCACTGCAATTATGGGACTTTCCCTCGGGTACCGCCCTGTAATCCAGGTGAACTCTAATAACTGCTGATTGTAGACAAGCAGATACGACTCTGGTGAATACGGGATCTCCCGATGGAGGAACCATGGCCTATTGGGGTCATCTGGCCTGAACCTCCCAGAACATTTTGAGCTGAACAGGAAACGATCCAAAAGAAGGTATCCGGGAATCAATCTATTCTGAAAACGTTTATTTTCTTGGGACGAATTGATGCCCATGGATAGACATTTACTTGAAAGAATGAGGAGGTTCAACCTACTGGACGCCTCAATGGCGGTTGGCCTGTCCTTAATTTCCATCTTGATTAGGTCTTTAAGCGGACTCCAGCCACTGGCCGTGGCGGAGTTCGATCCCTGGTATATTTTTTACAATGCGCTCATGCTGGCCCAGGTTCACGGCAACATCTTCTCGGTACCACCAGACGTCAAGTTATGGTATCCCTGGGGGTTCGCAGTGACCAAGGACAGCGTAATGGGTCTGCCACTCCTAATCGCCTTGATATCCTTGCCTTTCTATGAACTTCTAGGTCCGGATGCGGTTTACACGGCGGCGTTATTCTCCGATGTAGTCTTGGCGGGGTTGGGCGTAGTGGCTGCCTACCTGACGGCCCTAGCCATCTCAGGGAGTAGAGTTGGAGGAGTTGTTGCCGGGATGGCGATTGCTGTCTCTCCGGCCCTCACTTACAAGAACCTGCTCGGTGCCCTACCCAAGACGTCTTGGGGAGCGGTCTTCATACTCCTCACAGTTTATCTGCTCTCCCTATCATTGGAGAGAAAGCAACTAAAGTACTCAGTCCTAGCGTCGGTGACCTTCAGCCTCGCCTTGCTAAGTTGGGGAGGCTTTTCCTACCTAATCATGGCCTTAGCAGGAGCCTCTTTCCTCCTGATCCTACTTGGAAGAAACGACGAGTTCGCTGCAAAGTCCTTAGCGTTGATGTCCGTCCTCTCAGCTTTCTTTACCTCGCTCCTACCCAATGGAATCGGATCCCTTTCCTCCCTAACTCACGGAATCTCTCTACTGGTAGTCAGTCTCGTCCTATTCCTGGACTTGAGGATCTCGAGGTCCCTCGGGAAGGACTTGGTCAAGGCTAAGTCAATCCTCCTGTCATCTGTGGGAGTGTTCCTCTTCCTTTCTATAGTCATTGTACTCTCCCTTTTCGCTTACTCTCCTATACCCGGCAGATATTATGTGATATTGAACCCGTTCTTCCAACAGAAGGTGGCAATCTCAACGACAGTGGCCGAGTACATACCTCAGTCAATTACCTCCCTCATCACAGACTTCGGGATCTTCCTGTTCCTCTTTCCCTTGGGGGTTATCTTCCTACTCAAGAGGGGAAACTTGAGCGGTCTTTGGTTATTGCTCCTAGGAGTAACCGCCCTGTTGGGGACCTCTCAACAACCCTATCTGTTCAACTACACAGCCTACCTGGTGGCAGTCACGGCCGGAGTCGGAGTATCATATATGGTCTCAAGGATGAGGGAGGCCGGGTTGAGATTGCCCCAAGTCCTTGTGTTAGGGTTAGTGGCGTTCTCATCCGTGGCCGATGTTTCCTCTGCCATAAACAATAGCGACATACCGCCTGCAATATACTCTGCCAGTACTCCCTATCCGGTAGTCAACACCTCGTGGATCTCAGCCCTTAACTGGTTGAGAGCTCATTCCTCGGGACACTCACTGGTGTTGACCTGGTGGGATTACGGGTACTGGATAGAGGTGATCGGGAACCAATCCGTCATAGATGCAAACAACACCAACAATGTCACTCAGATAGCCCTGATGGCTAGGATATTCCTTCACAACGAGACCTATGCTAAGGACTTAATTGAGGGATCCCTTCACAGATACCCCCTAAATGACCCCAGGAGTCAGGGCCCTACGTACGTTGTGGCCTTTGATGCCGTCACGATACAGGACAACAGGGCCTATCTGGGTTACCCTACCAACTTAGGGAGGACCTTCCTAGGCCACACCAACAGCCTGGGAGATATAGGAAAGGCGGTGGGAGCAATGACTGTCATAACTGGTGAGAGACCCACCGACTACCTGAACCTCACCCTCATCAATTCCACCGAGTACTCGATCTATAGAAACTTCTCTGGTAATCCTCAACTTGTCAATCAGCTCATTCAGATAGTTTCAGGGTCCTACGTTATGGCCTGGAACCAGAGGATGTACAACTCCCTCCTAGCACAGATGTTCGTAGAGGGGTTACAAGTCCAGGGGTACACGGTGATGGCCCCATTCACCAACCAAGTCACACCCAACGGTATAACTCCCGGTATTCCGCTTCCACCTGTGAGGCTCATGTACTTCCAACCGGTATACATCACCATGGTTCCCCTGTATCACGGTGACCGATACACGGTCTACATCATGGTAGTTGTCTACCAATTCGTTGAACCTGGGACTTTCGCAGGAAAGTGAAAGATTAAATCCACCACACCACTTAACCTTATGGAACAAGTTCCCTTCTTCGAGGACTTCAAACCAGGTCAAAAGTTTAAGAGCAGAGTAGGAAGGACCATCCTAGACGTAGATAACGTCTGGTTCACTTTATTGACTAACAACAATAACCAGATCCACTTTAACCAAGACTATACATCCAAATTTTACCCTGGTGAGCCCTTTAAGGGGAGATTGGTTGTAAACGGCTTCCTCACGCTAGCGGTGACCGCGGGATTGTTAGTTGAGTACACTAGCACCTCTGGGTTCATGCTGGGGCTGGAGAACGTGAAGTTCCTCAACCCAGTGTTCTCAGGGGATACCATATACGCCGAGGCAGAGGTATTGGAAGTGAGGGAGTCCAGGTCCAGGGAAGGGTTCGGGATAGTGAAGATAAGGACGTGGGGGGTCAACCAAAGGGGAGAGAAGGTAGTGGAGTTCGACAGAATATTCATGATCAGGAAGAGGAACGCAGTTTGGACTGGTGAGAGAAAAGAGGAAAGAAAGACAGGTAGTTAATAGCGAAGGGTTAGATCGGTCGAGCTCACTGAGCAATCAGACCCCTTTCAAACAGGTCGTTCCCATCTTGCCTCGACCGAAAGTTAAATGGCGTCGTACGTCGGCAATAACTACGCCGAAGTAAAACGGGGAACCGTATCATTCAGCTGGACTCCACGGGAAGGTGAGATCAGGCTGAAACTTAAGCGAGGATCGGTAGGAAGTGCGGAGAACAAGAACTTCCATAAACGGTAGTGGATTCCCACGTCAACCTCATAATTTATATTAATTTTTTCCACATACTATCATGATGAAATCCACCATAATGGATTACAATTTGAGCATTCACAACGTGTTTTGGAGGGCGGAGAAACTTTACCCCGACTCCCAGATAGTTTCCAGGGTACATGAGGGAAAGGTGAGGTATACCTACTCGAAGTTCTCGGAGAGGGTGAGGAGACTATCCGAGTATCTCAGGGAACAGGGAGTCGATTCCTCCAGCGTTGTCGGTACCATAGCTTGGAACACTCACAGACACCTGGAGCTCTACTTCTCCGTTCCACTACTGGGTGGAGTACTGCACACAATAAACGTCAGGTTCCACCCATCGGAGATGGAGTATGTCATAAACTTCGCAGGCGACAAGTTGGTGTTTTACGACGTTGATGTGGAGGAGGTTAAGAAGGTTAGGGCAGAGAAGTCTAAATTCGTGAGGTTGGATGACGAGTTCGACAGGGAGGTCAACTCCCATCCTCCTCTAGACTACTTCCCTGAGGTGGACGAGAGGGAAGGGGCAGTCATGTGCTTCACTTCTGGGACGACCGGTCACCCTAAGGGGGTCGTGTACAGCCATCGTAGCATATTCATTCACTCCCTGTCACTCCTGGCCAAGGAAATCGTGGGGATATCCAGCCAGGACATAGTTATGCCAGTAGTCCCCATGTTTCATATATCTGCCTGGGACGTTCCATTCGCCTCACTGATGACGGGGGCCAAACTTGTCCTTCCAGGTCCTAGACCCGGACCGGATCACCTGGCCTCGCTCATAAGGGAGGAAGGTGTCACAGTGGCCATAGGGGCGCCCACAGTCTGGATAAACTTACTGGACTACTTGAGGAGGGAGAAGATAGATCTCCCATCACTTAAGGTGGTCGTTACTGGTGGGGCAGAACCACCCAAGGGATTAATCAAGGGGTTACGGGAACTGGGGATAAGGACGTATCACGCCTGGGGAATGACGGAGACTGAGGCTATCACGACCGTGAACCAGAGCGAGAATATAGAGGAGCTGAGTAGGCAGGGTAAAGTCATGCCGGGCATAGAGGTTAAGATTGTGGACCCATCAGGTAACGAGATCCCGTGGGACGGTAAGTCCTGGGGGGAGCTCGTCATAAGGGGAGCCTGGGTTACTGGAGAATATTTCAATTCTCCTGAGAAGACCAGGGACAGCTTCTTGACTCTGGAGGGTAAGAGGTGGTTCAGGACCGGGGATGTGGTCGTGTTAGACCCGAAGGGCAGTATCAAGGTGGTGGACAGGGCCAAGGATCTGATAAAGAGCGGTGGAGAGTGGATCTCATCAGTTGACTTGGAGAACGCCATAATGACCTATGAGCCCGTACTGGAGGCCGCAGTTGTTGGAGTCCCCGACCTCAAGTGGGGGGAGAGACCCGTAGCGCTGGTCGTGCTGAGGCAGGAGTACAGGGGAAAGGTCGGCAAGGAGGACGTGTTGAAGTACCTCGAGTCAATGAACAGATTCCCCAAGTGGTGGCTCCCAGATGAGGTGATATTTGTGGACTCAATTCCAAAGACGAGCACGGGGAAGCTGGACAAGAAAGTCCTCAGGACGACCATCAAGGGGAGGATGAGAGCATGAGAAGCAAGGAACAGTACCTCTCCTCCCTCTCAGACGGAAGGGAGGTTTACTACAGGGGTAAGAGAGTGCACAATGTAGCTGATCACCAAGTGCTGAGGATCTCGGCCTTACACTCAGCGAAACTTTACGACATGAAGGACAGGATAGTAAAGGATGGGGGTGAGGAGATCAGTGCATACCTGAAGGTACCCAGGGGATCTGGGGATCTCCTTCAGAGGCACAAGGTGATATATGATCACACCACCGCCTGTAACGGAATCTTCAACATATCTCAGGCCATAGGTAGCGACGCCATATTCGCGCTCATGGTGGTCTCAGCTAAGGTGGACAGGGAGACAGGTTCCTCCTATCACGAGAGGGTTAGGAGGTTCTGGGAGTATGTGGCCAAGAACGATCTAACCATGGCCACTGCCCAAACTGACGTCAAGGGAGACAGGGCCAAGAGACCCTCCCAGCAGAGTGACTTAGACATGTACGTGAGGATAGTGGAGAGGAGACAGGACGGCATAGTGGTCAGGGGAGCTAAGGCTCACACGACACAGGCAGCAGTAGCGGACGAGATATTGGTGATCCCCACCAGGGCCATGACCCAGGAGGACAAGGACTTCGCCGTAGCTTTCTCTGTTCCCGCGAGCACTAAAGGTCTCAAGATGATCGTCAGGCCCATAGATGAAGTGGAGGGAAACTCTTCCTCCCTCCTGAGCAAGGTAGACCACGAGCACGAGACCCTCACCATCTTCGATGACGTTTTCGTTCCCTGGGATAGGGTGTTCATGGCTGGAGAGTACAAGTACGCCGGTGCCTTGGCCAACCTCTTCGCCACTTTCCACAGGTTCACGGCCGTCTCATACAGGGCCTCCATGGCCAACCTCTTCCTAGGAGCTGCGAGCCTCGTGGCTAAGGCCAACGGTATTCAGGACGCCAGGCACGTGAAGGAGGATCTACTCACTATCCTGAGTTATAAGGAATTCCTTAGAATGAGTGCCATATCAGCTGCCAACGAGCCCTTGATAGACGAAGGCGTGGCAATTCCGAACCCGCTCTACACCAACTTGGGTAAGCTCTACACCAACACCCACTTCCACGAGGTAGTCAAGAGTCTCATAGATGTGGCGGGAGGAATAATATCCACCATGCCTTCAGAGGAGGACCTGAGAAACCCTGAGGAGAGGGATATGATATTTAAGTACCTGAGGGGGGCAGAGCCAGGTCAACGCAGGGTTCAACTCCTTAAGCTCGTCAAGGAGTTGGCATCAAGTAGCCTCACAGGATACTGGTTGACCATGATGCTCCATGCCGAGGGATCAGTTGAGGCCAGCAAGATAGCCTTACTGAGGGAGTACGATCTCAGGGAGGCCGAGGAGATGGTGGAGAAGATATTGGACCAGTCTAAAGGTTAGCCGTCGTAATTTCCCTAAGGGAGTTTGAGTAGCGGTTATGTGACTTCCTCTTAACTACCGCCCTGCTTTCAAGGGAGATCTAACACTGCTATTTGAGCTTCACAGGATTTCATGAATTTGTATCCAATCCTCAGCTCTCGGGCTTAACCGGAGTCAGCACAGGACGAGGGCAATAAGTTCATGGTGAACTTGCGGTCTTAACCCAAACTGACGGACTCGATCGAGTTGAAGGCCCAGAAGTACATACGAAAGCTTATGACGCCGTCAAGTATGACACCTCCAAGGACTGGCCACGACGTAGAAGTTGAGAGACGAAATAGGGGGTAGTTCACCCCCACAGACTCGACCTGAGCAGTGTTTACCCGTGGCGCTACTTACCTTCTTTAACCACTTTTAATTCCGCCACTGGCACCCCTGCTGAGGGATCATACACAGTCACCCTCAGATCACTGGGGCCAGTCGAGGGAAACTTCAATACTCATCCAACTCTCCCATCCTCGTGAGCAGAGCCCGTCATCGGTTGGGAGATCGTCAAGAGAGAATTCTTGGGTAATACTACATGAACATAACCGATGTCAAAACGATATTTATAAATATTGAAAATAACGAGTAGTTACGTGAAAGAGTTACAGTCTTCCACAACTCCCATGATCACTAATTACTTTTCGAGATGAGATTATCGCATGAGAATCCCAAACAGCCACGTGTTTACAGAAAGTAAACTATTTAATTCCATAGGTTTACACCCTATTATGGGCAAGAGCGTAGTGATTTCGGTAAGGATCCCAGAGGAGTTAAAGGAAGAGTTGGAAAAGTGGAACATCGACGAGGCAGAAGTTATAAGGAGAGCTTTAACAAACGAAGTAAAGAAGGTTAAGGCTAAAGAGTTAGAGAAGGAAGTGAAGGAGATTGAGGACGTGATAAGTAAAATATCTGTGGAGGAAGTGACTAAGGAAATTAGAGAGGACAGAGATAGTAGATGAGTTACGTTTTTGATTCTTCATCAATTTATGTTCTGTTAGGGAAAGGTAAAATTAGCATTTTAGGAGGGAATTATACAACTTTTCTGGCCAAGTTCGAATTAGGAAACATAGTTTGGAAGGAAGTGTTACTTCATAGGAGGATAAGCGAGGAAGAAGGACTAAGGCTTATCTCATTTATTTCCAAGCTGTTGAGTGCTATGAACTTAGAGGACATAGATAGCGTAGAAGTCGAGAAGGTCGCAGTAGATTATGGAATAACGTTTTACGATGCCTCTTATGTGTGGTTGGCGATGAGCCTTGATTTGCCTCTGGTAAGTGATGACATCAAACTTAGGAATTCGTTGAAAGACAAGAAGAAATTAAAAGTTCTGTCCTCAGAGGATATAAAAATGGGAGAGCTGTAATAGATTTGTCCTTTAAACTAGAAAATCTAAGGGTATATAAAGCAGCCTAGAAGTGTTTCAATAACAGCGGTTATGGAAATCTTAGGGAGGTAATACCGGAAAGTCGGTATTGGCGAGAATTCTAACGTCCAATCCAGGGGATTTTTCCCATAAGTGCGACACGGGATTTCCAGCTTGAGGAGAAATTATGGGACTTTCCCTCAAATATGATCTCATGATCAAGGTAAACCTAATAACTGTTATTTAGGAATTTTTGTCTAAGACCGTGAATTAACCGGGGAGTTAATTGAGCTTGAGCACTTCCCTCAGTTCATGTAACACTGTAACGTCGTCAAGAGTGGAAATGTCCCCCGGGTTTTCTCCCCTAATTAAGGCCCTTATCAACCTCCTCATGATCTTTCCGCTCTTGGTCTTGGGAAGCCTGCTGGCGAAAACCACCCTATCAACTAGGAATCCGGAGTTCCTCAGGTAACTCTTCAGATCTTCAGCCAGCGTCTCGTTCGCTGTCACTCCTTTCCTAGGAACCACGATGAGCAATATGCCTTCCCCATCCACCTTTGGGTAGCCCACTGCACAGGCCTCGGCTACGGAGGGATGGGTGACCACCACACTCTCCACCTCCATCGTACCTATCCTCTCCCCCTTCTGTATCACATCGTCAGCCCTCCCCAACACGAACAGGTAACCCTGCGTGTCATGGTACCCGTAATCCCCTGTATAGAAGTACCCAGGGAACCTAGACCAATAGGTCTTCAGGAACCTCTCATTGTCGGGATCGTTGTGCATCCTGGCCAGTGCCGGGGAGATCGGCCTTATCACGATGTAGCCTTTCTTCCCGGATCCCAGGGGCCTCCCGTCATCGTCGAGTATGTGGTACTCCGATCCAGGGAACATGACCCCTGCACTCCCCGGTTTGTACGGGATCTCCCCCACTCCCCAGGGAGTCCCGGCTATGGGGAAGAGGTGCTCCGTCATCCAATAGGCGTCACCTATGTAGACGTGCGGAAGCCTCTGTCTGAGCCAATACCAAGCTCCGACGTTGAGAGGTTCTCCCGTGTTCAGGATCAGCCTCAAGGAGGACGTATCGCCAGACACCGACTCGTCCCCTAGGGACTTGAGCGTATACAACGTGGTCGTGGAACTCCACACCAAGTTCACTCCGAACCTCTCAACGACCCTCACGAAGGTGTCAGGCCTGTGACCGACGAATCCCTCAAATAGGACAGCCGTGAGGCCCATGACCGGAATGACGTATAGGTTTGCCATGGGCCACACTGGCCACCCCAGCTCAGATATGGTCCACCACACCTCCCCCCTCCTGGGGTTCATCAGAGCCCTGAAGGCCCAGTTCAACGCAACGAGGTAACCTCCGGTGCTCTGTTCCAGTCCCTTAGGTCTCCCGGTAGTTCCGGAGGTGTAGTAGATTGTGCTGGGGGAGTTAGACTCCACCGGCACAGGTCTCACCTCAACCTTCCCCCTGGAGTAGACGTCGTTGTAGTCCACCTCGCCCTTCTCCAGGTCGTGGGAGTCCCTCTTTCCCCTCCCCACGACCAGGACCTTCTCCACTTGGGTGCCCTTGGAGAGTGCCCTCCTGGCCATGGAGGTTATGTCTATCTCTTTACCGTTCCTGACGGTCCTAGTTGCCAGGATCAACAGTTTACTCCCGGCATCGTTGAGCCTGTACGCCAACGTGTCCTCGCTCAGGCCTATGTAATGGATGACCAGCACTGCCCCTAACCTGTGCACAGCCAACGAGAAGAACACCGCCTCAGGCACGCTTGGCATTATCAGGGATACCGTGTCTCCCTTCCTGATTCCCATCTCCCTCAGGACGTAGGAGGCCCTGTTGACCTCGTTCCAGAGTTCCCTATAGGAGATGGCCCTCTCCTCTCCCGCCTCGTTGGTCCAATAGAAGGCCACCCTCTCGGGCTCATCGAGGTTCCTGTCCACGGCATTGAAGGAAATGTTCAGCGTGCCTCCAGAGTACCAAGAGGCGTTAGGCGGTTCTCCCTCAATCACCGTCCTAGGCCTCTTGAACCAGGTCAAACAGGAGGCCATCTCCCCCCAGAACTTGGAGGGGTTCCTCCTGGCCCTCAGGGACATCCTCTTGACCGAGGATAATCCGTAACTCTCCCAAGCCTTCATATATTAAATAAAGATTGTAAAGTTAATATACTTTGACTTTCAAATAGCGATTATTTTGAGTGAAAAGGGAGGCACCCACTTCAGTTCGGTGGGGGTGTGTTTTGTGTACCCGTTCAAATTTTAGATGTCAGGCTCATTGGACGACTTAAAATTCGAAATTATAGGTCAATTTGAAAGAAGGGTTAACGTAAACCCTAAATAAAAATTGAAGTAGCACACAAAGCAGTGCGGGTGAGTGAGTCAAGTCCTCACGTTCTTGTTCTTATGTTTAGGTAACGGCGTGAGGTCACGGCAGTTACGGGACTCTTTAACTAAGGACTCATGTTATAGGACAGCAGTTACGGGATTTTTCGTCAGGCGACGCCCCAAAGTCAAGGCGATATCTAATAACTGCTGACAGGAGAAAGTTGACGGCCCCCAGAGTTGATTAGGGACTGTAGTTCGGATCAAAGTCGAGACCTGGGACTCCCCTGAAACTTCAAGCCCTCGAGACGTTCACTTAAACCCCTCAGTCCTTGGGGCAACTCTTTGCATCGGGAAGTGGCTCGCCGAGCCCTCACGGAGGAGACCTGGGTCTCGAACTCCCACAAATCAGGTTCAAGAATCACGCTCAGTTGTAGCTCTTCCACCGCCTGCTCGCCTCAGTCCCGAACTCCCTCATCCCCGATGCCTCAAAAGTCGTAATTCGCCGATAACCTTCACCTCCCCACTACCTTCCTGACGTTCTTCTCGAAGGGCGGGTGTATGACTCCCTTCTCAGTTATAATGGCAGTGATGTACCTGGGAGGGGTGACGTCAAACACAGGGTTGTACACCTTCACTCTCTCAGGGGCTATGGGCACACCCCTCACCGTCCTCACCTCGTTGGGATCCCTCTCCTCTATCTCCACCTCCTCCACTCTGCTCTTCAGGTCAAACGTGGAGACCGGGGCCAAGACGTAAAAGGGTATCCCAAGCTCGTGGGCTATCACAGCCTCCTTGAACGTCCCTATCTTGTTGAAGACGTGACCGTCACTCAGGATCCTGTCAGCTCCCACCATGACGTGTTGTACCATCCCCCTGTACATCACTAACCCCACGGCTGTGTCGGTGACTAGGGTCACGGGTATGTTGTCGGCCATGAGTTCGTAAACCGTGAGTCTACTGCCCTGTAGCCAAGGCCTAGTCTCGGGAGCTATGACCGAGACCTTCATCCCCAGGGCGTGGGCCACCCTCACGGGAGCTAGTGCCGTACCCAGGCCCGTCCCTGTTGCCAACCCGCCGGCGTTACACTGGGTCAGCACAGTGTCCCCGTCGTTCAGCCTCTCCGCCCCGTAGAGGCCCATCTGGAGCTCTGCGTCCAGTTCGTCCTGGAATATCCTTCCGGCCTCGTCCTTCAGGGCCACAAGCAACTCGCTCACGTTCCTAACCTTCCCGTCCTGGATGGCCTCCTTGGATAGGTTCAGCATGTGAGAGGTGGCCCAACTTAGGTTGACCGCAGTCGGCCTGGCCCTGTCTAGCACCTGCTTGGCGTTGGAGAGCACCCTCAAGGCCTCCTCCAGGGTGTTGGGGTTCCTGGAAGTCAGGGCCAGGACCATACCGTACGCTGCCGTGATGCCTATGGCCGGAGCACCTCTCACCTTCATGGACTTTATTGCAGAGGCAACTTCCTCAGGATCCTTCAGGGTCACGTAGGTCGTCTGGAAGGGCAGGGCCGACTGATCCAGGAGTACCAGGGTGTTGTTGGAGTCCTCCCATTGGATGGGCCTCAACTTGGGTTTGAAAAGTTCTCTGAGCTCTTGAAGGGAGACCTTCATGGATTTAACTACTTCTGGTCAACTATATTTTTAACCGCTCATGATCTCACAGGAGCTTAGGGCTGCAGGACTACGGGAGAGGAAAGGACACTCTTCATGAGGACTATCTAGTGTTAGGTTGCACTTGAGGAGATCTCAACTTCTCCTCAGGTATCTCATCGCCGAAGTTTTCGAAGTTTAGACTTTCGAGAATGAGCACAAGTGTCGGTCTCGCCCTTTATCCACTAGCATGGAGAAATCCTTATTATAAACGATTAGCTCTGTTACACGTTTGTCACTCATGGGAAAGTCTAGGTACCTGCTCCTCGGGTTCGTTATCATGTGCTTCAACTCCCTCTATCAGTACTCCTGGAACCTCCTGGAGCCTCTCTTCCGGACAGGCTTCTCTGCCAGTTTGGTTCAGGTGGAACTGGGATTCACCCTCTTCACAATTTCCTCGACCCTCACCCAACCCTTGGGAGGATACGTGGCAGATAGGGAGGGGCCCAAGAGGGTGGGGATAATAGCGTCAATGCTGTCCGCCCTAGGCTTCCTGGGGACTAGCTTCTCCAACGACCTGTCCCAGTTCTACGTTGCCTGGACTTTAGGGAGCGTCGGGGAGGGCATACTCTACAGTATAGCAGCTAACTTAGCGGTAAAGTGGTTCAGGGAGAGGAGGGGGTTAGCCACGGGCATGGTGACTTTAGGTTTCGGCCTCGGAGCTACGCTGGCCAACCCTTTTTTGGCACAGGTTAGCACCTTTAGAGAGGCCACGTTACCCATAGGTTTGACCGAAGTAGTGTCACTCCCCCTCCTGCTCTACTTCTCAGACTACCCTAAGGGCATGGAGACCGGCAGGACTCCCCTGGAGTTGCTGAAAACCTCTGACTGGTGGCTGATATATTTCTCATACATCTTCGTAAACGTACCCATCCTGGTGTACTCCTCTTCTCTCGTGGAGATAGCCTCCCCTTTACCCCGTGGAGAACTCGTACTGCTCCTCTCCCTCTTCCCCCTAGTGAGCGGTGTCGGCAGACCGATCCTGGGATACCTCTCCGACCTAATGGGCAGGATCAGGACTGCCGTGATGGTGCAGGTCGTCATAGCCCTCGGTTTCTCCCTGGTCATATGGAACCTCGTGTTCCCCTCGGTCATCGTGGTGGGCCTCTTCAGTGGGTCAACCCTCCCCATTTACTTCTCCTTGGTGGGGGACCTCTTTGGGGTCAAGTATTCTACCTCCAACAACGCCCTACTCTACACGGGTAAGGCAGTGATTGGAGTGTTGGGCGGAGTAGTGTTCGCCTACCTCTACTCCTCCAGTCCCTCCACAGCATTAGTTTACGTCCTGGGTTGCGTGATTTTGGGTACGCTCCTGTTCCTGGTCTTGATAGCCAAGAACAGAATGAGGGTGGGCAAGCACTCGGCTACCTCAGGACAGGGGAAGAAAGGAGGCTAGGAAAGGACGTGATAAGTCAACATCAGCCTAGCTCCTAGGTGGTGAGGATGTCAGCACTGATATCGAGACTTTCAAACTGTCAACATGGCCGTGATCGGAATGATGACGAATTGAAAAATCGCTTGACTCCCTGATATGTAAACGTTCCTCGTCCCCAACGTCAATATCTTGTCGGTATCAGGTTTACTCTTCCTAACCTCTAGGTATATTCTCACCTCGTTGGGCATAATTATATCGAACCCTTGGATTGGGCGATTCAGGACTCCATTGCGATTTCTATTTGTTTCTATAGAATGAAAGTGACTTAATTCATCCTACATTAGTACAAGAAGAGGGGACGAGCGCTAGGCCATACCGTGAGGTGTACAATCACGTGGTGACCGCGCTCCTCCTTGAGGTAGTTGGGGAGGACGTGCCATTAAATGAATGACAGCAGTTATTATATTTTGCCTTGATTACAGGGCGATATTTAAGGGAAAGTCCCATAACTGCTGTCACGAAAATGTTAGGTGCGAGGGCGTAGGCCAGCGGAAAGGTGGCCAACAATATCCTTCCCAGGAACATGGAGAACCTCCTGTTCCTGTCCACGAGTCTCCCCACCCTGTTCCTTAGGAATAGCGTCGAGATTCCCCCTATCACGCTTATCACTGCGACGTTGAAGTAGGTCATGTGGAATATGTAGACCTGGGCCATGGGGAAGAGGGGCCAGGCGAAGGACCAGACCACGGTGAACAGGAAGGAGATGAGGAAGAACCTCAGTAACTTCCTCGAAACCCTGGGTCTCCTGGCTGGATCCTCAACGTCCACGTCCGTCCTCTGCCCAAGGAAGGCACAGGAGAGGGTTATCGCCCCAGTCAGGGCGAAGGGTATCCTTATTAACGAGGTGGAACTCCCCACGAATATTCCCGCCAGCAACGTGGACACCAGTTGACCGAGGGTGGAGTAGACCGTGTATTGGGCCAACGTCACTCCTCTGGCAGTCGCACTCAACCTTTCCATGATCAGGTTCCATCCCATCAGCGAGATGCCCAGTCCTAGCTCAGCGGTGAAGTAAGTTAAGGTGTACAGGGGTCCTTGGAAAGGTATGAGGGCTAGGACTATCCAGGACACCCCGGAGACAAAGTTACCCCACAGCAGTAGGGACTTAGCCCTGGTGCGGAGCAGTGCGGAGATGAACTGGGCCAGGGCAGTGAAGAAAGTTGAGGCAGAGCTTATGAGACCCAGGTACTCACCGAGGATCCCAGAGGAGACTGCGGTGAAGGAGATGAAGGGCTGACTCAAGTTGTTGGCTATCCCCTTGAGGATCGTGTAGGTTCGTAGTTCCTTGGCCATGCGTGTAAGGGAAGAGGGAGAAAATAAATAATTAGCTAGCCACCCCACCGTCACATGGAGCCCTCTACGGGTTATGGAGCTCTCCACAAACTTCTTGCTAGACGCAGTGAAAGTGAAGGATCTCTCCAGGGTCAAGGAGTCGTGTGACTCGCCTTCTCCCCACTGGGGTCTCCTCAGGTCCTCAAGGTGTACGTGAGAAGCTTACACTCCCCGGGCCTCCTCTGTCCCAGGGGACTCCAGCTGATCCCCCTCGGGTCTCTCCCCAACACCAACACCGTGGTCAGTCCCCTCTCGGGGTCCAGGGGGAACTCCACGTCCAGATTTCTCCCCAACTCCCATCTCGTCGGCCTGATGGTCTCTATGCCCTGGTAGATTCCTTGAGGAGAAACTCCCGCTACGACCTCCCCCAGTGTATAATACCTCCTGGAGACGTTTCCGGGATGGGGCTCGTCCCTCAGGACCAGCACGTGGGTGGGGGACATCACCCTGACCTTGCCCCTCATCTTGAAGACGTTGCCCTGTAACCTGGGGGTCATCACCCAGTCAACCCAGGCTGAGATCATGGTGACCACCACGAATATCCTCCTGGAGTCCCAGGCCACGGATATATCGGAGTAATTGAAGCAGGGGTCCAGGAGGGAGTCCCTGTGTCCCCAGTTGCTCTCCTCATCCTCATACAGCATCCTGTAGAGGATCCTCTTAGCCTCTCTCATGACCTGTACTCCGTCCCTCAGGACGGGTCTCCCGTAGAAGGTCATGCCTATGGACTCCTCCCCTCCGTAATAGTTGGAGGTCTTGGTGAAGTAGTATCCTGGATGAACCCCTTCCAAATCGTAGTGGCTGAACAGGTTGTGGTCGAGCATGTATCGGGCCCTCAAGTTCGAGGTGCCGGAGTTGGCGTAATTCACGGAGGGTATCCCGTTCTCCTTCCTGAGCGAGTTCAGGTAATCCACGAGGGCTTTCGGCAGGGACAAGCCAGCTTACCGCCTTCTCTAGGCCCGGTTCAAGGTCCCGTCTCCTCGAGACTGCGAAGTGACGGGAGGGGGAGAGACCCATCGCGTTTTTGGGTTTCACCCGGCTCTCGTGGAAGTGAGCTAGACGACACTTCACTTCCTCTCCGAGATCTCCCTGGAGATCCTCCCATCTATGACCTTACCTAACCTGGCGGCCCTCCTGCTGGCCGCCTCGACTGTCTCCATCATGGCGGACTTGACCAACCTCCTCTCCATGACCTTTAGCCCCGCTATGGTTGTCCCTGCTGGAGTGGTCACGTTGTCCCTGAGCTCCAACGGATGCCCCCTGTGGGCCCTCAGGTTAGCTATCGTCCCCTCCAACATGTCCAGCACAGCAGAATAGGCGAGCTCCCTGGACATCCCGGAGGCGACAGCCCCCAACACTAGTCCGTCCACTAGCTCGGATACAAAGGCCGGCCCGCTGCCTACCAGGGCAGTCCAGACGTCCATGAGTTCCTCCTGTACCCAATAGGTCGCTCCCACGATCCTGAAGAGGGAGTCGACCTCCCCCCTCCTCTCCCCCTCACCGGTGAGGGCGGTGGCAGACTTCCCCACGGTGGAGTTGACGTTGGGCATTGCCCTGAACACCTCCGCCCCCCTCATGATCCTCCTGAGGGTCTCCAGCCTCACCCCGGCCATGACCGAGACCACTGTCCTCCCGATCCAGAGGTCGCTGCTCACTGAGCTCACCATCTCGGGGAAGTGTTGTGGCTTGACGCTCACCACTACCAGCTCCGAGCTCGCTATGGCCTCCTCGTTGTTCCTCGTGGCCTCTGCCCCCAGGGACTTGACCCTCTCCAGGGTTCTCTCGCTCCTACCCGTCCCAATCACCCTGTGACCTGAGGACAGGGCTGCCCTCACCAGGGCGGTCCCGATGGTTCCACTCCCTAGCACCGCTATCCTCATGGGCTCCTCCTCCCTCTTTGGGGAAATAACCGTTTCGGTCCCCCTTGTCGTCCCTGGTATTACGTGCAGTGACCCCTTTAAGTGTTACAGTATAACAAAGTTACATGGTCTCTGAGGGCGAAGTGATGGAGGCCCTAAACAGGGCCTACAGGGGCAAACCTGTAACTCTTGGAACTCTGAGGAGGGAACTCAAGGTTGAGGGAGACGAGATCAGGACTGTGCTAAGGGAGCTGGAGGAGAGAGGTCTCATCAGGGTCGAGAGGAACGGAAGGACCTCCGGTTACGTGCCCCAGCCCAAGATCACCGTGGAGGGCCTCTACAAGGAACTTTCGGAGGTCAGGGAGGAGATGAGGAAGGTCTGGGAGGTGGTCAGGGGGAGGAGCTTTGAACCCAAGAAGTTCGATGAGGTCTACTCCAAGGTCAAGGACAGTTTGGGTTACGCGAGGCTCTCTGACATAAGGGTGGAGATGGGGCTCAGCAGGGAAGAGTTCTACTCCAAACTGGAGGAACATCTGGAGGGGAAGTACGACCTCATTGCAGGGGGGGAGGAAGGACTGGTGAGGAAGGGCTCCGTGTACGGTATAGTGAAGAGGAGGGGTAAGTCTTGATCTGTGAGATCCCTAAGGTGGCCGTGACCACCTGGTCCTCCAGGGAGGTAAAGCTGGCCGGCCCGACCTACAGGAAGTACCTGGAGAAGGCGAGGGAGTCCCTCTCCAGGAGGGAGGTGAGCGCCATCATAGGTCAACCCGGGATGGGAAAGACCACCATCCTGAGGAGACTGGCCCTGGAGTTGGGAGACTCAGCGATCTTCCTGGACCTCGCGGGAAAGAACGGTTTCGAGGAGGAGTTCTGGGCCAAGGTGGAGCCGGAAAAGGTGAGGTCAATAGTTTTCCCGAGGCTGGAGAGGGGAAGGTATGGGTACGGTTTCCTCAAGAGGTTGATGGGCGTCAGTTTCAGGGAACACATGGAGAGGAACTGCCATAAGTTCCAGGACGTTAGGGCCAGGCTATTCTGCATGAACTACTCCAAGGACTTCGACGGGATGTTAAAGTTCCTAAGTGACGCGAGGGAGGAGCTGGGGATCTCCCTCCTGGTCGACGAGGTGAGGGAGAACCACGTACCCCAGATTCACAGGTTGATCAACTCAGGCGTGGGAGTCCCGGTCGTCATGGCGATCCCCACGGAGGTCTACAGCAGGGTCACGGACCTGGCCATCAGGAGGAGGTTGGACGAGAGCAGGATAACGTTGGACAGTGCCCTCACGGAGGAGGACATAAGGGAGATAGTGGAGACCTACTGTTCCCCCCTCAGGGAGGAGCTTTTCCCCGTGGTTCTGGAGCTCTGGAACGGGAGGGAACTGAACACCGTGAGCTCGATCCTGCAGTTCATAAGGAGCGAGGTGGAGAGGGCAGAGGCAAACTGCAATGGGGACTTGAGTTGCGTGAAGGAGGAGTTCCTCAAATCTCACACGCTGAAGGACCCAGAGGAGGACTCCAGGAAATTGGAGAAGTTGGTGAGGGACGAGCTCAACGCCATGTCCCACGACCTGGGGATAAGTTATGTACACCCCAGGGGTAAGAGAGTTGAGGTCGACGGGAAGTACGCCGTAGTGGGACTGTTCTTTCTGAGGGACGATGTGGCACACGTGGGATTGGTGAAGCTCAAGAACGATGGTTCCAGGGAGGATCAGGACCTGGAGGTCCTCTCTAAGGTCGAGAAGGTGGAACACGAGAAGAGGGAGTACCCTGTGGGAGGGAGGTTACTTGTGACCAACTCCCCAAGCCTTGACTCCCCACGTGTGACGAAGCTGTTGCTCAGTACCATGGAGGTCACCAGGATACTTCAGGGGGACTTGGACCTGTTGAGGGAGAGGATGAGGTCGATGCTGGAATTGAGGAAGTCGGAGGGAAGGGAACAGGCGATAGCTTAAATTTGCTGAATAGTTCTCAATGTTTTGAAAAACTTTATTTACATATTCATTCTCCGTGGTAGTGGGTACCCCTGTTCCTAATCAGGGATGAGACCCTTAGATTAATGAGTAGCTCAGCGGAAGTCAAGGTTTATGAAGCGGAGAGGCCGGGGCGAAACTGTTCAGTTGAGGTTAACCCTTCACTCGATATTCGCCGGGAATCGACCGGGAGATTATCGAGGATATGGAATCCTAATCGACTTTATGGGGAGGTTCGACTGGACGTTGAGATCACCAAGTTTCCTTAAGGTTCAAGACACGGTCCCGAGTTAATCTGGGCCTCATCGTAGTGGTGTAAATTGAGGTGCATGAAGCGATTCAAAGCTTAACCCTTGACAGAGGGGGACCATCCCTCCCAAGTCTCAGGGATGTGAGGTCCTCTACCAACTTCATATTTATAAGTGCCTAGCCCTTCAATCCTAAATGTATCTATCAACAGGTGATCCAGTTGATAAGAGTGACCACTACCTCAACCGAAGCTGAGATCCAGGAGAGAGGCGCGTACCTGACCCACTTCAGGTTTAAGGGCAAGGACATCGTCCTCCCAGGAGCCGAGAGACAGACTAGGGGAGGCATGGCCTTACTTATCCCTTTCGCCAACAGGGTGAGGGGAGGGGCTTACCAATGGGACGGAAAGACCTACGAGTTACCCAGGAACAAGGAGGGAAACGCCATACACGGACTGGTCATGGATAAGGAGTGGACTGTGGGGAGAGTCGATCCCGAGAGAGCCGAGTTATCCCTGCTCCTGGAGCACGAGGGTTACCCTGTCCCCCTCCTCATCAGGGTAGAATACTCCCTGGATCCGCAATCCCTGACGTGGAGGGCCTCAGTGAGGAACGAGGGAGAGAGGAGGGCTCCCCTGGTGGTCGGGACCCATCCCTACTTTCTTGTCAGGGGGAACTGGTCCCTGAGCCCGAACGTAGGGAAGAGATGTATCACGAGGGAGAAGATCCCCACGGGGGAGACTGAGGACTTCGTCATACTTAACGGAGAGTACGACGACTGTTTCTTCCTCCCAGGAGAGCTCACCCTATCCTCCTCATACTCCACCCTCAGGATAGAGAGGGAGAACATGGACTTCCTGCAACTCTTCACTGGGGTTCCCGGTGCCCTTGCGATAGAGCCCATGTCTGGTGCACCCGACGCATATCACAACGGGCTCGGTCTCAAGGTCTTAAACCCAGGGGAGGAGGTCAGGTTCTGGTTCAAGGTGACGGTGTTGCGGTTGGCAGATTGACAGCAGTTATTGGAATTCGCCTAGATTGCAGGGCGGTACTCAAGGGAAAATCCCATAACTGCTGAGCTTGATCATTCCCTCAGGCACTCCTGAAACGCTTCTCTCCACGCAGTCATCCTCAAACACTTCTGGATCACACACTCCTCGTCTACGGGGGCTCCTCTCGGTAGCCTCTCCCTCATCTCCTTGATACATTCCTCTCTCCTCTGACTCTCCTCCTCCAGTTCGGCTAGGAGCTCGTCCAAGTCCTTCACCGAGTCCAACGTGGCCAACCTCTCCCTCAACTTCTTAGATCTGGCGTAAAACCTCCTGGTGAGTATGGGCCTCTGGATCGGAGGAGTGTAGGTGAACTCCTCATAGAGGAGGTCGTCTGCCTCCTTCCCAGGGATGAGGTAACCCATGGAGACGAAATCCTTGAACACCTTGATGAAGTGAACTCCACTGGGAGTGAAGGAGTAGGTCTCAGTCCCCATGTCCCCGGAGCGTAGGGAGACCTTTCCGTCCTCGAACCTGAAGGACCTGATCCAACCCATCAGCTCTCATTTATTATGCGTAACTGAAGCTTAAACGTCCTTCTGAGGGTCTCAAGGATCTCGTCCCGTACCGGTCGTGATGGCTGTACCGGTTCGTCGTGTCCGTCCCACGTGGCCCCAGAGTTGAGGCAGATCACTGGTCCCAAGATCGAGGTTGTTAGCCTGAACGCTGATGACTCGGTCGAATGACCTGTGGAAGGGAATTCGTTTAGACTAGCCTTTAACTCCCTGAGGGTATAAGCTTTCCCTCATACCCGTTCCTCTCCCGTATAATTTAACGCTTTTATGAACAGATACCCCAGAAGCTTCATGGTCTGGAAGAGAACCATAAGTTCTAAGGCCCTGGAGAGGGCGATGTACGCATCAGCTAAGGTGGAGGACAAGGTGATCCTGATAGCCAAGGTAGGGGACAAGTTTTACGGCATAGATGCGGTCTGCTCCCACGCCAAGTGCATCCTGGGAATCCTGGACCAGGACTCCCTGGCCGTCAAGTGTAAATGTCACGATGCGGTCTTCGACCTCAGGACCGGGAACATGCTGGAGCCCCCTTACGTCGCCAAGGACGCTCCCAAGGAGAAGCTGGGGCTCAAGACCTACCAGGTCAGGGACAACAACGGTTGGATCGAGGTTGACGTGTAACTCTGGAAAATAAAGAGAAAAAGGAAAGGTTTTTTTTCCCCGAATGCGACTTCTAATCATGGAAGACTACTTCTACTTGCTCGAGGCGTGTGTGAGGTGCTACAACGCCTGTAAGGAGGACTTCGAGAGTACCGTGAGAATGATAAGTGAGGCCAGAGGGCTGGACCCGGAGTTCACCAAGAGGGTCCTCCTCTCTCTCAAGGAGAGGTACGGAAGCACTGAAAGGTACAGGAGGTTGAGGGCTCAACTGCCGGAGGAGTTTCCGCTATGATCTGTCCGGCCTGCTTGAACGAAGTGGGAGACTACGACTCCACGGCCTCACACATGGTCCGTGAGGCCTACAGGAGTGACGTGATACACGTCATGTGGCTCAACAGGAACATCTCAAAAAAGAGAATGGAAGTGGAGGAAGTTAGGGTCAGGCTCGAGGAGTTCTTCAGGGGAGAGCCCAAGGAGTGGATCATGAGGAGGTTCGTGGAGAGGTTCTTCGGGGATCCTCCCCACCCCTTCGTGGAGGCGATGCAGAGGCCCACTAGGGAGGTATTGCTCGGTTACGTTTTGGAACACCAACACTTCTTGAGACAATGGGTGATCTCCCTCTCCACGGTCATCTCCAGAACTAAAGTGGAGGAGATAAGACGAATGGAGGCCGAGAACATAACTGAAGAATACGTGGGTTGTGAGGGGAGGCCACCTCACCTGGAACTCCTGATCAGGATGGGGGTAGCCCTAGGGATGAGGAGGGAGGACATAGTGAACACTCCACCCCTCAAGAGGACCAGGGACGCTTTAGCTGAACTGGATAGACTCTCCAGGACGTTATCGCCCGAGGCCGTGAGCGGGGCCATGCACAGCCTGGAGCTCATAGCCCACAGGGGAGTGAGGGATTACGGGGCCAAATACACTTACTTCGACCCATCCATCTTGAAGTCCGGATATCCCAGGGAGGTGGTGGAGTTCTTGAGGGAGGGGTACGATAAGGACGTGAAACACTCGGAGTATGCATTGGAGTTGGCCAGTGAACACGCTGATCCCCACGAATTGAAAGTCGGAGCGCTCAAGGCCTGGGAGGCCTTCGATTCCTACCTCCTGGCCAGATTGGAGAGGGCGAGGTCTCTTGGCTGAAGGATGTGCCCTCTGTGGTTCCACTTGGGGCAACCATTGGGAGGAAGTAATGGGAAAGAGGACGTTCTTCTGCTGTGAACACTGTGCTAGGGGTTACAAGAACGTGATCCAAGAGGTGTTGAGGAGGACTGGGTGGGACAGGTTAGACTCCCTGGAGTTGGAGGGGAACTATAGGGGGAGGAAGGGAGTGGCCAGGAACGGAGATAAAAGTTACGTGTTCTCCTTCAGGCTAGGCAGTGAGGCTGAGATTACGGAGTTCAGGGAGGAGGACAGTAAAAGCTGAGGGTGAGCTCCTGCCCTCCTTAGGTCTCAATAACCTCTCCACAAAATCAGTTGATAATAAAAGAATATAAAAAGATTTCTATTAATGTTGCTTTGTGGGTTGCTTCAGAATTGTACAAAAAGTTTATAGATTATTCCGTTAAGTATTACCCATGGGAAAGAGTAAGTACAAGAGGGATTGGCACAAGTACGACGACAACGTGGTGACCAGGTACGAGCTCATCTTCCCGTTCCACGTGTTCGAGCACCGGTGAGGTTCCTGGAGGAGGAGAACAGGGACGCCAAGAAGACCTTGAAGGCCCGGAGGGAGTTCGACGAGTTCCTGGCGCAGGAGTTTCGTGAGTTTCCCTTAATTACCGCCCTGTTTTCAAGGGAAATCTAATAACTGCTACCGGCGTTCCTCCACCTGTTCTTCCCGTACAGGGGAGTGGAGGGGTCCTGAGGGCGTTGAAGGGGTTGGGGGTCGTACCTATCACCGTGGACACGCAGTATGGAAGAGGGTGAGGAAGCTCAAGTTGACCTTCCCCGACCCTGGGGAGAGGGTCATAGGCGAGGCGACCGAGGTCAGCACGAGCGTCGGAGGACAGTACCCGGTCGTGAGGTGGGGGAAGCCCAGGGTTCCGAGTTCCTCAAGGTCGAGGCAGACGGGGAGGACTTGCAGGAGATAAAGGCAGAGGTCGTGGAGAGAGAGGTCCAGTCTGCCGTCAAGACCGTGGAGGAGCTCAAGTCCAAGGGGAAGGAGGTGACCAGGTTCGTGGGGGACAGGACTTACGACGCCAACGCGGTCTAAGCCACCGGGGTGGACGTCCCTCCCAGGGAGTCGACCGGGAGGGGCCACCCAGCCAGGAGGAGGGAGTTCAGGAGCTTGGGCTACGAACGTTGGAGGGACGAGAAGGGCCACGGTCGGAGGTGGTTGACCGAGTCGATCTTCTCAGCAGTGAGGAGGGGGTCCGGAGAGGCAGTCAGGGAGACGAGCTTCGGGGGTCAGGCGCTCGAGACCGTGCTCAAGTTCCGGGCCTACTCCTGGATGTGCCTGGTCAACCTGGTCGTGGGGAGGGCCCCAGGGGTAGAGGTCGAGGGGTGAACCGTGAATTCGGGGAAAACCGGTCTCCCCTATTTCCAAGTTAGTCATCTCGGCTGGAAAATTAAAGTAGGGCACTGAGCACGTAATTCAACATCGGAAAATAGTATCATGCCCCTAGAAGGGGCAAAACTTGTCATTCGTTTTTATTACGAATACAGCAGTTATTACATTTAGCCTCGACTTCAAGGCTACACTTAACGAGAAATCCCATAACTGCTGACGAATAGTAATTATTTAGATTTCCCTTGAAAACAGGACGTCAATTAAGGAAAGGTCAGATAACTACACGAAAACCATCCTCAGTTTTGAGGCGACCTTAAAGGGAAGGTCTCACAACTCCCTTCCGAAGACTCTGGGAAGGTCGAGGTAGACATCTTTGAGACACGGGGGGCTCAAGGCTTTTGGAGAGGGACGACCACCGAGTCCTTCAAGGGAATCTACAACGACGAGGTTTAACCCCTCCCGACGTCCAAGTTGTCCTTCAGGTACCAACAGGAAACAGTATGCTCGTTGATCTTCAAACCCTTAGGGAGGTCGCGGGAACATCTGGCCAGTAACTCCCTGTCACCCTTGGCGTATCGGCAATCCCTCCTGAAGGGACAGCCGGTGAGGGACGGAGGGTTGAGCCTCCTCTCCGTGGACTCGGGTCTGCTCAAGAGCCTGGAGTAGGGGTGTAACGGTTCTCCGGACCCCTCCTCCAGGATCCTCCCGCCGTACAAGACGTAATAGTGCGGGCACTCCCTCATGAATACCGAGCTCACCAAGAGCAGGCTCACGTGAAATCTGTCCACCAGATCTGATAGGATCTCGAGAAAGGACCGTCTCCTAGGTCTATCTATTGTCCTCACGAAGCCCTCCAATACAAACTTACTGTAAGACCTGGAGTACCCCACAGCTAGCCTCATGAGTGCGTTCTCGAAGGGCTCCAGGTCGTCAAGCCTCTTGTCCTGGAAGTAAGTGAAGTACACTCTAGAGGCGAGGTCTCCACAACATTCCTCAAGTACCTCACTGACCTTCAGTTCCCCCTTCAGGGGGAGTTCGTTACCACCCATACGCCCCCACTTTCCCTAAAGTAAGATATGAGATCCGCCCTACTCCTCTTATCGGTAGTGAAGAGGCAACCTAACCCTGAAACCTGGAGGTTCACGTCCCTCAGTATCCCGAAGGACGCCACACTCAGCGAGATATCTTCACGCACCTCAACTCACCCTTGGGTGGGTCGACTTCACAGCCCTCTCCCCTGAGCCTACACTCCCAGTAGGGACAACCCTGACCTATCCTGAAGGTCAGGGGAAACCTCAGGGATGTCACGTCCAAGCTGAAGGGGTGCATGTACTCCCCCCTCACCACTTCCAGGATCATGCCCCCATGCCCAACGTACTTCACGTCCGTGATCTCCATCACCTTTGGGTCAGAGTCCATGACCAAGAAACCTGCGTCGATCTCCTTGAAGACCCTTTGGGCCACCTTGAGGTAATAGGCCAACTCCAACTCGTCCAGACCGCGACTGGGGTCGTGCAATATCACGTAGTCCGGGGAGACGGAAAGGGCGAGTGCCAAGGCAGAGACGTTGATTTCATACTCGTCCAACATGTGGGGAAACTCGTCCAGCAAATCCTCCCTTAAGTCGAAGTCCTCTAGGGTCTCCACGAAGTCTGTGACGGCCACATTCTCCTCGATTCCGTGAGCCCTGGATACCTCTAACACGTGAGACCTCACGTCATACAGAGGATCGAACAGACTGGAGGGATCTGGAGGGATATAGGCTATCCTCCTCCATCTTACCCCCCTCAACTCATCAGTGGTCAACCTCTTACCGTCGATCAGTAACTCCCCCTTGAACTCCTTGTAACCGATCAAAACTTCAGCCAACTCCCTCTTCATGATCTGGTCCAGTGCCAGTAGCCCCGTGACCCTCTCCTTCTCCACATCCAGGGACACCTCCCTCAAGTAGGAGGTGCTGACCTCAATTAACCTTAACGTTTTTCCTCACCTCATCTGCAAGGATGAGGACTGAGACCAAGAGTAACGCCCTGAAAAGTGCAGGGACTAGGAATATCCACCAGAGGTACAGGAAACTGGCAGCCACGTTGAGTAGTGTGGTCAGTGTGGGGTAGAGGGGGTCCCCCACTCCTCCCACCACTCCTATACCAGTGAACGCTGTTATCCCGTCAACGAACGCTGGAAGGTAGAACGTTATCCCCATCCTGGTCACCACGAACCTGGCTCTCCTCCTGAGTACGATACCCACCTCCCTGAGGCTCCTGAATGTCTGGTCTGCCTCGAAGAACTCTATCCCCTGCCTCATGAACTGTCCCACCCCGGTGAGAGAGACGACCAACGCAATGAGGAAGAAGTTCATGGCTATACCACTACCCGTGGGGGTCCCCAGGATGAGGGCTAAAACCAGGAGGAAGGGAAGTCTGGGGAGCGAGTTAACGGCGTCAGCCAACCTCACCAGGACTCCCCTCACCCTGAACCTACCGTAAACTGCCAGGGAGGACAAGGAAGTGATCACTGTAGTTATGGCCCCGCTCAGGAGACCGAAGAGCACGGTGTCCCACACGGCCTCAGCGTTCAGAGTGACCATGTTCTCGCCGTCGAGTGAGGTCCCCATGGGGTACGTCAAGCTGGGAGGGAGGCCCGGTTCTCCCTTGGGGAGTTCCACCTCGCTCAGGACTAGGGAGCCCAGGCTTATGGCCAGGAAGAGGATCAGTGCAAACTTCAACCTCCTGCTCATCTTCTCACCCTCGGGTCCAGGATTCCGTAGACCAGGTCGGTGACGTAAGCTGAGAGTATCAAGATGAGGGAGAAACTCAACATGGATCCCTCGGCCACGGTCATGTCCCCGTGGGACACGGCGACCCTCAAGACAGTACCTATACCAGGCCAGCCGAATATGACCTCGGCCATGGCCTCGCCTATCAACATCTCCACGAAGGCTGAGGATATGCCGTTGAGCATGACCACGGAGACGTGTCCCAGAACGTGCTTGTGAAGAATGACGTCCTTTCCCAAATTCTTCAATTCCCCCACCTCCCGGGGTGGCTTAAAGATGCTGGCGGTAGAATAGACCCTGTTGGCCAAGATCCCAACGTAGGGGATAAAGAGGGCCACGAATGGGAGGATCAGATACCCGGTCAATGACCTCTCCGGCCTGCCTATAGGCAATACTCCCAGCTGGAAGTGAAAGAGGTAAATGAGGGCCTCGCTGAGGACCCAAGTGGCTATTGCTGAACCTATGTACCTCCAAGAGCTGACTACCCTTCTGAGGTTTGTGGAAGAGAGGGAGTACACGACCACTACCACCGAGAGGACCACCGAGACAGTGAAGGTTATGGCTATCAAGAGGGAGGTGAAGGATAGACCCTCCAATACTACCAGTGTGGAGGATATGCCGTAGACCCTACTGACGCCCATGTCCATGGTTATCAGGTCCTTCAGGGCCCTCTCCAGGGGTCTGTGGAGAGCCAAGACCTCAAGGGCTACCCCGGCGGAGGACGAGATGAAGAGCGTCACGAGGTACGACGTCGTCCTCTTCTTGAGGAAGTTCTTCAGGGTTCCGACTCCCGACAAGTTCAGGGTCTCCCCAGTGACCCTCTCGTAGAAGAGGGCGAAGGTCGACTTGAAGGCCAGGAGGGAGGAGGTTAGAGCCAATATCAGGGAAGGAACTGAAAGGAAGTAATAGGGCTGAACTACGCCCCTGACCTGGTAGACGTAAAGTTCGTAACTGTTTAGACTGATGGGGGTCACTGAGCTCACGGAGAGGTTCCCCCCAGCCGTGGTCACAGACGCGTTGGGAAGGTATCCTAGTACTACGGCCCAAGGTACACTCCTCCAATCCTGTGGTGGGTAGGCCACGTTCCCGTAACCATATGATGCCAGGGAGTACTGAGTGGTGTCGACTGAGGCTAAGGAGAGGAGTACTGCAACCAAGGAAAGGACCAGCGAGGCGGTGAGGAGGTACTTAGCTCTCATGGTTCCCGGGTGAGATGGCCAGCTTAAAATATTTTTTATGTAATGTAGGTTTTCGTTGAGTTTCAACCGGTTTCGTCAACGGGATCCTTAAGGCTCTGGACTTTCATCACGTTTCCAACTCAACGGATCCCTTCACTTCCTGATGATCTCGAAGCCTATCCTCCAACTCCTCCTATAGGTCAGGAGTCCGTACCATGCTGAGAGGGCCTCCATCCCACCCAGGACTGGTACCAGGGCGATGTTCAGGAGAGCTGAGGGGAACCACTTACTGCCTGCCAACGTGGCGTTGACGTTGTGCCCCAACCAGTACAGGTACAGGACTGTGGCGAAGGAGAAGGAGGAGATCAGTGACGGAATAAGGCCGGGCATGGGGGTGGGGTACACCAGGTTTAGGATTGCCAACACCTCTGAAGGTAGGGAGAGTAACCATAGGGAGAGGTCCAGGACATGAATCAGCTTGAGTTTCCTAGAAGTCCGCACTCTCCTCATCAGGTCGAGTTTGCCCCAGACCCACCTCCTCCTCTGCCTCAGGAAGTCCTGTAGGGTGAAGGGACTCTGCTCGTACAGGAACCCCTGGAGGAACCCCCACCTGTAACCCTCGGCCGTGACCGAGCCCCCAAAGACCGCATCCTCAGCCCTCACGCTACCGAAGTCCCAACCCACCTTACCCTCAACGTCGGCCCTCACCAATAGGTGGGATCCGTGATGACCTAGATAAACCTTACCTAACTTGGCTTGAAGTCTGAACCTCGACATGTCGTCCCCCACCCTCAGGCTGTCCTGATAGGACACCAGCAAGTTCCTCCCCCAGAAGTTGGGGTAAGTTATTACCCCTTGTCCTACCTCCCTGTCCTGATCCTCCACGAATGATATTATCCCCAACACCGTATCCTCCCCCACAACGCTCTCTTCATCCATGAAGTAAACCCATACGTCTCGCCTATTGAGCCCTTCCTCCACCCTGACCCTGGAAGCGTAGTGGAGTGCCCTAGTCTTGAACCTGGAGCCCATGGGGGTGGAGTAGTCCCTAGGTACGTAGAGAACCCTGGCCTCTAGGGAATCGAAGAAGTCCCTGTCTGCGTCCTCCTCGGTCACCACCCAGACCTGGAAATTCCTCAGGTACTTGGGGGCCCAATAAAGCACGCTCGACACCGATCTCAGCACTGCCTCCTTGTTGACCCCCCTTGTGACAACCTGGAATATCACGGTGTAGCCGCCAGATTGAACCCTCCTCCCCAGTTTGTCCTCCTTAACGGTAAGTCCCCAGGCACTGAGTAGGGTCACCGGCAGGAAGACGTCCCACAGGTACTTAGCCTCGGTCAAGGGAGACCACGGTTTCCTTGTGGTAAAGGTCATCCAGGTGAAGAGCAGGGCTGAAAAGACGAAGACGAGGAACATCCCTCTAGACACCCTCACTGCCTGGCTCCTCTCCAACGTGTATTGCCTCCAGAATTCCTCGATCCTCTCTTGAATTCTTTGAGAAGCCATGTGCTTTATTCATACTACCTGTTATAAGTTTGATCCAAAGAGTGCCGAAGGAGAGGAAGCCCGACGAGTCCTAGAGAGGCATCACCGCCACGCCATCGACTGGTCAGGGGCTGAATCCTTTTTCACATTAATAGAAATCTTTTTATATTATTTATAATTTTTTGTTGATAAAGGATGACCTCTCACGCCGATGTGGGCTATGCCCAAAGGGGTGGGAGTGATCCGGGATGTGATCCCCGTGCCGTTGGGCTCCAAGGAGTCCCATGACTTACCTTGAAGTCGGGTAGGTTGTTGAGGGCAAAGTCCCCACACTTCATCATGATTGAACGTAAAATGAGTGACAGCAGTTATTAGATTTCGCCTTGACTCCAAGGCTACACCTAACGAGAAATCCCATATCTGCTGTGAGTGAAATGAAAGTGTAGGGACAAACGGTTACAGTTGGAGGCAATCGTTACACTCTAATGAGATCAGCTCCTTCACTCGGCCCTAGACCGACCATTAGATTACCCCGTAGCGGAAAGCAACGCTACAACACCGAAACTTGACCCTTACTCTAACCTTCAAGATACTAGGGAAAAAGGTGTTTGTGAGATGGGTCAAGGACTCGACTAGAGCTGAGTACCGCAGTTGGAGCAGAACCTTGCGTTCGGAGGATTCTGACTCCCGCAGGACCTGCAGTATTTATACTGTGGGTAACCCTGGGGCCCTTGTGGGTATCCCTGTGGTTGGTAACCTGGGTAGGTAGGTTGCGCACCAGGGAAATTTGGCTGTCCTCCAGGGTAGCCGTACTGACCTGGGTAAGGGCCTGACACCATCCCAGAGTTTATAAGCCTCTCGACCTCCGACATTATTTGCCTCTCTATCTCGATGTTCCACAGGCTCTCCAAACCCTCCACCGCCAGTCCCACGGGACCCAGTATTAGGTCTCCTAGAACTGACTCCGTCACGTCCTCTGCCTTAACCCAGTTGGCGAGTCCGGTGTTAACCTCAAGGTACCCCTGTCCTCCGAACAATTTGACGGTAAAGGCCCTGTCCGCTGCGAAGAGGTGTCTGAGCAAACCGGTCTTCTTGGCCTGGACTATGTAGTAGTTCCCAGCACCGTAGAATTGGGCCTGATATCCCTTGGAGATGAACCATTGGTACAGGTTCTGGGCTAGGAGCTGAAGGTTTACGTTCACTCCCTGAAAAGTCTTCTGCATGTTTAAGAGATCGCGGGGACACTTAATAAAATTTCGGCATCTACGTGTTCCACGGGATTTCGTTCCACTATCTTCGATATCGAGCTGGTTAAGTTACAGCAACAATTAGATTTCACCTAGGTTACAGGGCAACACCTAAGGGAGATTCCCATAACTACTGTCCATCATAAAGTACTTCACCACAAAGGAGGGACAGCTAATAAAGGTTTGGAATCAAGATGCTAATAAGGCTGAATATGTACGTCCTCACGGTCTCTGACAAAAGTATGACATAGAGAGTTTTGTTCGTGTGACGGTCGACAGCTCGTCCTCCACCATACAGCAGTTATGGGATTTTTCCTTAGGTAGCGCCCTGTAATCAAGGTAAAATCTGGTAACTGCTACGCCATAAAAGCTCTTTGAGACCTGGGTCATGGAGGACCCCGTGGTACTCACTCAAGTTAAGTTTTAGCTCGGTCGAGGAGAGTTTTCTCACGACTGCAGTGATGGGACTTTCCCTTGGATATCGACCTGAAATCAAGGCGAAATCTAATAACTGTTGTAATCCATTTACCGTCACATGAGCCCACGAGAAAACTCCTGTGTCTAAGTAGTCCTTCCCTGCCTCACTTACTTCAATGTCCGATGAGAGTTCCGCAGAAACCCTTTAATGTGGAAAGTAGAAAGTATACTCGACAAGGAAATGGGGGAGAAGACCACCATCAAGGTGAACGAGAACACTCTCAAGGTACTTAAGAAGCTCAAGGAAGAAAACGATTTCTCCTCGATGGATGAGACTGTAATGCTTCTACGTAACTACTCGTTATTTTTAATCACTTCTAAATATCGTTTTGACAAGTTGTGTTTATGTAGTATCACCGAAGTAGTTTTTATTGATGATCCCCCTAACTGATGACGGGCACTG